>Ga0207828_100027_pt1 | contig 316471 bp, 312 predicted proteins | sample TtaePargueraPR_11_FD_187276 | JGI IMG/M metagenome (GOLD analysis project Ga0207828, IMG submission 187276) | Aerobic enrichment media microbial communities from Bioluminiscent Bay, La Parguera, Puerto Rico - Tt and P2 (3) (SPAdes) | ecosystem: Environmental > Aquatic > Marine > Unclassified ...
CGAGCACGGTCGCCGCTTCGGGAGTGATGTCCGCCTTATCCCAGTCGAAGAAGACGATGTAGGGGCCCTTGTTGCAGGCCGGAGCCGGCGGCGGGGGCGGAGGAGGCGGCGGCGGGGGCGGCGGCGGCGGCGGCGGAGGCGGCGGGGGCGGCGGCGGGGCCGGACGTTCCCAGAAATTATACGCCAGAGTCGCCATCAGCGAGTGCGACAGGAATTCGGCTTCGCCGGCCTGATTGCCGTCAAGGTTGTCGAGCGAGACCGCGCCAGTGTTGAACAGACGATACTTCAGACCGATGTCGAAATTGTCGTCAACCGGATAGCGAATGCCTGCCAGCGCCTGATAGGCGATGGCCGTGTCGCTGTTGGTATAGATCGGCGTACCGCCCGGAAGGACGATATCGTGGCCGACGATGGCGACACCGCCACCGACACCCAGATAACCCTGCAGGCCGTCATCGGGACCGAAATCGCCGATCAGGTTGAGCATGAAGCTCAGTGCCGAATTCTCACTTTCCGTGTCGATGACGCCAAGACCACTGCCCGGGATGCGGACCTGGTCAACGCCGACTTCGCGGCGGCTGACTTCCGCTTCGACGCGGGCGGGGCCGAAGTCATAGCCGACCAGCGATTCCACATCGTAGCCGGTTTCCAGATCCCATTCGATGCCGGTCGGCTCGCCGTTAAGCGTCACATGGGGTTCGTCGCCGATGGTCGCGCCTGCGCCGAGCTGGACGTACCACACATCGTCGCGCGCAAGCGCCGGGGTCGCCAGAACGGTCGACGCCATCGCAAGGCCGATGACCAATTTCCTCATATCAAAGTTCCCTCGTTTTACCCTGCTGTCCTCATGAACGCCTGGTGAGAGTGGATTACCTGTGCAAATCCTACGATTTTACAAACAGATCCACAAACCGGCGCCAATCCTCCAGCGGAGCCAAATCCTTTATTCCGATCATTATGCCACTACTCACATGCCTTACAGACATCAGAGTAACACGGCATAAATCTTTCCTGCGACCTGTCCGGCCGCATAGCATTGCGCCAACGCCATGTCGATACGGGTCTTTGTTGCGCAAGGCTTTTGATGTCTTGCTGTGACGAATAAGACAATTTTGCAACACTGTCCGCCGGAAGCGGCCAGGGCACGCAAACCGGCGATTTCTGGAGAACGGCGCCCTGTAGCCGCACAAACAGGGAGGGCCGGAACCCACGGCTCCGGCCCTCCCCTCATTTGCAGCGAGACCCGCTCGCCGTCAGTTGTAGGCGCGTTCGCCGTGCTCGCTGATGTCGAGACCGGATTCCTCGGTGTCTTCCGACACGCGGAGTCCGATCGTCAGCTTGACAATCGTGCCGGCGATCAGCGTACCGACGGTGGCCCAGACGATGGCAACAAGCACCGCAACGATCTGAATCCCGACCTGCTCCATCATGCTGCCCGCCGAACCGTTGCCCGGGCCGTTGAACAGCGTATTCACGAAGCCGGTGCCCACCGCGCCGACGATCCCGCCGAGACCGTGAATCCCGAAGGCATCGAGCGAATCGTCATAGCCGAGCCTGGGCTTGAGGACAGAGACCGCAAAATAGCAGACCGCCGAAGCCGCGATTCCCAGCAATACGGCACCGAACGGGCCCGAATTACCGGCAGCCGGGGTAACGGCCACGAGGCCGGCGATGATGCCCGAGCAGAAGCCGAGCGCCGAACCCTTGTGACCGACGAGCTTTTCGATAACCATCCAGGCAAGACCACCCGCCGCGGTAGCAACGAAGGTGTTGATCATCGCCAGGCCGGCAAAGCCGTCCGCTTCCAGTTCCGACCCGGCGTTGAAGCCGAACCAGCCCACCCACAGCAGGCCCGTGCCGACCATGGTCAGCGTCAGGCTGTGCGGAGGCATCGGCTCGCTCGGATAGCCCTTGCGCTTGCCGAGCATGAAGGCGAGCACCAGCCCCGAGACACCCGCGTTGATGTGCACGACCGTCCCGCCGGCGAAGTCCAGCGCGCCCATGTCGAACAGCAACCCGCCGCCGGCCCATACCATATGAGCGATGGGGAAATAGACGATCGTCAGCCAGATGATGGTGAACAGCATGGTAGCCGAGAACTTCATCCGCTCGGCCGTCGCACCGAGAACCAGCGCTGCGGTGATCGCCGCAAAGGTCATCTGGAAGCTGACGAAGACATATTCGCTGATCACCTCGTCGGAGAAGGTGGCGGCAGTCGTTTCGGGCGTTACCGACGACAGGAAATAGCTGCCGGTGCTGAAGAACTGGCCGAGAAAGCCTTCGATCGCGGTCGGACCGAAGGCCAGTGAATAGCCCCACATGATCCACACCAGCATCGCCAACGCAGCGGTGGCGCCGACCTGGGTCATGGTGGAAAGCATGTTCTTCGAACGGGTCAGCCCGCCGTAGAACAGCGCCAGCCCGGGCAGGATCATCATCATGACCAGCACGGTGGCGGTCATCATCCAGGCATTGTTGCCGGGATTGGCGACAGGCGCGGCCGCCTCGGCGGCCTCCTGTGCCCAGGCGGCCGAAGCGGCGAGCAGCGATGCCCCCAGGGCGCCGGCGCCGCATGCGAATTTGCGCAGCATAGTCATACTCCTCATGTCCAGCGCCCCGGTCAGAGCGCGGTATTCCCGGTTTCGCCGGTGCGGATGCGGATGCTCGATGCGAGGTCGAGTACGAAGATCTTCCCGTCGCCGATGCTCTCGGTGCTGGCCGCGCTCTGGATCGTCTCCACGACTTGCGGCGCGAGTTCGTCGCTCGCAGCGATTTCCAGCTTCACCTTGGGCAGGAAGTTGGTCGTATATTCGGCCCCGCGGTAGATTTCGGTCTGGCCCTTCTGGCGGCCGAAGCCCTTGACTTCCGAGACGGTCATCCCGGCCACGCCGATTCCGGAGAGGGCCTCGCGCACCTCGTCCAGCTTGAACGGCTTGATTACGGCGATGATGAATTTCATGCCTTGCTCCTTTCTCCACTGTCTTCGTTATTGCGGCGCCTTACTGGGCGCCGAAGCTGTTCCTCGCCTGGAAAAAGCGGGCCGAGGCGCTTGACCCCGGCCCGACTAGGTTGCGTTCGCAGGAGGAACGTCGGGAGACAGGGCCGGAGGAGGAGAGGAGAAACTCCGGCCCTGCCAAGCTTGTGAGGTCAGGTGTTGACGAACTCCGGATAGGCTTCGACGCCGACTTCGGTCTTGTCGAGACCGACCATTTCGTCGGCTTCCGAAGGACGCAGGCCCATGACCATCTTGAGAGCGAACCAGACGATGCCGGCCGCGATCGAAACGAAGACGCCGGTCGCGATCACACCCCAGAGCTGGGCCATGAACGGCACGCCGTCATTGGTCAGCGGAACCGCAAGCGTGCCCCAGATGCCGGCCATCAGGTGGACCGGGATGGCGCCGACGACGTCGTCGATCTTGAGCTTGTCGAGCATCGGCACGGCGAAGACCACAATCGCGCCGCCGATGCCGCCGATCAGCAGGGCCATCGGGACCGAGGGGGTCAGCGGTTCGGCCGTGATCGCAACCAGGCCGGCCAGCGCACCGTTGAGCGCCATGGTGACGTCGATCTTCTTGTAGACCAGCTGGGTCAGGACGATCGCAACAACCACGCCGGCACAGGCCGCAAGGTTGGTGTTGACGAAGATCTTCGACACGTCGGAGACGTCACCCACCGTACCCATGGCAAGCTGCGAGGCGCCGTTGAAGCCGAACCAGCCGAGCCAGAGGATGAAGGTGCCGAGCGTTGCCAGCGGGATATTGGTGCCCGGGAAGACATTGACCTTGCCGTCGGGGCCGTAGCGGCCGAGACGCGGGCCGAGGATCAGCGCGCCGATCAGGGCCGCCCAGCCGCCGGTCGAGTGGACCAGCGTCGAACCCGCGAAGTCGGAGAAGCCCATCTGGTCAAGGAAGCCGGCGCCCCATTCCCAGCTCACCACGACCGGATAGATCACGCCGGTAAGGATCACAGTGAAGATGAGGAAGGGCCAGATCTTGATCCGTTCGGCCAGCGTGCCCGAGACGATCGAGGCAGTGGTGGCGCAGAAGACCATCTGGAAGAACCAGTCGGAAGCCACCGAATAGCCGGTATCGAGATCGGCCTCGCCCACACCCTGGATCGGATAGGCGAATCCGGCGCTGCCGAAATAACCGTTGAAATCGCCAGGGTAGGCGATCTGGTAACCGATCACCCAGAACATGATGCCGGCGATCGAATAGAGGGCAATGTTCTTGAGGCACTGCATCGAGACGTTCTTCGAACGCACGAGACCAGCCTCGAGCATTGCGAAGCCGGCGGCCATCCACATGACGAGGAAGCCGCCGATCAGGAACAGCAGGGTGTTGAGGATGTAAGCCGTACCGCCCGAAACGAGGTCGGCTGCCGGCACGGCGGCTTCTTCCACCACTTCGGCGACTTCGGCCACTTCCGGCGCAGCCTCAGCCGCGACGGCGGCCAGCGACGGTTCCGCAAGGGCGAGAAGGCCAAGACCGAGAGCGCCCCATTTGATGATATCTTTTTTCATGTCGGTTATCCCCCTGATCACAGCGCGGTATCGCCGGTCTCGCCGGTGCGGATGCGCGTGGTCGATGCGAGATCGAGGACGAAGATCTTGCCGTCGCCGATGCTCTCGGTGCTGGCAGCGCTCTGGATCGTTTCGACGACCTGCGGCGCCAGCGCGTCGCTGGCGGCGATCTCGATCTTCACCTTGGGCAGCATATTCGTCGAATATTCGGCCCCGCGGTAGATCTCGGTCTGGCCTTTCTGGCGACCGAATCCCTTGACTTCGGACACGGTCATGCCCGCTACGCCGATCGCGGAGAGCGCTTCGCGCACCTCATCCAGCTTGAACGGCTTGATAATGGCAATGATGAATTTCATCACGGACCCCTGCTTGCTTACCGGGAGAACACCCCGGCCGTTCTGACTGAAGCAAGAGGCATGCCAATTCGGCAAACTGTGCGATTGCGTTTGCCAAAGCGAGAGTCGTCATCCGCGAGCCGCTGGTTGCGCTCGAATCTTACGCAGCTGCCTAAATATTGGGCAACAGGCTCGCGATCAGTCGAACCGGCAGGTGGTCGGAGGCCCGGCCCGCCAGTGGCGACAGGTGAACCCCGGCCTCGCGGACCGCCCAGTGCGGCGAATGGAGGAAGCGGTCGAGCCGGGCCACCGGCTGCCGGGTGGGAAAGCTGGCGCCGGGCACGACCGCCGACCACCCGCTTGGCACGGCACGGAAGCATCCGCCTTGAAGGAGCCATTCGTTGAGGTCTCCCATGGCGATCGTCGGGAGCTCACGCTCATGGTCACGCAAATGGGCGAAGATCGTTTCGAGCTGCTGCCTCCGCCGCAGGCCCGAGAGATCGAGATGCATGCCGATCACCCGGAAGTGGCGGCCTTCATGTGCAAGGTCCACCCGAACCGCCCCGCGCGGCTCGAGCGTCGGCAGCGCAAGTGGTTCGGCCTCGATGACCGCGATCCCCTCGCGCACAAGCAAGGCATTGCCGTGCCAGCCGATCGAATCCGGCAACACGGCAACCGGCGCCACTTGCCATCCGCGTTCGGCCAGCATGCGACGCGGGAGAGTGGCGATCCGCCGTCCGAAGCGCCGGTCCGCTTCCTGGATGGCGACGACATCGGCACCGATCTCTGCGATCACATCGAGAATGCGCCCGGGATCGCGCCTCCGGTCGAGGCCGACCGCCTTGTGAACATTGTAGCTGGCGAATTTCAGCTCCACGCGATCGGCAATCAATCGGCGGCAAGCGTTTCCGGATCACCGGTAATGTAGCGATCGGTCGTCTTCGCCGGTAGTCCGTCGATGCTGGCCCTGCGCGTCTTGTGCTTGCCTGCCCATTCGCGCGGATCGGCCTGGGCGTGATGCCGGATCAAGGTCGAGCGCTCGCACTCGAGCGCCATGAGCGGCACGCCATATCCGCAGCTGGTCTGGACGCTCTCGACCCGGATGTCGAAGATCTGCCGCGTGCCGGGAAGCATGGTGAAATGGCGAGCCAGTTCGTCCCACTGGCGGTCCCACGGCACGATCGGCTCGCCCTTGCCGTAGATGCGCAGGATCTGCGCCGGCTGGCGAAAATTGCAGAACATGAGCGTGATCCGGCCGTCGGCAAGGAGATGCGCATTGGTTTCGTTGCCCGAACCGCCAAGATCAAGATAGGCGACACGGTCAGCGGCGAGCACGCGGAAACAGTCATAACCCTTGGGGCTGAGATTGATCCGCGCGCCTTCCGCCGCAGTAGCGACGAAGAAGACCGGCTGCGCCGCGATCATCGCGGCATGCTTCTCGTCGAGCCTGTCGAAGAATTCGGCCATGGCTCATGGCCTAGGCCCGCCGCGGCCATGCGGCAAGCCTAGCGCTCCTTGGTCGCGCTGAAGACCAGCTCCGGGTTCTTTTCCTGCTGGTAGCTCACGTCCCAGACCGACTTGGCCATGAACACCGGATCCCCGTCGCGATCCCTGGCGAGATTGGCGCGGTTGAAACGGGCGAATTCCTCCTTCGCCGCCTCGCTCCCGGCGATCCAGCGGGCGGTGTCGAAAGGCGCCGGTTCGAGCATGGCCTCGACCTTGTATTCGGCCTCCAGCCGGCTCACCAGCACTTCGAGCTGGAGCTGGCCGACGACGCCGACGATCCATTGCGCGCCGATCTCGGGATAGAAGACCTGGATCACGCCTTCCTCGGAGAGATCGTCCAGCGCCTTGCGCAATTGCTTGGTCTTGGTCGGGTCCCTCAGCGCCACCCGGCGCAGGATCTCCGGCGCGAAATTGGGCAGGCCCGTGAAGCGAAGCTGGTTCTTCTCGCTCAGCGTATCGCCGACGCGCAGCGTGCCGTGGTTCGGAATTCCGATGATGTCGCCGGGTTCGGCCGTATCGGCGATCTCGCGGTCCTGCGCAAAGAACATGATCGGCGAATGCACGGCGATCGGCTTGCCGTGCCCCGACGGCGTCAGCTTCATCCCGCGCTTGAAGGTCCCCGAAACCATCCGCATGAAGGCGATCCGGTCGCGATGCTGCGGGTCCATGTTGGCCTGGACCTTGAAAATGAAGCCGGTCACCTCGTCGCGCTCGGGCGAAACCGGCCCGTCCTCGCTCGGCTGCGGACGAGGCGGCGGCGCCCAGCGGGCGATCGCGCCGATCAGTTCCTCGACCCCGAAATTCTTGAGGGCCGAGCCGAAAAAGACCGGCGTCAGGTCGCCATGGCGATAGGCTTCGAGGTCGAATGGCGGATAGCCCTCGCGCGCGAGTTCGATCTCTTCGGCGAGATCCTCGGGCAAATCGCCGAGCGGTTCGCGCTTGCCGAGGAATTCCCTGCTCTCGCCCTCCGGCAGGCTGACCATGTTGGTGGCGAAATCGAGCACGCCCTTGAACAGGCCGCCCATGCCGAGCGGCGCGCCCTGCGGGCTGACGTCGAGCGCCAGCGCATCGGCGACCTCATCGAGTATCTCGAAGATCGGACGCCCCTCGCGGTCGACCTTGTTGACGAAGGTGATGATCGGGACCGAGCGCAGCCGGCAGACCTCGAACAGCTTGCGCGTCTGCGGCTCGATGCCCTTGGCGGCGTCGATCACCATGATCGCCGAATCGACCGCGGTCAGCGTGCGGTAGGTATCTTCCGAAAAGTCCTCGTGCCCCGGCGTGTCGAGCAGGTTGAAGGTCACCCCGTCCTTCTCGAAGGTCATCACCGAACTGGTCACCGAGATCCCGCGCTGCTGCTCGATCTTCATCCAGTCACTACGCGCGCGCCGCGCGGCCCCACGCGCCTTGACCTCGCCGGCGAGGTGGATCGCCCCGCCCTGCAGCAGGAGCTTTTCGGTCAGCGTGGTCTTGCCCGCGTCGGGATGCGATATGATCGCGAAGGTACGGCGATTGGACGTCATGGTATTCAGCCGCGCAATTCCGCGCCCTGCCTGGAAGCAGCGGCAACGATCCGCTCGGCAATCGCCTTGAGCTCTTCGTCGGCATAGCTCCTCTCGCCCGGCTGGAGCGTGACCTCGATCGCCAGCGATTTCTTGCCATCGGGCACGCCCTGGCCGCGGAAATCGTCGAACAGACGGGCATCGACGATATTGGCCTTGTCCGCCCCCTTCACCGCGCGCAGCAAGTCTGCGGCAGGCAGGTCGGCATCCACCAGGAAGGCAAAATCGCGCAATACGGCCTGGAGCGCGGGCGGCGCATAGGCCGTACGGGCGAAGGCCGCCTTGCCCTTCTTCGCCGGGATCGCGCTGAGGAACAGTTCCACCGCGACGACCGGACCATCGAGATCGAAGGCCTTGAGCGTCGCGGGATGCAGCGCGCCGAAGCGGGCGAGGACGTTCTGCGGCCCTTGCCGCAGCGTGGCGGACTGGCCCGGGTGGAACTGCTCGCCGGCCTCGCCCATGACCATGAGCCGGTCGACCTGCACGCCGGCCTCCGCCAGCAGGGCTTCCGCCTCGGCCTTGGCGTCATAGGCGTCGAAGACTTGCGGCTTGCCGCTGGCCCAGCCACGTGCGGCCTTTTCGCCCGCCAGCACCACGCCCAGTGTCAGGCGTTCATCGCTCGTTCCGTCCTTGCCCCGCAGGTAGCGACGGCCCAGTTCGAACAGGCGGACCGAGGATGCACCGCGGTCGCCATTGCGCTGGGCCGCAGCAAGCAGCCCGGGCAGGAGCGAGGGACGCATGGCCTTCATGTCCTCGCTGATCGGGTTTTCCAGCACCCACAGCTTCTCGCCCTGCGGAGCGAAGTGTTCGGCCTGCGTTTCGGGCAGGAAGGACCAGGTCACCGCCTCGTTGAGCCCGCGCGCGGCGGCAGCGCGGCGCAGACGGCGCTCCAGCTGCTGTTCCGGCGTGGAAGTCGGACGGGCAACACCGTCGGCGCGCGGCAGGGCAACGCTGGCGATATTGTCGAGCCCATGGATGCGGACCACTTCCTCGACGATGTCCGGCGCGCCTTCGACATCGTGGCGGCGCAACGGCACGGTGACCTGCCAGTCCTCCGAAACGCCGAAATCGAGCGCCTCCAGCGTGCGTCGCTGATCGGCTTCGGAGATGGCCACCCCGCCCAGGCTTTCGGCCATGGCGGGATCATAGCGGACCACTTTCGGCTCGCTCGGCGGCGAACCCGCGCGCACGACTTCGGAAGCCTCGCCGCCGCAGATGCGCTGGATCAGGCTGGTCAGCCCCTCGAGCCCTCCGTCGAGCCAGGCCGGATCGACCCCGCGCTCGAAGCGCGACCGGGCATCGGTGGCAAGGCCGAGCCTGCGTCCGGTCACGCCGATCCGTGCTGGATCGAAATAGGCGATCTCGAGCAGGACGTCGGTGGTGCCATCCTGGACCGAACTGTGTTCGCCGCCCATGATTCCGGCAATGTCGTGCACGCCGGCATCGTCGGCAATCACCGTCATGCCGGAGTCGAGCGTATAGGTCTTCTCGTTGAGCGCGAGCACCTGTTCACCGTCCTTCGCCCTTCGCGCGACGACCGCACCGGTCAATTTTGCGAGATCGTAGACATGCGCCGGGCGCCCGAAGGCGAGCATCATGTAATTGGTGATGTCGACCAGGGCCGAAATCGGACGCTGGCCCGCGGCAAGCAGGCGCTGCTGCATCCATTCGGGCGACGGGCCGTTCTTCACCCCGCGGATGACGCGGCCGTAGAAGGCCGGGCAGCCTTCGGGATCGTCGGTGCGGATCTCGACCGGGCAGGGGAAAACGGCTTCTATGGCATGCTCGCGCAGGGGCTTGAGCGTGCCCATGCCGGCCGCGGCAAGGTCCCGCGCAATGCCGTAGACACCCATGCAGTCCGGCCGGTTGGGCGTGATCGCCACGTCGAACACAGGCGAGGCCTTGTGGTAGGTAGCGAAATCACACCCCACCGGGGCATCGGCGGGCAATTCGATAATGCCCTCGTGATCTTCGCCGAGTTCGAGCTCGGCAATCGAACACATCATGCCGTTGCTTTCGACACCGCGGATTTCGCTCTTCTTCAGCACCATGCCGTTGGCAGGCACCACGGCCCCGGCCGAACCCAGCACGCCCTTCATCCCCGCGCGGGCATTGGGCGCGCCGCACACGACCTGCAGCGGATCGCCCGTGCCGACGGACACCGTCAGCACCTGCAGCTTGTCCGCCTGCGGATGCGGTGCGGCAGTCAGCACTTCGGCGACGCGGAAACCGGCAAGCGTCTCGGCCGGATCCTCGATCCCTTCGACCTCGATCCCGATCGCATTGAGCCTCGCGGCGATTTCCGCAACCGAAGCCTCGGTCTCGAGGAAATAGGTGAGCCATTCGAGCGAGAACTTCATGCGCGTTCTCCCACGCCAGCGGAAAGGGTGGGCTGGGCAAGGGCCGAGAACCCATAATGCTTCAGCCAGCGGACATCGCCGTCGAAGAAGGCGCGCAGATCGTCCATCCCGTATTTGAGCATGGCCAGCCGGTCGACACCGACACCGAAGGCGAAGCCTTGCCATTCGTCGGGATCAAGGCCCGACATCTCGATCACCCTGCGGTTGACCATGCCGGAGCCGAGCAGTTCCATCCACCCGTGGCCGGGTTCGTCCCCGCTGCCGCCGAGCATGCGCTTGCCGTTCTCGATCGCGAAGCCGACATCGACCTCGACCGAAGGCTCGGTGAAAGGGAAATAGGAGGGGCGCAGCCGCAGCACGATGTCCTCGCGTTCGAAGAAGGCCTTGAGGAAAGTCTCGAGCGTCCACTTGAGGTGGCCGAGGTGGATGCCGCGGTCGATCACCAGCCCTTCGATCTGGTGGAACATCGGCGTGTGCGTGGCGTCGGAATCAGAGCGATAGACACGGCCCGGCGCGATGATCCGGATCGGAGTCTCGCCCCGTTTCATGGTCCGGATCTGGACCGGGCTGGTATGGGTGCGCAGAACCATCCTACCCCCGTCGGGCGCGCTGTCCGGAAGGTAGAATGTATCGTGCATCGCCCGCGCCGGATGGCTTTCCGGCATGTTGAGCGCGGTGAAATTGTGCCAGTCGTCCTCGATCTCCGGTCCAGTCGCGACCGCAAAGCCGAGGTCGGCGAAGATTTCCGCCAGTTCGTCCATCACCTGGCTGACCGGATGGACCGTTCCGCGCGAATTCTCCGGCGCGGGCAGGGTCAGGTCGAGTGTTTCGGACGCCAGCCGGGCATCGAGCAGCGCCTGCTCGAGGGCCTCCTTGCGCGCGCCCAGGGCTGTCTGCACGCCTTCACGCAATGCGTGTATCTTCGGCCCCTCGCTCTGGCGCTCGTCCGGCGTCATCTTGCCGAGTGTCTTGAGCAAGCCGGATATGCTGCCCTGCTTGCCGAGGAACTCGACGCGCAGCGCTTCCAGCGACGCGAGGTCGTCCGCCGCGCTTATCCGCGCCTGGGCATCGGTGCCCAATTGGTCCAGATCTGCCATGTGTCTCGTTCTTGAAGCCAGTTTTTACCTTGCGCGGCCTGTTAGCGGCGCTATGCGCCAAGCCCAAGCCCTAATCCGGATTCGGCCCGGCTAATCGGCGCGGCCGCCATAGGCCAGGATTGCGCTAGCTGGCAGCCTTGCTCACCGGCTTGTCGAGCGTCTGGGCCGGCGAGCCCCAGATTCGCGCGCGTTCGAGCATGAAGGCCCGCAGGATCGGATGCTCGAGCCGGGCGTATTCGCTCGGACTCATTGCCATGAAGGACCGAAACTCGCGCGTGAACTGCGCCTGGTCGTGATACTGGTCGTCGAGCGCATCGGTCCAGTTGCGCGCCGGGCCGAGCATGAATTCGGCGAGACTGCGCATGAAGCGCTGGCGACGCAGCAGAAGCTTGGGTGGAAAGCCGAAATGGCGCCGGCAAAGACGCTCGAGCGTGCGCGCGGTCAGCCCCGCATGATCGGCGAGGTCGACCACCGTTCCGACATTCTCGTCCACCAGGGCCGCATGGACCGCACGGATGCGCGCTTCCTCGGGATGCTCGTGGTTGAGCGCGCTGAACAATTCGATGAGGCGCGCATATTCGCCCTCGTCATCGGCTTCCGCACCGAACAGCGTCCGCGCCACTGGCGCAAGGCGGGAGAAGGCCTGGTGGTCTTCGCCATCGACAAGGGCGTTGGCCATGTCGCGCGCTTCGGCATTGGTGAACTTGGCCCAGCCGAGCGGGAACAGGCCGACCCCCCAGGCCCGCGTGCTGCCGAGCTGGAAATGGGTCGGCAAGGCGCTGGGACCGGTTGCGGTCATCCTCGCACCGGACATGCTCTGGCCTCCCGGCACCTTCGCGACCGGGCAATCGTCCCGGAAGAAGCGCACATTGGCCCATTCCGGCTGGAGCCAGTCCTCGACCCTTCCACCACCGGCAACCCGGACCTCGAGACGATAGAAGGTGCTGAAACACCCGTCGAGATGGGGCGGCGGCCGAAAGAAGCGCACATCAAGTTCGCAATGCGCCGGCATTTGCCCACTCCCAAGCCAAGGACATGATCCCGTACTAAGGGATAATTTCGACCTAGCACACACAGTAAACGGGCGCGAAACCGGAACTACCGGTTCGCGCCCGTCTGGAACTATCGGCTGTCGCCGCTGCCGGTCCGTGATTTAGATCACGCCGGCAGGGCCTTTTTCGCCTGGGCGATGATCGCACCGAAGGCCGCGCCTTCGTTCATGGCAAGATCGGCCATGACCTTGCGGTCGAGTTCGATGCCGGCCAGCTTCACGCCATGCATGAACTGCGAATAGGTCAGGCCTTCCGCGCGAACCGCAGCGTTGATGCGCTGGATCCACAGGGCGCGGAAGTTGCGCTTCTTGATCTTGCGATCGCGATAGGCGTACTGGCCGGCCTTTTCGACGGCCTGGCGCGCGACGCGGATGGTGTTCTTGCGGCGGCCGCGATAGCCCTTGGCCTGGTCCAGGATCCGCTTGTGCTTGGCACGGGTGGTTACACCACGTTTGATACGGGGCATTGGCTAGTACTCCTGTCTCAGTTGAGGCCGTAAGGGGCCCACTTCTTGATCACCTTCGCATCGGCGTCGGAAATCACGTCGGTCCCGCGGTTCTGGCGGATATACTTGCCGTTGTGGCTGATCAGGCGGTGGCGCTTGCCGGCGACACCGTGCTTGACCTTGCCGGTTGCGGTGAGCTTGAAGCGCTTCTTCACGCCGCTCTTGGTCTTCAGCTTGGGCATTTTCATCTCCTGTGCAGAGACACGTCCAACCAGCCCTGGCAGCCCTTACAGCCAGACCGGCAGATGAATCACGTGTCAGTGAAGGGCGCGTCATTAAGGGCAAGCCGCCCAAAAGGCAAGAGCCTAGCCGCCAAAGGGACGCAGGCCGGTTTCGGCAAGATAGCGCACGAAATCGCCATGATGGATCGGCGTGAGGCTACGGTCGGGAGGCAGGTTGTAGAGATAGGCCTCGGCGCGCAGCCGGATACCGTCTCCCAGTTCGGCCAGCACCGGTCGGCGGGAATACTCGCCCCCCGCTCCCGCCGCGCCCTCGAAGCGGTCAAGCGCTTCGAGCCAGCCGCGCGGAGCCCCTTCGCGCGCACGACAGACGGTGCCCAGCACCCGGCCGAACCCACCGCGGTAGAGCACGGGATAGGTGCCGCGCGGGTCGTGCTTGGCAAAGATCCGGCCCGCCACCGCGGCCGGGCCAACGATTTCCAGCGGCGCGACCAGCCGCGCGGGCACGCCGACGGCGCTGTCCGGACGCAGCGTGCCGTAAAGGAAGAGATGGCAAGTCTTCGCGCTCAATGGTGGCAGGCGAGAGCTTCAACCACGTCCTCGAGCCGCGCCGGATCGCCTAGGGCAAGCACATGACCGTCCGATCCGGCGTGCAGCGGATCGCCGTTCCAGTCGCTCATCGTCCCGCCGGCGCCTTCGACCACCGGAACCAGCGCCGCGAAGTCATGCAGCTTGAGCCCCGCTTCGCACACGATGTCGACATGGCCGGACGCCAGCTGGGCGTAATTATAGCAATCGCCGCCCATGACCATGCGCCGGTGGTCGGTCTTCGCCGCGAGCGCCATGAAATGCTCGCCCTGGTGGTCGTCGAAATAGTGCGGTCCGGTGGTTGCCAGCGTAGCGGCGGACAATTCGCGGCAGGGACGGGTATGGACGGGGCGCCCGTTGAGCAGGGTCGGCTGGCCGGCCACGCCCAGCCAGCGTTCGCCAAGGATCGGCTGGTCGATCATGCCGAGCACCGGGAAACCTTCGACCAGCAGGGCGATCAGGGTCCCGAAGATCGGCCGCCCGGCGAGGAAGGCCGTTGTCCCGTCAATCGGATCGAGCACCCACTGGCGCCCCGAGCGCCCGGCGCTCTCACCGAACTCTTCACCGAGCACGCCATCCTGCGGAACTTCCGCGGTGAGCAGGCGCCGCATGGCCTCTTCCGCTTCGCGATCGGCCTGTGTGACCGGCGTTGCGTCACCCTTCTTTTCCGTGTCGACGGCACCGCGGAAATGCGGCCGGATGGCCGCTCCCGCGCCATCGGCGAGCCGGTGCGCCAGTGCAATCTCGTTTTCGAAGGTCATGGCCGGCTCACTTGCGATCCCATCTGGAAAGGTCAAGCCGGAATAGCTTTGTAGGGCAACGGCTGCGGGCTATGCACGGTTAAGGGAGTCTGGCAGAAGTCTCATGATGACTGGGTCGCGCGCCGAGGGGCAAGACAAGACAATTGCAGGCATGGTGCCGCGCACCGGCGAGACGCGCGAGGGACTGCCGCTGTCGCTCAACCGCGCCCCGGCGGCCGACCTTGTCCCCTGGGTCGCCCGGATGGTTGTCGCGAAGATCGAGGCCCCCCGGAACCTCGAAATCCGCTGCGGCCTGCTCAACGACATCGGCTTCATTCGTATACCGCTGGGCGGCCCCTGGACGGCGGATACATTGGAGGGGGCATATTCCTCCGGGCGGCAGGCACTGCTGTTCGGGCCACAATCGAAGCTGATGCGCGTCAGTTGCAGCGGGCAACTCTATTCGGCCGGGTTCGGCCTCAAGCCAGGCGCGCTCCATGCGCTCACGGGCCTGCATTGCGGCGATTTTCTGGACCGCATCCTGCCAAGCGACAGGGTCGGCCTCGGTCAGGAGCTCTTCGCCGACCTGTTCGCGCCGGAGATGACGCCGGAGGAATTGCTCCTGGGCTTCGAAGAGGCCCTGCGGCACCACATCGCCGCAACCGGTGCCGAGCCGCCCGACCCGGTCTCGGCCGCCTTCGAGCTGGCCGCCTTCGACGATCCAAACCTGTCGGTGGCGGATTTTGCCACCGAGTACGAGGTCGGGATTCGCAAGCTCGAGCGGATCATCAAACGCGATTTCGGGATGACGCCCAAGCAGGTCTTGCGCCGTGCGCGGGCGCTCGATCTTGCGTCACAGCTGTGCGGCGTAGCGGACCAGAACGAGGAAGCCGACCTGATGTTGCGCTATTCCGACCAGTCGCACCTGATCCGCGAATTCGCCAGCTTCTTCGAGACGACACCGAAGCAGTTCGTCGCGCATCCCAAGCCGCTGCTCACGCTCAATCTCGAAACCCGCCAGGCGCGGCGCCTGGAGGAACTCAAGCGCCTGGTCCCCGGCGCCCCGCGGCCATGGAGCAAGCGCTGAGCCCCTACCACAAGGATGGACGGGCGAGCATCAGCCAGATAATCGCAAGCACGGCAGCAAAGGCGGGAAAGCCGAAAGCGAACCACCGGCGGTAGAGCCTGAAATAGAGCGGCGGCAGGCCCTCTCCCGCGGCGGCGGCGGCCCGCGCGAGATTGCGCATGCGCATCTGCATCGCGACCACCGGTAACCAGAAGGCGCCGGTAACGAGATAGAGCGCCAGCGAGACGGCGATCCACGGCGTTTCGAGCGGCCAGCCGGTCAGACGGGCAAGCAGGTAACCGGTCAGCGGCTGGGCCACGACGGCGGTCGCCGTGAACAGAAAATCGGCCAGCACCACGCTCGACGCCACATGGGCCACCAGCCGGGCGTCGCGCGTACGGTGCGCCATGACCATGAAGAAGGCGATCCCGCTGCCGGTTCCGAGCAGGACCGCGGCGCCGATGACATGGAGCCAACGGAGAAGCAGATACCATTCCATCAGCGCTCCTCCGCCATGGCCAGACAGGCCCAAGACAGGGCGAGTACGGGCAGGATCTTGATCATGGGGGCAAGTGGGTCGAGCCAGAGGTCAGGTCGGGCGAAGAGCGATGCGCCGGCATAGGTGAATGCAAGGGCAATGCCCGCTTTCAGGCCCAGCCGCAGGAACGGGCGGAAGGCGATCGCCAGACCGATCGCGATATCGGCAAGCGATCCCGCCGCAACCAGTCCCCTCGCCAGGTCGGTCCCGATCCCCCCGTCCTCGAGCAAAGTGCGCGCGGCATCCAGCCGCGCCAGGCCAATGACCCCGCTGACCAGCCAGAGCAGGACGAGCGTAGCGAGGGCGAAGGGAAAGACGGCGGCGAGTCGGGCATGCCAGCGGTCCGCCTTGCCGGACGGGCCGAGCGCCGCGAATGCCTGCTTCATCGCGAGCGGCTCGCGGCCGAGCAAGCCCGCGGCCTGACTGGCATCGCCGGCGACGCCCCGCGCCAGCGCCTCGAGCGCGTTGCTCCGCAGTGGGGAACGCCAGCCCAGCGCGCCCAGCCGGTCAGCGAACCAGCCCAAGGGGCGCAAGGCCCCGAACGGCAAGCGCAGCTCCCAACGCGGAGGAGGCAGGCCCAGCCAATCGCGATGGCCATCGATGATTTCGGACAATTCGTGGCCATCCCGTTCGACAAGGTCGAAAACGGCCCGCGTGTCGGGTGGTTCGGCAAGGACCACAGCAACCGCCTCGACAAGGTCAGCCATGGCCACGCATTGGATCCTGCCGCAACCGGTCGGTTGCGCACGCAGCATGGGAAACGCACCGACCATGCGCAGCAGTTCGGTGCCGCCGTAACAATTGCGACCGATCACCAGCCCCGGACGCAGGATGGTATGCGCAATACCGGCAATCCCCAGCGCCGCATCTGCTCGCGCCTTGCTGGCCATGAACTCATTGCCGCAATTGCGCTCGGCCCCGGCTGCGGAGACCTGAACGAAATGTCCCACTCCGGCCCGCTTCGCTGCCGTCGCCAGCGCGGTGACGGCGCGGTCCTGGACAGCCGACACGTCATCGCGAAAGCCACTCTGCAGGACCCCGCTGACATTGATGACCGCATCCATGTCCGCGACCAGCGGTAGCCAATCGCCTGCGTTCTGCATGGTTCTCAGGTCGATCCGGTGGAATTCGACTCCCGGCAACCGGTAGCTGGCTCGTCGAAGGTCACGGCAGGGACCCCTCACGCCATGTCCTGCCTGCAGGAGCGACACTGCGATCTCGCTGCCGATGAAGCCGTCCGCCCCCAGCAACAGGATCCGCATGGCAATCAGTCGAACAGGCTGGAGACCGAGCTTTCGTCCGCTATCCGGCGGACCGCCTCGCCCACCAGCGGGGCGATCGTAAGGATGCGGATGCGCTGGGAATCCCTGGTCGCATCGGTCGGCAGGATGGTGTCGGTAATGACCAACTCCTCGAGTGCCGAATTGTCGACCCGGGCCACCGCCCCGCCCGAGAGTACGCCGTGGGTGATATAGGCCGCCACGCTCTTGGCCCCGTGATCGAGCAGGGCCTGCGCGGCGTTGCACAGCGTGCCGCCCGAATCGATGATGTCGTCGATCAGGATGCAGTGGCGCCCCTGCACATCCCCGATGATGTTCATCACCTCGGATTCGCCGGGCCGTTCGCGACGCTTGTCGACGATCGCCAGCGGGGCGTTGTCGAGCCGCTTGGCCAGCGCACGGGCGCGGACCACGCCGCCGACATCGGGCGAGACGACCATCAGGTCGTCCTCGCCGTAGCGGGCCTGGATATCCGCGGCCATGACCGGAGCCGCGTAGAGATTGTCGGTCGGGATGTCGAAGAAGCCCTGGATCTGCCCGGCATGGAGATCGACCGAAAGCACGCGATCGGCCCCGGCCTGGGTGATGATATTGGCGACCAGCTTGGCCGAGATCGGCGTACGCGGGCCGGGCTTGCGGTCCTGCCGGGCGTAGCCGAAATAGGGCACCACTGCCGTGATCCGCTTGGCAGATGCGCGCTTGAGCGCATCGATGCAGATTAGCAGCTCCATCAGGTTGTCGTTGGCCGGATAGGAGGTCGACTGGACCAGGAAGACATCCTCGCCGCGGACATTTTCGTGAATCTCGACGAAGATCTCCTCATCCGCGAAGCGGCGAACGGAGGCATCGGTCAGCGGCAGCTCGAGATAGGAGGCGATTGCCCGGGCGAGCGGCAGGTTCGAATTGGCCGCCATGATTTTCATCGAGCTTTCCCCTCGGCAAACCGCCAGAATCGTTCCGCACCGGCTCTAGCCGAGCGACATATGATTGCAACATGATGTATCGGCGAGCTGTTGAAAGCTTGCCGATGGGGCACCGGTCAACGCGGGCCGTGGCTGCCCTTGATCCAGCGCACCGTTCCGGAGCTGGCGCGCATGACCACGCTCTCGGTGGTGATCCGCCCGTCGCGCCGGCGTTTGACGCCTTCGAGCAAGGATCCGTCGGTCACTCCGGTGGCCGCGAAGATGCAATCGCCCTTGGCGAGGTCCTCGAGCTTGTAGATCTTGTCGAGGTCCTCGATCCCCCATTTGCGGGCGCGGGCGCGTTCGTCCTCGTTGCGGAACAGCAGCCGGCCGTTCATCTGCCCGCCGACACAGCGCAGGGCGGCCGCCGCCAGCACGCCTTCGGGTGCGCCGCCCGAGCCCATGTAGATGTCGATCGTCGTATCGGGATCGGTGGTCGCGATCACCCCGGCCACGTCGCCATCGGGAATCAGCTGGATGCCGCAGCCGATATCGCGCAATTCGGCGATCAGCTGGGCATGGCGAGGCCGGTCGAGCACGCAGGTAATGATCTCGTCGGGCCTGACGCCCTTGGCCGCGGCCACTGCCTCGACATTCTCGCGCACGCTCTTTTCTAGGCTGATGACGCCGGACGGATAGCCGGGACCGACGGCGAGCTTTTCCATGTAGACATCGGGCGCGTTGAGCAGACAGCCCTCCTCGGCGGCGGCGAGTACGGCCAGCGCGTTGGGCCCGGCCTTCGCGGTGATCGTAGTCCCCTCGAGCGGGTCGAGCGCAATGTCGATCCGCGGGCCGGTACCAGGGGCGCCGCCGACCTTTTCGCCGATAAAGAGCATCGGGGCCTCGTCGCGCTCGCCCTCGCCGATCACGACCGTGCCGTCGATCTGGAGAATGTCGAAAGCCTTGCGCATCGCCTCGACCGCGGCGGCATCGGCGGCTTTTTCGTCGCCGCGCCCGATGAGCTGTGAAGCGGCCACCGCCGCGGCTTCGGTCACGCGGACCATTTCCAGCACGAGGACGCGGCGCAGGACCTGGCTGGGCGGGGTGACAAGGCGGTCGTTCATTGGCAATTCAGTCCTGACTGTGAGATGTGGACTTAGGCAAGCGGGGAAAGGTTGTCGAGAATGACAGTGGCAATCGCGTTTCCCCGCTGGGCGTTCTTTCTTGCACTGGCATTACCGCTTGCCGCACCGGCCCAGGCTCAGCGGCAGGAGAACTCGGGCAAGACCTTCGGCCCCACCGTGACCGGATCGAACGATGCAGACGATTGCCCGCAGGCGACCGGTGCCGAAGGGGAGATCGTCGTATGCGGATTCTGGCAGGAGGGAGACCAGTTTCGCGTCCAGTCCACGCGCGAGAACGATCCCGAGGCCGAGGAAAATCTCAAGGACGGCCTGCCGCGCGCACCCAATGTCGACGGGCCGGGAATATTCCAGGGTCCGGCAACAGTCTCGGGCGGCTGCTTCCTCCAGTCCTGCCCCCCGCCGCCGGCCTATATCGTCGATTTCGACGCCTTGCCCGAGGCCCCCGAAGGCTCGGATGCGGACAAGATCGCGAAGGGTGAGAAGCCCGCTCCCTGACCGGCCTCAGGATCCGAGCAATTGCAGGACCAGCGGCGGCTCGGTCAGGCTGGGCGAATCCTTCAGCAGTTCGAGCGCGCGATCGACATGGGCCTCGGGTCCCTCGTGGGTTACGATCGAGACCATGACCTCTCCGCCTTCCTCCGGCCTGCCCTTCTGGATCAGGCTTTCGATGGAAACGCCGGCATCGCGCATGGCAGCGGTGATTTCCGCCAGCACGCCCGGCCGATCGGTCACGACGAACCGCAGATAATCGCGCGCGATGCGGTGGCCGGCATCGGCGCGCGGCATGGCGCGCAATTCGGAGACCGGGACCGAGAAGGGCGCGCCGATGTCCCCGCGGGCGATGTCGATGATGTCGGCGACGACCGCGCTGGCGGTCGGCCCGTCACCGGCGCCGGCGCCCTGGAACAGCAGGCGGCCGGAGAAATTGCCTTCGGCGACCACGGCATTGGTCGGTCCGTCGACATGCGCGAGCGGATGGTCGCGCGGGACGAGATAGGGGCAGACACGCTGGAACAGCGTGTCCTTGCCTGCCTGGTCGAGTTCGGTATCGGCAATTCCGATCAGGCGGATCACGAAGCCGAGCGCATCGGCCTGCTCGATGTCCGCGGCGCGCAGGCGGGCGATGCCTTCGGTCTCGACCGAGGGGAAGTCGACCTGCGCCCCGAAGGCGATCGCGGCCAGAATCGAGAGCTTGTGGGCCGCGTCGACCCCTTCGATGTCGAAGGTGGGATCGGCCTCGGCATAGCCCAGTTCCTGCGCCTCCTTGAGCACATCGCCGAAATCGCGCCCGGTGTCCTCCATGGTCGAGAGGATGTAATTGCAGGTGCCATTGAGGATGCCGTAGATGCGCTCGATCTCGTTCGCCGCCGCCCCTTCGCGCAGCCCCTTGATCACCGGAATCCCGCCAGCGACCGCCGCTTCGAACTTGAGCGCCACACCGGCCTCTTCGGCCGCCTGCGCCAGCGCCAGCCCGTGATGGGCGATCATTGCCTTGTTGGCCGTCACCAGCGACTTGCCTGCGCCCAGCGCGTTGCGCGCCAGCGTGAGAGCGGGCCCGTCCGAACCGCCGACCAGTTCGACCACCACATCGACGTCCGGGCGCGCGGCCATGCGGGTCATATCGTCTTCCCAGGCGTAGGGCGAGAGATCGACGCCGCGGTCCTTGCCGCGATCGCGCGCGCTCACTGCAGTGACCACCACCGGGCGCCCCGCACGACGGGCGATCAGCTCGCCATTGGCTTCGATCAGGCGGATCACGCCGGCACCCACAGTGCCCAGCCCGGCAAGGGCGATACGTAGCGGTTCGGTCATTCGGCTCCCTTTCGCGGGGCGCGCGTTAGGACAGGGAGACGCAAAATTCCAGCGCTGTTTGCCGGCCGGCCTCAGCGCGGCCAGTCGGACAGGTGCCGTTCGCAGCCGCCCAGCGACTGACGCACAAAATCGTAGTCCTGTGCCGCACGCTGGAAGGCCGCGCGGTCGCGCGTCAGGCTCGCGCTGGCGGGAAGGCTGTCGGGCAGGAAGCAGGCGAGACGGTACCATGCAACCGTGTCCGGTTCCGGCGGGCGGGCGGCCTGGTCGAGGATCTCGGACCAGGAGATGCCCCAGGCCGGGCTCATGCCGGGCCGCCGGATGACGGTAATCGACGCTGGCCGGTCCCGCTCGGCCTCGAGGAATATCTGGGTCTCGGATTCGCCCGCGAGATTGCCCGCGACCGAGAGCGCATCGCGAATCCCTGAGATCTTCGGCGGCTGATCGGGGGCGGCGAAGTCCCGAAGCACGCCGCGCAGACGCGTTTCGTCGAGCGCCGCAAGCGGCACCTGCGCGGAACTGGCCAGCAATTGCAGTTCGCCCGGACGGGCCGGAACGGTCCGGGCGAAGAGATAGACCTCATGCCCCTTCAGCTTCGGCGGCTTGCCCTTGGCGTCCGCCGGCAGATCGACCAGGTAGCGCAGGTCTTCGCCGAGCGCTCCGCTGCCTGACAGCAGCGCGAGAGTACGTGCCTCGACATAGATCCGGACTTGCCCCGGCAGCAGCCCCGGGGAACGCTCGGGCTCGACCGTCGCCTGATCGCGAATCTCCGCCTTCACGACCACATCCGCCGCTTCCGTAAGGCTCGCCAGATCGGCGTAGCTATACCGCTGGAGGCCCGTCTCAGGAACCTGCGCGAGGCCTGCGGCGGGGAGCGCGGCCACTCCGGCGAGCGCCAGCGCGCCGGCGAGAAGCCGTTTCTCAAGGCATTGATTTCCAAAAGTAAGCATGCGAACGAGTTCCAAACTGGACGATTCGGTTAGGGCTGGATGTACAGGCAGGATATGCAAAGCCAGCTTGTGAATCACGGGTTAACCGATAAAGGATTTGCCGGATTGTAGGATCGCCGCTAAGACCTCGGGAAAATGAGGCCGAATAAAGACAGAATGGCCTCGTCGCTTCCGGCTGCGCTCGCTGCGGCCGTTCCGGGAGCCCCGGTATTACCGGCAGGGTGGACATATTTTCGGCTGTGCCTGTCAGGATGAGAATCCCGATTGGTGCAGGGTCGGGCTTGCTCGGCGTTTTTGTTAAGTATGGAGTGATGCGACTGGATGGCTTACGCTGACCAACAAATGAGCGGCAACAAGATTGTTGCTATCGTTATCGTCGGCCTCATCCATATCGTGGTGGGTTACACATTGGTGACGGGCCTCGCCTATTCGGCGGTCAAGCAAGTCGTCGAACGTGTGACCACGGTCGATATCGAAGAGCCTGAACCCGAACCCGTGGAAGAGCCGCCGCCGCCGCCGGAGCCTGAAACCGCTCCGCCGCCGCCGGTTGCTCCGCCGCCGCCGATCAATGTGAGCACGCGTCCGCCGGACATCGTGACGCAGATCGAGATCCCGCCGCCCGCTCCGGTCGTGCGGCAGATCGTCCCGGCTCCCCCGGCCCCGCCGCCGCCGCCCTCGCAGGCACGCGATGCGCAGCCGCGGAACCAGTCGAGCTGGCAGCGTCGGATCATCGAGAACTATCCGTCCCGCGCCCTGCGCGAAGGCACGGAAGGGACGGTGGGCCTTTCGGTGACCGTGAACGCCGAAGGCCGTGTCGGTTCCTGCAGCGTGACGAGCTCGAGCGGCTCGAACGTGCTGGATGACGCCGCCTGCAAGGACATCACGCGTTACGGACGCTTCGAACCGGCGCTTGACCGTGACGGCAATCCCACCTCCGGCCGCTGGTCGACGCGGATTGTCTACCGTCTGAACTGATTTTTGCGCGGGACCGGAGCGACCGGTTCCGCGTAGCCCTGCATATTAAACCCGAAGAGGAATACCCGCATGCTTATCGAAATCCTGTCCGCAGCTGGAGAGGCTGCCCCGCAGAACCAGTTCGGCTTCATGGAAGCCATGGAACAGGGCGGCGCGATCGCCTGGTCGATCTTCACCGTCCTCGTCATCATGTCTGTCGGTTCGTTCTACATCCTGATCACCAAGCTGCTCGAACAGAGCAAGATCTTCCGCGAATATAAGCAGCTCGCCAATTTCTGGCGCGCGCCCTCGCTTGCCGAAGGCGCCAAGAAGCTCGACAAGAACAGCGCATGGCGCCAGCTCGTCGATGACGGCCTCGCCGCCGAAGCGCAGCACGAAAAGATGACCGACAGCCTTGAAGCCCACGACTGGCTGCACGGTTCGCTCGACCGTTCGGAAGCGGCCGTCAATTCCAAGCTTGCGAGCGGCCTGCCCTTCCTCGCCACCGTCGGCGCGACCTCGCCCTTCGTCGGCCTGCTCGGTACCGTTATCGGCATCTACCGCGCGCTGATCAACATCGGCCTCGCCGGTTCGGCCTCGATCGACAAGGTCGCCGGCCCGGTCGGTGAAGCCCTGATCATGACCGCCATCGGTCTGCTCGTCGCCGTGCCGGCCGTGCTTGCCTACAACTGGCTGCAGGCCCGCAACAAGCGGATCGGCGAGCTGCTCAACGGCTTCTCGACCGATCTTCTGGCCAACATCACCTCCAACGGCGCGGTGAAGCCCGAGGTCGGCCCGGCCAAGGCCAAGGCCGCCGCTCCTGCCAAGCCCGCTGCCGCTGCCAAGGCCTGAGCCGCGGCATCAATGTGACTGGGCGGGTTCCGGCATGCGGGCCGCCCGCCCGGTCCACACACGAAGTATTTGGATAGGACGGTAACATGGCAATTGCGACTGGCGGCGGTTCTGGCGAAACGTCAATGTCGGACATCAACACCACCCCGCTGGTGGACGTGATGTTGGTGCTGCTGATCATCTTCCTTATTGCTGTCCCGGTCGCCATCCAGACGATCGAGAAGCTGCAGATTCCGATCATGGCATCGGTCGAATCGAAGGATAAGGTCGAAAACCTTCTGCTCACTGTGACGACCGCGGACGCCGCCGGTCTGAGCGCGGGCGAACCCGGCTATACAGGTGCCGCACGCGGCGGTGACTGCCGGGTCTATTTCAACAATGTCACGCCGGTCGATTCCCAGGAACTCTACGATCTGGCTTTCGAGCGGCTCGACAATATCGTGCAGCGCGAAGGCGGCATCGAAGCGATCATGGAAAACCCGGAACGGATCCCGCAGGTTCATATCCGCGGCGACGTGAACGCACCCTGGAAGTGCGTGGCCGGTGCGATCTTCAACGTGCAGGCAGCGGGTTACCCCACTGTCGGCTTTATCTCGAACCCGGTCGACCCGAACGGCTGATCGCCGGGTCTTGAGACGAATTCAGGAGTAAGTTCCCATGGCAATGTCAGGCGGCAAGGATGATGGCTCGCCGATGATGGAAATGAACACCACGCCGCTTATCGACGTGCTGCTCGTGCTCCTCATCATGTTCATCATCACCATCCCGGTGGCAACGCATTCGGTCGATATCGACCTGCCGAGCCCGAACCCCAACCCGCCCCCGGAAAACATGGTCGATCCGATCAAGAACAAGATCGTGCTGACCCCGGAAGGCCTGATCCTCTGGAACGGCACCGAGATCAACAGCGGCGAACTGGTTCGCAATCTCGAGGAAACCAAGCGTTTCGAAGTCGAACCCGAACTGCAGTTCGAACCCGAATCGCTTGCCAGCTACGATCTTTCGGCCCGCGTGCTGAACATCATCAAGGCTTCGGGCGTGACCAAGTTCGGCTTCGTCGGCAACGAGAAGTACCGGACCTTCGGTTCGGTCAACTGACCCCGGCACAAATGGACGGCCCGAGGGCCGCAGGAATCAGGGGCGGGATTTCCCGCCCCTTTTTCTTTGGCGATTGTATCTTTTGCAAATACGGCTAAATTTAAGTGCCCCGGCACGGGGAGAGTCCGCCCCGTGCGATACTAAGTTCCGGTCTGTACTCTGACTTAGCGGGGCTTCTCTTCCGGTTCCGGCTTGGCCTTCGCAACTTTCTTCAGTCGCTCATTCCAGCGGGCCTCGTCCTCGTCGCATTCGAGTTCGCGGGCGGCCCGGGGTCCATCGCGACAGTCGCGAGCCCCTCGGCCTCGAGCAGCAATTCCTCATCGGCCGAACCCTGCGGCAAGGCTTCGCGCCCGATCATCACCATCACCGGCACCGCCAGCGGGCTGACCCGGTCGAGCTCGACATGGACCAGCCGCTCGGCCGCTGTCTCGAGCACCTGGGCAAGCCGGGCCACGTCCGTCAGCCGACTGCGCGCATCGGCCCATGCGGCCTCGATCAGCACGTGGTCCGGCTCATACTTCCGCAGGACGTCATAGATCAGATCGGTCGAGAACGTGACCTGCTTGCCGGTCTTGCGCTTGCCCGGATGCTGGCGTTCGACGAGGCCGGAAATCACCGCCACTTCGCGAAACGCCCGCCGCAGCAGGTGCGAGTTCTGCACCCAGTCGGTGAATTCATGCGCCAATATGTCGGGCGATAGCAGGGGCACCGGATCCGTCACCGACTTCAGCCCCCAGACCCCGAGCGAATAATCATTGGCGACGAAACCCAGTGGCTGCAGGCCACGCTCCTCCATCCGCCGGGTGATCAGCATGCCGAGCGACTGGTTCGCGTTCCAGCCCTCGAACGTGTAATAGACGCTGTAGTGGCGCCCCTCATGCGGGAAGCTCTCGACCAGCAATTCGCCCGGCGCGGGCAGGCGGCTGCGCCAGTCCTGCATCTCGAGCCATTCGCGCACGTCGTCCGGCAGGCGCGCCCAGCCGGCCCGGTCGTCGAGCAGCCCGCGCACCCGCTGCGAGAGATGCGTCGTCAGCGGCATGCGCGCACCCATATAGGAGGGGATCGTGCGCCCCTTCCGCGCCGCGCGCACCAGCACATCCATCTCCTTGATCGCCTCGAGTTCGAGGTGAAGCCCGGCGAAGATGAATGTGTCGCCGGGCGAGAGCGAGGCGGCGAAATTCTCCTCCACCCTGCCCAGCGCACGCCCGTTGCGGAAACGCACGGTGAGCATCTCGCTATCGACGATGATCCCCGCGTTCATCCGGTGCCGCTGCGCCTGTTCGGGATGGGTCAGCCGCCAGCTACCGTCCTTCTCCCGCGTGATCCGGTGGAACCGGTCATAGGCCTTGAGCGCATATCCGCCGGTGGCCACGAAGGACAACACGCGCTGCCAGCCTTCCTCGTCGAGCCAGGCATAGGGCCGGCTCGAACGGACCTCGCGCAGCAGCGCCGCCTCGCCGAAAGGACCGGCGCAAGCGCAGGCCATGACATGCTGTGCCAGCACGTCGAGCCCACCGGGGCGGAAGGCCTCGCCATCGCGCCGCCCCTCCGCGACCGCGTCCCTGGCCGCCATGGCCTCGAGAAATTCGAAGCGGTTGCCGGGGACGAGGATCGCCTTGCTCGGGCAATCGAGCCGGTGGTTGGCGCGCCCGATCCGCTGCAGCAGGCGCGAACTGCCCTTGGGCGCGCCCATCTGAACCACGCAATCGACATCGCCCCAGTCGACCCCGAGATCGAGGCTCGCGGTGCAGACCAGCGCCCTCAACTCGCCGCGCGCCATCGCCCCTTCAACCTTGCGCCGCGCCTCGACCGAAAGCGAGCCGTGATGGATCCCGATCGGCAGGTTCCCCTCATTCGCCGTCCACAGGTTCTGGAAGGTGAATTCGGCGAGAAAGCGCGTGTTGCAGAAGACCAGCGTGGTCCGGTTGCGGGCGATCTCCTCGATCAGTTGGGGGATGGCCCAGGCCCCGGCATGGCCGCCCCAGGGCACGCGCTCGTCCCGCGGCGTAAGGATAGAAAGCTCGGGCTTCGCCCCTTGCTCGCCTTCTACCAGCGCCACCGCATCAAGATCACCCCAGGGCGCCAGCCAGGCGCGATACTCGTCCGGATCGGCCAGCGTGGCCGAGAGCGCCACCCGCTGCAGTGCCGGTGCGATCGCCTGCAAGCGGGCCAGCGCAAGCGCCAGCAGGTCCCCGCGCTTGCCAGTGGCGAAGGCATGGACCTCGTCGACCACGACCCGCTTCAGTGTGGCGAAGAGGGTGAAGCTGTCCTCGTAGCTGAGCAGCAGCGAGAGCGATTCGGGCGTGGTCAGCAGGACATGCGGGGGGCGCACCCGCTGCCGCTTCTTGCGCTCGGAGGGCGTATCCCCGCTGCGGGTCTCGATCCGCAGCGGCAGGCCCATTTCCTCGACCGGCGCCAGCAGATTGCGGCGGACGTCATGTGCCAGCGCCTTGAGCGGCGAGACATAGAGCGTGTGCAGCCCGTCGGGCGGCAAAGCGCCAGCGGAAGAGCAGAACTCCGCCAGCGTCGGGAGGAATCCTGCCAGTGTCTTTCCGGCGCCGGTGTCGGCCACCAGCAACGCGTGGCGGCCCTGCCGCGCAACCTCCGCCATCGCACGCTGATGCCGCCGCAGGCGCCAGCCGCGGGAAGCGAACCAGTCCGCGATCTCGGGCGGAACCGCCGGATTCACGGCGCAGGCCGGACTCCGCCCGGCGCACTGAGTTTCGCACTTAACGAAGGTGTCGAAGGCGACACGCTGTCGCCCGGCAGGAAGTCCGATTTATTGTTCCTGATCAACCACTTGCGGAAGGCGGCGCCGGGCGACACAATGACTGTGAAAAACGGCACGGCAGGCTCCCATGGCCCGGGCGCACCCCAGGCCGCCCGTGCGGCCTGCCTAACGCAAGTGGCATGCTGTAGGAAAGCGGGGATGGCCGGAAGGGCGAACCATGCCGGCGGGCAGGCCACCGCCAGGCCTAGGAACCGGCGCCGCCGAAGAGCTCCTCGAGGCGTGCCTGTTCCTCCGGCGTGAGATCGTCCCTGCCCCTCGGTTCGGGCAGATGCGCGGTCGCCGCCGCGACCTTTTCGAGCACCGCCGGCATCTCCTCGACCAGCACCGGAACGATCGCCTCCATCTTCGCGGTCACCGCAGGATCGACCCAGATCAGCATCGATTCGCTGGCATAATGCGCACCTGCCGGCGTGGCGAAGAAGGCGTTCAGTTCCTGCAATTCGCCCGTGGTGAAACGCGCGGCATAGGCCTCGGCAAGTCCCGCGCGCATCTCGGGCTCGAGCCGGCCCATCACCCCCGCCATCCCGGCGAACATGGTGTTCATGGTCAGCTGCATGCGCTCGTCGTAATGCGGGTCGTAGATCGCCATGATCTCGGCGAGCCGCGCCTCGCCGATCCCGGCAACCTCCTCCTCGCTCAGCCCGCCCATACGGGCGAGCTGGGCCAGCGGCAGCTCGCCGATCTGGCCCATGACGCTGTTCATCACCGTATCGAGCGTGCCCTCCATCAACCGGGCATAGGTTCCCGCCGGAAAGACGTGGTCGACCGTCTCGCGGGCGCTCGCCAGGCGTTCGCCCGCCGCCGCGTCCTGTGCCTGCGCCGGCGCGGTGCAAAGCACTAGCGCCGCGCCTGCAAGAGCTGTCAAAATCCGTGTCATCCTCGGTCTCCCCCTGCCCCGTGTCAGTGCCCGGCCATCGGCCCGCGTTCGAGGCCCGATGCGGCCAGCTGCGCGTCGATCTGCGCCAGCAGGCGTTCGAGCCCCGCCATATCCGCGCTTTCGGCGCGGGCCACCAGCACGTCCTGCGTGTTCGAGGCGCGCAGCAGCCACCAGCCATCGGGGGTCGAGACCCGCACGCCGTCGGTTGCATCGACCTCGGCCCCGTCGGCCGCCAGCCGCCCGCGCACGTCCTCGACGACCGCGAACTTGCGGCTCTCGTCGACCTGGAAGCGCAGCTCGGGCGTGTTGACCAGCGCCGGCATCGCCCCGCGCAACTCGGTGACCGACTTGCCCAGCCGCGCGGAAGCGGCGATCAGCCTTATGCCGGCATAGAGCGCGTCGTCGAAGCCGTAGAAATCATGCGCGAAGAAGATGTGCCCGCTCATCTCGCCGGCAAGCGGAGCGCCGGTTTCCTTCATCTTCGACTTGACCAGGCTATGACCGGTCTTCCACATCAGCGGCCGGCCGCCCAGCTCCGCCACCAGGTCGAACAGGGCGCGGCTGGCCTTGACGTCGGCGATGATGGTCGAGCCCGGCAGCAGGCGCAGCAGGTCCTCGGCATAGATCATCAGCAGCTGGTCGCCCCAGATCACCCGCCCGCGGCTGTCGATCGCGCCGATCCGGTCGCCGTCGCCATCGAAGGCGATCCCGAAATCGAGGCCCTTCTCCGCCACCAGCGCCTTGAGGTCGGCGAGATTCTCTTCGACCGTGGGATCGGGGTGGTGGTTGGGGAAATGGCCGTCGACCTCGGCATAGAGCACGTGGTGCTCGCCCGGCAGGCGCGCGACCAGCAGTTCGAGCGCCGGCCCGGCCGCGCCATTGCCGGCGTCCCAGCCGATCTTGAGTTGCGCCAGGAGGTCCGGATCGATCCCTGCGAGGCCTTCGAGGATGCGGTCGACATAGGCGTCGAGGATGACGCGGCTCCCGGCCGTGCCCGTTCCGTCGAGCCAGTCGCCCTGTTCGGCCAGCGCGCCGAGCGCCTGGATATCCGCGCCGAAGAAGGGGCTACCCTGGAAGACCATCTTGAAGCCGTTGTGATTGGCGGGATTGTGGCTGCCGGTGATCTGGATCCCGCCGTCGACGTCCTCCATGGATGCCTCGGCGTAATAGAGCATCGGCGTCGGCCCGAGCCCGACCCGGACCACATCGCAGCCGCTCGCGGTCAGCCCTTCGACGAGCGCATCCTCCATCAGCGGCGAGCTGGTCCGTCCGTCATAGCCGACCGCCACTCTTTTGCCCCCGGCCCGCCGCAGCAGGGTGGCGAAGCCGCGGCCGATCGCACGGGCGTCATCGACCCCCAGCGTTTCACCGATAATGCCGCGAATGTCATATTCGCGCAGGACGGTGGGATGGAAGCGGTGTGTCATGGCTATCCTGTGTCGCGTCGTCAGCGCTCGGGCAAATCACCGAGCAGGAGGTCGCGGGCGGCATTGGCCTCGTGCACCTGGGCACTGGTCCCGCCGCGATCGGGATGGACCATGGCCACCAACCGCTTGTGGGCCTCGAGAATCTCCTGCCGCGAGGCCTGTTCTGGCACGGCCAGCAGCTTTCGCGCACGCGAAAGCGCCTGGCCGCGCGTCGACTGCGACCGGAGGAAATCCCACGGCCAGCGTCCGAAGACCCATTTGCACAGGACCGTCGCTGCGGCCAGAAGGACCAGCAGCCGGAGCACGGTTCAGGCGGCCTCCGCCGAATCCTGCCGCACGCCGCGGCCCGGCAGGTTGAGCGCCTTGAGCAGCTCGCGCAATTCCTGGCGCGCGACAAGATGGCTGGTGCCGAGTTCGCCGAGATGGCCCTTGTCGAGCAAGGTCAGGCCCGAAGGAAACAGCTCGCGGTAGATCACGCGTTCGGACAGGCCCTGGACCGCGCGAAATCCGACCCGTTTCGACAGCTCGGCCAATGCCTGTTCGATCCGCCGCTGGTTTCGCGCGTCGGTATGGCCCGTGCGGTTACGCACCACCACCCAGTCCATCTCGCGCCGCTGGCGTTCGATCGTGGCGCGCGAGCGCTTGAGCCGGGCCTCCCAGATCAGTTCGGCGTAGAAGCTCAGCTTGCGGACCTTGAAGGTCTCGCTCTCGACCTGGCCGATGAGGTCGAAATCGACAAAACTGTCGTTCATCGGGGTGACCAGCGTATCGGCCTCGGTCGCAACGTGGCGCGCGAGCGGATCGTCACGCCCGGGCGTATCGAAGATGAGGAAGTCGCAGCCTTGCGCCAGTTCCCAGGCGCGCACGTCGAGCTCTTCGGTGCTGCCGCTCTCGAAGACGTCGAAGCGTGCGCCGGGCAATTCGATGCCGCGCCGCTGCTCCGTCTCGGAGCGGTTCTCGAAATAGCGATAGAGCGTGCGCTGGCGCGGATCGAGGTCGAGCGCGGCCACTTTCGCCCCGCGATAGGCGAGCGCTATAGCGATATGGACCGCCGTGGTCGATTTGCCGGTCCCACCCTTCTCATTGGCAAAGACGATCCGGTGGGCGGAGATATCGGACACGTGCGGCAGCCCCTTCACTAGTGTTCGCTTTCGGTTGCTCTGCCGCCTCGGCCGAGGCTAGGAGACGGCACCAGTGCTCTTATCGGAGGGTCCGGAGGCGTGCAAACCATCAATCGGCTTGATGCACTACGTAGTGCTGTCGGCGCGCTTCGGGCCAAGGGCGAGATCGCGCTGGTCCCGACCATGGGCGCGCTCCACCAGGGCCATATGGCGCTGGTCCGCGCGGCCCGGGCGCAGGCCGATCACGTGGTGGTCTCGATCTTCGTCAATCCGGCACAATTCGGACCGAACGAGGATCTCGACGCCTATCCGCGCCAGCTGGAAAAGGACGCCGCTCTGCTCGCCGAGGCGGGGGTCGCCCTGCTGTGGGCGCCGCCGGTGGAGGAGGTCTATCCCCCCGGATTTTCCACCACGGTCTCGGTCGCCGGCGTGAGCGAAGGCCTGTGCGGCGCCGCGCGGCCAGGTCATTTCGACGGGGTCGCGACGGTGGTCGCCAAATTGTTCAACCAGGTCCGGCCCGACATCGCCCTGTTCGGCGAGAAGGACTGGCAGCAGCTGGCCGTGATCCGGCGGATGGCGCGCGATCTCGACCTGACCCACCCGCAGGCAGAGGCGATCATCGGCGTGCCGACCGTGCGCGAGGCCGACGGGCTCGCCATGAGCAGCCGCAACGCCTATCTCTCGCCCGCGGAGCGCGAGGCGGCGGCAGCGCTACCGCGCGCGATGAAGAACGCCATCGCCGAAATCGAAGAAGGGGCGGAGATTGCCCCCCGGCTCGACCGGCTGAAACAGGAGCTGATCGCGGCGGGCTTCGCCTCGGTCGACTATGCCGAACTGGTCGACGCGGCGAGCCTCGCCCCGCTCGCCGGCATCGGCCACCGGCCCGCCCGCCTGCTGGTCGCGGCCCGGATCGGCAGTACCCGGCTGATCGACAACATGGCGGTCATGCCCCGCAGCTGAGGCCTGCTAGTCGCAGCGGGCGACCTCGATATCGCGCGTGTAGATATTGCCGGTCGACCCGACCGTGATCGCGACCTCGCCGGACAGGCACAGGCCGAGCCGTTCGGCCTGTGCCGGATCGATGATCAGCATATAGTCGCCCGGCTTCACCCGCTCGAAGAAATAATAGCCGCCGCGCTCGGTGCGGACGAAATCGCCGACCTCGCCCTCCTCGTCGGCCAGCCCCAGCCGCAGGCCCGAGACGCCGCGCTCGCCGGCGTCCTCGCTGAACCGGACCATGCCCTCGACCTCGCTCAGTGCCACGATCGGAAACTCGGTGGTGTGAATCCGCCCGGCGCGCGGAACGATCTCGATCCCGCGGCTGACCGGCGCCAGCATGATATCGGGCAGGGTCGCGGGATCGACCTGCACGCTGACCCGGTTCCCGTTGCTGAGTTCGCCGAGCCGGACGAAACCCTGTTCGTCGGTGGTCGCCGTCCCGTTGGAGACCGCGAAATCGACCCCGGGCAGGGCCTGGTCGCCGGGGCCGAAGCGGTTGTCGCCGTCGAGATCCTGAAAGGCCCGCAAGGCAATCGCCCCCGATGAGGCCCGCCCCGGCCCTTCGACGAAGAGGTTCCGGCGCAGCGGATCGCGCCCGAAGCTCAGGCCCAGCCGGAGCGCAACATAATAGCTGTCGCGCTCCGGCGCATACTGGCTGTCGAAGGCCAGGGTGAAGCGCTCGAACTCGCGGCTGGCGGAAAGGCCGAAGGAAATGTCGTCATTGGCAAAGGCGTAGGCAGCCGAGGCGCGCAGCATGGTACGCTCGTCGAGCGCGTGGTTGACCTCGCCGGCGACATGGGTGAGCTCGAGCTCCGGCGCCAGCTGGTAACCGAGCGATCCGCGCAGCTGGGTCCGCGAGCGGTTGAAGCTGGCAAGGTCGAAATTGCCGAAGAGCTGGGTGAAATCCTCCAGTCCGGGTGCCGAATTGTGCTGAAATTCGAAGGTGTTGGAAACAATCGCTCCGGGCAGGCGCGCCGAGGCGCGCAGCGCGGCCCGGCTCTGGCTGCGGCCATCCTCGAATTCGACGTAGCGCGCGCGCAACGAGAGCGGGAGCGCGGCCCCCTGTCCTTCGCCGCCGAGCCGGAGCGAGGCGTTGAAATCGCCCTCGGTCACCCGCCGCACCGGTTCGCGGCTGAGGCTGTGGACCTCGTCGACGAAACCGCCGCCATATTCGAAATGCGACAGGGTGAAGGCGCCCCCGAGCGCCCGCCCGCCGAGACCGAAACCAAACGCATGGCCCGAGGCATCGTCGACCCCGACATCGGCGCGGATCGCGTAGGAGCCAAGCCCGCTGCGCAGGCCCGCGCCGGCGAGCCAGCGCTCGCGCCCGTCCTCCTGGTAGAAGGCCGCGCTGGCAAGGCCGGTCACCGCGCTGCTGATGCCATAGGTCAGTTCACCGACCGCCTGCCAGTCGCCATACCCTTCGAGCGGAACGAAATCGGGGCCCTCTACCCCGAGCAGATTGATCCCGCGCTGGACCGCGCCGAAGGAATATTCCAGTGCGCCCGCCGCCAGCCGCCCGTCGCCGACGCTGACCTGGCGGACTTCCTCATACCGCTGCCCCTGCGGCCCGTAGAACACCAGGCGGAAGACGTTCAGCCCGTAATCGACCGGGACTTCGAGAAACTCATATTGCCCGTTGACCGCCGAACGGGTCGAACCGAACAGCACATCGTTGCGGTAGAGTTCGACTTCATAGCCGTCGGGCAGGACACCTCGCAGGTCGAGCTGATCGAAGACCGAGGCCGACTGGAACTGCTGGTTGGTAATGAAACCGCCCCGGCCCGCAGCCCCGCGCAGGCCGAGCGGCATGGCCAGCGTCGAGACGTCGCCGAGCTGGAATTCGGTCGCCTGCAGCGGCCCGAGCAAATCGCCGTCGGCATCGCGCCGCCCGAGCTCGACCAGCGAGGCCACCAGCCCGTCGCGTGTGGTGGCACTGAAATAGGCCTGGGCGGTCATCCAGGCGAGATCGCCCGCCAGCCGCAGATCGCCTTCCGCACGCGTGCCCTTGGTCGAATCCGACACGGCGCGCAGCTCGGCGTCCGCCATGGGCACCGAAAGGGGTTGCCAGGGCGTTTCCTCGCGCGGCCAGCGCTCCGGCTCGCCCCCGCCACCCCGCGCCGCCAACCGCTCGCGGTCGGCCTCGCGCTGCAGCCGTTCCTCGAAGGGAAAGGGTTCGAGCGTGGTGAGCAGCACGGCCTGGGCGCGCAGGTCCGGCTCGACCCGCAGCGGCAGCAGGTCGGCAAAGGCGTCGCTGCGAAGGAAGAGTTCGCCCTCGAAGGCCTGGGCCAAGCCGGGCGGCAGTTCCCATTCGCCCTCGGCGGTCACGATCCTGCCCTGGCGCAGGTCGATCGTCAGCGTTCGGTCCTCGGACAGGAACCAGCCGCTGGCGTAATGGCCGTCGTCGCTGATGCGGACCGCCAGATCGAGAATTCGCGCCAGTTCGCCCAGCGGGAGATAGATCCCGTCGCGTGTGCCATAGGCCAGAAGCGTGTCGGACGACGCCACGCCCGCGATCCGCAGCTGCAGGATCAGTTCGTCGTCATAGGTAAAGGCTTCGGCGGCGGCGCTTTCGGGGAAAGTGCGGCGAGCGGGCGACAGGCGCGCCACCTCGCGGTCCGGCGCGGCACCGGCCGCAGGGGATGGAGCGGCCGCACGGCCCGGGTCCTCGATCCGGACGAGCGCGACATTTTCGGCCGGCGAAGCCGGCGGCAGCGGAAGGGCGGCGGACACGGCCGGCGAAGGAGCGGCGCCGGAGCCGACGTCAGCTGAGAGCGCCGCCGGGGCCGCGATCCCGATCGGGTCCGGCACAAGCGCCATCCCTGGTGCGGAAGGATCCTGCGGGACCGTTCCCGCAGGCATGGCACCCGTGGTCTCTCCGGCTCCATCCATGCCGGCCGGGCCTGGCGGCAGCACGGCAGATTCGTCCCCCATGGCCAGCCGGACCGGCGCCAAGTCATCCTGCCTGACCGCGAGTGCCGGGGCCATGCCTGCCCCGCCGGGCGCGTCTCCGCCCGCGATCCGCGGCGGCGCACTGGTAGTGGCAGCGGCAAGGCTGGCGGCCGGCGCAGGCGCCTCCACCACCGGCGATTTCAGAGTCAGCTCGGGCACGGCCGACGGGGCAAGATCGAGCGGCATTGCTCCGCTGGGGGTGACCGGCCCGGCGAGCACCGACCGATGCGCGGCAGGGAACGCCAGCGGCTGGCCATCGCCCTGCCGGCGTGCCCGGCCAGCCTCGCCCTCCTCGCCGGCGAGGTCGTCCCCCAGCACCACGGCGAAGGAAGCGCCGCCCTCGTCCTCCTCGCGCTCCGGCTGGTCTCCGTCGCCTCTTAGCAGCAGCGAATATCCGGCAAGCGCGGACCCGACGGTGATCGGACCCAGCAGGCGAATCGCGTGCTTGCGGTTCACGGCACCACGAATTCTTGCCTGGCCAGGGTCTCGCCGGGAGTGAAATCATCGTCGACGAAGGTCATCGTCAGCTGCGTGCCCGGGCGCAATTGCGCCGGGTCGACCCCCTCGTCCAGCGCAAGCACGACCTGGCGCGAATCCACTTCGGGATAGACGCCAATGCCGCGCGCAAGCGCAACCGGTTCCGCCCGGCCGGCGGCCGTCACGATGATGTCGCCATAGGCCGAGCGGGTCCCGCTGCGGGTAACCGTGACCACGATGCCCTTGCTCCCGCCGGCGAGATCGACCAGCCGGGGACTCTCCAGCCCGACCCCCAGCGTGGTTTCTCCGATCCGGACAATGACCGGAATCGAAATACCGAAGCGCGGCCGGATCGAGACGCCGATACTGTCGCCGCCCGTCGCGGTGCCGGCCAGGGCATCCTCGATCGACAGCCCCTGGTCGACGTCGGGAGGGACGGAGACAACCATGAAATGGGAGCGATATTCGCCATCGGGCAAGTCTGCCGGAGGCCGGGCCATGATCCGCACGGTCTGCGCCTCGCTGCCGCGCAGGGTGACCCGCCGCGGCGACCAGCGCAGCATCGCACTGGCGGTCTTCAACCGTTCGGTCGGCACGCCCGGGGGCAGGTTGTCGAGCCGGTGTACCCCGCCCGACGGCGACATCACCATGTCGACGATCGCAATCTCGTAATCGCCGCTGTTGATTGTCTTGTTGTAGAGCCCGACCGTGGCGATACGCTGGCGTCGGTCGATCACGATCCGCCGCGGATAGAGGTTGATGTCGCCCATCCCGCCGACCGCGCCATCGGGAATGGCGAGCGGAGCGGCGACATCCGCGGCGTCGGCTGGAACCTGTGCGGCGGCCGGCACGGCAAACGACAGGGCAAGGAGGAATGCCGCCCGCAACCGTGGCTTCAGCCCAATAATGGCCGCTAGCATTCCCTCGCTCCGATCCCTGTCAAGTCGTTCAGCGATCTTATGAAAAACGCCCGAGTCCGTGACAAGGGAACATCACAGGAAAATCACAGTTACGTCGAATTCGCCGCTGTATTGCCCGGTTTGCTGGCCGCCGTTCACTTCGAGCGTGCCGCCGATGTTCAAGAAGAACAGGCCGCTGGCGTCGAAACGGTTGAGCAGGCGCGGCAGGTTCGAGGTAATATTGCGGACCTGCATCGTCGCCCCGCCGTTCGAAAGCGTGATGCTGCTCGGCAGGAGGGCGACAAAGGCGCGCCTTTCGGTACCGTCGAGGCGGAAGCGGGCCGGGCCGCGCCCTTCGGGCGGCTGCGGAATGTTCAGATTGGCGGCGATCTCGCCGGTGGCGGACACCGCGCCGTTCGGGGCGACGGTAACCGTCGAGGCCCCCACGGGCCGGACGATTGCGCCGAAACGCATGTCCTCAAGCGCCTGGATCTGGCCGGGGATCACCACTTCGGCGCGGCCGGCGCCGCTGGTCGTGGCGGCGGCCTGCAGGCCGGACGGCACGCCCGCAAGGGCGAGCGCCCCGGCAAGAAGGGCGTGACGGGTGATGCGCATGGCGGATGCCGGAGAGCTTGTCCTGGGCGCGGGCCGCATGGATTGCGACCCGCGCCCCGGGATCGCTTAGAGATAGTCGACGGTGACGGAGTAGCTGCCGGTATAGAGCCCGGTGCTTTCGGTGCCGGCAACGGTCAGCGTGCCGCCGACCGAGACGGTGGCCGTACCGGTGCCGTCGAGCGTGTCGGACGCGAGCACATCGGTCACGAAGCTCATCGAATCCGTGCCGTTCGACACCGAACCATTGCCGGCCGAGATCGAGAAGCCGCGGTTGGCATCGCCGGTAACGGTGAAGGAATCGGCGGTTTCGCTCGAACCCGCGACGAGCAGGACGTCACCGGTGGCCGAACCCGCGCCGCCCTGGGTGACGACCACGGTGCCGCCGGTACCGGTGGCAAAAGTGCCGAAGCTGAGCTCGGCGCCTGCGTCATGGGCGATCGCGATCGGCGAAACGATTTCGGCCGTCGCGACACCGTTGTCGGTGACGGGAGCCGCAAGGACCGGCGTCGAGAAGGCGGCGCTGGCGACCGCGAAGATTACAAGCTTTTTCAAGTTACGTACCCCTCAAAGTTTCCCACGGGGGGCCCACCGGAACGCGAGCCCGACCGAAGCGATTGGTTAATCCATGCTTCGTGTCGGGCTACGTATTAACGCCTAGTCGTTAACGAACTCTTCTTACGAATTGGCCGCACACAGACGGCCCCGCAAGCGGCGAACCGGCGCGGGATTGCATGTTTGCGGAAAGGAAAGCCGCCTTAGTCGTAAACGACGGTTACCGGCAGGTCGGCCCGGAAGATGTCGGGCCGCGTGCCCGGCGGCACTTCGAGCGTACCGCCGACCGCGACCAGGTCCTCCCCCTGGCCGTCGAGCTCGCCCATCGGGCCCGGCACGGTACCTCTCCCACTGGCCGAAGTGAGCGCGGCCACGCTGAGACTGGCTCCCGTGCGCAATCCTCGTGCTGCGACGCCGCCGGCGGGCAGGAGGATGCGATAATGCCGCCCCGCCTCGCCGCGGACCGCGAATTGCGCCGGATGCGGCTGGCAATCCGCGCCGCCGGCGCAGCCCGGACGCGTCGCGCCGGCATAGCTGGCACCGCCGCCTGCGGCGGGCACGGTGACCGCGCCGCTGTCCTGCGGGCCGGCGGTAATCGCCCCGAAATCGAGTTCCGCCAATGAGGTGAGTTCGATCGGCTTGACGATCGTGGCCGTGGCGCGGCCGCTGGCCTCTCCCGGCGCCTGCTGCGCCCGAAGCGGAGCTGCAGCAGCCAGCAGCGCAAGGCCGGGCGCAAGGAAGGCCAGCTGCCTCACCGCGCCTGCCGCTCCGCCTCGATGACCACCACGTCGACGGGGATCGGGATCGCCAGCCTGGCCCCGCCGAAATGCCGCGTCACTTCGAGCCGGGCACCGACATTGAAGCTGCGCGAACAGACCCGCGTCCGGCAATTCGGGATCGCGATACGGATCGCCTGCCCCGGCGCGACCCGCGTGGCACCGGGCAGGTCGGTCTCGAAAGCGGACAGATTGCCCTCGATCCCCGCATCGCGCACCCGCGGCGGGACAGTGAAGACGACGTCGAATTCGAGATCGATCACGTGCCGGCTCTCATTGCCGCGATCGTAGCTGACCGTGAAACTGGCAGGCCCGGTACTGCTCCCCTCGAGCGCGACGATCGCCACGTCGCTGACCGCCCCGCTGGCGCTGACCGTGCGCGTGCCGCTGCCGAAGACCATGAAACGTCCGAAACGCAGGTCCGCGTCTGCCGTCACGCGCACTTCCGGCACCTTGGCCCCGGCAGGCGCCGCGGCCGCCAGCATCAGGCAGGCCAGCCCGGCCTTGCTCCCGGCAATGTAAGCCGCGCGTCGCATCGCGCCGCTTTTACACCGCGCCGTGGCAATCGCCAAACGCGGTAAGGATTGAAAGGTCACGGGAAAGGCGGCTGGAGCGGGTAGCGGGAATCGAACCCGCATAGCCAGCTTGGAAGGCTGGAGCTTTACCACTAAGCTATACCCGCCCGCTTCGATGCTGCGCTTGCCACTGTTGGCCTGCTTTCGTCAACTGCCGGATGCATCCGGGGCCGTAGCCTGCATGATCGGCGGCGCATCGCCGGGCGCGCCCGCTGGTGCGGGCGGCAGGGCGATCTCGAGTTCGACCCGCCGATTGGCCGCCCGGCCCGCCTCGTCAGGCGTCCCGTCCTCCTTCGCATTGGGAGCGACCGGCCGCATTTCGCCCAAGGCGATCACGCGGATTCGGCCTTCCGCCACGCCGTGTTCGACGAGCCAATCGGCAACCGCCTCGCCGCGCAGGCGCGAGACGGCGAGATTGTCCCCGTCATGGCCCACCGAATCGCTGTGGCCGCGCAGGACGATTGGCCAGCCCCCGGCAAGCTGCGGGCTCTCGAGAACCCGATCGAGTGTCGCCACGGCGGCTTGGTCGAGCGCGGCACCGCCGGCAGGAAAGCCGATGGTGAGCTCGAGCGGTGCCGGCAATTCCTCCGGCTCTGGCGCCGCATCGAGTTCGGGGCGGATGATTGAGGCGACCGGTGAGGTGCGGGCGGCAGGCGGCAGATCTGCCTCGGGCACTTCGGGCGGAGCCTCCTCCCGGCCTTGGCAGGCCGCGAGACCGCCCACCAGCGACAGGATCAGCCATATCGGACGTGACACGCGCGCCTCCCTCTCTTGTCCCGGCCCCGTCATGCCCGTTGCGGCTTGCGTGCTTCGCGGCGCGTCTTCCTGGCCGTAGCCCGTTCCGCCTGCTGAGGCGGGCAATAGGATATCACCGTGTCGCCTTCCGCCGGCTCGGGCGAGGAAGCATGGGTAAAGAACTTCATTGTGCCGTTGCCGGCAAGGATCAGCAACAGGTGCGACCCTTCGGGAAGATTTGCGCGTGCAGCGTCGAGGTCGAAGCGGGCCGAAAGCCGGGTCTTGCGGAACACCCAGCCATCACGCTGGAGCCGGTCGACATCGCCGATGCCCGCGGTGAACAGCGCTCGCCCACGAATCGATGCCGGCAGGTCATGATGGCTCCCGCCTTCGTCCGCCTCGCCCAGCTGGTAGACCGAATCGCGCCCGATCTCGAAGGCGAATTCATTGCAGACCAGCGCGTTATAGGCATCGTTGCCGGTGGCTGCGACGAGGACCTGGTACGGCGTCAGGTCGAGCGTGTGCTCGGTGGCTTCGTTGAGGATCTCGCCGTGATAGGTCGGCAAGCCCTTCTGCCGGGCGAGAGCAAGATCCTGCCAGCTCGAATCCGCAATCAGCACAGGGGTGTCGAGCTGCTTGACCTGGCCGGCGAGATCGACCGTCCAGGGAGTGGAGCCGACGATGAGAAGTCCCGGGCGGGTGGTACCCTTCACCCCGAGCAGGCGGGCAACCAGATCGACGCTGAAGCCGTGCGCCACGATGGTCGCAACCACGACCCCGAAGCTGAGCGCAATCAGCAACGATCCGTCGCCATAGCCAAGTTCGCTCAGCCGGAGGGCGAACAGGCCGGTGATCGCGACCAGCACGATCCCGCGCGGGGCGATCCAGGCCAGGAAGAGCCGCTCGTTCCACGGTACCGTGCTGAACAGCAGGCTGAGCAGCACCGTTGCCGGGCGGACCGCAAACAGCAGGACAACGAGGAAGGCGGCAAAGCGCCATTCGAACTGGCGCACTTCCTCGACATCGAGCGAGGCCGAAAGCAGGATGAAGATGCCCGAAACCAGCAGCACGGCGACATTCTGCTTGAAGGGGTGGATCGAGCGCAGGCTGGTGACATTCATATTCGCCAGCGCAATCCCCATGACAGTGACCGCCATCAGCCCGGCCTCGTGCTCGATCAGATTGCAGAGCACGAAGGTGGCGACCACCGCCACGAACAGCACCGGGACCTTGAGATATTCGGGGACGAAGCCGCGCGGGAAGGACCAGGCAATCGCCTTGGCCACGCCATAGCCGATGCCGGCGGCCAGCGCGGCGGCGATCAACATCGGCGGAACCACTTCGAACAGGGTCGCGCCATCGGCCGAGAGGCGAAAATACTCGTACGCGATCACCGCGCAGAGCGCCCCGACCGGATCGTTGACGATTCCCTCCCATTTGAGGATTGCCGCCGGCCGCTGCTGGATCGAACTCTGGCGCAGCAGCGGCATGACCACGGTCGGACCGGTGACCACCAGGATCCCCGCAAACAGGATCGCCACCGGCCAGACCAGCCCGGCGACGTAATAGGCGGCGAGCGAGCCGAACAACCAGCCGAGGGGGACGCCGAAGATCACCAGTCGCCAGACCCCGTCACCGGCCTTCTTCAGCTCACGGAAATCAAGGCTGAGGCCGCCTTCGAACAGGATCAGCGCAACGCCGATCGAAATCATCGGTTCGAGCAGGGGCCCGAAGGCTTCGTCGGGATCGATCACGCCGAGCACCGGACCCGCCATGAAGCCAGCCCCGAGCATCAGCACGATCGCCGGCCAGCCGGTGCGCCAGGCGATCCATTGAGCGCCAATGCCGAGAATGCCCACCAGGGCGATGGTCAGGGCCAGCTGTTCCATTCCCGTTGGCTTGTCGCACGCCGCGCCGGCCGGGACAATGCGCCTGACCCTGTGCGCGGGAACGATTGCCCCAAGGGGCAGGACGCCGCAGGGTCAGTCGCCCTCGAACTGCATCAGCGCTTCGACGGCGATCCCGTCGGCGCGCAGCCGCTCCGCCCCGCCGAGGTCGGGCAGGTCGATCACGAACAGGGCGCGATCGACCACCGCGCCCGCCTGGCGCAGGAGCCTGGCCGCCGCCAGCGCGGTGCCGCCCGTCGCCAGCAAATCGTCGACGATGATCACCCGCGCGCCCGGCACGATCAGCGTCGGGTCGATCTCCAGCCGGGCCTGGCCGTATTCGAGATCGTAGTCGACCCCGATGGTCGGCACCGGCAGCTTGCCCGCCTTGCGCACCGGGATGAAGCCCAGCATCAGCATGGACGCAACTGCCGCGCCGAAGATAAAGCCGCGCGCCTCCAACCCGGCGATTGCCCCGGCGCCCTTGGCCCTGGCCCGCTGCGAGATCAGTTCGACGGCGGTGGTCAGGCCCCGGCCGTTGGCCAGCAGCGTGGTGATGTCGCGGAACTGGATTCCGGGAATCGGGAAGTCCGGAACGGTGCGGACCAGGGCCTTGAGTTCTTCAGGGGTCATGCACTCTTCTCCCAAACGGAAAGCGCCCCTCGCATCACCAGGATGGAGGGGCGCTTCGATGCGTTCAACGCGGGGACAATCAGTGGCCCTTCTTGTCCGCCCAGATGTTGCGATAGGCGAGATAGGCGAGGATCGTCGCGAAGAGCAGGAAGCCGAGCACCGGCCAGCCGGTCTGGTTGCGCTTCTCGAGCGTCGGCTCGGCGGTCCAGACGAGGAAGGCCGCCACATCCTGCGCCATCTGGTCGAGCGTCGCCTCGGTGCCATCGGCATAGGTCAGCTGGCCGTCGCTGAGCGGCGGAGCCATCGCGAGGTTGAGATTCGCGAAATAGGGGTTGAAGTGCAGCGTGCCGCTCGGGACGCTGTCGGGGAAGCGCTCACGCAGTTCCTCCGGAACCTCCTGGTAGCCGGTCAGCAGCGAATAGACGTAGTTTTTCCCGTCGTGCCGCGCCTTGGTGATCAGCGAGAGATCCGGCGGGATCGCGTTGTTGTTCGCCGCGGCGGCCGCCACGTTGTTGGGATAGGGCGAAGGGAAGTAATCGGTCGGCAGCGCCGGCCGCATGCTCGCTTCGCCGGTGTTCGGATCGACGCCCGGAACCTGCCAGGCCGCGGCTTCGGCCTTCACCTGGCCTTCGGAATAGCCGAGCTTGCCGAGATCGCGGAAGGCGACGTGGCGCAGCGAATGGCAGGCCGAACAAACTTCCTTGTAGACCTGGTAGCCGCGCTGGACCTGCTGGCGGTCGAAATGGCCGAACAGCCCGTCGCTCGCGAGATGGATTTCGCGCGGGTGCTTGTGGAAAGCGTGCTCGGCGGTTTCCTCCTTGAGGTAACCCTGGCCGATCACGGTGCCGGCACCGTTGACGAAGGCCCACAGGACCGCGACGACAAAGAACAGGCCGATCAGGACTGCCAGTCCGCTAGTGCGAAGATTGAACATGGTTCTCTCTTTCTCTCAGTCCGTTCCGGTCACTTGGCCTTGTCGCCGAGGACAGCCTCGGTGATCGAGAAGGGCAGCGGCTTCGGACGTTCCATCGCCGAGACGAGCGGCAGGATGATCAGGAAATGCGCAAAGTAGTAGGCGGTCGCGATCTGGCTCATCATGACATAGGGCTCCTCGGCCGCGGCGCCGCCGAGCCAGAAGAGGAAAGCCATGTCGACGATCAGGATCCAGAAGAACACCTTGTACATCGGGCGATAGGTCGAGGAGCGGACCGGCGACTTGTCGAGCCAGGGGAGGAAGAACCACACCAGGATCGCGCCGAACATGGCGAGCACGCCCATCAGCTTGGCCGGGATGAAGAAGAAGTCCGCCGTGAAGGCGCGCAGGATCGCGTAGAAGGGCCAGAAATACCATTCGGGCACGATATGCGCGGGGGTCGAGAGCGGGTTGGCCGGAATGTAGTTATCCGGGTGCCCCAGCGCGTTCGGCATGAAGAAGACGAAGGCGCAATAGAGGATCAAGAACACGCCCAGCCCGAAACCGTCCTTGGCCGTGTAATACGGGTGGAACGGTACGGTGTCGCTTTCGCTCTTCACTTCGACGCCGGTCGGGTTGGTCGAACCGGGGATGTGCAGCGCCCAGATGTGCAGGATGACGACACCCGCGATCACGAAGGGCAGCAGGAAGTGCAACGAGAAGAATCGGTTGAGCGCGGCGTTGTCGGGCGCGAAACCGCCCAGCAGCCAGATCTGCAGCGGTTCGCCGACCACCGGAATGGCGCCGAACAGGCCGGTGATGACCTTGGCGCCCCAGAAGCTCATCTGGCCCCAGGGCAGGACGTAGCCCATGAAGGCGGTCGCCATCATCAGCAGGAAGATCACCACGCCGAGCAGCCAGATCATCTCGCGCGGGGCCTTGTAGGAGCCGTAATAGAAGCCGCGGAAGATGTGCAGATAGACCACCACGAAGAAGGCCGAGGCGCCGTTGGCATGGGCATAGCGCATCAGCCAGCCCCAGTTGACGTCGCGCATGATGTGCTCGGTCGAATCGAAGGCGACCTGCGCGTTGGCAGCGTAATGCATCGCCAGGATCACGCCGGTAACGATCTGCAGCACGAGGCAGAAGCCCGCCAGCACACCGAAATTATACATGTAGTTGAGGTTGCGCGGGACCGGGTAGCCGGCGCCGATCGCGTTATAGACGAGGCGCGGAAGCGGCAGTTTCTCGTCCACCCACTGCATCAGCGGGTTCTGCGGTGCATATTGCTTGGCCCAGGGGAAGCTCATGGTGTTTCTCTCTCGCCTCAGCCGATCTGGATGACGGTGTCGGAAGTGAACTGGTATTCCGGCACTTCGAGGTTCAGCGGTGCCGGGCCTTTGCGGATGCGGCCTGCCGTGTCGTAATGCGAACCGTGGCAGGGGCAGAAATAGCCGCCGAATTCGCCCTTCACCTCGCCTTCGCCCGCGCCCAGCGGGACGCAGCCGAGATGGGTGCAGACGCCCATGGTGACCAGGATCGCGCCATGGCCTTCCTGGGTGCGTTCGGCCAAGCTCTGCGGATCGCGCAGCGTATCCACGTCGACGTCATTGGCCGCAGCGATTTCGCGATCGGTCAGGAAGCGCACGAAGACGGGCTGCTTGCGGAAGATCGCCTTGATCGCCTGGCCAGGCTCGAGCGCGCCGATATCCAGCTCGGTGGTGGATTCGGCCAGCACGTCAGCCGAAGGCGCCATCTGGCTGATCAGCGGAACAAGCGTGGCGATGCCACCGATGCCGGCGGCGCCCACTGCTGCGTAATTGAGGAAATCGCGGCGACGAAGGGAATCGTCCTCGCCCGTCACGGCCATCGCATTCGGATCTGCGGTGCCAGTGCTATCTGCCATAGACCTTGCCTTGCCAGTTGGCCCTGCCCGGCGCGACCTGCCGGAATGGGCCGTGAGATAATCTAGTCCAGCCGGAGGACAGGGCAACCGGGGTAAGCCCCCAATGTCGGGTGACGCAAGCCCCCTGCCGGTACCGACTTGGGCGGGCTGATAGACGAGAGGGAAGCCAAAGCCAACAGGCTTTTGGACGCTTTTTTGCGAGGCCGGAGACGCATGTCGGGCGGCCCGCAGGCCGTTCAATCGGCGGGAAGGCCGATCAGCGAAAACTGGCGTCCGTAATTGGGCTCGCCGCGATGGACCGAGCGGCGGTGCGAAAAGAATCGCTCTGGATCGCCATAGGTGTCGAGACCGAGGCGGTCGATCCGCGTCACCCCCGCCGCCGCCAGATGCCGGGCGACGCAGGCTTCGAGGTCGAATTGCCAGTGCCCCGGGCGCCCCGGGACGAAGAAATCGGCGTCCGCCGGGCCGAACTGCGCCCGGAAGTCCTCTCCGACCTCATAGCTCACCCGGGCAATGCAGGGGCCGATCGTCGCCGCAATCCGCCCGCGTTCCGCGCCGAGCGCGACCATGGCCTCGACCGTTGCCTCGGCCACCCCGCCATGCGCGCCGCGCCAACCGGCATGGGCCGCGCCGACCACTCCGGCCGCGGCATCCGCCAGCAGGATCGGCGCGCAATCCGCAGTCACGATCCCGAGCAGCAGGCCTTTGCGGTCGGTAACCAGCGCATCTGCCCGGGGCCGTTCCGCCTCGTCCCACGGCTCTCCGACAAGCGCGACTTCGGGTGAATGGATCTGGTAGACCGTCACCAGTTGCGCGTCGGGCAGGACTGCGGCGATCGCGCGGCGGCGGTTCTCGCGCACCGCCGAGGCATCGTCGTCGGCGCCGAGCCCGACATTGAGCCCGGCGACAATCCCGCGCGAAATCCCGCCGCGGCGGCCGAGAAAACCGTGTGGCAAGCCTTCCAGCAAGCCCGAGCGAATGACCTCGACCGGCTCAGCCAAGGCTGCGGACGACCTGTTCGAGCGTATCGCGCGAGAGATTGCCTACCTCGCGGATCCGTTCCAGCTCTGCCTTCATCAGGCCCGCACGGTCTTGCTCTATCCGCCGCCAGCGGCCCAACGGGGGCACAAAGCGTGCGGCCGTCTGGGCGTTGATCGGGTCGAGCGCGAGGATCAGGTCCGCGATCATCCGGTAGCCCTCCCCGCTCGGATCGTGAAAACCCTGCGGATTGACCGCAAAGCCCATGTAGAGCGCCCGAACGCGGTTGGGATTCTTGAGCGTGAAATCGGGATGGTCGGCAAGCGCCTTCACATGTGCCAGCACGGCGGGATGCAGCGACATCGACTGGAGCGAAAACCACTTGTCGGTCACCAGCGCATTGCCCGCGTAACGCTGCTTGAAATCTGCCAGCATTTCTTCGCGCTCGGGACGGTCGAGTCCCGCCAGCACCATCAATGCGCCCTGGCGGTCGGTCATGTTGTCCGCCCCGCGATACTGCGCCGCGGCCAGATTCGCCGCAAGCGCCGGATCCCCGGCGGCAAGGAAGACGAGGGCCTGGGTCTTGAGCTTGCGCGCGCCTCGGGCGGCGGCATCGCGGCCATAGGCGACCTTGCCGGACCGCTCGTGCACGGCAGCGAATGCCCCTGCCAGTTCGGTGCCGAGCCAGGCCTTGAGCGCTTCGCGCTCGGCATGGATCGCTCCCGGGTCCGCCACCGGCAGCTGTTCCGCGAGATAGGCCTCGCCGGGCAGGATCATGAGCTCCCCGCGCATGAGATCATCAAGCGCTTCGTCGGCGAGGATGGCGCCGAATGCGCGGCCGATCGCCCGGCGGCCCTCATCCCGATCCGCTGGCGCCAACGCGCCCCTCACGCCCGCCGTCAAATGACCGACGACGAGGTCCTGTAACGCCTCGTAACGCGCGAAGGGATCGTCATCATGCGCGGCGAGGAAGACAAGTTCCTCATGGCTCACCTCGCGCTCGATCGCGACCGGCGCGGAGAAGCCCCGATTGACCGACAGCATCGGCGGCGCGGAATATCCACTAAAGCTGAAGCTTGCTTGAGATTCATCGATCATGAGCAGGCGCTCGCCGCCATGTCCCTTGGATTCCTTGTCGAAAAGCGCGATCCGAAGCGGTAGCGCCATCGGCTTCTTATCCGCCTGGCCCGGGGTAGGCGGCACGTCTTGCGTGACGTGCAACGTCGCCTTGTCGCCCTCATGCTCGAGCCGGAGCGTCAATCTGGGCGTACCGGCCTGGCCGTACCACAGGCGGAATTGCGCCAGGTCGAGCCCGGCCCCGTCCTCGATCGCCTTGATGAAGTCCTCGCAGGTCGCGGCCTCCCCGTCGTGCCGCTCGAAATAGAGATCGGTCCCTTTGCGGAAGGCCTCTTCGCCGGCCATGGTCCGCATCATGCGGATCACCTCGGCCCCCTTGTTGTAGACTGTGGCGGTGTAGAAGTTCGATATCTCGCGATAGGAGTCCGGCCGGATCGGATGCGCCAGCGGGCCGCTGTCCTCGGGGAACTGGGCCGCGCGCAGGATGCGGACGTCCTCGATCCGCTTGACCGCAGCGCTGCCCATGTCCTGGCTGAACAGCTGGTCGCGCAGCACGGTGAAGCCTTCCTTGAGGCTGAGCTGGAACCAGTCACGGCAGGTCACGCGATTGCCCGACCAGTTATGAAAATATTCGTGCGCGATCACGCTCTCGACCCCGTCGTAATCGCCGTCGGTGGCGGTTTCCGGGTCGGCCAGGACATAGCGCGTGTTGAAGATGTTGAGCCCCTTGTTCTCCATCGCGCCCATGTTGAAATCGCTGACGGCGACGATGTTGAACTGGTCGAGGTCGTATTCGCGGCCGAAGGTCTCCTCGTCCCATCGCATGCTCTTCTTGAGCGATTCCATCGCATGGCCGGTGCGTTCGAGATCGCCCTCGCGAACATAGATGCCAAGCTCGACCTCGCGCCCTGACAGAGTAGTGAAGCGGTCGCGATTGACGACCAGATCGCCCGCCACCAGCGCGAAGAGATAGCAGGGCTTGGGCCAGGGATCGTGCCATTGTGCCCAATGCCTGCCATCCGCGTCCTCGCCGCTGTCTTCGCAATTGCCGTTGCAGAGCAGGACGGGGAATTGATCCTTCGGCCCGCTCATCCGCACCCGGTAAGTGGAGAGGACGTCGGGGCGGTCGGGAAAGAAGGTGATCCGGCGGAAGCCTTCGGCCTCGCACTGGGTGCAGAGCATGCCGTTCGAGGCATAGAGGCCCATCAGCTGGCTGTTCGTCGCCGGATTCACCTCGGTAGCGATCTCGAGCAGATGGCTGTCGCCCAGCAGCGGCACGACCAAATCGTCGCCGTCCATCGCCCAGCTGTTAGTGATCTCGCCATCGACCTTGACTTCCAGCGGCCGGATCCCGTCGCCATTGAGGCGGATCGTGTCGGCGGCGTCCGCCCGCGCATTGCGCTGGACGGTCAGGGCCGCGCGAACCGCGGTGGTTTCGATCCCGAGGTCGAAATCGAGCTCCACTGCGGGCACCAGCCAGGGAAAGGGGCGGTAGTCCTCGCGCCGGATGACCGGCGGATCATGGGGATTGGGGGCGGCGTCGGCCTGTTCGACGGGGTCGGTCTGGATATCCATGGCGAGTCACTTAGGGTCTTTGCAGGCCGCGTCCAGAGGCTAGACTGCGGCCATGGCGCAGTTCCTGATCTTCGGACTCGGCTATACGGCAAAACGCCTCGCGGCGCGACTGCAGGCAGCGGGCTGGAGCGTCGAGGCGACCGGCCAGGAAGGCAATCTCGATTTCGAGGACCAGGACGCGGTCCGTGCCGCGATCGCGCGGGCAAGCCATATCCTGTCCTCGGTCCCGCCCGACCGCGGCAGCGGGGCCGACCCGGTGCTGGAACTCTACGGCGACGCGCTGGGGAGCGAGTGGCTCGGCTATCTCTCCTCGACCGGGGTCTATGGCGACTGCCGCGGGGCCTGGGTCGACGAGAGCGCGCCGGTCGGCCACGGCCGCAGGCTGGCAAGGGCCGAGGCCGATCATCGCTGGATGGAACTGGGCGCCCATGTCTTCCGCCTGCCGGGAATCTACGGCCCCGGCCGCAGCGCGCTCGAGCGGGTGCGCGAGGGCAAGGCGCACCGGATCGACCTACCCGGGCAGGTCTTCAGCCGGGTCCATGTCGAGGACATTGCTGGCGGCGTGCTGGCGGCGCTCGACAAGCCGCGCGGGGCATACAACCTCGCCGACGATGTGCCCTGTTCGCAGAACCAGGTGATCGAGGAGGCCTGCCGCCTGCTCGGCCTGGAACCGCCGTCGCTCGAAACCCTCGAAGCGGCGAATCTGCCGCCGGCCGCACGCGGCTTCTACGCCGAGAACCGCAGGGTGGCGAACGGCAAGGCGAAGCGGGTGCTGGGCTGGACACCAACCTATCCCGATTACCGCAGCGGCCTGCGCGCCTTGCTGAAAAGCCGCACCTAGTCCGGCAGCTTCACCTGCCGCGCCCGCAGCGCGACGATCAGGCCCGCCATGGCCAGCAGGGCCCCGAAGAGCGCGAGCGGCGTCCAGGTGTAGCCCTCGAACAGGGTCGAGATCAGCATGGCGATCACCACCACCAGCACGCCGTTATAGGCCGCGCGCCCCGCGCCCAGCTGGCGCACCAGTCCGAAATAGAGCGGGAAGGTCACCACGGATCCGACCAATGCGAGCCAGGCCGTGCCGAGCCAATAGTGCGGGTCTCGCGGCCATACCGGCGGGCCGGACAACACAAAGGCGAGCGCGATATCGATCGCCGTCCCGTAGAACATGGACCATGCCAGCAGTGTCAGCAACGGAACCCTGTGGCCGACCGGCCCGGCCTGGATCACATTGGCGATCGAAGCCGACAGCATGGCAATTAGCGCAAGCACCGCACCGAGCAGGACATTGCCGCCGAGCGGCGACAGGCGTGCTTCGTTGACCAGCAACAACGCAATTCCCGCCAGCGCGATGGCACTGCCCGCCACGAAGCGCGCCGTGACCGGCTGGCCGAGCAAGATCCGCCCGAGAATCGCATTGGGTACCAGCATCATGCCGATCAGCAGGGCCACGATGCCCGAGGTCAGATGCAGTTCGGACAAATAGACGAAGGTATAGTTCCCGCAGAACTGGAACAGGCCCATGGCCATGGCCAGGCGGTGCGCTTCGCGCGGCATGGCCAGCGGCCTTCGCAACAGGGCAGCGAGCAGGAACATCGCCGGCGTGGCGAGCGTGAAACGATAGGCAACCGACCAATGCGCCGGCACTTCAGCAATCTGCCCGACGATGACGAACCAGGTCGAGCCCCAGATCAGGGCGACCAGCAGGAACGGCAGGACAATGCGCGGACGCAGCAGCGCGTGCGGCGGCGACTCGCTCATAGGAGGGCAATCGCCCTGGCCAGGGCGGCGGCATCCTCGTCCCTCGTGTTCCACGCGGCGACGAAGCGGGCCGCGTCCGGCCCCCAGTCGTAGAATCCGAAGCCTTGCGCGCGCAGCGATTCGCGCTCGGCGGCGCTGCAGGCGAGGAAGACCTCGTTCGCCTCGACCGGGTGGAGCAGGCGCTCCCCGGCCGAAGCGGCAATGTCCTGCGCGGCGGCATTGGCCGAGGCAGCGTTGTGCAACCAGAGATCACCCTCGAGCATGGCCAGCAGCTGCGCCGCGAGGTATCGGCCCTTGCTCTGCAGATGGCCGGCGCGCTTGCGGCGGTAACGCGCGACATCGGCCAGCTCGGGATCGAAGAAGACGATCGCCTCGGCCCCCATCGCCCCGTTCTTGATGCAGCCGAAACTCAGCGCATCGACGGGCCCGGCCACTTCGGCCGGCGGCAGGTTGAGGTAAGCCACCGCATTGGCGAAACGGGCCCCGTCCATGTGGAACCGGAGCCCGCGCGGGGCGATCACGGAATCGAGCGCGGCCAGTTCCTGCGGCTTGTAGCAGCAGCCATATTCGCTTGCCTGCGTCACCGAGACCGCATGCGGCTGGACCTGATGGACGTCGTCACGGATCGCCTCGAGCGCCGCGCGCAGGCTTGCGGGCGTCAGCTTGGCGTGCTCGCCCCCGGCGAGGACCAGCTTGGCGCCATGGAGGTAAAAGCCCGGGGCGCCGCACTCGTCCATCTCGATATGCGCTTCCTCGTGGCAGACCACCGCTCCGTGCGGCGGGCACATGGTGGCCAGGGCGAGGCAATTGGCCGCGGTCCCGGTTGCCACCCACAGCACGGCGCATTCCTTGCCGAAGAGTTCGGCGAAAGCATCGTCGAGCTGCCGGCTAAGGCGATCGCCATCGTAAGGCGAGTCCGCAAGGTCCGCCGCGCGCATGGCATCCCAGACTGCAGGGTGGACAGGCGCGGCATTGTCGGAAAGAAATTGCATACGAAACCACATGGCCGTGCCCCGGCGCGCTGGCAAGACGGAAAGAAACGCGATGGAACAGCCCGAAATCACTACCCACGGCAGCGCTTCGATGGGCGCCTACCGCATAGAGTTGCCGGGCAAGGACGGGCTCGCGGAACTGACCTGGCGCGGGGACGAAAAGGTGCGGATCGCCAAACATACCTATGTCCCGCCGAGCATGCGCGGCCGCGGGATCGCAGGAAAGCTGGTCGAGCGGCTGGTCGCCGATGCACGGGCGCAGGGCTTCCGGATCGTCCCGCAATGTTCCTATGTCGCTGCAGCCTTCGTGCGCCGGCCCGAATGGACGGACCTGCTCGCGGACTAGCGAGCCGACTGCGGCAAGCGCGAGAAATCAACGCTGCAGACGCTTTCCAGCACCGCGTCGCGCAGGCGCCGCGCTTCGGCGAGGTCGAGCCTGTCGATCGCCAGGCTCCCGCCGGCCAGACCGAACTTGAGCGCCGCATAGCCGCGCCGCCGGGCCAGGGGCCCCTGGACGATCTCGACCGACTGCAGCTTGACCTGCCGGGCCAGCTTCATCTGCGGCGAGAGGAAACCGCTGCGCAGGTAGATCTGCCCGCGGTCAAGCGCATGGGCGTGGAACTTCCAGCCGTACCAATGGCCGAATGCCGCCAGCACAGCGAAGACGAGCGGCGCCAGGGCAAAGACCGGATGATCGGCCAGGACGATCACCGCCATGGCCGCCAGCACCAGCGGCACCACCACGATCAGCGCGCTGTCGGACCAGGCACGCAGGCTCTGCTTGTGCCAGACGGCACCGACCGGAGGTGGCTCGAGCCCGGCCTCGCGAATAATCGGCCAGATTTCCTCCAGCTGCGCGAAGGGCGCGACCCGGTGGCTGGCCGACTTGCTGTCCTGGGCAAGGCTGACGAATTCGAGCCAGTGCCAGCCAAAGCGGTAACGTAACCATTTGGTACCGATCTCTGCCGCCTGAACCCTATGCGCCGGCATCACGACATCGGTGACCGTGAACAGGCCCCGCCGGCGCCGGAAACCGCGTGGCGTGCGGTCCAGACGGAAACCGTACTCGCGGGCGAAGGTTCGTACCAGTCCGGTAGCCAGCCCGATCAGCACCAGCCCGGCCAGGCCGAGCGTCATCGCGATGGCCTGGGCCACCTCGCTGATGGCACCGATCCTCTGGCCAAGGCTGTTCGCTTCGCTCCCCTCTTCGACGGCCAGATCGCGCCAGGTTTCCCATTGCCAGATGCTCGCCGGGAGCAGGAAGTCGAATTGCTGGGCCAGCCCGAGAAGCACCGCGAAGACGGCAAGCGAGAATTCGAACAGGCCGAAGGTGAAGATCCGGCGATTGCCCATGGCGAAGATCGGCTGGCTTTCGGCTTCAGCGGGCTGCTCCACCGGGCCTGCCTCCGCCCCGGCCGGCCCGACTTCGGCCGTTCCTTCACGCAGTTCGCGGAGCAGCCGGCGCAGGGTCTCGCCTTCGGTGCGGGTGACATAGGCCAGCTTGAGCTCGTCCTTGCCGCCGGCGCCGGTTTCGAATCGCACTTCGACCAGGCCGAACAGACGCGGCAGCGGCTTCTGTTCGAGACTGACGTCCTGGATCCGCTCGTAAGGGACCGAGCGTGCCTGCCGGCTGAGAATTCCGCTTTCGACCCGGATGTCCTCCTCCCCGAGGGTGAAGGTCCGCCGTTCCCAGGCGAGATAATGGAAAGCCAGGCTGAGCGCGGCCGGCAGGACCAGGACGGGAAGCAGCAGCAGGCCGAACCCGCCGAAGCCGCCGGTCGCGATCAGGGCCGCCACGATCGGGAGCGCCAGACGTCCGAGGCTGTCGAGCGCGTGAACCAGCAGACCGGCGCGGCTGGTCCTGCGCGGCTCGCCCAGCGGTATCGGGGTGCCGTTCACAAAGTCTCGCGCTTGATATGCGAGCGAATCGTCTCGCGCATGGCCACCGCATCGGCGCGCAGCAGGCCCGGCAGTCTGACCGAAGCGTTGTGCGTGCCGGCCGTATGCATGGTCAGCGTAGCGAGGCCGAAATAGCGTTCGAGCGGCCCCTGTTCGACATCGAGATGCTGGACCCGGCCGAAGGGCACCACCGTGTCCTTGCGGAACAACATGCCGCGCACAACGCGCAGTCTGTCTTCGCCCATGGCGTATCCTCTGGAACGGTAACGCCGCCCCGGCATGCCGAGCACGACCCAGGCCGCAACCAGCAGGGCGGGGAACAGGAACAGGCCGAAAGGCAGCTCCCCGGCGAGATCGACCGCTGTCGCACCCACCAGAAGCGGGATCGACGCCAGTGCGGCTTCAAGCGCCAGCACCGTACGGTGGGCGGGGTGGAGCGGGGTCAGCGCATCGTCATCCATGGTGAGTTAGATGGCTAATACGCCTCGGCTTGGCAAGACCGTAAGCGGCACGGGAACTAGGGCGGCAGGATCCGCGCAAAGACGGCGGCGCCCTTGCCCGCCCCCTGCTGCTCGCCGGAAAGGTCCCCGCCCGCATCGGGGCCCGCGAGAGCGGTGAGGAAACAGACGTGCCCCGCCATGGCCTCATTGTCGATGCGGTAGAAGACCGCCTTGGCGTGTCGACGGGTCTCGACCAGCCCGGCCTGGCGCAGGACAGCCAGCTGCTGCGAGAGGGCCGGCTGGGTGATACCGGTCCGGCTCTCGATCTCGCTCACATTCATTTCGCCGGCCATCAACTCCTTGAGGATCGCCAGCCGGGCCTTGTGCCCGATCGCCCGAAAGGCCTCGATCAGCAGTCCGTCTTCCATCAGCCGGCCTTCCCGCTGCGGAAGAACCAGGCGGCCGGGCTCTTGCTGCCCATGATCTCGGCGAAATCGGTGCTCGCCGCCCGCATCAGCGGATCGCCCTGCTGCCAGCCCTCGGGGGCCAGCTGCGCGCTGCGCCAGGTCGCCTGCAACGCCGCGACCAGCCGCAGCAATTCGGGGACCGAGCGACCGACATTGGTCGGATAGGTCGTAATCGCCTGAACCACGCCATCGGGATCGATGACATAGGTCGAACGGATCGCCGATGCATCGCGGGCATCTTCGCCGACCATGCCGAAGGCACGTCCGATCTCCATCGTCGGATCCTCGACCAGCGGGAAGGTCACTTCCATGCCGAATTCGTCCTTGATCGCCTTGAGCCAGGCGAAATGGGCAAACAGCGTATCGATCGAATAGCCGACCAGCCGGCAATCGAGCGCATCGAATTCATCCTTCGCCCTGGCAAAGCCGAGGAACTCGCTGGTGCAGACCGGAGTGAAATCGGCCGGATGCGAGAAAAGCAGCACCCAGTGCCCGCGCAGGGCCGAAAGCTCGAAGGGGCCCTGAGTCGATCGGGCGAGGAAATTCGGGGCGACATCGCCGATGCGCGTCACGCTCGTCGGGGCAGGCATATCGTTCATCAGCCGAAGCTAATGTGACAGGCTCCTCCGGGCAAGGGTTTCACTTTGCAATTTGACGAAAGCGAGCAACCCTTCGCCGCCATTTCTGCGTAGAAATGCGTAGCGCGGGACAGCAGCTGGCCACAATCAGCTAAATTGTGCAATTGTATGAGAGGCTGGAGGGATGGTGCTGCTGGGGAGGATTGAACTCCCGACCTCACCCTTACCAAGGGTGCGCTCTACCACTGAGCTACAGCAGCGAATCCCGTCGCACGGCGCAACCGGGCGCCGGGCAGGCGCGCGCTATTGTCGCACAGCCCCCGAAAGTCAACCACGCTTTTCCGGCCAAGCTTGAGCTTTGACGCAAAGCGATGCACTAGGCGTGCGGTCATGGCCGATGAAAAGACAAAACCGAGCCGGGAGGACGTACTGGCCGCCAAGCTGCGCGAGAACCTGCGCCGGCGCAAGGCGCAGGCGCGCGCCATGGGCCAGCCCGCAGCCGGCGACGGCAAGGTCGGACTTCCCAAAACCGGGCCGAATGGCTAGGGGGTGCCGCTCCCCGGGCAGCAAATTGGAGCAGAATCCTTGGCCACTCTCATCCTCGTTCGTCACGGCCAGAGCCAATGGAACCTGGAAAACCGCTTCACCGGCTGGTGGGACGTCGACCTGACCGCGCAGGGCGAGGCCGAAGCGAAGGCGGCCGGCGGACTGCTCGCGGAAACCGGGCTTCTGCCGGATGTGGCCTTCACCTCGCTCCAGACCCGCGCGATCCGCACGCTCCACCTCGCGCTCGAGAATTGCGGACGGGTGTGGATCCCGGAAACCAAGGACTGGCACCTCAACGAACGGCATTACGGCGGGCTGACCGGGCTCGACAAGGCCGAAACGGCCGAGAAGCATGGGGCGGAGCAGGTCAAGATCTGGCGCCGCAGCTTCGATACGCCGCCGCCGCCGATGGAGGCAGGCGGTCCGTTCGACCTCGCGGGCGATCCGCGCTACTCCGGGGTAGCCGTGCCCGCCGCGGAAAGCCTCAAGGACACGATCGCCCGCGTCCTGCCCTATTACGAGAGCGCCATCTTCCCCGCGCTGGCCGCAGGCGGGACGGTGCTGGTATCCGCCCATGGCAATTCGCTGCGCGCGCTGGTCAAGCATCTCTCGCATATCTCGGACGACGACATCACCGGGCTCGAAATCCCGACCGGCCAGCCGATCGTCTTTGATTTCGGCGCCGATATGCAGCCCGGCGAGCGCCATTACCTGAAGGACCGCTGATGGGAGCCGACGTCGCCATCATCATGGGCAGCCAGTCCGACTGGCCGACCATGCAATGCGCCGCCAAGGTGCTCGAGGAACTGGGCGTGGCCCATGAGGCGCGGATCGTCTCCGCCCATCGCACGCCCGAACGGATGTACGAATTCGCCAGGACGGCCGCCGACCAAGGCTTCAAGGTCATCATCGCCGGTGCTGGCGGTGCGGCGCATCTGCCGGGCATGGTCGCCGCCCTGACGCATCTGCCCGTGCTCGGGGTGCCGGTGCAATCGCGCGCGCTCTCGGGCCAGGACAGCCTGCTCTCGATCGTGCAAATGCCCGCCGGGGTCCCGGTCGGCACGCTCGCCATCGGCGAGGCGGGGGCGACCAATGCCGGCCTGCTGGCGGCCGCGATCCTCGCCACTTCCGATGAGGCGCTCGCCGAACGGCTCAAGGCCTGGCGCGCGGCGCGCCGCGACGCGGTGGCCGCAACCCCCAGCGACCAGCTCTGAGCCCGCAGGCATGATCGAACCCGGCGCCACCATCGGCATTCTCGGCGGCGGCCAGCTCGGCCGGATGCAGGCCATTGCCGCAGCCCAACTGGGCTACAAATGCCATATCTACGCGCCCGACAGCCATAGCGTCGCGGCCGAGGTGAGCGCCTTCCACACCCGCGCGGCGTGGGAGGACAGCGATGCCCTCGCCCGCTTCGCCGCAAGCTGCGAGGTGGTGACGCTCGAGTTCGAGAACATCCCGGTTGCCCCGCTCGCGTCGATCCCGGACGGCAAGCTCGCTCCCGGCACGCGCGCGCTGGAAGTGGCGCAGGACCGGCTGAACGAGAAGAATTTCGTCGCCGCGCTCGGCGGGCGCCCGGCGCCTTTCGCCAGCGTCGAATCCGCCCCGGACTTCGCCGCGGCACTCGAGGAGATCGGCACGCCCGGCATCCTCAAGACCCGCCGCGACGGCTATGACGGCAAGGGGCAGTGGCGGATCATGGGTCCGGGCGACGTGCAGGCACTCACCCTGCCGGGCCAGCCGCTGGTCTACGAAGGCTTCGTCACCTTCTTCGCCGAATTTTCGGTCATCCTCGTGCGCGGGCGCGACGGGACGATCCGTTTCTGGGACAGCGCCGAGAATGTCCACGAGCACGGCATCCTAGCCCGCTCGAGCGTGCCCGCCTCACCCCCGGTGCTGGAGCAGGTACCCGAGGCGCGCAGGCTGGCCGGGGCGGTGGCCGAGGCGCTGGATTATGTCGGCGTGCTGTCGCTCGAATTCTTCGCCACCGCCGAAGGCCCTGTGTTCAACGAAATGGCCCCCAGGGTGCACAATTCGGGACACTGGAGCATCGAGGCCGCGCTTTCGAGCCAGTTCGAGAACCATATCCGCGCAATTTGCGGGCTCCCGCTGGGCGACACTCGGCTGGCCGTGCCTGGCGCCGAAATGCGCAACCTGGTCGGCAAGCAGGCGCTCGCAGGCCCCTCCATCCTCGCCGACCCGGCCAATCACCTTCACCTCTACGGCAAGGACGAGGCGCGCGAAGGGCGCAAGATGGGCCATGTGACGCGCTTGCTGCTGGAAACCGGCCGGTGAACCGGCGCGAGGTCGTCTTCATCGTCGCACGGGCGAGCGACGGCACGATTGCGCTGGACGGCGATGTGCCGTGGAAGATCAGCGCCGACCTCAGGCGCTTCAAGCGACTGACCATGGGCATGCCGATGGTCATGGGTCGCAAGACCTTCGAGAGCCTGCCTGGCCTGCTCCCCGGCCGCCGCCACATCGTGCTGACTCGCAACCGCAGTTGGTCGGCCGAAGGTGTGGAGGTGGCGCATTCGGTGGAGGAGGCGGTCACGCTGGTCGGTGACGGCAGCTATTCGGTGATCGGCGGGGCGGAGATTTTCGCCATGTTTGATCCTCTCGCCACGCGTTTCGAACTGACCGAGGTCTTCGAGGAGACCGATGGCGAGGTGAAGATGCCCGCGCCCGGTGCAGCCCACGGCTGGCGCGAGCGCTTCCGCGAGGAACACGAGGCCGCCGACGGCTGGCCGCCCTATGCCTTCGTCACGTTGGTCCGCGAAGCATGAGGCTCGACCACCGCGAGCCCCTCCCCGAGGCGCTGCGCGGCGCAATCGTGGCACTGGGCAATTTCGACGGCTTCCACCTCGGGCACCAGAAGGTCGTCGCCGAGGCGGTCGGCTGGGCCCGGGCGGAAGGCCGCCCGGCGATCGTCGCCACCTTCGACCCGCATCCGGTGCGCCATTTCGCCCCGCATGTCCCGCCCTTCCGCCTGACCACACTCGACCAGCGCGAGGAGTTCTTCGCCGACGCCGGCGCCGACGCCATGCTGGTGTTCCATTTCGACGATGAGCTGGCGGGGACCACGGCCGAGGATTTCGTCGCCAGGCTCCTGGGCGAACGAATCGGCGCGGCAGGCGTGGTCACCGGGGAGGATTTCACCTTCGGCCAGGCGCGCGGCGGCAATACCGCCCTGCTGCGCGAGATCGGCGCACGCCACGGGATTGCGGCGCGCACGGTCGGCCCGGTGACGCAGGGGAAGCTGGCGGTGTCCTCCAGCCGCATCCGCGACGCGCTCAAGGCGGGCGACTGCGCCGAGGCCGCTGCGCTGCTGACCCGTCCCTTCGCGATCCGCGCGCAGGTCATCCATGGCGACAAGCGCGGGCGCACGATCGGCTTTCCCACCGCCAATATGGATTGTGGCCAGTATCTGCGCCCGCGCTTCGGCATCTATGCCGTGACCGGGCGGATTCTCGACGACGGAACCGAACTCAAGGGCGCGGCCAATCTCGGGACGAGGCCGAGCTTCGACCCGCCCAGGGAACTGCTCGAACCCTATTTCTTCGACTTCACGGACGATCTCTACGGCCGCGAGGTGGAAGTGCGCTTCCACCATTTCCTGCGCCCCGAAGCCCGGTTCGACAATCTCGACGAACTCATTGCGCAAATGGAGCGCGACTGCGCGCAAGCCCGCGAACTGCTGGGATAGACCCCTGCACCGCCCGGAGGCATGAAAAGCGCCGGTCGCAAGGCCCGTTCCTGCCAATAGGTTTTGATCGCGGGCCCGCTTTGCGCTAGCGGCGCCATTCTATGTCCCAAGAGCGCGATTACCGACCCACCGTCTTCCTGCCGAAGACCGATTTCCCGATGAAGGCCGGCCTGCCCCAGAAGGAGCCGGCCATTCTTGCGCGGTGGGAAGAGCAGGACATTTACGGAAAGCTGCGCGAAGCGCGCGCGGGACGCGAGAAGTTCATCCTCCACGACGGCCCGCCCTATGCCAATGGCGACATCCATATCGGCCATGCGCTCAACAAGGTCCTCAAGGACGCGGTGGTGCGCACGCAGAGCCTGCTCGGCAAGGACGCGCCCTACGTCCCCGGCTGGGATTGCCACGGCCTGCCGATCGAGTGGAAGATCGAGGAAGCCTACCGCAAGAAGAAGCAGAACAAGGACGAGGTCCCGGCGAAGGAATTCCGCGCCGAATGCCGCGCCTATGCCGCGAATTGGGTCGAGGTCCAGCGCGCGCAGTTCAAGCGGCTGGGGATCATGGGCAATTGGGACGATCCCTACCTCACCATGGCCCCCGAGGCCGAGGCGACCATCGTCGCCGAACTGCTCAAATTCGCCGAAGCCGGCCAGCTCTATCGCGGGGCCAAGCCGGTGATGTGGAGCCCGGTCGAGAAGACCGCGCTGGCCGAGGCCGAGGTCGAATACGAGGACATCACCTCGACCCAGATCGACGTGGCGTTCGAGATCACCGAGTCCCCGATCAAGGAACTGGTCGGCGCACATGCGGTGATCTGGACGACGACGCCGTGGACGATCCCGGTGAACCAGGCCTTGGCCTATGGGCCTGACGTTGAGTACGTCAGGCTTGAGCTGGTTGACATCACCGCGCTTAAGGACGTCGACGCCCAGCATACGAAATCAACTTCAATGGATCATCCGTGGAGTGGAAAATCGATTGTCGTGGCCGCGGCCTTGGCTGACGAAGTCAAAGGCAGACTTCTCAATCAGTTGATGCGCGAAAACCCGGCTAACCTTTCCCATCCCAAATATGGGTTGGAGTATGGCGTTCGAGAAACAATCAAAGGCTCCGACCTCGCCGGCACAATCGCCCGCCATCCCATGCACCATCTCGGCGGTTTCTTCGCCGTACCGCGCCCCTTCCTGCCCGGCGACTTCGTCACCACCGAGAGCGGCACCGGCCTCGTCCATATGGCGCCCGACCATGGCGAGGACGATTTCGAGCTCTGCAAGGCGCACGGGATCGAGCCGAAATTCGTCGTCGATGGCGGCGGCGTCTACAAGGACGACTGGCTGTGGCTGGGCGGGGCCGACGAGCGCCGCCGCAGCGTGATCAATCCCGGCTTCAACGCACCCGAGGGACCGATCTGTTCCGACCTGCGCGCCGCGGGCGCGCTGCTGGCGGCAAGCGCGGATTACAAGCACAGCTACCCGCACAGCTGGCGCAGCAAGGCCAAGGTCATCTTCCGCTGCACCCCGCAATGGTTCGTGCCGATGGACCGGCCGCTCGCAAGCTTCGACTATCCGATTCCGGGCGGCGAAGGCGTGGCGGCGGCGGTGGCGATGAATGTCGCCGCGCAAAGCAGGACCCTGCGCGAAACCGCGCTCAAGGCGATCGCCGACACCCGCTTCGTCCCCGAAAAGGGCCGCAACCGGATCGGTTCGATGGTCGAGGGGCGGCCCGACTGGGTGCTCTCGCGCCAGCGCGCCTGGGGTGTGCCGATCACGCTCTTCGTCGACCGCAAGAGCGGCAGATATCTCGACGATCCGCAGGTCAATGCCCGGATCATTGCCGCCGTGCGCGAAGAGGGTGTGGACGCATGGGATGAAGCCCGGGCGCAGGAATTCCTCGGCAATGACTACAGGGCCGAGGACTATGAATTCGTCACCGACATCCTCGACGTCTGGTTCGATTCGGGTTCGACCCACAGCTTCGTGCTCGCGAGCGGGCGCTGGCCCGAACTGAGCCGCGAGCCGGGCCATGACGGCCCGCCGGCCGACCTCTATCTCGAAGGCAGCGACCAGCATCGCGGCTGGTTCCAGTCCTCTTTGCTCGAAAGCTGCGCCACCCGCGGCCGCGCGCCCTACAAGGCGGTGCTGACCCATGGTTTCACCATGGACAGCCAGGGCAAGAAGATGTCCAAGAGCCTCGGCAACACCGTGGATCCGCTCAAGGTGATGGAGACCAGCGGCGCCGACATCATCCGCCTGTGGGCGCTTTCGGTCGACTATACCGAGGACCACCGGATCGGCGACGAGATCCTCAAGGGCGTTTCGGACCAGTATCGCAAGCTGCGCAACACCTTCCGCTACCTGCTCGGCGCGCTCTCCGATTTCGACGAGAGCGAGCGGCTGCCGGTGGCGGAGATGCCCGAACTCGAGCGCTACATGCTTGCCCTGCTGCGCGAGCTCGACAACGACCTGCGCCGGGCAGTCGAGAATTTCGACTTCAACCTCTATACCCGCCGGCTGGCAGAATTCGCCAACGAGGACCTGTCGGCCTTCTTCTTCGATATACGCAAGGACAGCCTCTATTGCGACGCGCCGGGCGCTGCCCGGCGCCGCGCCTATCGCAGCGTGCTCGACGTGCTGTTCCATGCGCTGGTCCGCTATGCCGCGCCGGTGCTGGTCTTTACCGCCGAGGAAGTGTGGCAGGGACGCTATCCCGGAAGCGACAGCGTGCACCTGCTCGAATGGCCCGAATTGCCCGACAGCAAGGTCGACATGCATCGCTGGAAGGGGCTCCGCGAACTGCGCGAGCAGGTCAATGAGGCGATCGAGCCGCTGCGGCGCGAGAAGGTGATCCGTTCGAGCCTCGAGGCCGAGGTCACCGTGCGCGCAGGCGCCGTCCCCACCGGCTTCGACGATGCCGATCTCGCCGAGCTGTTCATCAGCGGGACAGTGACGCGCGGGCAAGGCGAAGGCGTGCCCGTTGCCAAGTCCACCCACCACAAATGCGGCCGCTGCTGGCGGCTCCTGCCCGAAGTGGCGGAAGACGGCGCGCTGTGCGGACGCTGCGACGATGCGGTTACGGCGATCGACGCGCGCGAGGCGTCCCGCGCATGAGCCGGTCCTGGCGCAACCGCCTGATCGGCCTCGCGATCGCCCTGGCGGTCTACCTGGTCGATCAATATGTGAAGGAGCTGATGCTCGGCCCGCTCGACCTGCGCGGCCAGCCGGGCGGCCAGATCGAGCTGCTGCCCTTCTTCGACCTCACCTGGACCCGCAATTTCGGCATTTCGCTCGGCATGTTCGAAGCAACCTCGAGCGAGATGCGCTGGGGCCTTGTCGGCATGACGGGGCTGATCGCCCTGGCCGTGCTGGTGTGGATGCTGCGCGAGAAGCTGCTCGGCGAAATTGCCGGGCTGGCGCTGATCCTCGGCGGGGCGGCAGGCAATATCCAGGACCGCGCGGTCTATGGCTTCGTCATCGACTATGCCGATTTCCACATCGGGGATTTCCGCCCCTTCCTGGTGTTCAACATCGCCGATGCCGCTATCACGATCGGCGTCCTCATTATCCTTGCCCGCGCGCTGTTCCTGCGCGAGAAGAAGGCTGAAACCGACGCCGGCACCACGACCGGCAGTGATGCGGCACGGGATGCCGCGGAGATCTGAACAATGCGCAAGATTGCTCCCCTGACCCTGCTGACCGGCGCCTGCGCCCTGCTCGCTTCCTGCGGCAGCGGCGGCTTGCTGAGCCGTGAGCGGCCCGATGAATTCGCCGTGCAGCGCCAGGCGCCGCTGGTGATCCCCCCCGATTTCGCGCTCGAACCGCCGCAGCCCGGCGCGCCGCGCCCGGCCGAAGGCACCGCCAGCCAGCAGGCGCTCGACGCCCTGTTCGGCGGCCCCGCCCCGCGCAGCGGGATCGAGACCAGCGCGCTCGAACGCGCCGGTACGCCCGAGCCGGGCATTCGCTCCAAGGTTGGCGATGTCGCGACCTATACGGTCGACAAGGGTGAAACCACGCGCGCGATCATCGCCGCGCCCGAAGGCGACGGCCAGGCAGCACAGGCGGTAATCCCGTCCTGATCGTCGTCCCCGGGCGTTCGCCGCTGCCCTCGCCCCTCCCCCCTGTCGGTGATGGCGGACAGCCCTGCGCGCGCCTGACGATCAGTCTGCCAGCTGGCTGATCAGGAGCTTGTCGATCCGCCGGCCGTCCATGTCGACCACTTCGAAGCGCCAGCCCTGTTCCTCGAACAGATCGCCCGCCGACGGAATCTCTTCCAGCATCCACAGGACATAGCCCGCCGCCGTCGCAAATTCGCGCGGCTCGGGCAGGTCGATGCCGAGCCGGTCGGCCAGCGCATCGGCCGGCATCGAGCCGGAGACAAGCAGCGAGCCGTCGTGCCGCTCGACCAGTTCGGGCTCATCCTGCTCGTCCTGGTGGCTGGCAAAGCTCCCGGCGATCGCAGTCAGCAGGTCTGCATTGGTCACGATCCCGTCGAGATGGCCGTATTCGTCATGGACCATCGCCATGCCGACGTCCGACTGCTGGAGCACTCGCAGCGCATCCATGGCATCGAGCTGGTCCGGAATGACGTCAGGCTTGCGCATCAGGGCAGACAGATCGACCCGTTCTCCGGCCACCATCGACGCCAGCACCTCGCGCACCTTGACCACGCCGAGGACATTCTCGGGCGAACCCTCGGCCACGGGCAGCAGCGAATGCGGCGACTGTTCGATGCGTGCGCGGATCTCGTCCTCGCTGGCCTGGTGGTCGATCCAGTCGATCTCGGTTCGCGGGGTCATCAGTTCGCGCACCGGCTTGTCGGCCAGACGCATCACGCCGGTCAGGATGGCGCGTTCGCCTTCCTCGATCAGCCCGCTGTGCGTGGCCTCGGTGAAGATCATCTGCAGCTCTTCGGCGGTCAGGCTGTGGTCTCCGCCGTGGCGCAGGCCCATGGCCCGCAGGATCAGGCCCGAGGAGCGGTCGAGCAGCCAGACGAAAGGCGCCGCAATCCGCGCCAGCAGGGCCATCGGGCGGGCCATGGCCATCGCGATCGGCTCGGCCGCGCGCAGAGCGAACTGTTTGGGGACCAGTTCGCCGACAACGAGGCTGAAATAGGTGGTAAGGCCGATGACGAGGACGAAGCCGGCCTGGTCGGCATAGTCCGCCGGCACGCCCAGCAGGGCGAGGCGCTCGCCGGTCGGCGTCCCGAGCGCGGCGCCGGAGAAGGCACCGGCCACGATTCCGACCAGCGTGATCCCGATCTGGACGGTGGAAAGGAACTTGCCCGGATCGGCCGCCAGCGCGAGCGCGGTGCGCGCGCTCCCGCTGCCCTTGGCCGCCGCCAGTTCGAGCCGCGCGCGGCGCGCCGAAACGATGGCGAGTTCGGACATCGAGAAGACCCCGTTGAGCAGGATCAGCCCGGCAATGACGACAAGGTAGAACCAGGGAAAAGGTGTCACGCGCGATGCGCTAGCAGATTTGTCCCGGCTTTAGAAAGGCTGCGTTCAGGTCCAGGCTGCAGATTCGCGCGGGACAGGGCCACTCCGGCACTGTAGAAAGACAGTGACCGGGCCCGGCGCCAAGGCCGCGCCCGGCTGCGCACATAATCTGGAGGATGCGTCCCCATGAAGAAATCCCGCATTTTCGTTTCCGGCCTCGCCGCGGTATCGCTGCTCGGCGTGTCCGCCTGCGTCACCGACCCCAACACCGGCGAACAGAAGGTATCGCGCACGGCCATCGGTGCCGGCGGCGGCGCACTGGCCGGATATCTCCTCGGCGGCCTGATCGGCGGCAAAACCGGGCGCATTGTCGGTGCCGGCATCGGCGGCGTCGCCGGCGGCGTGGTCGGCTACCAGATGGACCAGCAGATCAAGGAACTGAAGGAACAGACCGCCGGTTCGGGCGTCGACGTGACCGAAACTCCCGATGGCGAAGCGATCCTGGTCAACCTGCCCAATGGCGTGACCTTCGCAGTCGACAGCTCGACCATCACGCCGACTTTCCAGGGCACGCTGGACCAGATCGCCAACAGCCTGACCAAATATCCGGACAGCCTGGTCGACGTCTATGGTCACACCGATTCGACCGGCTCGGACAGCTACAACCAGGCGCTCTCCGAACGCCGGGCCAAGGCGGTGGCTGACTATCTCACCTTGCGCGGCGTATCCTCCGCCCGCATCCGCTACCAGGGCTTCGGCGAGCAATATCCGGTCGCCGACAACGCCACCCCGGAAGGTCGCTCGCAGAATCGCCGGGTCGAGATCAAGATCACACCGATCACCCAGGAGGACGTCCAGGCCGCCCAGAGCAACTGAGCCTCCTTTTGTCGATCTCCAAAGGGCCGGCCGCTGCGCCGGCCCTTCTCATCTGGCAGGCGAGGCCAGTTGCTCCGCGCGTCCGGCGATTCGCTCCAGCGCGGCCTTGTGGATCGCCGGCGCGCTGACCAGCAGCCCGAAGGCGCGCGGATCCGGTTTGTTATAGGCAAGCTTCTTGCCGAAGGCATCGCTGACCGCTGCCCCCGACTCACGGGCGATCAGCGCGGCCGCGGCGATATCCCATTCAAAGCCCCACCGCAGCGTGGCGACAAGATCCGCCTCGCCCGCCGCGACCATGGCGATGCGCAGAGCGATCGAATTGGGCTTGTCGACCATCGACAGGTCGCGGTCCTGTTCGGGCAGGAAATCGGTCGGGACGCGTGCACCGACAAAATCCGTGCGCTTGCTGCACGCCAGCCTGCTTCCGTTGCGCCAGGCGCCCTGGCCGGCGATCGCGCTCCACTCCTCGCCCCGTGCCGGGGCATGGAGCGCGCCGATCAAGGGACGTTGGGCACTGATCAGGGCGACCGAAATCGACCAGCCGGACCGCCCATGTATGAAGTCACGCGTTCCGTCGATCGGATCGACGAGCCAGCACAGACCCTTGCCGAGCCGTTCGGGGTGGTCTGCCGTTTCTTCGGAGAGCCAGCCGGCTGCCGGCAGCAGAGCGCGCAATTCCCGGCGCAGGAAGCCGTCGACGGCGAGATCCGCAGAGCAGACCGGGCTGCCAGGCTGCTTCTCCCAGCTTTCCAGCTCGTGCCCCGCCCCGGGCCATTGGTCCATCGCCATCCGGGAGGCTTCGCGGAGAATGGTGGTAAGGCGTTGCAGGTCGATCATGAGCATCCCTGTTGGCGGGCGACTGGGCACTTTTCAAGCCATGGCTATTGTGCTTATGCGAAGAAAGCGTCCGCCAACCCACAGGCAAGCGGCCGGACCGGGAGTCCGGCCAGGCACAGACAAGGATAGTCCGTTCCCATGAACATCCACGAATATCAGGCCAAGGAACTGCTCGCGAAATTCGGCGTGGGCATTCCGGCTGGCCATGCCGCGCTGAGCGTCGAGGAAGCCGTCGAAGGGGCAAAGAAGCTGCCCGGACCGCTCTACGTGGTTAAGGCCCAGATCCATGCCGGCGGCCGCGGCAAGGGCAAGTTCAAGGAGCTGTCGGCCGATGCCAAGGGCGGCGTTCGGCTCGCCAAATCGATCGAAGAGGTCGAGGCCAATGCAAAGGACATGCTCGGCAACACGCTGGTCACCGTGCAGACCGGCGAGGCCGGCAAGCAAGTCAACCGGCTCTATGTGACCGACGGGGTCGACATCGCCCGCGAATATTACCTTTCCATGCTTGTCGACCGTGCAAGCGGCCGGGTGGCGATGATCGTCTCGACCGAAGGCGGGATGGATATCGAGCAGGTCGCCCACGACACGCCCGAGAAGATCACCACGATCACGATCGACCCGGCGACCGGCTTCATGCCGCATCACGGCCGCGCGGTAGCCTTCGCGCTCAAGCTCAAGGGCGACCTCAACAAGCAGGCCCAGAAGCTCGCCTCGCGGCTTTACGAAGCCTTCATGGCACTCGATTGCGCGATGCTCGAGATCAACCCGCTGGTCGAGACCGAAGACGGCCAATTGCTGGTGCTCGACACCAAGATGAGCTTCGATTCGAACGCGATCTACCGCCACCCCGACGTCGAGCAGATGCGCGACGTGACCGAAGAAGACGCGGCCGAGGTCGAGGCGAGCGAATACGATCTCGCCTATATCAAGCTCGACGGGAATATCGGCTGCATGGTCAACGGCGCGGGCCTGGCCATGGCCACCATGGACATCATCAAGCTCAACGGCGCCTTTCCGGCCAACTTCCTCGACGTCGGCGGCGGCGCTTCGAAGGAGAAGGTCACCGCGGCCTTCAAGATCATCCTCAAGGACCCGGCGGTGAAGGGCATCCTCGTCAACATCTTCGGCGGGATCATGCGCTGCGATACGATTGCCGAAGGCATTGTCGCGGCCGCCCGCGAAGTCGATCTTTCGGTTCCGCTGGTGGTCCGCCTCGAAGGCACGAATGTCCAGCAGGGCAAGGACATCCTCGCCAATTCGGGTCTTCCGATCGTTCCCGCCGACAATCTCGGCGATGCCGCGAAGAAGATCGTGGCCGAGGTCAAGGCCGCCGCCTGACGGGGCGCGGCCTCTAGCGGTCTTGTTTGCAAAAAGGCGGTCCGGCACACAGGCCGGGCCGCCTTTCGCATCTCTGCTTTCTTTCATCCCGTTGCCAAGGTCCGGACGGGCAGGCGCGCAAGGGGCGCTTCCTGCGCTCGACGACGGGCGACGGCTTCGGTTATTTCGACCTTGGCACCACAAGCTTCACCGCGCCCTTGGATCTTGCCGCGCGCCCTCCAGCACCCCCGGAATACGATCCGGCGAAGGAAATCGCCGCCGCCGAACACATCCAGCAATTCGAGCTGACCGGAGGCGTCACCAGGCCGGTGGCACTTTCGACCGGCAGGATGAGTGCGCCGCTCAAGGCTACGCAGACCTGCAGGGACGAACTTGGTCACCCAGTGGAAACTGGACCCTGTCGCCCTGCGTGGGGCCAGCAAGCCGGTCATGCCGGCAGGCGACACAAAGGCTGGGTTGGAAGCGGGCTGGTTCCGCTCCAGGATTTCGGCCTGCTGGGCAGTTCCGAAAATTATATCCGCATGATCGTGGACGGAACGGCGCTCCTGCCAGTTGCAACTATTCACCGGCGGCGCCGGCGGTGAAATATATCGAAAGGGCTTGCAGCGACCTGATCGCCAATGCGCACTTCTCGCTGGCTGTTGCGGCCGGGGGCCCCCGCTCAGGAGCTATTGGTTCACCAATCTGTCCTGCATCTGCCGGGTCCTGGCTGGCGCTAGACCGGCTGGCGTTCGAGCAGTACCACCGGCTCTCCCCATGCCAACTCGGCCTCGCGCATAACGGCAAAGCCGAGCTTGTCGGCCAGACGGAAGGACGCTTCGTTGCCGGGGGAGATCATGCAGACAATCCGCTGCCGACCATGGGCGCGCTCGAACCAGGCAATCGCCGCGCGCATGGCTTCGCCGGCAAAGCCCTTACCGGCATGTTCGGCCGCGAGGATCCAGCCAGCTTCGGGCTGATCGTCGAAATCCTCGCCCAATCCGCGATAGCTATGGAATATCCCGCAATTGCCGATCAGGGCCGGCCGGCCGTGTTCGCGGAGCATGAAGGGGCCGTAGCCATGCAGCATCCAGCTCCCGGCGCCGCGCTGGAAGCGGGTGAAGAAGTCGGCCGGCTGGTCGGCAGGGCCAAGATAGCGACGGGTTTCAGCGTGGCTGACAATGGTGAACATCGGCCAGACGTCGTCCAGCCGGGGCTTGTCCAACGCGAGACGGTCGGTCGTCAGGAAGGGCGGCTGGTCCATTGCCGGCCTAAAGCAGACTGTCGACGAGGTGGATGGTCACCCCGACCAGGCCACCCACCAGCGTGCCGTTGACGCGGATGAACTGCAGGTCCCGACCGACCGCATTCTCGATCCGGCTGGTGACGGTCCGCGCGTCCCAGCGACGCACGGTCTCGGACACCAGCTGGACGATCTGGGCGCCATAGCGGGTAGCCATGCCGACTGCCGTCCGGCGGGCGAAGCGGTTGACCTGCCATTGCAGGCCCGGATCCTCACGCAGCGCCTTGCCGAGCTCGGCCATCGCCCCGCCCAGCTGCCCCGCCAGCGCCGCATCGGGGTTGCGGGCATGCTCGATCAGCGAGCGCCGAATGCGTTCCCACACGCCTTCCCACCAGCGGCCGACTGCCGGATTGTCGAGCAGTTCGCGCTTCATCGTCTCGACCCGTGCACGCATGTCCGGATCGTGCTGGAGATCCGCCGCCAGCTTCTCGAGCCCTTCCTCGACCTTCCCGCGCAGCGGATGGTCGGGATCGACGATGCATTCGGCCAGCAGGCGATAGAGGCCATCGAGCACCGAATTGGCCAGCCGTTCATCCAGCCCCGTGAAGCGCAGCAAGGCATTGGCCCGTTCGTGGATCATCGAACGGACGAGGTCTTCGTTCTCCTCCAGCGTCAGCCCGGCCCAGCGCAGGATCGTGTCGAGCAGCGGCAGGTGGCGCTTGTCGGCAATCGCCGCTTCGAGCATCTGGCCGAGCAGCGGCGCAATTTCGAGCCGGTCGAGCTGTCCCTTGAGCCCGGCCTGAACCTGCCGCCCGAGTCGTTCGGGATCGAGCGATTCGAGCACTTCCGCCACCATTTCGCTGGCCCCGGCGCGGACCCGGCTTTCGGCCGAGGGATTGGGCTGCGAGAGAAACTGCCCGATTGCCGCCGCAATGTTCATGTGGCGCATGCGGCGGGCGACGACGGTCGGAATCAGGAAATTGGAGCGCAGGAAACGCGCCATCGTGTCGGCGATACGATCCTTGTTCTCCGGGATGATCGCCGTATGCGGGATCGGCAGACCGAGCGGGCGCCGGAACAGGGCAGTGACAGCGAACCAGTCCGCCAGACCGCCGACCATTGCCGCTTCGGCAAAGGCGAGCACGTAACCCCAGGCCGGATGGACGGGCAGCTGGCTGCGGGCCAGGACGTACAGACCCGCCATAAACAGGAGCAGCGCGGTCGCAACGATCCGCATCCGGCGCGCCCGGTCGGGCGGAAGCGGCGCTGCCGCGGAGGCCGGCATCTTGCCCCCGGTCACGGAACCGCCTCGCTCACTCCGCGGGCTGGGCCTCCGCCGCCCCATGGCCGTCGCCGGGCTTGTAGGTCAGGAAGCGGTCGCGCAGCCAGGGGCCAAGCCGCTTTTCGAGTCCATCGGCGAGGCTGAAGCCCGCCGGAACGATCAGCAGGGTGAGCAGGGTCGAAAGGCACAGGCCGCCGATCACCACCGTGCCCATCGGCGCGCGCCAGGCGCTGTCGCCCGCGAGCGACAAGGCGGTCGGCACCATACCTGCGCTCATCGCGATAGTCGTCATCACGATGGGCTGCGCGCGCTTGTGACCGGCTTCGATGATCGCGTCGCGCTTGGAGGCGCCCGCTTCCATTTCCTCAATTGCAAAGTCGATCAGCAGGATGGAGTTCTTCGCCACGATCCCGAACAGCATCAGAATGCCGATAAAGACCGGCAGCGACAGCGGCTGCGGCGCGCCGTCGGATATCACGCCAACGATTACCAGGGCCAGCAGGCCTCCAAGCGGGGCCAGGAAGAGCGAACCCATGTTGACCAGCGGCGAGACAAGCCGGCGATAGAGCAGGACCAGCACCGCGAAGACCAGCAGGATACCGGTCACCAGGGCGACGATGAAGCTGTCCTGCAGCTGCTGCTGCCATTCGTCGGCCCCAACCGGAGTGTTCGACACACCGGTTGGCAGGTCGCGCATGATCGGCAGGTTCTGGATCTGCGACATGACGGTGCCGCGGGCGAAGTCCGGGGCGAGATCGGCGCTGACGAAGACACGGCGGTTCTGGTTGTAGCGCTCGATGCTCGTCGGCCCCATGCCGAAGCTGATCTCCGCCACCCGTTCAAGCGGGACGGAACCGCCGGTCGACGTCGGAACCGGCAGGTTGCGGATCACGTCGATATTCCGGCGGTCGTCCTCCGCCAGCCGGACCCGGATCGGGACCTGACGATCGGAGAGCGAGAACTTGGCCGCGTTCTGGTCGATATCGCCCATGGTGGCGATGCGGATTGCCTGGCTGAGCGCAGTGGTCGTCACCCCGAGGCTTGAAGCAAGATCCTCGCGCGGGCTGATGAGCAACTCGGGCCGCTGGAGATCGACCTCAACGCGCGGAGCCACGGCGCCAGGCACTTCGGCCATCTGCTCGACCAGCGTGTTCGCTGCCTCTTCCAGCTTCTCCGGATCGGAGCCGGAGAGCATGATCGAGAAGGCACGACCGGTGCCACCGCCGCCGCCCTGGTTGTTCTGGAAGTTGACCCGGGCATCGGGAATGTTCTGCAGGACAGGGGTCAGCTCCTGCTCGAACTCCAGGCTCGAGCGCTCGCGGTCCTCGCGCAGGACCAGGCGAACGGCCCCGGAACCCTCGTTGACGATGCCGAGCGCGATCTCGACTTCCTGCTCCTGCTTCATGCGGTCGGCGATCCGGGTAATCACCTCCTCGGTCTGCTCGAGCGTGGTACCCGGGACCATCGAAACACGGATCATCGAGAAATCGCTGTCGGAGTCGGGGAAGAACTGCCCCGGAATGACCGTGAACAGCACGCCGGTCAGCGCCAGCGCCGCCGCCCCGACACCCATCATCCACACGCGATGGTCGAGGAAGCGGGCCCCGAGATACCGCGCCCGGGCCGTGAAATGATTGCGCTCGTAGCCGGTCACCCGGCCATAGATCATGCCGGCGAGGAAGTTGACGATGCCGCCAAGCAGATATCCGCCGAGCAGCACGCCGACCCATTTGAGCAGAGTCATCTCGCCAAGGAAGGCTCCACCGGTCTGCAGCGCCGCAATGGCGAGCACCAGCAGGCTGCCGATTACCAGTGCCGCAAGGTGGAACAGCGGATGGGTCGGCACGAAACCGATCCTTTCGCGCATGGCGCGATAGGCCGTGGTATCGATCGACCAGCGCAGAACCTCCATGTAGCGGTCCATCAGCGGCCCTTCGCCATGCGCAGCATGGCCCTTGGACTTGAGGAAATAGGCGGCGAACATAGGTGTTATCATGCGCGCCACCGCAAGCGACATCAGCACCGAGATCACCACTGTCAGGCCGAAATTCTTGAAGAACTGGCCCGAGACGCCCGGCATGAGCCCGACGGGGAAGAACACGGCGACGATCGAGAAGGTGGTGGCGACGACGGCGAGACCGATTTCGTCGGCCGCGTCGATCGAGGCCTGGTAGGCGCTCTTGCCCATGCGCATATGCCTGACGATGTTCTCGATCTCGACGATCGCATCGTCAACCAGCACGCCGGCGACCAGCCCCAGCGCCAGGAGCGAAAGCGTGTTGAGCGTGAAGCCGAGCATTTCCATGAAATAGAAGGTCGGGATCGCGGAGAGCGGGATCGCCAGCGCGGCAATGATCGTCGCCCGCCAGTCGCGCAGGAAGAGAAACACCACGATCACCGCCAGCACGGCGCCTTCGACCATGGCCGCCATCGAACTCTCGTATTGCGCCTTGGTATAGTCCACCTCGGTGAACAGGCGGGTGAAGGTGATCCCGGGATTCTCGTCCCGCAATTCCTTCAGCACTTCCACCGCCTGGTCGTAGACCGCCACGTCGGATTCGCCGCGGGCTCGCGTGATCGAGAAGGTGATCACCTGCTTGCCGTTGAGCTTCGCCAGCGAGCGGAGTTCGCCGTAGCTGTCGCTCACCTTGGCGATTTCGGCAAGCTTGACCGTGCGCCCGTTTCCGACCGGGATCAGCGTCTGCGACAGTTCGAAGGCGGACTGGGCGTTGCCGAGCACGCGAACCGACTGGCGCGAACCGGCGATCTCGGCCTGGCCGCCCGCAGCGTTGACATTGAGCTGGCGCAGCGAATTGTTGACCTGGCTGGCCGTGACACCAAGGCTCTGCATCTTGCCAGGATCGAGAATGACGAGGATCTCACGGTCGACCCCGCCGTTGCGGTTGACCTCGGCCAGGCCTTCGACAGTCAACAGGCGCTTGGTCACCGTGTCGTCGATGAACCAGGACAGCTGTTCGAGCGTCATGTCCTGGGCGCTGACGCCGAAATAGACGATCGGGTTGGAACTGGTCTGCTGCTTGTAGACGCGCGGTTCGAGGATGCCGTCGGGCAATTCGCCGCGAATCTGGTCGACCGCGCTCTTCACCTCGTTGACCTTCTCGGCGATATCCTCGCCCAGTTCGAACTCGACCTGAGTGAAGGAACGACCTTCCGACGCGGTCGAACGGATGTTCTCGACCTTGTCGATCGTCTGGACCGCCGCCTCGACCCTTTGGGTGATCTGGTTCTCGATTTCGCTCGGCGCCGCGCCCGGCTGCGAAATCGAGACCAGCACGACCGGGAATTCGATGTCGGGCTGGTCCTGGATGTCCATGCGCTGGAAGCTCATGATCCCGGCCAGGACCAGGCCGATGAAAGCGAGGATGGGGACGATCGGATTGCGGATCGACCATGCGGAAAGATTGCGGAAATTCATGGCGCGCCCGGACTAGCTGGCTTGGTCGGCATCGACCGGGCGGATCGTCTCGCCGTCGGTCAGGAAGCCGCCGGCACGCAACACGACCTTCTCGGTCCCGTCGAGGCCTTCGATCACCGCAATGCCGCTGTCGGTCACCATGCCGGTTTCGACCCTGCGCCGTTCGGCCTTGCTGTCCTTGCCGAGGATATAGACATAACTGCCCTGCTCATCCGAGAGGATGGCGGATTCGGGCAGCATCGGCGCCACCAGCGTACCGCTGCTGATCGTCGCGGTGGCAAAGCCGCCCGGCCGCAATTGCGGGGCATAGCTCATGGCAATCCGAACCACGCCCTGGCGATTCTGTTCGTTGATCGTCGGGGCGATCTGCCAGACTTGGCCCTCGAAGGCCTTGTTCGTCCCGACCGGGACGACGCTGGCAGTGACACCGTTCGAAAGCGCGGCCAGATCAGTCTCGCCAACCTGGGCAAGCATTTCCATTTCCCCGCCGCGGGCGATGCTGAACAGCGCCCCGGCACCGGGGCTGACGACCTGACCGATCTCGACATTGCGCTCGAGCACCAGGCCGGACGCGGGAGCGATGATGTTGAGCCGGGCGTTGCGGGCGAGCAATTCGCGATATTGCGCTTCGGCAACCTTGACCCGCGCCGCCGCGGCATCGCGCGTGGCGGTCAACCGGTCGATATCGGCCTGGGAAATGAAGCCGCGCTCGACCAGTTGGAGCGCGCGGTCGAGATTGGCCTGGGCAAGCTGGGCATCGGCCCGGGCGACGTCGATCTGCGCCTCCGAACTGACTGCCTGCTGGCTCTGCACCGAACGATCGATCACGGCGAGGACCTGGCCGGCACTGACCCAATCGCCCGCCTCGACCGGAATCGAAACGACTCTTCCGCCTTCGCCGACTACGCCAACCGGCATTTCGCGACGCGCGGCCAGCGTGCCAGTAGCCACGATTTCGCCGGCAATAGTGGTCTTGCCCGGCGCCACGACAGTCACTGCGGGCGCGAGTTCGTCCCCGGTCGGAGCGAATTCGGCTTCGCCGCTGCCATGGCTCATCATGAAGTAGACCGCCGCCAGCACAGCGAGGATCGCCAGCGCGATCAGCGCCTTGCGTCCCCGGCTCATTCCCGGACGCCCTTCCAGGCCACCCATGGCCTCGTCGGCCGACAGAGTCGTTTCATAATTCATGGTCGCAAATGTCCCGCGGGCCCGGCCGTCCGGGCATAACATAATTCGGCTGCGTCGCCCATAAGCGCTACGCCCGCACTTTGTTACTCATAAATTGTCGCTTTTCGTCGCACCAAGCGACATCTGCCGACGCCGCTCATGGGTCGACGAAGTGCATTAGCCGCATAACGCACCCCCCGAACGGACCGAAGTCCGCCCGGGTGGCTCAGGTATTCGGAGCGCTAGCGCACCTTCCCGCGCTGGACCATGTTAACGATTCCGAGCAGGACAACAGCGCCGACGAAGGCGGTGACCAGATACATGATCCAGCCGGCATCGGTCGTCAGTATGCCGGTGACGCTGCCGATCCCGCTGCCGATGAGGCCGCCAACCACGCCGACCACGATATTCCAGAAAATGCCCATCGAGGCATCGCGATTCATGACCATGCTGGCCAGCCAGCCGGCAATACCGCCAAGAATTATCGTCGCAATCCAACCCATAACGCTCTCCTTCCACTTCAGCCCAAGGACTTTCGGTCCCGGGAGCCCGCCGGAGCCGCTCCCGGTGGTTTCCTTCTACACCCTGCCGAAGCAAGAGTCGAAAGCCGTCGCCCGAACGGAGCGGGGGGCGGATTGCTCCACCCCCCGAAACCGGCTTGAATACTGGAGAAACGAGCGGATCAGTATTTGAGCTGACGCTCGTAGAGATCGCGATAGTGCTGGATCCGCGTGACCCGCAGGCCCTGCATACCCGAACGGTCCACCGCACGCTGCCACGAGGCGAATTCCTCGAGCGTCAGATTGTAGCGCTCGAGCACCTCGTCGATCGTCAACAAACCGCCATTGACCGCGGCGACCACCTCGGCCTTGCGCCGCACTACCCAACGCTTGGTTTCGGGCGACGGCAGATCGGCGAGCGTCAGCGGCTCACCCAGGGGGCCGATCACCTGTGCCGGCTTTATTTTCTGGTTCTCAATCATTCACTTCCTCGATTGCCGGTCACCGCGTCCTGGCTGGTACCGCCATCCTTGTCTCCGGCCTGTTTGCCATGTGCTAAACCCATCCGGTTAATGGTTGGTTTGCCATCTTCCTGGCCGGCCAGCTGCCTCGCGAAATTCGCATCGAAGCTCGCCTGGCCTGACCCCTCCGGCAGGTCCAGTTCCCGGCGCAGGTCACGGGCGGCGGCCAGCCGGGCGGCCAGTTCCGTCCAGGACAGGTCCTGCAGCACCTCCTCGCTGAATTCGCCCTGCGACGAATCCGGCTGACCAGGTTCAGGGATCTTCTTCTCGAACATGGGCGAGTCTCTAACCCGCCATATGTCAAAATCAGGTAAACTGATGCTTTACCATGTGTAAGGTCGCAGCAATCCTGCACTTTGCGCCAGGGAAACCACTCCTATATGGGGGACGCCATGGATTCCGCCCCTGCCCTGACCGACATCACCGCCGATCCGGCCACCCTGTTCGACCTGCCGCGACCGGCCTCCGAATGCCGCATCGTCGTGGCAATGTCGGGCGGAGTCGATTCCTCGGTCGTCGCCGCACTGGCGGCGCGCAGCGGAGCCGAGGTCATCGGCATCACGCTGCAGCTCTACGATTACGGCGCAGCAACGGGCCGCAAGGGCGCCTGCTGCGCCGGCGACGACATCCGCGATGCGCGTGCCGTGGCCGACCGGCTGGGCATTGCCCATTATGTCTTCGACCACGAAAGCGCCTTTCGCGAAGAGGTGGTCGAGCGCTTCGCCGACGACTACCTCGCCGGGCGCACGCCGGTTCCCTGTATCCGCTGCAACATGGGGCCCAAGTTTACCGATCTGTTGCGCATGGCGCGCGAACTGGGCGCCGACTGCCTCGCAACCGGCCATTACGTTCGCCGGGTCACGGGACCGGCCGGAGCGGAACTGCACCGCGCGCTCGATCCGGCGCGCGACCAGAGCTATTTTCTCTATGCGACCACCGAGGAGCAGCTCGATTTCCTGCGCTTCCCGCTCGGCGGCCTGCCCAAGAGCGAGGTCCGCAAGCTGGCCGAGGAGGCGGGCCTGCGGGTCGCGGCCAAGCCCGACAGTCAGGACATATGCTTCGTGCCCGACGGCGATTACGCGAAGATCGTCAAGGCGCTGCGCCCGCAAGGGGCCGCCGCGGGCGATATCGTCCACGCGACCAGCGGCGAAGTGCTCGGCCGGCATCCCGGGGTAATCCATTATACCGTCGGCCAGCGGCGCGGACTCGAGATCGGCGGCCAGAGCGAGCCGCTTTACGTGGTCGCGCTCGACGCGGCCAAGGCCCGGGTGCTGGTCGGACCGAAGCGCATGCTCGCAGTCGCCGCGGCAACGATCGTCGAAACCAACCGCATCGGCCCGCTGCCCGATGCCCCGCTGACCGCCAAGGTCCGTTCGCTGGCAAAGCCGGTCCTGGTCGCCCTCGACGGGCCGCTCGGCGGGGGGGCAACCTGCCTGATCCGCTTCGCCGAACCGGAATTCGGGGTCGCCCCCGGCCAGGCCGCCGTGCTCTATGCCGGGGACAGGGTCGTCGGCGGCGGCTGGATCGCGGACACCGAGAAAGCGGTCGAGCTCGCGCTCTAGCCCCGCCAGGGCTCGAGCACGCAGCCATAGCCTTCGCGATAGGTCGCCGTGGCGCTCGCGACCAGCGGAATGGTCGCCGTGACGCTTTTGGCCTCGTGGTCTTCGGTGAGGAAGACCGCCTCCATGCCCGGCTCGAAATCATGCGTGCACTGGTCCAGCGCCCGGCCACCGATATGGCTGCAGGAACAGGCGAGATGGGCGCCGTAAGCGGTAGCCAGCCGGGCCTGTTCGGCCAGCGTCATGCGGGCATAGGCGGCAACGGCCAGCGCAAGCAGCAGCAGGACCAGAACCAGCTTGAGCCAGAGCGGCCGCTTTGATTTTGCTTGTCTCTTTGCGGTTGCCATTGGGACCTGCTTGCGGGAGATGGGGCGCGATGAAGAAGTCGCGCATCGCTCCCCTTAACCGCTCGATCCTTTTGCTGCCAGCCCTGCTGCTGGCAGCAAGTTGCGGTGATCCGGCCCCCCCGGCGCTCCCGCCGCTGCCCGAGGCCGCGATGGCTGCGGTCGGCCCGAATCCGGGCGCCCCGCGCGAAGCCCTGGCGCGCGCGGTCGACAATCTCTTCACCGCCGAGGGGGTTGGCGAGACCCGGGCTGTCATCGTCCTGCACGGCGGGGAGATAGTAGCCGAACGCTATGCCGATGGCTTTACCGCCGAGACGCGCTTTCTCGGCTGGTCGATGTCCAAGACCGTGACCGCGGTGATGATCGGCATGCTGGTCGCCGACGGCCGCCTGCGGCTCGACGATTCGCCGCCCATCCCGCGCTGGCAGCGCCCAGGCGACCCGCGCGGCGACATCACGCTGCGGCAGCTGCTGCAGATGCGCTCGGGCTTGCGCCACAACGAGAACCAGGGCCCACCGGAAGACTGGGACACGACCCATCTCATGTACCTCGAAGGGCGTGACGACATGGCGCGCTGGGCGGAAAGCCAGCCCCTGGCCGCCGAGCCGGGCCGCAGCTTCACCTATTCGACAGCCAGCAGCATCATCCTTGCCGATATTGCCGCGCGCCTGCTGGCCGAGGAACAGAATCCCGACAGTCGCCGCCTGGCGGTGGAGGAATTGCTGCGCGCACGCATCTTCGTCCCGCTAGGAATGGTCAGCGCGATGGCCGAATACGATGCCGCAGGAACCATGATCGGGGGCAGCCTGATCCACGCCAACGCCCGCGACTGGGGCAAGTTCGGCGAATTCCTGCGCCATTCGGGTTCCAAGCGTGGTGCCCAGCTCGTCCCGCGCGGGTGGATCGAATTCATGAAGCGGCCGAGCCCGCGGGCCCAGGACTATGGCGCGCATCTCTGGCTCAACCGGCCCGATGCGGCCGGGCGCGGAATCCTGTTCCCGGACCGCGGACCCGACAGCCTGGTCGGCATGGTCGGCCATCTCGGGCAATATGTACTGGTCTCGCCGAAGCAGAAGCTGACCGTGGTCCGCCTCGGCCATACCGCCAATCCGCAGCGCGAGGCGCTGGAGGAACGGCTGGCCGATCTCGTCGAGCTCTATCCGGTCGCGGATTAGGAGTTCAAACCCGGCCCGCGGCGCCAGGCAGCAATTCCTCCGAGGCCACACCCTCTTCCCGCACCAGCCCTTCCGGATCGGGATGGATGAGAACCTCGACGCCGGGGAACTCCCGCTCGATCCGGGCTTCCAGTTCGTCCATCAGCCTATGCGCCTCGGCAACGGTCATCGCGGGATCGACCGAAGCATGAAACTGAACGAAATCGTGCACGCCGCTGGTGCGCGTGCGCAGATCGTGCACGCCCCGCAGATCGGGGTGGCGCGCCAGCACGGCCAGGAACTGCTCGCGCCGCGCTTCGGGCCATTCGCGGTCCATCAGATGATCGACCACTTCGCCCACGGCGCGCCAGGCACCCCAGGCGAGCCAGGCCGCAATCGCCAGGCCGAACAAGGGATCGGCCAGGCCGAAATCGAGAAATTGATCGAACACCAGCGCAGCGATCACCCCGAGGTTGAGCAACAGGTCCGACTGGTAATGGACGTGGTCGGTCTGCACGGCGAGCGAACCGGTCCGGCGGATCACATGCCGCTGCCAGGCCAGCAAGGCGAGAGTCGCCGCGAAGGCGAGGACCGAGACGGCAATGCCCTCCTCCGCCGCGCTGGTCCGCCCGCCCTCGAGCAATTGCCCGATCGCGCGGAACGCCAGGCCGAAAGCGGAGAGGGTGATCAATATCACCTGGAACATCGCCGCCAGCGCTTCCGCCTTGCCATGACCAAACCGATGGTCCTCGTCGGCCGGCATGGCGGCGATCCAGACGCCGACCAGGGTTGCGATGCTGGCCACCAGATCGAGCGCCGTGTCGGCGAGACTGCCGAGCATGGCGGTCGATTCGGTCAGCCAGGTCGCCCACAGCTTGAGCGAGGCGAGAAGAGCCGCCGTGGCGATCGAGGCGATCGCCGCGCTACGGGTGAGCCGCGCGCGCTGCTCGAGCACCTCGCTCACGGGTAGAGCAGCGTGCTGGCCCAGCCCTGTCCGCCATTCCTGGTGAAACGGCGGCGCTCGTGCAGGCGATGGTCGCGATCGATCCAGAATTCGATCGCATCCGGATCGAGCCGGAAGCCGGTCCAGTGCGGCGGCCGGACGGGATCGCGCCCGGCAAATTCGCGTTCGGCGTCCTCGAAGCGCCGGACGAAGGTTGCCCGGGCGTCGAGCGGACGTGACTGGTCGGACGCGATCGAGCCGAGCTGCGAATCCCGGTGGCGGCTGGCGAAATAGGTGTCGGCCTGCGCCGGGTCGACTTCGGTGAGCCTGCCCTCGATCCGGATCTGGCGCCGCAGGCTCTTCCAGTGGAACAGCAGGGCGGCATGCGGATTGGACGCAATCTCGCCACCCTTGCGGCTCTGTGCATTGGTGTAGAAGACGAAGCCGTCCGGCCCATGGCCCTTGAGCAGCACCATCCGGACCGAGGGGATGCCGGCGGGTGTGGCGGTCGCCAGAGCCATGGCATTCGAATCATTGGGTTCGCTGGCGCGCGCTTCGCCGAACCATGCGTCGAAGAGCGCAAACGGATCGTCGGCATGCGGGATCGCGTCGTCGGTAAGTTCCATGATGGCTCCCTGTCTGGCCTGGCCGCAGCCCTATACCGGGGCCGGGGCCAAGAAAAGTGCCGCTTGCGCCAATTATCCGCGCTACTTAACTAACACACCATGGCAGCTGACCCTTACGCGACTCTCGGCGTGGCCCGAACGGCAAGCGAGGCGGAAATCAAATCCGCCTATCGCAAGCTGGCCAAGGAGCTTCACCCCGACCGGAACAAGGACAATCCCAAGGCGGCCGAGCGGTTCTCAACGGTGACCAACGCCTACGACCTGCTGTCGGACAAGGACAAGCGCGCGCAGTTCGACCGCGGAGAAATAGATGCCGACGGGAATCCGGCCATGCCCTTCGGTTTCGGCCGCAGTGGCGGAAACGGTGCGGGTGGCTTCGGTGGCGGCGGGAGGAACTACCGGGCCGAGGATTTCGGCGGCTTCGGCAATGACGGGATCGATCTCGGCGATATCTTCGAAGGGCTGTTCGGCGGCCGGTCCGCCGGCATGGGCGCGGGACCGCGTCCCGGCGCAGCGCACCGTCCGCCGGCCAAGGGCGCCAATATCTCCTATCGACTCAAGGTTCCCTTCGTCGAGGCGGCAACCCGGGCCGACCAACGCATTACCCTGGCCGACGGCAAGACGATCGACCTCAAGCTGCCGGCCGGGATCGAGGACGGCACCCAGATGCGACTCAAGGGCAAGGGCGAACCGGGACCGGGCGGTGCCGGCGACGCGATCGTGACGATCCATGTCGAGCCACATTCCTTCTTCCGCCGCGATGGCGACGACGTCCGGCTCGACCTGCCGGTGACGCTCGACGAGGCGCTGGGCGGTGCCAAGGTCAAGGTTCCGACCGTCGACGGCCCGGTCATGCTGACGATCAAGCCGGCAACCTCGGGCGGCACGATCATGCGGCTCAAGGGCAAGGGTTTCCCGGCCAAGTCTGGCGGCCGCGGCGACCAGCTGGTGACGCTCGAGGTCGATCTGCCGGAAGAGGATGCGGATCTCGCAGAACGCCTGGAAGGGTGGCGCGACACGCGCAATCCGAGGGCCAAGCTGGGGGTCTGATGACCCTGGACGGCGACCGCGGAGGCCACGCGCCTGCCACCGGGCAACCGGTGGCGGATTTTTCGCCGGAAGCCCGGCGAAAAGCCGCCATGGAGTCTCCCGAGACCTTCTCGCGCAAGTTCCATCACAAGCTCGGCCGCGGCTCTCGCGCCTTCGACGTCTCCGAACGGGTGGTGGTAGGAACCTGGAACGACGGCTTCATCCATGCCGGCAATTTCGCCTACCTTACCATGGTTGCAATCTTTCCCTTCTTCATCCTTGCCGCGGCGGTTCTCTCGCTGTTCGGGGAGGCCAGCGAGCAGGCGGCTTCGCTCACCTCGGTCCTGTCCGGTTTCCCGCCTTCGGTCCGCAATGCCATCCAGCCCGTTGCCGAATATGTCATCAACGCCCGGAGCGGGTGGCTGCTGTGGGCCGGCGCCGCCATCGGGATCTGGACCGTCGGGAGTCTGGTCGAAACCATTCGTGACCTGCTCCGGCGCGCCTACGGCACCAGGCTGACACATGCCTTCTGGCGCTATCGGCTGATGTCGAGCGGAATCAGCCTTGCGTCGATCCTGCTGCTGATGGTTTCTCTGTTCGGCTCGGTGCTGCTCGAAAGCGCACGGCAGGCGGTGGCGGCCTGGATGCCCGAACTGGGCGAGGCGCTCGGGCACCTGTCCTTTACCCGCTATGTGCCCGCCATCGGCCTGCTGGGTTCGGTCTACATGCTGTTCCTGACGCTGACGCCGGCGGATTATCGCGGACGACGCTATCCCAAATGGCCCGGAGCAGTACTCGTCACCATCTGGATCACGGCCGTGACCCTGGTCCTCCCGCGACTGGTCCGCTCGATCTTTGCCTATGACCTGACCTATGGCAGTCTCGCCGGGATCATGATCGCACTTTTCTTTTTCTGGCTCGTGGGGCTAGGGATGGTCGCAGGAGCCGAATTGAACGCAGCACTGGCGATTTCGCCGGAAGAGGAGGAAGCGGATAGATGAGCGGCCTGATGCAGGGTAAGCGCGGACTGATCATGGGGCTCGCGAACGACAAATCGCTGGCCTGGGGGATCGCGAAACAGCTTCGCGAACAGGGTGCCGAGCTGGCCTTCTCCTACCAGGGGGAAGCCTTGCTGAAACGGGTCAAGCCGCTGGCGGAGAGCCTGGGCAGCGATTTCCTGTTCGATTGCGACGTCTCGGACATGGACGCGCTCGACGCCGCTTTCGCGACCCTGCAGGCGCGCTGGAACACGCTCGATTTCGTGGTCCATGCGATCGGCTTCTCCGACAAGAACGAGCTGCGCGGGAAGTATGTCGATACCAGCCTCGAGAACTTCCTGCTGACGATGAACATCTCGGCCTATTCGCTCGTCGCCGTAGCCAGGCGCGCCCGCGCGATGATGCCGGAGGGCGGTTCGATCCTGACCCTGTCCTATTACGGCGCCGAAAAGGTGGTCCCGCACTACAATGTCATGGGCGTGGCCAAGGCGGCGCTCGAAACCAGCGTCAAATACCTTGCCAACGATCTCGGCCCGGAAAACATCCGCGTGAATGCCATTTCCGCCGGACCGATCAAGACGCTGGCAGCCAGCGGAATCGGCGATTTCCGCTATATCCTCAAATGGAATGAACTGAACTCCCCGCTCCGGCGCAATGTCACGATCGAGGATGTCGGCGGTGCCGGACTCTACATGCTGAGCGACCTGTCCTCGGGCGTGACCGGCGAGATCCACCATGTCGATGCCGGCTACAACCTCGTCGGGATGAAACAGGAAGACGCACCGGATATCGCGCTCACCTGAGACAACGTCTTTCGACCGTTTGGCGTTCGTGTTATGTTCCTTCGCGAGACTCGCAAGGGAGACGGCGAATGGAACTCCAGGGTGGATGCCAATGCGGCGCGGTGCGGTACCGGGTCGAAGGCGAAGCGAAGCATAACGCGCTGTGCCATTGCCGCGATTGCCGGATATCATCCGGAGCGCCGGCGGTGGGCTGGCTGGGCGTGAACGAGGCCCAGCTCGTGCTTCTCCAGGGCGAGGTGGCGAACTATCTCGGCAGGACCGGGTCGCGTCGGCAGTTTTGTCCTCGCTGCGGTACCGGACTGTTCTTCCGCAACGATGCAATGCTGCCGGGCGTCGTCGATATCCAGAGCGCGACGCTCGACGATCCCGATGCGGCACCGCCGCAAGCGCAGATTCAGACGGCGGAACGGATCGGCTGGATGGAACGCCTTGACGATTTACCGGAATTCGCGCGCTTCCCCGGGAGCTGAAAACAGATATCAGACGGCTGCAAGCAGTTCGGCTATTCGGGCAGCGCTCCTGCCATCACCGAAGGGATTGTGCGCCCGGGCCATGGCAGCATAGGCACGGTCATCGTCCAGCAGGCGTTCGGCTTCGGCCACGATCCGCGCCGGATCGGTACCGACCAGTCGCGCGGTCCCGGCCGCCACGCCCTCGGGCCGCTCGGTCGTCTCGCGCAGGACCAGCACCGGCTTGCCCAGCGCCGGCGCTTCCTCCTGCACCCCGCCGCTGTCGGTCAACACGAAATGACAGATGTCGAGCAACCGCGCGAAATGCGGATAGTCGAGCGGCTCGACCAGGGCGACATTGGCGAGGTCGCCCAGCGCATCCTGCATGACCGAGCGCACGGCGGGGTTGAGGTGGACCGGAAAGACAATCGCGACATCCGCACGCATCGCCAGCCGGCGGATGGCCCCGGCAATCGCGTCCATGCCCTCGCCGAAGTTCTCCCGCCGGTGACTGGTTACGCCGATGATTCTCCGCCCGGCAAAGCGCCGCTCGACCCCGGCCAGCCCGGCGGCCAGTTCCGGTTGCGCGCGAATCCTCCGCGTCACCCAGTACAGGGCATCGATGACCGTGTTGCCGGTGACGTGGATGCCGACAGGGGCGATATTCTCGCGCCGGAGCGCTTGGGCAGCAGTCGCGGTCGGGGCGCAATGGAGCTGCGCGAAGGTGGCGATGACCTTGCGATTGACCTCTTCCGGCCAGGGCTGGTGGATGTCACCGCTGCGCAGGCCCGCTTCGACATGCGCAACCGGAATTTTGCGATAATAGGCCGCCAGCGCGCCGCACATCGCGGTTGCGGTATCGCCCTGCACGACAACCCAGTCGGGCGCCTCCCGTTCGATCACCGCCCCGACGCCAAGCAGCAGGCGCGCGGCGAGTGCATCGAGTGCCTGACCCGGCTGCATAACGGCAAGGTCGTGATCGGGTATGATTCCGGCGATGGCGAGTACCTGGTCGAGCATCTCCCGGTGCTGGCCGGTGACGCAAACCCGCGAAACGAAGCGGCTGTCCGCGCCGAGGGTGTGAAGCAGCGGGAACAGCTTGATCGCTTCGGGCCTGGTCCCGAAAATGGTGAGAATCCGCCGGGGTCTGCCGCTGGCCTGCTCGCGCATGCCGTGCAGGCTACAAACCGAAGGTTAAGCGCTGGTTTGTCCCCGACCGGGGGAACTACTCGCCTGCGGGCGGGACCGGAGTAGCCGCCGGCAAGGGCGTGCCCTCGCCCGGCAGCTCAGCCTGTCGTTCGCGTTCGAGCCGTTCCATATATTCGCGCTCGATCGCTTCGACCCGCGCCTGTTCGGCAGCGGCATCCTCGTCAATGGTCGAAAGGCGCCGCTGACGTTCTTCCTCGATCAGCTGGCTGAAGCGGACGTCATTGCCTGTCCGGCGCTCCTCATAGGCGGCGTCTATCAGCTTCTGAGTGCAACCGAGATCGCCCCCCGCCCCGCTCGGCGAGCAGGACAGCGTGCCGAAATCGCCGACCATTTCGTAGCTTTCCACACGCTGGGTCCAGGCCTCGTTGGCCGGGTCCTCGCTCGTGCGCAGGTTCTTGGGAATACGGAAACGTTCGTCTTCCGCATAGCGGCGACAGACGACGATCTCTTCCGCCGTTGAGGCCGGGCATTCGTCCTCCCCATAGATGATGACCATGTTGACGCTGTCGCCTGCCTCGTCCTGCGCGGCGGCGGGCTGCGGAGCCAGGACAGCCATGGCAGCGGCAAGCGGGAACAGGGCAAAGGTGCGGGTCATCATTTTCTCCGATGCACGGACAAGGGTGCTGAAGGACCTCTAGCAGGCCAGAAACGGGCTGAACATGATCTGAAACAAGTCAGATACGTTCGGCCAGGCGAATGGCGGCCTTGCAGCCAAGCCGGATCGCGCCGGAGAGCAGCGGATAGGCAGGCGCCTGTTCGGCCCCGGCGGCCAGCGCCGCATCGCGATGCTCGCGCTCGTCTTCGCGGAACTCCTCGATCATCGCGGCCAATTCGGGATCCTGCCCGCTTTCCGCCAGCTCTTCGAGCTGTTTGGTGTAGTGGAGGTCGATTTCCGTCTCGACGGCGGCCGTGCAGGCCATCGCCGCCTTCGGCCCGATCAGCGCCGTTGCCGCACCGAGCGCGAAACCGGCCACGTCCCAGAAGGGCTGCAGTGCAGTCGGGCGCACCCCGCGCCGGGCCATCAGCGCATCGAAGCGTGCGCGATGGTCGGCCTCCTGTTCGGCCATGGCGCGGATCTCGCCGGAATGCGGGGCACGATCCCCCATCACGGCCAGTTGCCCGGCGTAGATGCGCGTAGCACCGTATTCGCCCGCCTGATCGACCCGGATCATGCGGTTCGTAAGGTCTGACCCGGTCATGCCCGTTTCCCGCGAAACAAGAGGATGAAGACCAGGGCAGCTCCGCCGCAGGAGACCAGGAAGTTGAAGCCGGCCAGCGAAACGCCCAGCAGCGTCCAGGGCGCCTGGTCGCAACGGATCACCGGAGCCTTCATGATCGCCTCCAGTGCATCCCCGCCGCTTGAAACCGTCGTAGCGCAGGCCGTGAGCCCTTCCCACCAACCATATTCGACTCCCGCATGAAAGGCCCCGATCAGACCCGAACCGAACACGGAGAGCGCTGCCAGCAGGATCCAGAGCCGCCGCGGCGGGACGAAGAAGCCCAGAACGGCGAACGGCAGGGCAAGGAAATGCGGATAGCGTTGCCACCAGCACATCTCGCAAGGGTAGAGCCCGAACCCGTATTGCGCGATGTAGGCCCCGCCCAGAAGCGCGGCCGGCAGAAGCAGCGCAAGCCATTGTGCCGCCGGCGGCGGGGATCTTGTACCTGTCTGCTCCATGTCAGCGCTTGGCGGTCATGATCGCCCTGCCCGTGCGGCGCAGGGTCTCGACCGCGTAATGCAGCTGGAAGTCCTCGATGCCCTGTGCCTCGAGTTCCTCGACCGTGGCCGAGAAGCGCGGATCGGGTGTCACATCGCGTTCGAGTTCCTCGTCGCGCACGCCGATCTCGTTGATCAGATGTCCGCGCAGGTCGGATTCGCGATACTGGTACTTGGCGCGCATCGCCGCATCCGGATCGGACAGCTGCGGAACCTGGATATCGGGTTCGATCCCGCCTTCCTGAACCGACCGGCCCGAAGGCGTATAATAGCGTGCCGTGGTCAGCTTGACCGCCGAATCGCGGGTCAGCGGAAGAAGCGACTGCACGCTGCCCTTGCCGAAGCTGCGTTCGCCCATGACCACTGCGCGCTTCTGGTCTTGCAGGGCACCGGCAACGATTTCCGAGGCCGAAGCCGAACCGGCGTCGATCAGCACCACCATCGGGATGCCGCGCGCAACGTCGCCGCGGAAGACCGTCTCGGCCTCGTAGAACACGTTCTCGCGCCGAAGGCGGCCGCGCTGCGAGACGATCTGGCCCTTGTCGAGGAACAGGTCCGAAAGGGCGACCGCCTCATCGAGCGATCCGCCCGGATTGGAGCGCAGGTCGAGCACGATGCCCGACAGGCGCCCGCCGGCCTCGCCCTGCATGGCATCGAGCGCCGAATAGACGTCACGCCCGACATCGCGCGAGAATTCGTTGACCGAGACCACCCCGATCCCGCCCTGCTGCAATTCATATGTGACCGGCTCGAGTTCGATCACGCCGCGGGTTACGGTGAGGTCGAAGGGTTCCTCGCGGCCGGGTCGAAAGAGCGAAAGGCGGATCGAGGTACCGGCCGGGCCGCGCATCTGGGCAACGGCATCGTCGAGTTCGAGGCCATAGATCAGCTTGCCGTCGAGATGGGTGATGAAATCGCCCGCCTTGACGCCCATTTCGGCAGCGGGACTACCCTTCATCGGCGAGATCACCTTGACCGCGCCGTCTTCCATGGTGACCGAGAGGCCGAGCCCCTGATATTCCCCGTCTATCATGGTTTCGAGCCGCTGCAGGCTCGAACCGTCAAGATAGGCCGAATGCGGGTCGAGCGAGGCGAGCATGCCGTCGATCGCTCCGCGGATCAGCGTCTCGTCGTCGACCGGCTCGACATAAGAACTCTTGATCCGCTGGTAGACCGCGAACAGCTTGCCGAATTCCGGTCCGGCGCTGCCGTCGACCTGGGCCAGGCCGGCAGTGGTAGCAGGGATCAGCGCAACGGCCGTGACGAGGGCCGCTGCACGAAGGGTCTGGGCGAATTTCATCTACGGTGCCTCTCCAGGGCCTCCAGAATTGTGCCGCCCTTGTATAGGTTTGGCCAGCTTAACGCCAGATGATGGATGCTTCCTGACTCAATCGAGGAAGTCCAGCGGATTGACCGGCTCGCCCCGACGCCTCAGTTCGACCGTCACCCGCGGGTCGACAGGCGCGGCGATCCCCAGTGGGCTGCCGGCAAGGAGCACCTCCCCAACGGCAACATCAGCACGGGCGAGCCCGGTAACCAGGCTGGTCCAACCACCCTCGTGTTCGATGACGACGATCTGGCCATAGCCGCGATAAGGCCCGGCAAAGGCGACCCGTCCTGCGGCCGGGGAAACCGCCTGTGCGCCGCCCCGCGGTGCCAGCGTCAACCCGCTGGAGAAGGTTCCCGCGCCGGTCGGTGCGCCGAATCCGGCGACGGTCTGGCCATTGACCGGCAGGCGGTACCCCTTGGGCGCTCCTCCAGCATCCACGATGGCGGCCGCGCCCGGAGCGTTCGCCTGCCTCGCCTCTGCAGGCCGGTTCGGGCGGAGGATCGGCCCCGACAGGGCGGCAAGCTCTGCGCGCAGGGCTCCCGCACGACCGAACTGATCGACCAGGCTATCAAGATCCCGTGCCTCTTCGGCCAGGGCCAGCGCCCGCTCCGCCTCCCGCGCGGCCGCGCCGCTCGTCTCGCGCGAGGCGATCCGCTGACGGGCTTCGAGATTGGCCAGCTCGGTCTTGCGTTCGCCGAGCAGGGCCTCTTCCGAACGCAGTTTCGCCGCTTCCCGCTCCGCCTCGGCCCGGAGCGCTCGACTGCGAGCAATATCCGCCCGCAAATCTGCCGTGCTGCCGCGAATTTGCGGGAGTGCCGTATCGAGCATGGCGCGCAGGTGAACGACGTCCTCGACCGAACCCGGTTGCATGATCGCCAGCATCGTGGGGCGACGGGAGAGGTTCTGCAGCGACGCGGTCAGTTGCATCAGCGGCCTCTGGCGTTCGGCGAGCGCCAGCCGCAGGGCCCGGTTCTGCTCGCCGAGCAGGGCAATCCGCGTTTCGGCCGCCAGCAGTCCAGCCTCGGCGCCCTGGATCTGCGCGGCTACCGCCGCCGCCTCGCGAGCAGTCCGGTCGACCGCGTCGACCGCCGCGCTGGCCTCCGCCTCGAGCTCCGCGCTGCGCAGCGCCGCCAGTTTCTGTTCGGCCACCGCCCGTTCATAGGCCACGCGACTCGCCTCGGCATCTTCCGGCTCCGGCCCGCGCTGCGGCGGCAGGCTCCCGACGGCAAGCACGGCGAGCGGGGCGAGTGCCAGCAGGGAGAACGCAGGATTCATCGTCGAATCACCCTGCCCGATGATAGGGATGGCCGGCAAGGATTGCCGTGGCGCGAAAGAGCTGTTCGAGCAGCATGGCTCGGGCGAGCAGATGCGGCCAGGTCGCCTTGCCAAATGCAAGCAGGAGGTCGGCCTGCCCGCGCTCCTCCTCGCCATGACCATCGGCCGCCCCGATCACGAAGCGGGCTTCGCGAATTCCGTCGTCGCGCCAGCGACTGAGGATGCCCGCAAATTCCTCCGACGAGAACTGCCGGCCGCGCTCGTCGAGCAGCACGGTGCGATAGGGTGTCTGCGGTTCCGGAATCCTGCCGCCGGTCTCGGGCAGCTCGGTCAGCCGGAGCGGCCAGGCAATCCGCTTCTCATAGCGCGCGACAAGCTCCGCCTCCGGCGAACGGGCGATCTTGCCGCGGGCGATCACATGCAGCTTCATGAGGAAGGACGAAAACCTCTCCTGGCCGTCATGATGACGGCTTCCGGGATCTGACCATCCCGTCTTTCCGGACCGGCCGCCCCGTGCGCAGCCGGCCGGTGGCCGTCAGGCGTTGCCTGCGGCCGCGGCGGGCGTGTCGCCGAAATTCCACATCCGCTCGAGATTGTAGAAGCTACGCACTTCGGGGCGGAACAGGTGGACGACCACGTCGCCGGCGTCGATCAGCACCCAGTCGGCGGCCGGAAGGCCTTCGACCCGCGGGCTCCCATAGCCGGCCTGCTTGATCCTTTCGGCGAGTTTCTGGGCCATGGCGGCAACCTGCCGGGTCGAGCGGCCCGAAGCGATCACCAGATGGTCCGCAACGCTCGATTTCCCTTCCAGCGGAATGGTGACGACCTCTTGCGCCTGGTCGTCGTCGAGCGATTTGAGCACCAGCGCGTGAAGCGCCTCAGCTTCTGATTCCGTATCAGCCAAGCGGCCTCCCACGGGCTTGCCGGCAATCGCCGGCGCAGTCTGCGCTTGATTCATCGCAGCTATTGCAGCTCCAGTTCTGGGGAGAGAGAAACAACACCGGAGGCATGCGCCTCATGCGCTGCCTCCCTGCATTGGGTCATGAATGAGATCATGCGTCACCTGGTCCCGCACAGGCCGGCCTGCATAGGCCCTGGCCCAGTCAGGATTGGCTCGGCGAAGTTCCGTTGCCGAGCGCGAATCAGGATCGAAACGCAAAACAACCAGCGCCGGTGCGCTCCATTCACCCCGGTTACGAAGTCTGGCCGCAGGCACCCGGTAGCGCCTTAGCCAGGCCATCGCGGGGCTCGCGACAGCGCGGCCATCATAGCCGGGCCGGTTGATCACTGCAATCGGCATCTCGCGAGCAATCCCGCGCCAGTCCTTCCAGCGGTGGAACTGGGCCAGGTTGTCGGCGCCCATCAGCCAGACGAACCGGCGCCGCGGAAAGCGCGCCTTGAGGGCACGCAGCGTGTCCACCGTATAACGCGTGCCCAAAGCGCCTTCGATCGCGCTGACCCTGATCGGCGCGCGGCGCGCTCGTTCCCGGGCCGAGCGCACCCGGGCCGAGAGCGGAGCCATGTCGGCCCGCCCCTTGAGCGGATTGCCGGGAGAAACCAGCCACCAGACCTCGTCAAGCGCAAGTTCGCGCAGAATCGCGAGGCTGATCCGCCGATGCCCGCCATGGGCCGGGTTGAAGCTACCGCCGAGCAAACCGATCCGAGGGCCCTTACGGATCATGCCGGCCCCTGTGGCGGCGGCATGTGCCAGTCCATCCGGTCGGGACTGGCCAGGCGGTTGTCACGCATCGGAGCTCCTCCCGGCGGCCTCTGGAGTGCGTCAGGGCCGGGTCTGGCCGCTCCCGCGCACCAGCCACTTGTAGGTCGTGAGCCCTTCGAGCGCCACGGGCCCCCGCGCATGGATGCGGCCCGTGGCAATGCCGATTTCCGCGCCCAGCCCGAATTCGCCGCCGTCGGCGAACTGGCTCGAGGCATTGGCCATCACGATCGCGCTGTCGACCTCGTTGAGGAAGCGTTCGGCTACCATCGGATCGCCGGTGACGATCGCGTCGGTATGGTGCGAACTGTGCTCCGCGATGTGATGCATCGCCGGCTCGAGCCCGTCGACCACAGCGACCGAGAGTATCGCGTCGAGATATTCGGTGTCCCAGTCCTCCGCGCTGGCCGGGAGGATCCGCGGGTCGAGCGCCTGCGCCCTGCCGTCGCCGCGCAATTCGCAGCCCTTGTCGATCAGTCCCGCAAGCACTTCGCGCGAGGCCGGGAAGGAGGAATCGAGCAGCAAGGTCTCCATCGCCCCGCAAATCCCCGTCCGGCGCAGCTTGGCGTTGAGCGCTATCTCCCTTGCCATGTCCGGATCGGCCGCCGCGTGGATGTAGGTGTGGCAGATGCCGTCGAGATGGGCGAGCACCGGAACCCGGGCATCGGCCTGAACCCGTGCGACCAGCCCCTTGCCCCCGCGCGGGACGATCAGGTCGATCAGACCGGCAGCCTGCAGCATGGCCCCGACCGCAGCGCGGTCCTGCGTCGGCATGAGTTGCACCGCGTCGGCAGGAATGCCGGCGGCCTCCAGCCCCTGTGCAAAGGCGCGATGGATCGCGCGGTTCGAATGGACCGCTTCGCTCCCGCCGCGCAGCAGCACGGCATTGCCGGCGCGTACGCAGAGCGAGGCGGCATCGGCAGTGACATTGGGGCGGCTCTCGTAGATGATCCCGATCAGCCCGATAGGCACCCGGACACGCGAGAGTTCGAGCCCGCTCGGGGCCTGCGAGCGGTCGATCACCTCGCCAACCGGGTCAGGCAGGCCGGCAACCGCTTCGACCGCAGCGGCAATGCCTTCGAGCCGGCCTTCGTCGAGCCGCAGGCGGTCGAGCAGGGCCGGGGTCAGGCCATTGGCCTTCCCCGCCTCGATATCGAGGCGGTTGGCAGCGAGAATGTCCGCGGCCGAATCACGCAATTGCACGGATACGGCGTGCAATGCGGCCGCCTTTTCGGCGTCGCTCTTGCGCGCGAGGATAGCCTGCGCCGCCCGCCCCTTGCGGGCCAGGCCCTCGACAAGCGCCACGGTCTCGCTCGGAAAGGTCGCATGTTCGGTCATGCGAGCCGGTTAGCATCCGGCCAAGCGCTTGTCAGGCGCTGAATTTTTCGTATCGCGAATCGGTTAATCGGGCGTTTTCCGCAATCGCGAAAAGCTGGCTTGCAGATGTCCGGCGGGCCAAAACGATTCATCGCGTGCCTCGCTCGACTCACCCCAAGCCTTCAAGGAAGTTAATAGACCTGCGCGATCAGGACTGTAAGCCATTCGCCAGAAACAAAAGGGGTGTGGGGTCGTTTTGAACACAGCAGTCTCTCGCGGCAGGTTGGACCGCTTGCGGAGCTGGTTTCCGGAACGCGAGTTCTTCATGCGCTCGCAGGGCCAGGTCCGCTTCATCAAGATATCGTCGCGCATGCAGATGACCGCCGCTGCGGTGGCTCTTGCGGTGATTCTTGTCTGGGCTGTCAGCATGGCGGTGATGGCGATCTCGCAATTCGCCAGCCAGGCAAACCGCCTCGCCCTGCTCGAGCGCGAGGCCAAGGTGGAAAGCGCGGAGAGCCGCGTCGCCGCCTATCGCCACGACCTCGACGGCGTAGTTAGCGACCTCGACCACCGGACCAAGTTCCTCGAAGGCGCACTCGCATCGATCCCCGACGACGTGCTTGCCACCGAGGCGCCCAGCAGTTCGACCAGCGAAGCGGCCGCAACGGTCGAGAAAGTCAGCCAGGCCGTGCCCGAAGCCGGCGCGCTGGCCATGATCGAGGCCCGCCAGTTGGCCATGGTCGAACGCCTTACCCGGTTTGCCGACCAGCGTGCCCAGCGCGCCGTCGAAGCCATTCGCGAACTCGGCCTCAATCCCGACCGGATCCTCGCCTCGGCCTCGGTCGGCCAGGGCGGCCCCTTCGAATTCCTTTCGAGCGAGGGCGACGGCGAACTCGATCCGCGCTTCGAACGTCTCGGCCTCAGCCTGGCCCGGATGGAAGCGCTCGAACGCGGGCTTGAGAGCATACCGCAGGTCATGCCCGCCGATATCCGATCGATCTCCTCGGGTTTCGGCTATCGCCGCGATCCCTTCAACGGACGTGCAGCCATGCACGCCGGCCTCGACTTCCGGGGCAATTACGGCGCTCCGATTCATGCCGCAGCGGCGGGCAAGGTCACTTTTGTCGGCTGGAAGAACGGGTACGGCAAGGCCGTCGAGGTCAGCCACGGAAATGGCTTGATGACGCGCTATGCTCATATGTCGGCCTGGAATGCGAAGGTCGGCCAACGGGTCGCGCCGGGCGATATCATCGGCAAGATCGGCAGCACCGGCCGCTCGACCGGACCGCATCTCCATTTCGAGGTGCGTATCAACAACCGCGCAGTCAATCCGCGCACCTTCCTGGAGAAGGCTCCCCATGTTCTCGAAGAAGCCCGCGGAAGCCCCGCGGACGACAGCGCCGGCTAGTTCTTCCATGTCGGGCAAGAACTCCACCTTCTCGATCCTCGGCCGCGACGTCGCCATCAAGGGCGACATCAGCGCGTCCGCCGACCTCCATATCGACGGGCGAATCGAAGGCGATATCCAGTGCGCCGCGTTGGTCCAGGGCGAAGAAAGCGAGATCGTCGGTACGATCAAGGCTGAAAGCGCGCGCCTGTCGGGCAGGCTCAGGGGGTCAATCGGCGCCCGCGAACTCGTCGTTCTCAAGAGCGCCCGGATCGAGGGTGACGTGAATTACGAATCGCTCACGATCGAACAGGGCGCGGTGGTCGAGGGGCATTTCGGCCAGCTGGGTGCAAAGCCGTCCGCCATTCCGGCGAGCACGGGTTCCGAAGACAAGGAAATGCACCTGAAACTGGCCGACCAGGCCTGATCGTCCGGCAGGCGACCTTCTGAAACACAAAGGGCCGGGCTCCCCTGCGGGAGCCCGGCCCTTTGCATATCTCGCAGCGAGCGGTCAGTTCTGGCTGTCGGCCTCTTCGGCGGCACGCTTGGCTGCCAGCCAGGCTTCGGCTTCGGCTTCCTGCGCCGCCTCCGAGGCGGCCTTGGCCTGCGCTTCGCGTTCGGCGCGGAGTTCGTCGATCAGTGCCTGGCGGTCGTCGGCGCTGGCCAGCGGCGGAGTATCGGTCTCGGTCAGTCCGGCCTTCTTGGCCGCCTTGGCCACCACCGCGTCGAGTTCGCGCTGCGAGCACAGGCCCAGCGTGACCGGATCCTTCGCCTGAATATTCTGGATGTTCCAGTGGCTGCGATCGCGAATCGCCGTGATCGTGTTCCGAGTGGTACCGATGAGCTTGGAAATCTGCGCGTCCGAAATCTCCGGATGATTGCGCAGGATCCAGGCAATGCCGTCAGGCTTGTCCTGACGCTTCGACACCGGAGTGTAGCGCGGCCCCTTGGTCCGGCTGACCTGAACCGGTTCACGCTGCATCTTGAGACGATAGGCCGGATCGGCCTGACCCTTCTCGATTTCAGCATGAGTCAGCTCACCCGAGTGGATCGGGTCGCGACCGGTATACTTGCTGCTCGCGAGGTCGTCGGCCATGGCCTGGACTTCAAGGATGTGCAGGCCACAGAATTCGGCGATCTGCTCGAAGCTGAGCGCGGTGTTGTCGACGAGCCAGGACGCGGTGGCATGCGGCATCAGCGGTTTGGTCTGGGACATGATTTCTCTCCGCCCGTTCTCGGGCCAAAAATAGAAGGGCCGCCCCTTGCGGAGCGGCCATCACGCCAACTCATTTAGGCTATTGGTGGGTTCAGGGCAAGAACCTAAGCAGCACGCGGCATTTCGGATGGATCGTGATCCTCGAGGCAGGCCAGGGCGGAAAGAAACTGCCCGGCGCTCGCTTCCCACGTGTAGCTCCGCCCGAGCGCAAGGCAGTCGTCGCGCTCCAGCCTCAGTGCCCGGCGAATCGCGAGTGCGAGATCCTCGTCCATGGCACCCGTCCGCGCGGTCAGAATATCGCGCGGGCCGGCGACGGGATAGGCCGCGACGGGCGTGCCGCAGGCAAGTGCCTCGATCATGACCAGGCCGAACGTGTCGGTCCGGCTCGGAAAGACGAAAACATCCGCACCGGCATAGCAGGCCGCCAGCGCGCGACCGGATTGGCGGCCAAGGAAATGCACCTCGGGAAATTCCCGTCGCAGATGCCCCAGCGCCGGCCCGTCGCCAACCACGACTTTCGAGCCCGGATGGGAAGATTGCAGAAAAGCTTCGATATTCTTCTCGACGGCGACCCGGCCGGCATAGAGCTGGATCGGGCGCGGCAAGTTCCAGTAGAGGTCGGGCGGGACCACATCGGGGGAGAACTGGTCGAGATCGACCCCGCGGCTCCAATGGCGCAGCTGGGTCAACCCATGCGCGCGCAATTCCTCGCGCACGCTCTCGGTGGCCACCATGATCGCCGAGGCGGGGCGATGGAACCAGCGGATATAGGGCCAGAAGGCACCGCTGGGCAGATGGGTGCGCTTGGACAGATACTCCGGGAAATGAGTATGATAGGCTGTGGTGAACTCGATCCCGCGCGCCACGCAGTAATTGCGGGCGGCCAGGCCGAGCGGTCCCTCGGTCGCGACATGCACCGCATCGGGCGCCAATTCGTCGAGCCTCGTCGCCACCCGCTTCTTGCCGGCCAGGGCAAGACGGATCTCGGGGTAGGAAGGACAGGGCAGCGAATGATATTGGTCGGGCGAGATCACGCTGACTTGGTGACCCTGCGTCTCGAGGACGGCCCGGACCGTCGACAGCGTGCGGACGACTCCGTTGACCTGCGGCTCCCAGGCATCGGTGACAATGGCGATATGCATGCCCATCAGGCCGCTTCCTGTACCCCCGCGCTGCCGGCATCGCATTCGGATTGCGCCACTTCTTCCCGCTTCGCCATTTCCTCGGGCCAGTGAAGGATTTCCATCCGCCCGTCGAAATGCTCGACCAGCGCGTTGCAGCCTTCGACCCAATCGCCGTCGTTCCAATATTCCACGCCGTCGAAATCGCGGAACTCGGCGGTGTGAATATGGCCGCAGATCACTCCGTCGACACCCCTTTCCGCGGCGGCACGGGCAACCACTTCCTCGTAACGGGAGATGAACTCGACCGCGTTCTTGACCTTGTGCTTGGCGACCTTGGACAAGGACCAGTAGGGCAGGCCGAGCCGGTTGCGGACCATGTTGACCCACTGGTTGAGGCTCATCATCACATGGTAAAGCGCATCGCCGACGAAGGCGAGCCAGCGATGGGCGAGCATGATCGTGTCGAATTCGTCGCCATGCAGCACCATCAGCCGCCGTCCGTCGGCAGTATCGTGGAAGGCCGCCCGGCGAATTTCGACCCCGCCGAAATTGAGCCCGGTGAATTGGCGGAACATCTCGTCGTGATTGCCCGGGATATAGACGATCCGCGTCCCGCGCTTGGCGCGCTTGAGAATGCGCCACACGATGTCGTTATGGGCGGCCGGCCAATAGAATTTCTTCTTCAGACGCCAGCCATCGATGATGTCGCCAACCAGATACATCGTCTCGGAATCGACGCTGTCGAGGAAGTCGATCAGCAAATCGGCGTTGCAGCCCTTGGTCCCGAGATGGACGTCGCTGATCCAGATGGTGCGGAACCGGCGCCGTCCGTGCTCCGGCGGTTCCGGCACCTGCGGCTCGGTGATCGTCAGTTGCGGAAAGGCCGAAACCTGCGGGAAGGCGCAGTCATCCGGTTGGTCGCGATCTTCGAACATCGGCCAGAATCCCTCGTCGGCACCTTTGCGTCGCGTCCAGAGTATCGGCGCGAAATGTGACAAGGGAATCACTGTTCGGTGAAGGAACGGCGTAACTGTGACAGATGGACGTCAGTCCATGGCAACAAAGCCCGGCAGGCCCCGCACGCTCCCGAGCCAGCGGCAGACATGGGCATAGTCGTGGAGGCGGAAGCCGCCCGCCTCGCAGACATGAGTATAGGCGAAAAGGGAGATATCGGCGAGCGTCGCCTTTGCCCCCGCAAACCATTCCCGCTGCGCAAGATGGCGATCCATAAGCTCGAGCGCCGCCTCCCCGGCCACGCGCTTGGCCATGATCTGGTTCGCCTGCTGGGGCGAGAGATTGGCCTCGCCGACGAACTGCAGCCAGAAACGCAGCGTGGCGATATTCGGTTCGTGATTATACTGCTCGAAGAACATCCAGCGCAGCATGTCGGCCCGTTCGAAACGGTCCGGCGGGATCAGGCCGCTTCCCTCTGCAAGGTACCAACAGGCGGCGTTGCTTTCCGGGAGAAAGCGCTCACCAATCTGCAGCACCGGGATACGGCCGTTGGAATTGACCGTTTCGAGGAAGTCCCGGGTTCGCGTCTCGCCCTTCAAGATGTCATAGAGGCGCCGCTCGAGCGGGAGGCCGAGCAGCGCACAGACGAGCCGGATCTTGTAGCAATTGCCGCTGCGCGGGTCCTCGTGGAGAGTCAAAGGATCCATCCGCGATCGCCCTTGCTGCCAAGCTGCGTGGTTCCGAGCGAAAAGATCGCACTCGGCCCCGCGCTCTGGACACAGACGCCGCCAAACACGGCCAATGTCATCCGGCGATCACATAGGGCTGGCCCCCGATCCAGGGCGAGACCATGTTATAGGGTACCGTCACGAAAACCGCTTCCACCCCGGCAATCTTGCCGCCGACGATCTTGAAGAATTCGAGCAGCACGAAACTGTGCGGGAAGTGGAAGATGCTCTCGTGCCGGCTGCCGTCGGTCCATGTAACCTCGGTGATCTTGCCGGCATGGTCGATAAAACCGGCCGCCAGCACCAGCCCCTTCTCCTCGTCGACCAGCGGGAAGCGGCGGTCACGCAAGCGGTCGTCATAGATATACTGGCCGAGCCGGAACTGGTCGGCCGTGCCCATCCGCGCGATCGGATAGCCCTCGATTTCGGTATTGGTGGTTTGCAACCCGTTCTCGATCCGGTCGCAATCCTCGGTAAATTCGGTAAACAGCGTACCGTCGTTGAGCTGGATCGTGTCGAAATAGCCGTCAGCAATCGAGATCATCCGCGCCCGAGGGACCCGCTGATCCTCCGGGACATCCTCGAGCATGAGCGCACGCGGCGCGTCATAGCCCTCGAAGTTCGGGAAAGGACCGAATTCGAGTTCGCGGCAGACGATGGTCTCGACTTCGGCGATTCGTCCACCGCGCAGCGCCAGCCGCAACGCCATGATAGCCGGATGCCCCGCTTCCTCGATGATCCCGAACCAGCTGACCTGCCCCTGCTCGGGATCCGCTGCCTTGAGATCGTAATCGGCGCGCCGCGCCGAAATCGTGTTCCACAAACCGTCACCGACCCGCAGCTGGACGTTGTTCTCGGAGAAGATGACCTCATCGGCCCAGTCGAGCCGTGACGGGTCCTTTGCGACCAGTGCCTCAAGATAGGCCTCCGCCAGAGTGTAGAGCGTGCTGCGGTCATGGTGCTCCGGCAAGCGCGAATTGGCCAATTTTCTCTCCCTCGTCATATCTCGAGCACGATCTTGCCGATGTGCTCGCCCGCCTCCATTCGGGCATGGGCTTCGCCAGCTTCGCGCAAGGGGAAGCACATGTCCATTGCCGGCGCGAGTTCACCCGTCGCGACGAGATCCCAGACGTTGAGTCGAATCTCCTCTGCCAGCAGTGCCTTGAACAGGTCGGAGCGCGAACGCAGGGTAGAACCGGTAATCGTGTGGCGACGCATCATCAGTTGCGCCAGATTGAGCTCGGACCGGGCCCCGCCAAGCACGGCAATCACCACCAGCCGCCCGTCTTCGGCCAGGCAGGCGAGATTGCGCGGCGTGTAGTCGCCGGCAACCATGTCGAGCACCAGCTCTGCGCCTGTGCCCCCGGTAAGCATCCGGACTTCCTCGACAAAATCCGCGGTCCGGTAGTTGATCGCATGATCCGCACCCAGTTCACGCGCGGCCAGGCATTTCGCATCCGAACCGCAAGTGACGATCACGGTCAGCCCGAACAGTTTGCCGAGCTTGATTGCCATGCTCCCGATCCCGCTGGTCCCGCCATGAACCAGCAGGGTCTCGCCCTCCCTCGCCCAGCCGCGTTCGAAGACATTGTGCCAGACGGTGAACAGCGTCTCGGGCAGGGCGGCCGCCTCGGCAAGGGAAACGCCCTCCGGTACCGGCAGGCAGTGCCCGGCCTGCGCCAGGCAATATTCGGCATAGCCGCCACCCGTAACCAGCGCGCAGACTCTTTGGCCAAGCAGCGCAGGATCAACACTAGAACCGAGCGCGACAATGTCCCCGGCGATCTCGAGACCGGGGATCGGCGAAGCACCGGGTGGAGGCGGATAATGCCCCATCCGCTGGATCACGTCAGGCCGGTTCACCCCGGCATAGGCCACCTTTACCAGGACCTGCCCTTCGCCGACCACCGGAACAGCCAGTTCGACCTGTTGCAGCACGTCCGGGCCACCGGGCAGATCGAATCCGATCGCACGCATGGTCGCGGGTATTGTCTCGCCCATCGTCCCCCCTTGTTTCCCCGCCGGCACCGTGTCCCTGGCGCAACAATCGGGACAGACCGGCGCGTCCCCATTGACAGAAACCATGCCGGATTGCGATGCTGCATTGCAATGGATGATGACGATCTCCCGCTGCGGCGATCAGATGCCGCCAACCGGCTCGCGAAAGAGAGCCTGGACAGCTATTCGCAGGATGAGCTGACGGCGCGCATATCCTTGCTCGAAGCCGAAATCGCGCGGATCAAGGCGCATCACGCCAAGGCCGCGGCGCACCGCCTGGCCGCCGACGCCCTGTTCGGGCCAAGAGAAACCGATTGATGCGCCCAGCCCCTCCCATTTCCCCGGGTGGGACCCATATCGGTTTGGTAAGCTATTATCCGGCAAGCTTTCCCGGTCGCGGAAGGTCGCTCCACCCAACGAAAGACAAGTGAATGCCCAGCTTTGCCCAAAGCCTAGAAAAGACCCTCCATACGGCGCTGCAGAATGCCAGTGACCGGGCGCATGAATACGCCACGCTCGAGCACCTCCTGCTGGCGCTGATCGAGGATCCGGACGCGGGCGAAGTCATGACGGCCTGCGGAGTCGATCTGGGCGAGCTGTCCGAGGTGGTGAAGCAATATCTCGACCAGGAATACCAGTCGCTCAAGTCGAAGGACGAGGCTGACCCGCAGCCCACGGCAGGCTTCCAGCGCGTGATCCAGCGCGCGATCCTCCATGTGCAATCTTCGGGCAAGGACACGGTCACCGGAGCCAATGTGCTGGTCGCGCTGTTTTCCGAGCGCGACAGCTATGCGGTCTATTTCCTGCAGCAGCAGGACATGAGCCGGCTCGATGCAGTCAGTTACATCAGCCACGGCATCGGCAAGGGCGGACGCCAGATCGAAAGCCGCACGCCGACCGGCGCCGAGGAGGCGCAGGCCCCGGCCGCCGAGGAAAAGGCCAGCGACAAGGGCAAGAAAGATTCGGCGCTTGACCAGTTCACCGTCAACCTCAACCAGAAGGCGCTGGACGGGAAGATCGATCCGCTGATCGGGCGTGGCCCAGAAGTGGACCGGACCATCCAGATCCTCTGCCGGCGAAGCAAGAACAACCCGCTCTATGTCGGTGATCCCGGCGTCGGCAAGACCGCCATTGCCGAAGGACTTGCGCGCAAGATCGTCGAGGGCGACGTGCCCGAAGTACTCGAAGATGCGGTGATCTATTCGCTCGACATGGGCGCTCTGCTGGCCGGCACGCGTTATCGCGGTGACTTCGAGGAACGCCTCAAGCAGGTCGTGGCCGAACTCGAGAAAATGCCCGAGGCAGTGCTGTTCATCGACGAGATCCACACGGTGATCGGGGCCGGGGCGACCAGCGGCGGGGCGATGGACGCCTCCAACCTGCTCAAGCCGGCGCTGTCGAGCGGCGCGATCCGCTGCATCGGCTCGACCACCTACAAGGAATTCCGCAACCACTTCGAGAAGGACCGGGCGCTGCTGCGGCGGTTCCAGAAGATCGACGTCAACGAGCCGACGGTCGAAGATACGGTCAAGATCCTCAAGGGCCTGCGCAGCGCTTTCGAGGAGCATCACAAGGTCAAGTACACGCCCGATGCGATCCGCACCGCAGTGGAGCTGTCGGCGCGCTACATCAACGATCGCAAGCTGCCCGACAAGGCAATCGACGTCATCGACGAGGTCGGGGCGATGCAGATGCTGGCCCCGCCGAGCCGGCGCAAGAAGAAGATCACCGCGCGCGAGATCGAAGCGGTCATCGCGACCATGGCCCGAATCCCGCCGAAATCGGTCAGCAAGGACGACAAGGCCGCACTCGAGAGCCTCGAGAAGGACCTCAAGCGCGTAGTGTTCGGGCAGGACAAGGCAATCGAGGTTCTCTCGACCGCGATGAAGCTCAGCCGCGCGGGCCTGCGCGATCCCGACAAGCCGATCGGCAGCTTCCTGTTCTCGGGCCCGACCGGTGTCGGCAAGACCGAGGTTGCGCGCCAGCTCGCTTCGGTCATGGGGATCGAGCTCAAGCGGTTCGACATGTCGGAATATATGGAACGGCACAGCGTCTCGCGGCTGATCGGGGCCCCTCCGGGCTATGTCGGCTACGATCAGGGCGGCTTGCTGACCGATGCCGTCGACCAGAACCCGCATTGCGTCCTGCTGCTCGACGAGATCGAGAAGGCGCATCCCGACCTGTTCAACATCCTGCTGCAGGTGATGGACAACGGCCGGTTGACCGACCACCACGGCAAGACGGTCGATTTCCGCAATGTCGTGCTGATCATGACCACCAACGCCGGCGCGTCCGACATGGCGCGGCAGGGCATCGGCTTCGGCGACGTCTCCAAGGAGGATGCGAGCGAGGACGCGGTCAGGAAGATGTTCTCGCCCGAATTCCGCAACCGTCTCGATGCGATCGTGCCCTTCGGCTATCTCGGGACCGAGACGGTGAGCCGGGTTGTCGACAAGTTCATCCTCCAGCTCGAACTGCAGCTGGCCGAGCAGAATGTCCACATCCAGTTCGACGGCGATGCCCGCGAATGGCTGGGCAAGCGCGGTTATGACAAGCTCTACGGCGCGCGGCCGATGGCGCGGCTGATCCAGGACAAGGTCAAGCAACCGCTGGCCGAGGAGCTGCTGTTCGGCAAGCTGGCGCAGGGCGGCGAGGTCCATGTCAGCGTCAAGGACGACAAGCTGGCCTTCGAGCTTTCGCCGGCTCCGCCCAAGGCTTCGCCCAAGCGCAAGCGGGCGGTCGCCAAGCGCGGCGCAGGTGCGAAGAAGCCCGATGCGCAGGCCGGCGAAGGCAAGGACAACGACCAGCAGGACTGATCCCGCCGGAGACACGCCACCTCCCAGTTCGCCGATACGATCCCGGAACCGCAGGCCATGCCGCGCCAGATGAAGCCCAAGTTGTTCTCGACCCTTGAGGGTTACGGAATGGAACAGTTCCGCGCGGATGCGATCGCGGGGCTGACTGTCGCGATCGTTGCCCTGCCGCTGTCCATGGCGCTTGGCATCGCGAGCGGCGCCTCGCCCGACAAGGGGCTGGTGACGGCCATTGTCGCAGGCTTCTTCATCTCACTGCTCGGCGGATCGCGGGTCCAGGTCGGCGGGCCAACCGGCGCCTTTGTGGTGGTGGTCGCGGGCGTGATCGCGCAGCATGGCTATTCAGGCCTGGTGCTCGCGACCCTGATGGCCGGGGTGATCCTGGTCGTGGCCGGCTATGCCGGGGTCGGCAGGCTGATGCGCTACGTTCCCATGCCGGTGGTGACCGGCTTTACCGCCGGGATTGCAGTCATCATCGCGACCAGCCAGATCGGCGACTTCTTCGGGCTCGAGGCCGGAGAGGTGCCGGCGGAGTTTCTCGCGCGGTGGCGGGCCTATCTCGGCGCGCTCGATACGATCTCGCTCGCAACGCTGTTCGTCGGCGCCGGATCCCTGGCGGTGATCCTCCTGCTCAAACGGTTTGCCCCACGCATGCCCGGCTATTTGCTGGTGGTGATCCTGTCCTCGGTGCTCGTGCTGGCGCTCGGCCTCCCGGTGGAAACGGTCGGCGACCGTTTCCCCGGCATGCCGACCAGCCTGCCGGCGCCCGAACTGCCTGCCTTTTCCTTTGCCATGGCGCAGGCGGTCCTGCCCTCGGCCTTCACGATCGCCTTCCTCGCCGGGATCGAAGCCCTGCTTTCCGCTGTCGTAGCCGATGGCATGACCGGCTACCGCCACCGTTCGGGCCAGGAACTGGTCGGCCAGGGCGTCGCCAATGTCGCCTCCGCGCTGTTCGGCGGCCTCCCCGCGACCGGCGCGATCGCCCGTACGGCAACCAATATCCGGGCCGGCGCAAGGACTCCGGTCGCCGGCATGATCCATGCCCTCGCCCTGCTCGTGATCCTGCTGGTCGCTGGCGGGCTGGTCGCCTATGTCCCGATGCCCGCACTCGCCGCGATCCTCCTGATGGTGGCCTGGGGCATGAGCGAGGCGGAGAGGTTCCGGACCCTGCTCAGGATCGACCCGGGCGAGCGCACCTTGCTGCTGCTGACTTTCACACTCACCGTGCTGGTCGACCTGACCGTCGCAATCGGCGTCGGCGTGACGCTGGCCTCGCTGCTGTTCATGTCGCGCATGGCCGAAGCGACAAATGTTCTGGGAAGCGAGAAGAGCATCGAGGACCCGGGCCAGCGCTCGGCCCTGCCCGCAGATGTCGAGGTCTTCCGCATCGCCGGCCCGATGTTCTTCGGCGTGGCGAGCGACATGCTAGAAACCCTGGGCAGGATCGACCGCAAACCGCGCGCCATCATCCTTCGTCTCGACCGGGTGCCCTATCTCGATTCCTCCGGCGCGCAATTGCTGGAAACCTTCGTGCATCAGGCTGGCCAGGGACACACGCGGGTAATCCTGTGCGACCTGCAGCAGCGGGTGGCCATCGCGCTGGCGCGCAGCAACCCGGCCTATGCCGGCGCCGAATGGGTCGAGACCCTCGACGGCGCGATCGCCCAGCTGACGCAAGAGAAAGCAGACCAGGAGGCCGCAACCGGCCCCGCGCCTCAGTCAAACTGAACCAGCTTTTCGCGCGAGGTCGCACCGCGCAACAGGCGCAGCCGCGACACCGGCAGATCGAGCGCCTGCGCCAGCAAGCGCAGGACGGCGTCATTGGCGGCACCGTCCTGCGGCTTGGCCCGCACCTTGACCAGCAATTTGCCCTGGCCGATCGCGATCCCCTCGCAACGCGCGCCGGGCGTTGCGCGCAGTGCCAGCCGGCCCTCGCCATCGGCAAGGGCAAGAATCTCCGCGACGGGCGGAAAGTCAGCCTTGGGCCTGGCCATTGAGTGCCGCCAGATGGCGCCGTGCGAGCGCGACATAACGATCGGTCTGGAAGCCGATCTTGGTCACCTGCGCCTCATCCAATGTCCGCATAAGCCGCGCCGGTCGCCCGGCCCAGATTTCTCGTGGAGGTATGATTTTACCGGGAGAAAGCAACGCACCGGCAGCGAGCATTCCGCCCTCGCCGATTTCCGCCGCATCCATCGCTACGGCGCCCATGCCGACGAAGGCCCTGTCGGACAGGACGCAGCCATGGACCGTAGCCATATGGCCGATTACGCAGCTTTCGCCGATGATGGTCGGGCAACCCGCGGTGTCGGGACGAGGCCCTTCGACATGGATCACCGTACCGTCCTGGACATTGGAGCGTGCGCCGATTGCGATCCGATGGATGTCGCCGCGCAGGACGCAATTGTACCAGATGCTCGCCTCGGGGCCGATCGTGACGTCACCGATAATGCGGGCACCGGGGGCAATGAAGGCGCTCGCGTCGATCTGCGGGGTCTGGCCCTCGAACGGCAAGATCGTGGCCCAGGGGAAGCGCTGCTGCGGGGTCATCGGCCGGCCTCCCATTGGTCGCGGCCGAGCGAATAGACGATCGCATCGCGCCACGGCGGCGCATGGCGCAGGTCCTGGTGGTCGAGTTCCTCCCGCCGGTTCATGCCCAAACGCCGCATCAGCCCCCAGCTCGGCGCATTGCCGATCACGGTCAGGGCAAAGATCGTCCTGGCGCCAAAGCGGCCGAACCCCGCTTCGAGCGCGGCCAGCGCCGCTTCCTTCGCATAGCCCCGGCCCCAGGCCTCTTCGCGCAGCCGCCAGCCGATCTCGAATTCGCCGGCAATCGGGCTGCCCGGCGCATCGGCGCGCTTGAGCCCGCAGAAACCGAGCACTTCGCCCGCCAGTTCGCCGCCGTCGGACTTGCGTTCGACGAGCCAGAAACAATGGCCATGCGCGGCGGCGCATCTCTCGACCCTCTGGCGCTGCGCGGTCCGCGCGGCATCATCGAATGTGCCGCCAAGCCAACGCATGACTGCCGGCGTATCAGTATGGGCAAAGAAGGCCTCCCAGTCGCCATCCCCGAGCCAGTCGCGCAAGATCAGGCGCTCGGTTTCAAGCCGGAAATCAGCCATGCAGGAGCCTGGCGGCAAGCGGCGCGTGATAGGTCAGCACGCCCGAGCAACCCGCACGCTTGAAAGCCATAAGCGTTTCGAGCACGAGCGCCTCGCGCTCGCCCGCCCCGGCGGACGCGGCCGCCTCGATCATCGCATATTCACCGCTCACCTGGTAAGCGAAAACCGGGACCTGGAATTCCTCCTTCACCCGCCGCACGATGTCGAGATAGGGCAGACCGGGCTTGACCATCACGCTGTCGGCGCCTTCCATCAGGTCGAGCTCGACTTCACGCAGGGCCTCCTCGCCATTGGCGGGATCCATCTGGTAGGTCTTCTTGTCGCCCTTGAGCAAGCCGCCGCTGCCGACCGCATCGCGGAAGGGGCCATAAAAGGCGCTAGCGTATTTGGCTGCATAGGACATGATCTGGACGTTGGCGAAACCGTCCTCTTCAAGCGCCTCGCGAATCGCACCGATTCGTCCGTCCATCATGTCCGACGGAGCGATGATATCCGCCCCGGCGCGCGCCTGGTTGAGACTTTGCTCGACAAGCCGGTCGACCGTCGCGTCGTTGGCGACATAGCCCGCGGCATCGAGCAGCCCGTCCTGCCCATGGCTGGTATAGGGGTCGAGCGCGACATCGGTCAGCACGCCGATTTCGTCGCCGCAGGCCTCGCGGATCGCCCGGATCGCCCGGCACATGAGATTGTCGGGATTCAAGGCTTCCATTCCCTCGTCCGAACGCCGGTCCGGCGGTGTATTGGGGAACAGCGCAAGGCAGGGGATTCCCAGCGCGGCGGCCTCCTTGGCCCTGGCCGCAATTCCGTCGACCGACCAGCGCGAGACTCCGGGAAGCGAGGCAACGGGCTGTTCGACCTCCTTGCCCTCGGTCACGAACAGCGGCCAGATCAGGTCCGCCGGCGTGAGCGTGGTTTCGCGGTGGAGCGCGCGGCTCCAGGCGGTGGCGCGGCTGCGGCGCAGGCGCGTGGCAGGGAAAAGGCCAGTCATGCGCGCCTCCCTGCCGCAATTGCCGGCATTTTGCCAGTAGCGAGCTGCTCAGCCGATCTCGCGCGGACGATCGACACGGTCGATCTCGCGCCGGGGTTCGGCCTCGACACGGTCGGGCCTGAGGCTCGCGAGGGCAGCGCCCGGATCCACCTGCTTGAGTTTGGCCAGTTCGTCCTTGAAGGCCGCCAGCTCGCGCCCGGATAGCTGCGCCCGGGTGACGAACTGGACCGAAGAAGGATCGACGGTCTTGCCTCCGCGGTACATTTCGTAGTGGAGGTGCGGCCCGGTCGATAGCCCGGTCGATCCGACATAGCCGATCACCTGGCCGCGTCGCACGCTCTGCCCGCGGTTCACCGCGATGCGGCTCATGTGCGAATAGCCAGTCGCCAGGCCGCCCCCATGGTTGAGCCGGACATAATTGCCGTGCCCGCCGTTGCGGCCGGCCATCTGCACCGTGCCGTCCGTCGCGGCATAGATCGGCGTGCCGTAACCGGCCTTGAAATCGAGCCCGCGGTGCATGCGCTTGTAGCCGAGAATCGGGTGGCGGCGCATGCCGTAGCCCGAGGTCCTCCGGCCGGGGACCGGCGCCATGAGCCCGCTACGCTGTTCGCCGACGCCCGAGGCCTCGTAGAACTGCCCGTCCTTGCCCCAGCGCATCAGCTGGGTCTTCGGCTCGCCGCCGCGCTCGATTCCGGCGTAGAGCAGGTCGCCGAGTTCGGTCTCGCCAGTGGCCGCACGCTTGTAGGAGACAATCAGGTCGAACTCGTCGCCCGAACGGATATCGCGGTCGAGATCGATATAGGTGCCAAGCGTACGGAGGTATTTTTGTACCGCGTTGGCAGGTGCGCCGGCGGCTCGCGCCGAGCGGTAAAGGCTGGAACCGACCCGTCCGCGAATGCGTAGCGGCGTGTTGTCGACCGTGATCGGGCGCGGATCGAGCGCCAGACCTTCTCCGCGCCGTTCCACCGCCAGTTCGAGGTCGAAGCGGGCTCGGAAGGACATGGCGTCGACCGGACGCGGCTGGCCCGGCGCAGGCCGGCGACCGAGCAGGATGTCGACCTTGGTGCCGGCCTTGATGTCCGCCAGCGGCATGGCGGAAGAAACCATGCCGGTGATCCGGTTCGCTTCTTCGCGGCCCACACCGGCGCGCTGGAGCATGCGATCGAAGCTGTCGCCGCGCGCCAGGGTCGCCACCAGTTCGATCGAGGGACGTTCGGGGGCGGAGGCGAGCGGGATCACCGCTGCCGTCGGGGCCATGCGCCGCCCGCTGTCGGCACCAAGGCCGAGTGGCATGATCATGTGGCTGCGGTATTCCTCGCGCACCTGGTCGTCGATGCGCATGATCGGAGCAGCGGCGACGGCGGAGAAATCGGGCCAGAGCGCGAGCGAGAGCGCTGACAGGCCGACCAGCGTCGCAGTGCCGCGAAACCAGCGTGCCGAGCCAATGCCTTCGGCCAGATCGGGCGCGAGATCGGCGGCGGACAGGCGGTGCGAAAGCGTTTCGCGCCACTGGGCGTAGCGGTCGCCGAGCGAATGGGCCCTGGTGAAGCGCCGGCGCTGGGGCTCGGGACCCCCGACCGGCGCATGCGGCGAGGGAGCGGCAATGCCGGCCCCTGCTCCATGATCGCCGTCAGCGATGTCCTGCGCTGCGAACACCCGATCCTCCATGCGGTAAAAGTGCCCCGGCGACGCGTCGCCCCCGCCTTCCGGTCCATCCCCGGCCCGCTGGGGCCATCTTGCGCAAAAGCCTGCCCCGGCAAAGTTAAGATGCCGCTAATTCCGGCCAGCCGAGTCCTCCGCGCGACCAGCCGAATCTCGCCACATCTGGCGGCTTGCGGGCAGCGGAGGCGACTGCCACATTCGCGCTGTGAACACGCGCTCGTCCTCTCCCGGCGCCGGCTCGGTCAAAGCCGTGCTCGGGCCGACCAACACCGGCAAGACCCATCTCGCGATCGAACGGCTCTGCGCCCATTCGAGCGGGGCCATCGGCTTTCCGCTACGCCTGCTGGCGCGCGAGGTCTACGACAAGGTCCGCGCACTCAAGGGCGACGCCCAGGTTGCGCTGATTACCGGTGAAGAGCGGATCGAACCGAAGGAAGCGCGCTATTTCCTGTGCACGGCCGAGGCCATGCCGCGCAACGGGGGCGGCCATGCCTTCGTCGCGCTCGACGAGGCGCAGCTCGCGGCCGACCGCGAGCGCGGGCATATATTCACCGACCGCCTGCTGCATGCGCGCGGTCGCGAGGAAACCATGCTGCTCGGTTCGGCCACGCTCGAACCGATGATGCGCAAGCTGGTTCCGGAGGCCGAAATCATCTCCCGCCCGCGCTTTTCGACGCTCAGCCATATCGGCCCACGCAAGCTTTCGCGGTTGCCACCGCGAAGTGCGATCGTCGCCTTCTCGGTCGAACAGGTCTATGCAGTGGCGGAAATGCTGCGCCGATTCCGCGGCGGGGCCGCCGTCGTGATGGGTGCGCTGAGTCCGGAAACCCGCAACCGCCAGGTCGAGCTCTTCCAGTCGGGCGAGGTGGACTACATCGTCGCCACCGACGCAATCGGCATGGGGCTCAATCTCGACGTCGGCCATGTCGCCTTCGCAGGGCTGACCAAGTTCGACGGCCTCCGCCAGCGGCGCCTGACGCCGGCGGAAATGGGCCAAATCGCCGGGCGTGCCGGACGCCACCAGCGCGACGGGACCTTCGGGACGCTGGCCGGCCTCAAGGCCTCCGCCGCCGAGTTCACCGAAGAGGAAATCTACGCGATCGAGGAACATCGCTTTGCCCCTCTCACCCATCTTTACTGGCGCGAGGCTGAGCCGCGCTTCGCGAGCCTCACTGTGCTGCTGAGCGATCTCGAGGCACGGCCCGAGCAGGAGGGGCTGACACCGGCGCCCGAGGCGATCGACCTTTCTGTGCTCAAGCGCCTGTCCGAGGACGGCACCATTACCGCAGGCCTGTCTTCCTCCGGGCTGGTGCGGCGGTTCTGGGAAGCCTGTTCGCTGCCCGATTTCCGGCAGCAGGGCCCTGACATGCATGCCCGTTTCGTGGCCCGGCTGTGGCAGGACCTTCGCGGGGGGTTTCTCGGCGCCGATTTCGTGGCGGCGCGGATCTCCGAGCTGGACAATCTCCAGGGCGATATCGACACCTTGCAGGGCCGGATCGCCGCGATCCGCAGTTGGGCCTATATTTCCCAGCGCCCCGACTGGGTGCTCGCGCGCGACGAAATGGCGCACCGCGCACGGGCAGTTGAGGCCCGGTTGTCCGACGCCCTGCACGCCCGGCTCACGGAACGTTTTGTCAATCGCCGGACTGCTGTATTGATGAAGAGCATGGGAAAAGACGCAAACCTCTTGAAAGTGGACCTCGCCGAGGACGGCAAGGTCTCGGTCGAAGGCGAACATATCGGACATCTCGAAGGCTTTCGCTTCGTGGTCGATGCCGATGCCGCAAGCGAGGATCGCAAGCTGCTGCTCGCGGCGGCGGAAAAGCACATGCCCCGCCTGCTCGCACAGAAGGCCGATGCGCTCGTGGCCAGCGAACTGGGATCGCTCGAGCTCGCGCGGGGCAGGGTCCTGCGCGACGGGCAACCGCTTGCCCTGCTCGCCAAGGGCAGAAGCGCCGGCAGGCCCCAACTTGAACTCGCCCGCGAGTTCGTCCAGCTCGATCCCGCCGTGCGGACGCGGCTCGAACAGGCGCTGGTCCTGTGGCTGGACAGCCAGCTCGCACCACTCGACCCCTTGCGCAAGCTCGAAGAAGCCAGCGCAGACATGTCGCTCGGCAGCGAAGCCCGCGCGACGGTGCTCGGCGTCATCGCCGGCCATGGCACGATCCCGCGCGAAAAGGCCGGCCTTGCCCAGATCCCGGCAGACAAGCGCCGGCTGCTGCGCAAACTGGGTGTGACCATTGGCGCGCTCGACGTCTTCGCCGCGCTGCTGCTCAAGCCGGCTCCCCGCCGGCTCATGCGGGAAATCGGGCTTGATCGCCGACCCTTGCGCGAAGACATGGCCAGCGTCATCGAGGCGAGCAAGCAGTTGCCCGCCGGCTATCGACTGGCCGGCAAGCAGGCGATTCGCGTCGATGTCGCCGAAAAGCTGTTCCGCGCCGCGCATGAGGGCCGGGTTGCCGCCAAGGGAAAGCGCTTCCTGCTCGACCTCGCGCTCGGCACTTCCATGGGCCTTACCGAAGCGAACCAGCTGCGGCTTCTGCGCGACGCGGGCTTCCGCCCCGTGACCCGGCCGAGCCTGCCCGAGGGGGCGTTCGGGCCGCCCGAACCGGTTTTGTGGGAATGGCGCGCTCCTCGCAAGGACCGGCAGCCGCACCGCAAGGATGATCGGCCGGCCCCGCCGCGCGAAGGTAATGCCTTTGCTGCGCTGGCCGGGTTGCTCGATTAGGAGGCCAGTTGCGGATCGACCGCCTGCTGTGGTTCCTGCGCTTCGTGCGTAGCCGCGGCCTGGCCCAGAAATGGGTCGCCGAGGGCCATATCCGGCGCAATGGCGTGCGAGTGACCCGGCTCGATCAGCCGATTCTTGTCGGCGACGTCCTGACCCTGCCGCTAGCGCGTCAAGTGCTTGTGATAGAAATTCTATCGTTTCCGGAACGACGCGGGCCACGCGAAGAGGCACTTTCGCATTATCGGGCGCTTGACGCTGGTGGCTCATTCGCCATAGCAGGCGGAAACCGCCTAACTGCCAAGGGAATACCGCAGCCATGACCTATGTCGTCACCGACGCCTGCATCCGGTGCAAATATACCGATTGCGTCGAGGTCTGTCCGGTCGATTGCTTCTACGAAGGCGAGAACATGCTCGTCATCAACCCCAGCGAATGCATCGATTGCGGCGTCTGCGAACCCGAATGCCCCGCCGAGGCCATCCTTCCCGATACCGAGGGCGGGTTGGAACAATGGCTTGAACTAAATACGAAATTTTCGGCCGAATGGCCGAACATCACGGCCCGAAAGGACCCGCCCGCCGATGCCGACGAGCACAAGGGCGAAGAAGGCAAGTTCGAGAAGTTCTTTTCGGCGGAGCCCGGCGAAGGCGACTAATTCCGCAAGCTGCTGTTCGGTTCTCTCGGCCGGCCTCGCATGATTCGCGGGGCTGGCAATTTTGTTGCGAATCTGCTACATAATGACGCGACTGCTGCGTTTTCCACAGGCAGCAGGCCCGCTGAGAGAAAGGCAGGACCTCCAGTCTCGATTGGTTTGCGAAGGAACGGGTCGCCATCGGGTTGCGCGGCCCCTGAGCGTCTTTGACGCTGTTGCTTCCGGTTCTGCGATAAAGAAAGGACGCTCAATGACTGCCAAGGCACACGCCTTCGATGTCGGTGACTACGTTGTTTATCCCAAGCACGGTGTCGGCCGTGTGATCGAACTCCAGAGCGAGGAAATCGCCGGAATGCAGCTGGAGCTCTATGTGCTCCGCTTCGAAAAGGAACGCATGACGCTGCGCGTTCCCGTCAACAAGGTCGAATCGATCGGCATGCGCAAGCTGTCGAGCGACAAGACGCTCAAGGAAGCGATGGAAACGCTCAAGGGCAAGCCCAAGGTGAAGCGCACCATGTGGTCGCGCCGGGCCCAGGAATACGAAGCCAAGATCAATTCGGGCGACCTCGTCTCGATCGCAGAAGTGACTCGCGACCTGTTCCGCCCGGACGACCAGCCCGAGCAGAGCTATTCGGAACGGCAGATCTTCGAAGCCGCCTCGAGCCGCCTCGCGCGTGAGCTTGCCGCGATGGAAAAGACCGACGAGCCGACTGCGCTGCAGAAGATCCTCGCCGTGCTCAACGAGCATGCCCCGCAATATTACGAGAATACCGAAGACGCCTGATCGTCTGCGGTTTCACGCCGAAAGGGCCGCCTTGCCGCATGGCAGGGCGGCCCTTTTGCATTCGAGGTCCCGGCTCCGACTTGCTTGAATGCCCGCATTGCCGTATTATATCGGCAATACAGTAATCCGGCGGGAGTTATCCAGATGTTCGATTTCGGTAAAGTTTTCAAACTCGTGGCCCCAGTTGCCGCCATGGCGCTGGCTGGCGGATTAGCCGGCTGCAACGGGGAAGTCCGCATCAATGGCGAGGAAGGCAAGCGCCTGTCCGAACTCGACCTGTCCGGCGCCGCGCCGACTGCGCTGTCGCTGCTGGGCCCCGACCGGGTGCTGGTCAGCGAAGGTGACGGCCTGGCGATCACGGTCGAGGGTGAGGCGGCTGACCATGTGCGCTTTGTGCTCGACGAGGGATCGCTCGCGATCCTGCGCGAAAGCGGGAATCGCTCCGGTACGGGCACTGCCACGATCAATGTCACCATGCCTGCACCCAGTCAGCTGGTCCTGGCCGGTTCCGGCTCGATCACCAGTGCGGCTCTCGCCAAGGAGGCGGAAATCGTGATCGCCGGTTCGGGCATGATCGAGACCCCCTCGATCGACGTCGACGAACTCGATATCAACATCGCCGGTTCGGGGAACTATCGCGCGACCGGGTCGGTGGACTCGCTGGATCTCAACATTGCCGGCAGCGGCGACGTGCGCATGAATGACGTCATGGTCGGCCGTGCCGAAATCAATATCGCCGGTTCGGGCAATGCCGAGTTCCGTTCCGACGGCGAGGTCGAGGCGAAATTCATGGGGTCGGGCAATGTTGCGGTCACCGGCAAGGCAACCTGCACGATGAACGGGATCGGCTCGGGCTCGCTGCGCTGCCGGTCCGGCGCAAATACCACCGGTTCCAACGTAGACGCGGAGTGATCAGGCTTGGTTCAGGCTCCCTGCGCGCATAGCATGCGGGCGTAGGGAGCCTGACCATTGACCAGACATATCCGGATTGCCGCCATCCTCGGTTCTGCCGCCATGCTTCAGGCTTGCCTCGCCAAGACGGTAGTCGACGTCGTGACGCTGCCCGTGGATGCGGCATCCAAGACCGTCGACCTCGCCACGACCAGCCAGTCCGAAGCCGACGAGAAGCGGGGACGCGAATTGCGCAAGCGCGAGGAGCGGCTGGGCAAGCTGGAAAAGGAATATAACCAGGAGGCCGCGCGCTGCGCCGAGGGCGAGGAGGAAGCCTGTACCAAGCGTGACGCCGCGGCGGCGGAGATCCGCCAGCTCATGCCAAGCATTCCCGTCGAACCCGGCAACTAGCTCCGCCCCAGCCCCGCGCGGGTCACGCCAACGGTCCCGGGAAACCCCGTTGCGGCGAGAAGCCTCGTCGCTGTTCGCGCTCCGATATCCGGAGTGAAGATAGGCGCCGATGGCGACAACCTGGCGTCACGCCGCCGCGCGGCGCAAACGGTCGTTGATAGCCAAGCCGATCCCCTCATCGGGAATGGGCGCCACCGCGATCATGCCCTGCCCCGCCGCGGCAGCCTCGTGCAGGCACGCATAGAGGCGGGCTGCCGCTTCGGCGAGGTCCCCCTGTGGCGAGAGCGAACAATCGCCGGCGACGGTGCCGAAACCGATCATGAATTCTCCCTCGCCTGCCCTGGCCGCATTGAGGCGCATGGGCTTTCCGGGCGCATAGTGACTGGCCAGCTGGCCGGGTGCCTCGATAACCCGCCCATCAGCAGCCTTGGCGTCACCGCAGAGGGACGCGATTTCGAATTGCGCAATCGGACCGGGCCGGAGCAGCTGCCAGCTGCCGTCATCCCGAAAGGCCGCGATCGTGCTCTCGATCCCGCGTGTGCAGGTCCCACCGTCGAGCACCATCGGAATACGCCCGGCCAGCGATCGCGCGACATGCGCCGCTTCGGTCGGACTGACGCCACCACTGCGGTTGGCCGAGGGCGCTGCCAGCGGGAATCCGACCTCCTCAAGCAAACGATGCATGACCGGATGGGCCGGCATGCGCAGCGCGATCGTCGCAAGGCCTGCGGTCACAGCGGGTGCAATCCTTGCATAGGGCCTCAACGGCAGGACCAGAGTCAGCGGCCCGGGCCAGAAATGCATTGCGACCCTGCGCACAGGCTCGCTGAACCGGGCCAGGCGTTCCGCGCTCTCGAGATCGGGGACATGGACGATCAGCGGGTTGAAGTCCGGCCGCCCCTTGGCACGGTATATTGCCGCAACGGCGTCATCACGATCGGCTCGCGCCGCAAGGCCGTAAACCGTTTCGGTCGGCACCGCGACCGGCTCGCCCGCGCGCAGCAGTTCGGCAGCATGGGCGATACCGGCGGAATCCGCCTGGACAATCTGCGGTAGGTCAGGGGCCGTCATCCGACTGCGCTAACCGCCAGCGTCGCCCAAGCCAAGGGAAAGCGGTTTAGGGACTAGGATAGATCCTGAATGTGCCGGGTTTCTGGCGTCCGGCAGCCGCTTACCGGGGTCGCGGCAATTGGGGATACCGGTCATAAGCCAGGTGGCAGGCACGATAGACCACCGCCGATAAGTGACGGCCCCGGAATGGCGCCTGCGTATATTCCCGCGGGTGTGATCGCTTCACATCCCCAAATCGAGGCCGGATCTTGTCGGAAAGTCCTTGCGCTACGATGTGCCGACGCATTCGCGCTTGACGCGTGACCTCAGGCTGGTGGAGGCAGGTGCGATGACTGATCAAGGCGATCCCCTGGCCCGCATTGCCGATGCGCTCGAACGACTGGCACCTCCGGCCACTCCCGCACCCGACTGGATGTCCTTTCCTGCCTATGTCTGGCACGGCGCGCGCGCTCATGGCGTCGGAAGACTGGATGCGCCCGCTCTGGACCTGTTGCGCGGAATTGAACGCCAGAAGACTAGCCTGGTCGCCAATGTCGGTCGGCTTGCCCGGGGTCACGCTGCGCATGACATGCTGCTTTGGGGCGCGCGGGGCATGGGCAAGTCTGCCCTGCTGAGATCTGCGATCAAGGCCGCGCAAGGTGAGGCCGGCACCGCGTTGGCACTGGTTCAGGTCGGCACCGATGCACTGGAAGGCCTGGCCGGGCTGTTCGCCGAGCTGGGCGCGGTTGAACGAAATTTCTGCGTCTTTATCGACGATCTCGGTTTTGCCGAAGCCGATTCGGTTGGACCTCGGCATTTGCGCAGCTGGCTCGAAGGCGGGGTCGAGGCCAGGCCCGGCAACGTCCGTCTTGCCGTCACGTCCAACCGGCGCGCGATCGTCAGCCGCCATGTGTCCGAACAGAATGACCCGCTCAATCCGCGCGACCTTGTCGATGACCAGCTCGCGCTCGCCGATCGTTTCGGGCTGGCGCTGGGTTTCCACGCGTGCAGCCAGGACGATTATCTTGCGATCATAGGCGGCTATGCCGAGACCTACGGTCTGTCCTGGGATGCGGCCGATGCGCTCGAATGGGCCAAGCGGCGTGGAGCGCGCTCGGGCCGCACGGCATGGCAATTCGTCAACGAACTCGCCGGACGCGCCGGAAAGGCGCTCTGAATATCAGAGCGAGCCGGGGACAAGGTCTGCCGGCGGCTCCTCGAAGGCGCGGGCGGGATCACCGCGCAATTCGCGCTGCGGCGGCAGGGCGGCGCCGCCGTTGCGCTTGATGGCGGCGGCAGGCTCGGCTCCGGGCGCGACGACTCGCCAAACAATTCCCGCGGTATCGTCGCTAACCAGCAGGGCGCCGGTTTTGTCCCACGCAAGCCATGTCGGGCGGCCGCGGGTTTCGCCCTCCCCGGCCAAAAAGCTCTCGAGCACCTGCCGGGGTTTCCCGGTCGGATTGCCACGCTCGTCAAAGGGGATGAAGACGACGTCATAGCCCGAAGGCGGCTTCCGGTTCCAGGAGCCGTGCCGAGCCACGAAGGCCCCGTGATTGAAACCGGAACCCATCCGGTCGCCTTCGCGCGAGAACACCAGACCAAGCGCGGCGACATGCGGCCCGAGCGCGTATTCCGGGCGGCGTACATAATCGGGATTTACATGGCTGGGCAGCGGCGCCTCGACGCGGTCGTCCAGTTCGCCGCCCCAGTAGACCCAGGGCCAGCCATACTGGACTCCGACCGGGACATTGGTGAGGTAATCCGGGACCAGATCCGAGCCGAGCATGTCGCGTTCGTTGACCGTGGTCCACAATTCGCCGCTCCAGGGTGACCAGGCGAGACCATTGGGGTTTCGCAAGCCGCTGCCATAGATTCTGGTGCGGCCGGTCTCGAGGTTGAGTTCGTGGATCGCGGCCCGGCCTTCTTCGGCCTCCATTCCACCCTCGCCTATATTCGAGGCGGAGCCGACCGCGACATAGAGGCGCGTGCCGTCCTCGTTGACCACCAGATTGCGCATCCAGTGGTTACCCCCACCGGGCAGATCCATGAGCTTCTTCGGCTCGCCCGCGAGCGTCTCCGCCCCGAGTTCGTAGTCGAATTCCAGCACTTCGTCATGATTGGCCACATAGAGCTTGCCCTCGTGGAAGCCGATGCCCGACGGCGAATCGAGGTCGTCACGCAGGATAAAGCGGGCTTCGGCGACACCATCGCCATCGCCATCGCGCAGAAGGACGAGCTGGTTTGGCGACGGCACCGCAGCCCCCGCCCGGCGGAACAGGAAGCCGGCGACCAGGTTGGTCAGCCCGCCCCCGGCAATGACCCGTTCGGGCGCATTGGTGAGCGACACCAGCACGTCGCCGTTCGGCAGAGTGTATATGACACGCGGATGCTCAAGACCCTCGGCGAAGCGGGTGACGTCAAGCCCCTCAGCCGCATCTGGCGTCGCGCCGTCGGTCCAGCCGATCGGCGCCGCCACTTCGACCGTCGGCACGGTCTGCGGATCGGGCGCAACCAGTTGGGGATCGGTGCCGCTGACTTGCTCGACGGTCAGCTCGGCGCGAACCCCGCGCAGGAACCAGACTGCCAGCACTATGATGACGACGACGACGGCCAGCAGGCCGATCAGGATCTTCCAGATGAGCTTCATGAACGAAGGAATAGGCGAGCCGGAGACTTGCGGCAACGGGACAATCGCTTAGGACTCGAGACCATGTATGACTATCGTGCCGACCCGGCGCTCGCCAAGCCCGATCTCTATCGCGAAATCGCGGATGCCGCCGATGCTCTGACCACGGGCGAAACCGACAGCGTAGCCAACATGGCCAATGTCGCGGCGCTTCTGTGGCAAATGCTGCCCGGGCTCAACTGGGCCGGCTTCTACCGCATGCTCGACGGCGAACTGGTCCTCGGCCCCTTCTGCGGACGCCCCGCCTGTATCCGGATCCCGCTGGGCAAGGGTGTTTGCGGAACTGCAGCGGCCGAGGGCAGGAGTCAGCTTGTCGAAGACGTACACGCCTTCCCAGGCCATATCGCCTGTGACGCAGCCAGCCGTTCGGAACTGGTCGTGCCGGTCAACCGCGACGGCAAGGTCATCGCCGTCATCGATCTCGACAGCCCCGAACTGGCGCATTTCGATGCTGACGACATGGCGGGCGTCGAAACGCTCGCCGCGAGAATTTCCGCGCGGATCTGACCCCGACCACGCACTCAGGGGCACCGAAGTTGCGCGGCGCAACTTCCACACCCGATTGCGGCCGCTGCGTTCAGAAATCGCCGCCGGTCAGCCGCTGGCAGATCAGATCCAGCTGGTCGAGCGTCGTATAACGGATCGTGACCGAGCCAGAGCGCGGATCCGCATCGGCGCGAATTTGCACGGGCAGACCAAGGAACTCCTCGAGATGGCTCTGGACTGCTGCAATATCGGCGTTGTCGGCAGGATCACGCGCCGTGCGGGTCTTGCGCGGAGCACTCTCACCGGCACTCGCCTTGCGCACCAGCTTTTCGACCTGACGAACCGACATCTGCTTCGCAATCGCCTGCCGCGCAAGCGCCTCCGCCTCGTCAAAGCCGATCAAAGCACGCGCATGCCCCATCGAGAGTCGCCCCGCCTCGATATGGTCAAGCACTTCGTCGGGCAGTGCCAGCAGGCGTTGGAGGTTCGCGACATGGCTACGCGATTTCTCGACCATCCGGGCGATCTCGGCTTGCGTAAGCCCTTCACCCTCGGCCAGGCGAACATAGGCCCGCGCTTCCTCCACCGGGTTGAGATCTTCGCGCTGGATGTTCTCGATCAGGGCCAACGCCATGACGTCGCGCTCGCCGAGATCACGGATTAATGCTGGAATTTCATGGAGTTGCGCCTTCTGCGCCGCCCGCCAACGGCGTTCACCGGCAACCAGCTGGTAGCGCCCTTCAGACAATGGGCGGACGATCACCGGCTGGATGACTCCCCTGGCCGCAATCGAAGCGGCCAGCTCGGTCAGGGCTTCTTCGTCAAAATGGCGACGGGGCTGGTCGGGATGCGGCTCGATGGACGCAACCGGAAGGCTTGCAAGGCCGCCGCGTCCCGGCGCGGAGGTTCCGCGCGCCCGCGTCTCGCTCCGGCTCTCGACCAGCGGCTCTTCACGCTTGGCTTCGCCAAGCAGCGCGCCAAGGCCGCGCCCGAGCCGCTTGCCACCGGCAGGCTGGCGAGGAGGAACCGACATGCGAACCGGATCGGATTTCTCGCTCATGCGGCCTTCCTCTGTTCGGGGATGCGACCGATCAGTTCGCGCGCCAGGGACATATAGGCCCGGCTACCCATACAGCCATGGTCATAGATCAACGCCGGCAGGCCGTGACTGGGCGCTTCGGAGAGTCGGACGTTGCGCGGGATCACAGCATCGAACACGAGATTGCCGAGACAATCACGAACATCGTCCGAAACCTGATCGGTCAGCCGGTTACGGCGGTCGAACATGGTCAGCACCACGCCGACAATGCCGAGGTCGGGATTGAAGCGCTGCTGAACCCGCTCGACCGTCTGCAGCAACTGGCTCAATCCTTCGAGCGCAAAGAACTCGCATTGCAGCGGTACCAGCAGCGTATCGGCTGCGGTGAGCGCGTTGAGCGTCAACAAGCCGAGCGAAGGCGGACAGTCGATGAAGCAGATGTCGTAGATCGAGGGCTGAGCGAGTGCCTTGCGAAGCCGGTCGGTCCGTTCCTCGATATTGACCAGTTCGACCTCCGCCCCGCTGAGGTCGACCGTAGCAGGAACGATGTCGAGGCCGGGAATCTCGGTCTTGACCGCGCACTCCTCCACCCCTGCACCGTCGATCAGGAGATCATAGCTGGACAATTCACGTGCTTCGCTGCCAATTCCCAGGCCGGTCGAGGCATTGCCTTGTGGGTCCAGGTCAATCAACAGGGTGCGCCACCCGGTTGCCGCCATGGCCGTGGCGATATTGATGGCCGTGGTCGTCTTGCCCACCCCACCCTTCTGATTCGCAATGGCAATTCGGATCACGCTTACCGCCCCTTTGTCTGTTCGAGCCTTCCGACGACGATCCCGGCACCGGAACCGGTTCGCGAGTGTTCCACGTGAAACAACCTCCGCATGGAATCGGGTAACGAAGCCAAATCCTGCGCTGCCGACCGCCCTTTGGGCAACAGCCATAAGGTGTCACGTGTGGAAAACCGTGCGGATAGATCGAGCAATCTGGGCAAAGGTGCGAAGGCACGGGCGGAAATGACCCCGCATGGGAAGCTTTCGACCAATTCGAGCCGGGCCCCGATCACCTGGCAGTTCTGCAATTGCAGTTCGGACCGCACGCGCTCGAGCCAATCGACCCGCCGCTTGCGCGATTCGACCAGGCGTACAGTCCATTCCGGGCGCAGGGCTGCGATCACGAGACCGGGAAAACCGGCCCCGGTCCCAAGATCAAGCCATGGCCCGGAAGGCGTCCCATCGACAAATTCGAGCAATTGCGCGCTATCGGCCAAATGGCGCAACCAGACCGATTCGAGCGTGGCGCGCGCGACCAGGTTCTGGCGCTCGTTCTCTTCGGAAAGCATCCCCGCGAAGCGTGAGAGTCGGGCCATCGCCGCATCATCGCCAAATCCTTCGACAAAGCGTCTGGCTTCCTCTTCCGTCACGATCGTCGTCATGCCGCGGCAACCATCCTTCGTCGGGCCTGGACCAGCAGGGTCGCCAGGGCGGCCGGTGTCACGCCCGGCACCCGCCCTGCATCGGCCAGGGTTTCGGGTCTGGCCCTGCTCAAACGTTCGACCATCTCGCGCGAGAGGCCGGCGATCTCGTCATAGGGAAAATCCTCCCCGAGAGGGACCTGTTCGCTTGCCCGCAAGTCACGCAATTCGGATTCCTGCCGTGCAAGATAGGGCGCATAGGCAGCGTCCTCGGCAATCTCGGTAGCGATCTCGGAACCACGATCAAGCTCCTCAGGCAGCCAGCGCGCCAGCGATTGGAGATCGATGCCCGCGAAACGCAGCCACTCGGCAATCGCCAGTCGGCCCTGATCGCCGCGAACCGGCAATCCGGCATCCGCAAGTTCGGCAGCGTTGATCTTTTTCTCCAAGGCGGCGTTCCACGTGGAACGCCCGCTTTCGCGCTCGGCCATCCAGGCTGCTCGATCGGAACCGACACATCCAGCTGCCATGGCAAGGGGCGTCAGCCGGGTCGAGGCGTTGTTGGCTCTCAACCGCAAGCGGTATTCGGCGCGCGCGGTCAGCATGCGGTAAGGCTCGCTGACCCCGTGGAGCGTGAGGTCGTCGATCATCACCGCCATATAGCTATTGGCACGGTCAATCCGCGCCGGCGCGCAGCCGAGCACTGCGGCTGCCGCCTGCATGCCCGCAACCAGTCCCTGCGCCGCCGCCTCCTCATAGCCTGTCGTCCCGTTGATCTGGCCGGCACAATAGAGCCCGGGAATAGCCTGGAGTTCGAGCGCGCTGGTGAGGGCCCGTGGATCGACGTGATCGTATTCGACCGCATAGCCCGGAACTTCCATTGCCACCCGCTCGAGTCCAGTCATCGACCGCAGCATATCCAGCTGGACATCCGCCGGCAGCGAAGTGCTGATGCCGTTGGGATAGACGAGGTGCGTGTCGAGCCCCTCCGGCTCGAGAAAGACCTGGTGACCGTCGCGGTCGGCAAAGCGGTGGATCTTGTCTTCGATCGACGGACAATAGCGCGGTCCCTGTGCGTCGATAGCGCCGGTGAACAGGGGTGAACGATGAAGATTCGCGCGGATGATCGCGTGGCTGTGTTCGTTGGTGCGCGTGATCGCGCAAAAGACCTGCGGATTACGGCGAGACCGGGTCAGGGGTGACATGGTCCACAGGTCGCTGTCAGAGGCCTGTTCCTCCAGTCGCGCCCAATCGATCGTACGGCCATCAAGGCGTGGCGGAGTCCCGGTCTTGAGACGCGCCATCGGCAGTTCAGCCTCGCGCAATTGGCGCGCCAGCCTCTGTGCCGAGGCTTCGCCTACGCGCCCGCCGACCAGCCGCTCTTCCCCGCGAAACAATGTCCCGCCAAGGAAGGTGCCGGTGCAGAGGACGACGGCCTGGGCCTGGACCCGGGTGCCGTCGCCGAGAATGACCCCGGTAGCCCTTCCCCCGCGAAGGATAAGTTCGGCAACCTCACCCTCGACCAGTTCGAGATTAGCCTGCCTGGCCAGCATCTGCTGGATGGCATCGCGGAACAGCTTGCGGTCGGCCTGGACGCGCGGACCCCAGACGGCACTGCCTTTCGAGCGATTGAGCATGCGGTAGTGAATTGCCGCCGCATCCGCGGCCCGCGCGATCAATCCGTCGAAGGCGTCGACTTCGCGGACTAGATGGCCCTTGCCGAGCCCACCGATCGCCGGATTGCAGCTCATCGCCCCAATCCTGGTGAGATCGAAACTTGCCAGTGCCGTGCGCGCGCCCATGCGGGCAGCAACCGCCGCCGCTTCGCAGCCGGCGTGACCGCCGCCTACCACCAGTATGTCAAATTCGCGCATACTGCCTGCCGATATAGCGTCCCGCCGTCCCGGTCAAAGCTTCCGCGTGTTTCACGTGAAACACCAACCAACCAATCGCCAGATTTGGATCTATTTGCCGATACAGAAGCGCCCGAAGAGCGCATCAAGCATGTCCTCGGTGGAGGTACGTCCGACTAGGCGGTCGAAGGCAGCCCTGGCATAGCGCAGGTCCTCTCCGACCAACAGCAGGTCCTCGCCCTTGTCCCGCAGTCCGGCCAGAGCCAGACGGGCCTCGTGCAAGCGCGTTCTCTGGCGGAGGTTGAGCGCAGCCATGCCCGGTTTCGGCAGCGCCTTGCGGGCGCGCTCCACCAGCGCCTGCTTGAGTTCGCCAATACCTTCACCGGACAGGGCCGACAACCGAAAGACAGGATCGGTCTTTGTCGCATGGTCCGGCCGGTCGATCTGCGCCTCGACCTCGACGGCAGATGCGGGACCCTCACCTTCGGGGCCGAGCCAAAGTACGAGATCGGCGCGGTCCATTTCGCTCCAGGCCCGGCCGATCCCGATCTCCTCAATCGCGTCTCCGCCCTCGCCCCTCAGGCCCGCCATGTCCACGAAAGTGAAGGGAATACCGGCGAAGGCCACCGGACGCTCGAGCACATCCCGCGTGGTACCGGCGATGGGCGAGGTTATGGCTGCCTCGCTATCAAGCAATGCATTGAAAAGAGTGGACTTTCCAGCATTGGGTGGGCCTGCGAGCGCTACTCGGTAACCTTCCTTCAGCGCCTCGGCACGCGGCTGTGCCAGGTGCAACTCGATTTCGTCCTTCAAGGCGCCGGCCTCGTCGAAGAAGGTTTCTGGAAGTGTCCCGACATCGTCCTCGTCGGAAAAATCGAGCAGCGATTCGACCTGGGCCGAGAGCATCAGGATTCGTTCGCGCCAATCCTCGACCCGCCGCGAAAAGGCTCCGCCAGCCATTATCATCGCGGCCTGGCGCTGCAGTTCGGTTTCTGCCGCCAGCAGATCGGCCAGGCCCTCGGCCTCGGCGAGATCGAGCCGACCATGAAGGAATCCGCGGCGGGTAAATTCGCCCGCTTCAGCCCGACGCAGGCCCGGGAGCGCCGCAAGCGCCGCTTCCACCGCTGCAATCACCGCACGACCACCGTGGAGATGCAATTCTGCGAGATCTTCGCCGGTGACGGTTCCGGGGCCGGGAAACCAGAGGACCAGGGCCTGGTCGAGCGCATCGCCCCCCGCGTTACGCAATACGCGGTAGCGTGCCAGGCGCGGCGGCGTCAGTTCACCGGCGAGGCTGCGCAGGGCGTCACTTGCCTGCGGCCCGCTGATCCGGATGACGGCGATGCCGGCCGGCGGCGAGCCGCTCGACAGGGCGAAAATCGTATCCCTCATCGCTGGACTGGGGCGACCTCAGGCGTCCTTGCCGGGCTTGTCACCGGGCGAAGGTTTGCCCGCAGCCGAAGCGGCTGTGCTCGCCTCGACGAAATTATGGAACAATTTCAAACCGATCTGTCCCATGGGGGCAAGCTGCTTGGCATATTCCTGGAGTTGGTCGACATTCGAGACGCCCTTCATCGCCTTGGCGATATTGTCGACATAGACCTCGTTTGCCTTGTCGACATCCGGCAGGCCCATAAAGCGCCGCGCCTCCTCGGGCGTACATTCGATTTCAACATGGACCTTCATCGTGCCATTCTCCCGCACCCATTGCCCCACCGGCCGAAACTGTCACAGCCTCATGGCAAAGTCTAACCACCCTGCCTAGTTTGGGCGGAATCCCGGCAAAACAAGGGAGCCAGATTGATGAATGCGATGACCAAGATTCCCGACCTTGATCACCAGGGCGCGATTCCGACCTACCTTGCCATGCCGCACGGCAAGCCGAAGGCGGCCATTATCGTCATTCCGGAGATCTTTGGGGTCAACCAGGGTATCCGCGCCAAATGCGACGACTGGGCCGAACAAGGCTATGTCGCGGCGGCCCCCGACATTTTCTGGCGGTTTGCCCCCGGCAGCCAGCTTGATCCCGATGTCGAGAGCGAATTCACGCAGGCCATCGGCAACATGATGCAATACGAGCCCGACGACGGGGTCAAGGATGTCGAGGCTCTCGCTCGCTGGCTACGCAAGGAGCACGGTACGACACATGTCGGCGTTGTCGGTTTCTGCCTGGGCGGAAGGCTCGCCTACATGGCCGCCACACGCACCGACGTGGACGCATCGGTCGGCTATTACGGGGTCATGATCGATCAGATGCTCGGCGAGGCGCATGCGATCGCCAATCCGCTCCTGCTGCATGTCCCGACCGCCGACCATTTCGTAGGCCCGGATGCACAAGCGGCGATGCACGCCGAACTCGATCCGCATCCCAGAGTGACGCTTTACGACTACGAGGGACTCGACCACGGCTTCGCTGCCACTTCAGGGAACCGTCGGAACCACCAGGGCGCGCAGCTGGCAGACGAACGGACGCGCGAATTCTTCGCCCGGCATCTCGGCTGATCCTCGATATGGAAAGGGCGGATGGTGCCGAGGCACCCCCGCCCTTCCCTATGCCGTTCTTGCCCGAACCTACTGATTCATCGTGGCGAAGAAATCCTCGTTGGTCTTGGAATCCTTCATCTTGTCGAGCAGGAATTCCATCGAATCGATCGTGCCCATCTGCATCAGGATCCGGCGCAGGACCCACATCTTGGACAGCTGTTCCTTCGGAACCAGCAGCTCCTCCTTGCGGGTACCCGACTTGCCGACATCGAGCGCCGGGAAGATACGCTTGTCGGCAACCTTGCGATCAAGCACGATTTCCGAGTTACCGGTGCCCTTGAACTCTTCGAAGATAACCTCGTCCATGCGGCTGCCGGTGTCGATCAGGGCAGTCGCAATGATCGAGAGCGAGCCGCCTTCCTCGATATTGCGCGCGGCACCGAAGAAGCGCTTGGGCCGCTGCAGCGCATTGGCGTCGACACCGCCGGTCAGCACCTTGCCCGAACTCGGAACGACCGTGTTGTAGGCCCGGCCGAGGCGGGTGATCGAGTCGAGCAGGATCACGACGTCCTTCTTGTGCTCAACCAGGCGCTTGGCCTTCTCGATCACCATTTCAGCGACCTGCACGTGGCGATTGGCCGGTTCGTCAAAGGTCGAGGAGATCACCTCGCCATTGACGCTGCGCTGCATGTCGGTGACTTCCTCGGGACGTTCGTCGACCAGCAGCACGATCAGGAAGACTTCCGGATGGTTGTCGGTGATCGCCTTGGCGATGTTCTGCAGCAGCACGGTCTTACCCGTCCGCGGTGGGGCCACGATCAAAGCACGCTGGCCCTTGCCCTGCGGTGCGATCAGGTCGATCACCCGGGCCGATTTGTCCTTTTCGGTCGGGTCGACCGTGTCGAGCACCAGCCGTTCATCGGGATAGAGCGGGGTGAGATTGTCGAAATTGGTCCGGTGGCGGACCGCATCAGGTTCGTCGAAATTGACGCTGATGAGCTTGGTCAGCGCGAAATAGCGCTCGCCGTCCCTGGGCGCGCGAATCTCGCCTTCGACCGTATCGCCCGTACGCAGGCCCCATTTGCGGACCTGGTTGGGCGAGACATAGATATCGTCGGGACCGGCAAGATAATTCGCTTCCGGGCTGCGCAAAAAGCCGAAGCCGTCCTGCAGCACCTCGATCGTGCCGACGCCGAGGATTTCCTCGCCATCTTCCGCCACTTCCTTGAGAATAGCGAACATCAGGTCCTGCCGGCGCATGGTCGATGCGCCTTCGACCTCGAATTCCTCGGCCATCTCGACCAGTTCGGCCGGCGTCCGCTTCTTGAGTTCTTTCAAATGCATGGATTGGATATTCCAGTTGGTATGGGGATGCCGGCAGGTCGTTCTGGGCTTGGGGAAAGCTGACCCGGCCGCTCGGAATGGCGGCTGTACCGGATGGCTGAAAAATAGGCCGCGCTTGCAACCTCGTCAATCGGCAAAGTACCGGACGAGCGCTCGGTCTGCCGCAAAGCGGGTCAGAAGGGCCGGACCACTACGAGAATCACCACGAACGCCGCAACAATGCCCGGCACTTCGTTGAGCATGCGCAGTTTCCTGCCGTCGAGCGGCGTTTCTCCGTGAGCCAGCTTCTTGCCGTAGCCGACCAACCAGCCATGGTAACCGCTGAGGAGGAGGACCAGCAGAAACTTGGCATGGAACCAGCCCTGGCTGAAGGCGCCCGTGACCCAGGCCAGGGCAAGGCCGAGGACCCAGACGACGATGATCGACGGCAAAAGGATGATCTTCTGGAGCTTGCGCTCGCGATCGGTCCATCTGGCCGCTTCGTCCGAACCCTGAGCGGCTTCCTGATGATAGACGAAATAGCGCGGAAGCATGAACAACCCGGCCATCCAGAAGATCACGAACAGGATATGGCCAGCCTTGAGCCAAGCATAAATCATGGTCAGCATATCCTGCATGGCGTCGATGTAGGGAATTGTTGCACCATCGTCACCCCCTCCAGCCGCGGATGATCGCCAGCAGGCGTTCGACATGCTCGATCGGCGTGAACTGCCCGATCCCGTGGCCGAGATTGAACACATGCGGCCGCCCCGCGAAGACTTCGAGGATGTGCCGTGCCTGGCGCTCGAGCTCCTCCCCGCCCGCCAGCAGCAGAAGCGGATCGAGATTTCCCTGTACCGGCATGCCGTCCGGCAATTCGCGCGCCGCCCACAGCGGATCGATCGTCTCGTCGATTCCCAGCGCATCGACCCCCGTTTCGCGCGCATAGGCTGGCAGTTTCTCGCCTGAACCTTTGGGGAAACCGATTACCGGGATGTCGGGGTGAAGCGCCTTGAAACGCTGCACAATCGCGGCATTGGGGGCAATCACCCAGCGCTCGAATTGCGACGGCGCGAGACTGCCGGCCCAGCTGTCGAACAATTGCACGGCCTCCGCACCTGCCTGCGCCTGCCCGGAGAGATATTCGACAGTGACATCGACAATGGCGTCCAGGATTGTCTGGAAGGCCGCAGGATCGCGATAGGCCATGGCACGGGTTTCGTGCTGGTCCCGGCTGCCTTCACCTGCGACCATATAGGTCGCCACGGTCCAGGGGCTGCCGGCAAAACCGAGCATGGTCACCGCGGAATCGAGCTGCGCACGGACGCGTTCGACAGTGTGATAGATCGGGGTGAGACGGCCAGGCACCGCTTCCAGCGCGCCCAGCTGACTGTCGAGCAGGCGCGGGGAGAGTTTCGGACCCTCGCCGGCCAGGAATTCGAGACCCTGGCCCATGGCATAGGGCACGATCAGGATGTCGGAGAACAGGATGGCCCCGTCGAAGCCAAAGCGCCGGATCGGCTGGAGCGTGATCTCGGCTGCCGCCTCGCTATCATAGACAAGTTCGAGAAAGCCGCCCTTGTCAGCCCGCAAGGCCCGGTATTCGGGCAGGTAGCGGCCGGCCTGGCGCATGAGCCAGACGGGACGGCGAGTGTCGTTCGCGCCGCATAACGTATCGAGCAGAAGACCGGGCATCGAAGGTTCTAATCCAATATAGAATGATATTTAGAAGGATTGATGGACTCTGTTGGTCCTGTGGATAGCGGGAACAACCGGCCCTTGCCCGATTTCTCCCGCGCTGAACAGGGGCTTGCCATGAAAGCGAATCCCGTTGGAATCGTGGTCAAGCAAATGCTGTCCCCATTATCCCCAGCCTGTCGGTAAGTGCGCTGCTCCGGCAAAAGCGCCGGCAGGAATCACCGGTTAGCGCGGAGAGAATCCCCTCCCCTGCTTGTCCGCGTGACTCTCCCGTGGTTTATGCCGGTGATTGTCCACAACCCCCCGGAGCATCGCTGCCCCATGACCCGCATGCATTTGCACCTCCTGTCGGACTCGACCGGCGAGACGCTGGAGATGCTGGCCAAGGCGGCGCTGGCGCAGTTTGACGGGGTCGAGGTGGTCCGTCATTTCTGGCCGATGGTCCGCTCCTTGCAGCATCTCGACCGGATCATGAACGATCTGGCCGATAATCCGGGCCTTGTGCTGTTCACCCTGGTCAATCCGGAAACCCGCGAGCGGCTCGAGGAGCGTTGCCGCGTGCTCGGACTGCCGACCGTCGGTGCGCTCGATGCGGTGACGGGTGCTCTCGAAAGCCAGCTCGGCCAGCAGGCGCATGGCCGTCCGGGCGGGCGCCACCGGATGGACGAGGCCTATTTTGCCCGGGTCGAGGCGATCCAGTTCACCATCGCCCATGACGACGGGGTCGGCTGGGACGATTGGGAACAGGCCGACATCGTGCTTGCGGGAGTGTCCCGCAGCTCCAAGACGCCGACGAGCATCTATCTTGCCAACCGCGGCTACAAGGTTGCCAATATCCCCCTGGTTGTCGAAAGCCCGCCGCCGCCCGTACTTTATTCGTTGCGCCATCCGTTGGTGGTTGGTCTCACCGCCAGCCCCAAGAGGCTGATCGAGATCCGCCGAAACCGCCTCCTCGCGCTCAACGAAGGTACGGAAACCGCCTATGTCCAGGAGGAGAGGGTCGAAAGGGAAGTGCAGTTCGCACGGCGTATGTTCGCCGACAACGGCTGGCCGGTCATCGACGTGACCCGCCGCTCGATCGAGGAGACCGCCGCTGCCATCATTCGCCTGTTTCACGACAAGCTTGCCGCCGGTAAGCCGTCGGATGCCGGGAGCAAGCCGATATGAATGCGCTCTCCGGTCGTGGACCGAGCCTCAGCGCACCGCTCGTGCTCGCCTCGCAGAGCGGGTCGCGCAAGGCAATGCTAGAGGCGGCGGGTGTCCCTTTCGAGGCCTTTCCCGCTCATCTCGACGAGCGGGCACTGGAAGAAAGCCTGCGCGGTGCAGCACCCGCCGATATTGCGCGGGAACTGGCTGCCGCCAAGGCGCTGGCCGTTTCGGGCGAGCATCCTGGCCGCCTGGTCCTGGGCAGCGATTCGCTGGTGACGGTCGGTTCACGGCGTTTCGACAAGCCTGCCGATCGTGCTCAGGCAGCCGAGCACCTGCGCTGTTTCTCGGGCCGTGAAATGCAGCTTCACAGCGCGGCCGCGCTTGCGCGCGACGGACAGGAAATCTGGCGTCACGCCGCCATGGCCCGTTTGCAAGTTCGTGAATTATCGGAGGAATTCATCCAATCCTATCTGGATGCCGAGTGGCCCGAAGTACGCCATTGCGTCGGTGTGTTCCGGATCGAAGCGCTTGGCGTGCACTTGTTCGACGCGATCGACGGAGACCAGTTCACCGTCCTCGGCTTGCCGCTGCTGGCCGTGCTCGATGCCTTGCGGCAATTTGGGGAGCTGCCCCGGTGAGCGGACCCTATGCGGAAGTGATCGGTGACCCGATCGCTCAGTCGAAATCGCCAGCGATCCACAATTTCTGGCTCGGCAAGCTCGGGATGGATGCCGAATATCGCGCCTGCCATGTCGCGCGCGAAGGCCTCGCCGACTATCTGGCCGAGCGGCGCGCAGATCCGCTCTGGCGCGGTTGCAACGTGACCATGCCGCACAAGCAATCAGTCATTCCCCTGCTCGACCGTCTCGATCCCTTGGCGGCGAATATCGGTGCGGTGAACACGATCGTGCGCGAAGCGGACGGTTCGCTGACCGGATATAACACCGATGCGGGCGGCTTCCTTGAACCGCTGCGGGCGGAACTGGCACGGCCGCATTTGTTCCGCATGGCGCGTATTCTCGGTACGGGCGGTGCAGCTCGGGCGATCGTCGCGGCGCTGGCCGGGGAACAGCTCGTCCTCGTCCTTGCGGGCCGCAATCCCGAGAAGGCCCGGGCCTTGCTGGACGAGCTTGATCCGGAGGGCCGACACCATGCCGAGAGCCTCGCGCTCTTCGCCCATCCGACCGATTTCGAATTCGATGATCGCGAAGGAATCCTCGATCTCGTGGTCAATGCCAGCCCGCTCGGCATGGCGGGCCAGCCGGCGCTGGAATTCGACCTCAGCCATGCTCCGCCTGGAAGCATATTCTACGATATTGTCACTCACCCGCTCGAGACTGAGTTCCTCCGCTCCGCACGCGCGGCTGGTTTCGAGACTCTCGATGGTCTCAACATGCTGATCGGTCAGGCGGCCGAGGCTTTCTCGAAATTCTTCGGAACGCCCCCTCCCCGCGAAGCCGGCGATGCCGAACTGCGCGCCTTGCTGAGCTTATGAGCAAGCCATTCGTCCTTGGCCTGACCGGTTCGATCGGCATGGGCAAGTCGACCGTGGCCTCCATGTTCGGCGAATTGGGCATACCGGTCTTCGACGCCGATGCTGTCGTGCGCGCCTTGCAGGGGCCGGGCGGCGCTCTTTTGCCCCCGATCGAATCGGCCTTTCCGGATACGACCTCCGAGTCCGGCGTTGACCGGCAGGCGCTGGGAGCCATCGTTTTCGCCGATCCTGCAGCGCTCGCCCGACTCGAGGAGATCGTCCATCCGGCCGTGCGTGCGGAACGCGCAGCCTTTCTCGCCCGTCATGCGCAGGATGCACTGGTGGTGTTCGACATACCGCTGCTGTTCGAAAAGGGCGGTGCCGAGGAGGTTGATGCGGTGGCGGTCGTGTCGGCCCCGGCCGCCATCCAGCGCAAACGCGTCCTTGCACGGCCCGGCATGACCGAGGAAAAATTTGCGGAAATCCTGTCCTTGCAACTGCCCGACGCGGAGAAACGCGCGCGGGCAGACCATGTGATCGATACCGGTTGCAGCCTCGATGAGACCCGCCGCCATGTGGCGCGTCTGGTAGATCGCCTGACGCGCTGAGCCGTCCCCTCTTTTTGCTTGTAACCTCATCATCAGGCGCCGATATTGAAGGGGTAATGAGAGAGATCATTTTCGATACCGAAACAACCGGTCTCGATCCCTCCAGCGGGGACCGCCTGGTTGAAATGGGATGCATCGAAATGGTCAACCGGGTTCCGACCGGCCAGAGCTTCCACGCCTATTACAATCCCGAACGCGGCATGCCGGCCGAGGCCGAGGCTGTGCACGGGCTCTCCGAAGCCTTCCTGGCCGACAAGCCCTTGTTCCGCGAGCGGGCCGAGGAACTCATCGCATTTCTGGGCGATTCACCGCTTGTCGCGCATAACGCCAGTTTCGACTTCGGTTTCCTCAACAGCGAATTGCGCATCGCCGGGCTCGTGCCGGTCGATGAAGGCCGGATGATCGACACCCTCGCCCTCGCACGCCGGCGTCACCCGGGTGCCAAGCATTCGCTCGACGCGCTCTGTTCGCGTTACGGGATCGATCGCAGCCATCGAACGAAGCATGGCGCCCTGCTCGACGCAGAACTGCTGGCGCAGGTCTATGTCGAACTCACCGGTGGGCGCCAGATTGGGCTCGAGCTGTCGGCCGAGAGTCCGGTCGAAATCGTCGAATTTACCAAGGTGACGCGGCGCGAACGGGTGTTTCGCCCGGCACGCCCCCACCAGCCGAGCGAAGCGGAAGCGGCACGCCATGCCGCTTTCCTGGAATCGATCGATTCCCCGCTCTGGAACCGTTGATAGCCTGCCGGACTGGCAGGTGTTGAGAAGGAGAAGGCAACGATGGATATCCGTGTTTCCGGCCATCAACTGGACACTGGCGCTGCGCTGCAGGAGCATGCTGCCGATCGCCTCAACGGAGTCGTCGAGAAATATTTCAGTCGTGCCTTGTCCTCGCATGTGACCTTCGGAAAGGCGCCGAGCAGTGCGTTCAGCTGCGATATCGTTACCCATGTCACTCACGGGCTGATCCTCAAGGGCCATGCTGAGGCCCACGATGCCCATATCGCCTTCGATCAGGCGGCGGAGAAGATCGACAAGCAGCTGCGCCGCTACAAGCGCCGGCTCAAGGATCGTCACGAACAGGCGGCCTATGCGGCCAAGGAGGAAGAAGCCGCCTATACCGTCTTTGCGGCGATCGAAGGCGAGGAAGAGGATGTCGGCAGCGACGCTCCGCCGATCATTGCCGAAACAAGGATCGATATTCCCGAATCCTCGGTTTCCGACGCGGTAATGCTGATGGACCTGCGCAATACCAATGCGTTGTTCTTCAAAAACGCTGGAACTGGCCGCCACAATATGGTTTATCGCCGCCCCGACGGTTCGATCGGCTGGGTCGAACCATCGTGAGTGGCGTCCGAGGAATTCGCGCCAGATAGAAATCCTGATCTTTATCAAGACGTTGCCGGCATTATTCGCCGACCATGAATGAATTGAACGGGTTGCCTGAGAAAAGAAGATTGATTCGCTTTTTCCCATGACAGGTCTCTACACACTCAAGCCCGAAGCGGTGGCGACGCTGCGCGCGGACAACAAGGCGGTCATTTTCGCCGAGCTCGCGCACAGCTTTGCCGCGACTTACGGACTCGATGCGGAAGAAGTGCTCGAACGGCTGGAGGAGCGCGAGAACCTGGGCAGCACCGGGTTCGGCCGTGGCATTGCCATGCCCCATGCGCGCGTTCCGGGCCTGGCCCGGCCGGTGACCGCCCTGCTTCGACTCGAGGAGCCGGTCGAATTCAACGCGGCCGACGGCCTGCCGGTCGATCTGGTCTTCGGCCTGCTCTCGCCGGAAAACGCGGGGGCGTCGCATCTGCACGCGCTGGCGGCGATTTCGCGCCTGGTCCGGAACGAAGACATGCACGAGGCGCTGATCGAGGCTCCCAATGACGAGGCGCTTTATGCGCTCCTCACCAATGTCGCGGACCGCAACGCTGCCTGAGTCTGACGAGGGTGATGCCGCCGCATGGCATTACCGCGCGCTCGAAAGCCTCTATGCCTCCGCGCCGGTCAACGCGTTGTTCCGTTCGCAGCTGGAGGTGACCGGCGAAGGCACGGCGCAAATTCGTTTCACCGTCGACGAGAGCGTTCATCATGCAGCCGGCGCGGCGCATGGGACGATCTATTTCAAGATGCTTGACGATGCGGCCTTCTATGCCGCCAATTCGCTGGTGACCGACCGGTTTCTGCTGACCACCGCCTTCAACCTCAATTTCACCGCCCCGATCCGCAGCGGCGAGATCCTGGCCGAAGGGCGCTGGGTCAGCGGCCGTCGGCGGGTCTTCATTGCCGAAGCGCGGCTGGTCGACGCCGAGGGCGAGGAGATTGGTCGCGGAACCGGTACCTTCATGCGCTCGCGCATCCCGCTGTCGAGCCTTGCGGGCTACCGCATGCCGCCCGGCACCTGAGATTCGGGACCGCCGGCCATGGATCAGCGCCTTCCAGCCCATCTTGAGGTAAGCGGGCTGATCCGTGCCGCAGAAGCGGCTGGAGGTTTCGCAACCGTCATCGAAAAAGGTGAACGCGACGCGGGGACGATCCTTGTCATTTGTTGCGCAAAAGGGGAGGAGGCGCGTCTTTTCGAACGTATGCCGCAGCTCGATGGATCACGGAAATGGATCCTCGCAAAGGAACAAGATACTGAAAATAGAATAGAATTCTGGGAATATTGCCGCCGCAGGAAGGCGCAGGACCAGGATCTCTGGATTGTCGAGCTAGACCTTCCCGGAGCCGAGCGTTTGTTAACGGGACAGGGGGACATCCAAGGTTGACTGCCCTGTCAATATGACTATGTGGCGCCCGACTTCGTTGCGAGGGCAGTCGCAAAGGTAATTCGACCTTTGGGCCAGCACGCAGACGGGGAACGACCGGCAGGTCGGGGGATGGACCCCAGCGGCGCTCGACGAAACAGTGCCCGAACCTGCGACTGGTGCGTTCACCGCTTGTTTTGAAAACATAATGAGTCGCAAGACTGAGCGGGCGGCTGCCATTGCGGTGGCTGCGACCCTTTTGACAACGCTTGCCGCAGCGGAATTCAGCGGTGCTATCGCCCAGGAGCAGATCCTGGAGCCTCAGAGCAAAAATGCCGCCGGCGAAACGGCGGCGGACGGGGGCGACACGACCTCGATTCCCAAATTCATTGCCGAGCCGGTCGTCCAGTCGCTTCCCGATGCGGAAGCGGACGATGTTTCCGGTGAAGCAGATGACGCCGACTATCAAGCCGCTTCGCTGGTCGAGCTCGTCGAATCCATGCCCGATTCGCTGGCCCTCTCGGACGACATGCGCTGTCTTGCGGGGGCGATCTATTTCGAAGCGCGCGGCGAACCGCTGGGCGGTCAGCTCGCCGTCGGTCGGGTGATCGTCAACCGCGCCGAATCGAACCGTTTCCCCGACACCTATTGCGGGGTCGTGTTCCAGCGTTCGCAGTTCAGCTTTGTCCGCGGCGGTGCCATGCCGACGATCAACACCTCGTCCAAGGCCTGGAGCCGGGCCAAGGCCGTCGCCCGGATCGCGCATGAAGGCTTGTGGGACAGCCCCGCCCGCGGGGCCCTCTTCTTCCATGCGACCTATGTGAAGCCGCGCTGGCGGCTCCAGCATGTCGCCACGGTGAGCCGCCACGTCTTCTATCGCTGAGGCCTGTTTGGCATCGATAGTATGGAGCCCCTGCCGGCAAGCCGGCGGGGGCTTCCTGCATCAGGCGGAGAGTTCGACCCAGACCGGGGCGTGGTCGCTCGCGCGTTCCCGCCCGCGGTAGTCCTTGTCGACCCCCGCGGTGACCAGCCGATCGGCCGCCTCTGGCGAGAGCAGCAGGTGGTCGATGCGAAAGCCGTGATCGCGCTGCCAGGCACCGGCCTGATAGTCCCAGTAGGTCCACAGGCCCCGCCGGGGATTGAGCGTCCCCAGCGCATCGGTCCAGCCCTCGTGGAGCAGGCGGGCATAAGCATCCCGGCTCTCGGGTTGCGTGAGCGCATCGGAGGCCATGGCCTCGACCGAATAGGTGTCCCCGTCTTCGGGGATGACGTTGAAATCGCCGAGTACGACAGTCGGCTGTTCGCGTGCCGACAGCTGGGCCATGCGCGCGCGCAGGCGCTTCATCCAGGCGAGCTTGTAATCGAACTTCGGCCCGGGCTGCGGATTGCCGTTGGGCAGGTAGAGATTGGCGATCCTGACCCCGCCGACATCGGCCTCGAGATAGCGCGCCTGTTCATCCTCCGGATCGCCCGGCAGCCCGCGCAGGGCCTCGACCGGTTCCTCGCCCCGGGAGAGGATGGCAACGCCGTTGAAGCCCTTCTGTCCGTGCCAGATGGCGCGGTATCCGATGGCCGCGAATTCCCCGGCCGGGAAATTCTCGTCCATCGTCTTGATTTCCTGGAGGCAGGCGACCGCTGGCCGGGTTTCCTCCAGCCATTCGAGCAGGCGCGGCAGGCGCGCCTTGATCCCGTTGATGTTGAAGCTGGCTATCCGCACGAAGCCGTCAGATCCCGAAGCTCGAACCGCAGCCGCACCCCGAGGCGGCGTTTGGATTTTCGACCCGGAAGGCGGCGCCGCCGAGCGATTCGACGAAATCCACCACCGACCCGCCGATCAGGTCGAGGCTGACCGGATCGACCACCAGTCGCACGCCGTTGGTCTCGCTTACCGCATCGTCGGCTTCGGCCGCTGCGGCCAGGTCGAACTTGTACTGGAAACCGGAACAGCCGCCCCCTTCAACCGAAAGGCGCAGGATTGCGGGCTTGTTCTGGCGTTCGGCGATCCAGGCAACGCGCTTGGCCGCCGAAGGCGTAAGGGTCAGGGTTTCGGCCATGCGCCCTATGTAAGGCCGCTGCCTATCCGTCACAAGCGGTCAGTAAGGGGTCAGGCGCTCTGGATATAGGCGCGCATCTGCTCGGCTTCGGCCTCGATCCGTTCGATCCGGTATTTGACCAGGTCGCCGATCGAGAGAAAGCCGGTGAAGGCAGGACCATCGAGCACGGGCAGATGCCGGATCCGTCTCCGCGTCATCAGCGCAAGCGCTTCGAGTACCGGTGTCCGCGGCTCGACCGTGATCGGCTGGCTGGTCATCACTTCCAGGACTCGCCGCGAAAGCACGGCCGCCCCTTCGCGGGCGACGCTGTACAGCAGGTCGCGTTCCGAGAAAATTCCGGCGAGATTGCCTTCCTGAAGCACCGGCAGGGCACCGATCCGCTTCTCTGCCAGCAAGCGGGCGGCTTCTTCCACCGTATTGCTGGTCCGGCAGGTGTAGATTTCCTGTTCGCGACCTTCGAGAACGAGGGCGATTGTCATGTTCTGCTCTCCCTTTGCATCCGTCTCCGGGCGTGAATATGGCACAGGCAGGCGAGTCCGGCCAAACCGATTAAGATTCACGATTGCGGCAGGCTGACGAAGGGGCCATCAGGGCGGCATGATACCCCCTTCCCCCCTCGACGATCCGGAAACCGCCGCCCATGCCTGGCGCCGATACTGGCGCTTGATGCGCTGGATGTTTGCGGGGACGACCTTCGTGGTGATCCTCGCGCTGGTCGGGATCTATTCGCAGATCGGCATGGTTTCGGTGCATTTCTACATCGCCACCGCGCTCGGGATCAGCTTTGCCATGCTCTTGATGGCGGCGCTGATGGGGCTGGTCTTTCTGTCGAGCGGAACCGGGCACGACGAATCGATCATCGATCCGCTCGAGGACGAGGATCCGGCCGACTGAGCGGGGCCTCACGGCCGGAGGCGGTATTCCTCTACCGGCACTCCGCCGATCAGATGCTCCTGGATGATCCGCTCGAGCACCTCCTCGGTGCAGGAATGGTACCAGACCTGGTCGGGCCAGACGAGCGCAATCGGCCCTGCGGCGCAGACGCGCAGGCAATCGGCCTTGGTCCGGTGGATGCCCCCGCGTCCGTCGGCACGCCTGGGCCCGACCAGCCCCAGTTCTTTCAGCCGCCGCTTGAGATAGGTCCAGGCCCTCTCGCCGTCTTCCCGGCGGCAGCATTCCTGTTTTTCGGAGAGCGCACAGAGGAAGATGTGCCGGTCGAGCTCGGCCCCGATGATCCGGCCCAGCGCATGCCGGGCCTGCTTCAGTTCGCCCTCCTCCGCACTCATGGCTTGAGCCACCTTTCCAGCCAGTCGAACACGGTCTCGTGCCATTGCAGCGAGTTCTTTGGCTTGAGCACCCAGTGGTTCTCGTCGGGAAAGACCAGCAATTGCGCCGGGACACCGCGCAACTGGAGCGCGGAAAAGCTCGCCAGACCCTGCGTGTAGGGAATGCGGAAGTCCTTCTCTCCGGTAATCACCAGCATGGGGGTCTGCCATTTGTCGACATGGTTGACCGGGTTCCAGCGCTCATAGATCGCGGGATCCTCGAAATAGGCCTTCCGCCCGTGTTCCCATTCGATGAACCAGCGCTCCTCGGTCTCGTAATACATTGCCCGCTGGTCGAACACGCCATCGTGCTGCACGAGGCAGCGGAAGCGATCGGGCCATTGGCCCGCGATCCAGTTCATCATGTAGCCGCCGTAGGAGGCGCCCATGGCACAGGCCCGGGTCCCGTCGATCTGCGGATCGCGCGTGAGCGCGGCGGCAAGGCCCAGTTGCAGGTCTTCGAGCGGCTTGCCGCCCCAGTCGCGGGTGATGCTGTCGGTGAAGGCCTGACCGTAGCCGGTGCTGCCGTGGAAATCGATCGAGACCACCGCATAGCCCTGGCTGGCGATCGCGCGCGGGTTCCAGCGGCTCGACCAGCTGTCGTCGAACGAGCCTTGCGGGCCGCCATGGACATAGAGGATCGCGGGCATTGGCCCTTCCTGCCCGGCCAGCTTGGTGATCTGGCCCCAGACCGTGTCGCCCCCTGCCCCGGCAAAGCTGAACCGCTCGGTCACCACCGGCTGGCGATCGGCAAGGATCGGGCCGGACACATCTGTCAGGCGCCGGGCCGGGGCATAGTCGCGGGTAAGCCCCCGGAAATCGCGTTTGAAATAGAGTTCAGGCGGGTTGGCAATTGCATCGCGGGTGAAGACCAGCCCGTAATCGCCCAGCGGAGCAAGGTTCCCGATATGCGCCTCCTGGCCCTCGACCAGGTCGAGCCGGCGCACATCGCCAGTCTGCGGATCGATCAGGAAGGCGGGCGTATCCAGGACGTCCTGAGCCGTTGCCAGCAAGTAGCGCGAATCGGGCGACCAGGCGAGCGACGCGACCGAACGGTCCCAGTCCTGCGTGAGCGCGCGCGTTTCGCCGGTGGCGAGGTCGCGCAGCCAGACGACCATCCGGTCGGCCTCATAGGCCGGGCGTGCCATGGCTGCATAGGCGAGCCATCGGCCGTCGGGCGAAGCGGCGGGGAGGTTGTCGGTGGCCAGATTGCCCTCGGTCAGATTGACCGGTGCGGCGCCCGAAAGATCCGACCACCAGAGGTCGAGATTGGTTGAATGCGGTTCCTGCGCATCGGCCTGGCGCGCGGCGAAGTAGAGGCCCGAGCTGTCCGCAGCCCAGGCGATCTCTTCGCCGCCGCCGAAGGGTTTGCTCGGCGAATCGCCGGTGAGCACGCCGGCTTCTGCCGGGCCGTCGAGGGCAATGCCTTCGCCTTGCGCTGCGCCATCGACCAGTTCGAAGGCGAAGACGCGGCTGTAGTTCCCTGGCGTTTCCCAATGGTCCCAATGCCTTATAAATCCCGCCCTGGCGTCATACAGTCGTCCGTTGCCCGGACCCGGCAGGCTGGTATTGCCGGTTTCGACGCAGCCGAAGCGCGGGCAGGTGCGTGCGATGTCACCCCAGACCGCGATCCGGCTCGCATCGGGCGAGAGCTTGAAGCCGGCCACGTCGGCACCTGCCGAAGTAACCTGTGCCAGGGCGCGCAGCCGGCCTCCGGCATCGAGCGAGGCGCGCCAGACCTGGTTGACCCCTTCGGGCCCATTGCCTTCGCGGCTGGACAGGAAATAGAGCCAGCCGTCGGCACCGAATGCTGGCCCGCTGGCGTCACCTTGCAGGTCGAGCGGGACGGGCTCTGCGTCGGGCGTCGCGAGACTGCGCAGGAAGAGCGTGGCGGACCGGGAATAGCTTTCCGGATCCGTCGCGGTCACCGCATAGACAACCGCGGTGCCGTCCGGAGTGACGCTCGGCTGGCCGAGCCGGGGCATAACGACCAGGTCCTGTGCGCTCATCGGCGCGGGGATGTCTTGGGCCTGAGCCGGAAGCGCGATCAGGGAGAGGGAAAAGGCGGTCAGTGCGGCTAAGAACTTCATCGGGCAAGCACTAACCGCTGTGCCCGCCGGCGCAAGTGGTTGCGCCAGAAACTTGCCGAAGGGTCAGCCGCGCTTGCCGGCGATCCGGGCGATTTCCTTGGCCACCATCGTCTCGACGATGCCCGGCAGGTTGCGATCGAGCCATTCGGCCAACATCGGGCGCAGCATGTCGCGTACGAGCCCTTCGAGCGAGGTTTCTCCCGAGCGGACGATCTGCGGGCGCGCCGGCGGTTCGGCCAGCATCGACAGCGCGGCGAAATTTTCCTCCATCGCGCTGCGCACTTCAGCAGAGATCAGTTCGGCTTCGGGTTCGTCCCGCTCATCATCGGGGGACACCATCTCGCCGGCCTCGCCGAGATCGAGCACTTCGTCCTCGTCAGGGGTTTCAGCTTGCGGCTTCGGCTCCGGCTGCGCTGCGGCTTCTTCCGTCAGCCCGGTCGTCTCGCGCTTGCGGCGTTCGGCCAGGGCGGTTTCGCGATTGTCGCGGGCAATGACCTTCTTGATCGATTCCAGGATTTCCTCGACCGAAGCTTCACCGTCCCTCTGCATCGCCAATCCCCGTCAGTCCCTGCAACCAGGCTTCGGTTGCCGGAGGAATTTCCCCGTCCTGGGTCGGCGTGTCAACGGTGCGCGTCGATTCGGCCACCGGGTCGGGATCGCGGCCCCAGTCCCAGAAGCGGCCGCGCACGCGTTCGTAATTGACCTCGGGGTCGTAGAGCAGCCCTTCCTCGCCGAGTCCGAGGTCGCGCGCTTCCGCCTTGCCCATGGCGGCGAGCAGCGAGAAGCCCGCGACATAGACATTGCGGCGTGCAGTCACCAGCTGGACCTGGCTGCGCAGCAATTCCTGCTGCGCGTTGAGGATGTCGAGGATGGTGCGGTTGCCGACGCTGTTCTCCGCCCGCACGCCTTCGAGGCTCAGCTCTGCGGCCTCGACTGCCGCCTGGCTCGAAGTGACGATCGAATTGGCGGCCTGCCAGCTCGAATAGGCCGCTCGGACCGAGGCGATGACATCGCGTTCGGCGGCGATTTCCTGCTCGAGCGCGGCCGAGGCACGCGCCTGGGCCTGGCGAGCCTGGGCGGCGACCCGGCCGCCCTGGAAGATCGGCACGCGCAGGCGAACGCCGGCCTGGGCGGTGGTCTGGGTCTGGTCGGCCGGTGTGGTGCCGACCGAGCCGAGCGTGTCGAGATAATTGGTATAACCGCCGGTCGCGAACGCCTCGAGTTGCGGGTGATGGCCGGCATTGGCGACGTCGATGTCGACATCGGCCGCCTTGGCGCGCTCGCGCGCGGCCATCAGGTCGGGATTGCTGTCGAGCGCGATGGCGACGGCATCCTCGGACGAACCGGGCAGACCGGGCAGGGGCGGAGGCGGCTGGAGTTCGCCCGGCGGATTGCCGACGACCTGGATATAGCGCTCCTTGGCGGATACGAGATTGGCCTGGGCCGAGCGCAGGTCGCTGCGGGCGACCGCGAGGCGGGCTTCCGACTGGGCGACGTCGGTGCGGGTGAGGTCGCCGATCTCGAAGCGGTCGCTGGTCGCCTGGAGATTGACCGCCAGCACGTCGACATTGTTGCTCGAGAGCCCGGTGATCGCCTCGTTGAGGATCACGTCCATATAGGCGGCGACCGTCTGCGAGAAGATTTGCGATTCGATCCCGCGCAAATCGGCCTGGCCCGCATCGACGCGGATATCGGCAGCCTTGATCGCATTGCGCACCGAGCCGCCCGAATAGATCGGCACGCCGAGATCGACATTGGCGCTGAGCGAACGGCTCGGCGAAATGAAGCTTGCGCTCGATTGCTTGAGGAATTCGAGATGCTGAGCCGAACCGCTCAGCGAGGGCAGGCCGCTCGAACGGGCGATCGGTACGCTTTCATCGGTCGCGCGCTGGCTCGCACGTGCGGCCTGCAGCGTGGGGTTGGTCTCATAGGCATCGACCAGCGCTTCCTTGAGCGTTTCGCCGGAGACGGGCTGCGCGAGTGCCAGGCCCGCGCCGGCAAGCGCCGCAAGGCGGATCGAGGCGCCGAACTTGCGATGGGTCATGATCAGAAGCTCCAGCCCTTCGGCGCGTTGAATTCGGCGAGGACCGGAATTCCGACATCGACAAGGGGCAGCAGCATGACTTCGCCGCCGAGCTTGCGACCGCTGGCGAGCCGTGTGAGTCCGCGTTCGACCAGACCGGTCACGATGCGGCCACCTTCGGCGACGCGCCGGGCAAGGCCGGCCGGGACCTGTTCGATCGCCCCATCGATCAGCAACAGGGTGCAATCGCCCTTCTTGCGGCTTTCCGCGAGGGCGGCGGCGGCATCGAGCGTTTCGAGCGAGGCCACCAGCGGGCGAACCAGTTCGGCGAGATAGCCGCTGCCGCCGTCGACCAGCAGGACCTTGTCCTGCGCGTTCGGAGCGGCTTCCTGGAGCATCAGGCCCTGGACTACCGGAGCGGCGAGGCTGCGGCCTTCCCCAAGCGGTACGGCCCGGTCGGTATAGGCCAGGGCGCGCGCGCTGGCGGGAAGGAAATCCTCGCGTGGAACTGCGGCCATGCGCCGGAGGACGAACTCGGCATTCACGCCGCTGGTCCGCAGCTGGCTGTCGATCATCGCCTTGCGTGCAGCCGCGCCATCACCCGACATATGCGCCGTCGCCGGCACTTCCTCAACGATAGTCATTTCCGAACCCTTGTTTCGACCCTTGCATCGGCACTGCGCTTGCCGACATTACGGCGAGTGGCCCCGAACGGAGCTTTGCCCCATGCTTTACGCAGAACATGGGGAGAGGCCAAGCGCTTTGACGGTAAGGGCCGAACGGGCGTAAGGGCGCGGCCATCGATGAAATGGAGGCTGGACTCGATGAGCGACATGGTGGTGATCCGCGAAGAAGACCTGATCGAGAGCGTCGCCGACGCGCTCCAGTTCATATCCTACTACCATCCGATGGATTACATCCGCGCGCTGGGGAAGGCCTATGAGGCCGAACAGGGCCCGGCGGCAAAGGACGCGATCGCGCAGATCCTCACCAACAGCCGGATGTGCGCCGAGGGCCACCGGCCGATCTGCCAGGACACCGGCATCGTCAACGTCTTCGTCAAATGGGGCCAGGACTGTCGCCTCGATTCCAGGGCGAGCCTGCAGGAGGTGGTCGATGAGGGGGTCCGGCGGGCCTACAACCATTCCGACAACAAGCTGCGCGCCTCGATCCTCGCCGATCCCGCCTTTACCCGCCGCAACACGCGCGACAACACGCCTTGCGTGCTCTCGGTCGAGATGGTGCCCGGCCGGACCGTCTCGATCGATGTCGCGGCCAAGGGCGGCGGCAGCGAGAACAAGAGCAAGTTCAGGATGATGAACCCGTCGGACAATATCGTCGACTGGGTCATCGAGCAGATTCCCTCGATGGGGGCGGGCTGGTGTCCGCCGGGCATGCTCGGGATCGGCATCGGGGGAACGGCCGAACACTGCATGAAGCTGGCCAAGCTCAGCCTGATGGAGCCGATCGACATGGCGCAGCTCAAGCAGCGCGGCCCCAAGGACGATATCGAGCGGCTCCGGATCGAGATTTTCGACGCGGTCAACGCCCAGGGTGTCGGTGCCCAGGGACTCGGCGGTCTCTCGACCGTGCTCGACGTCAAGATCCTCGACTGGCCCTGTCACGCGGCGGGCAAGCCGGTGGCGATGATCCCCAATTGCGCCGCCACCCGCCACGCTCATTTCACGCTCGACGGTTCGGGCCCGAGCTATCTCGAAGCGCCGAAACTGGACCAGTGGCCCGACGTTCACTGGCAACCCGATGCGGCGGCGAAGAAGGTCGATCTCGACCATCTGACCAAGGAAGAGGTCGCCGGCTGGAAGAACGGCGACCGGTTGCTGCTTTCGGGCAAGATGCTGACCGGGCGTGACGCGGCACACAAGCGGATCCAGGACATGCTGGCCAGGGGCGAGAAACTGCCGGTCAGTTTCGAGGGCCGGGCGATCTACTACGTCGGCCCGGTCGATCCGGTGATGGGCGAAGTGGTCGGGCCGGCCGGACCGACCACCGCCACGCGGATGGACAAGTTCACCGAGATGATGCTCGGCCAGGGTCTGCTGGCCATGATCGGCAAGGCCGAGCGCGGGGCCGATGCGGTCGACGTGATCAGCCGCTTCAAGGTCGCATATCTGATGGCGACGGGCGGGGCGGCCTATCTCGTCGCCCGCGCGATCAAGGAGGCGAAGGTTGTCGCCTTCGAGGACCTCGGGATGGAGGCGATCTACGAATTCACGGTCGAGGACATGCCGGTGACCGTCGCGGTCGATGCCGAGGGCAACAATGTCCACACCCTCGCCCCGCTCCACTGGAAGGACCGGATTGCCCGGGAAGGCCTGCTGACCCCGGGTTGAACGGGCTTCCTTCGACCAACCGCCGATCCGGTCCGATTGCCGGGCTGGTAATGCGCGCTGGCCGCGCGCTAAAGCACGGTCAATGACGGAAATACCTTCGACTTCTGCGCAGGCGCGCGTTCCCTTCGGCTATGTGCTGGCCTCGGCGGTCGGCCTGTGGCTGTGCTATTTCGCGCTGGCGACGATCCGCTCGGAACTGCTCGAACTCGGCTTTACCTCGGAAATGCTCTGGCGCCGGGCGGTGCTGACCAGCGTCGGGATCGTGGCGACGCTGGCAATCTGGCTGGTCCTTCGCCTGCTCGACCATCGGGTGCTGTGGATCCGGATCTGCGCCGCGCTGGTGATCGCGGCACCGGTCTCGGTCGGTCTCGCCCAGGCCAACCGGCTCATTTTCGCCCCGATGGACGAACGGATCCAGGAACAGGCGATCAAGGAGAAGGGGATCAACGTCTTCCGTGACGAAAGCGGCAACCTGCTGGTCGACGTCCCGGTTCCCGGCTGGACCAGTGAACCGGGCGGCGAGGAGGGTGACGGGCCCTACAAGGTCAAGTCGGAAGACGATTACACGCTGATGCAGCAATTGAGCGACGTCGCGCTCAGCCGCTATTTCATGCTGCTGGCCTGGTGCGCGCTCTATGTCGCGATGCTCGCGGCCGAGCAGGCGCGCGCGGCCGAGCGGCGCGAAGGCGAATTCCGTCGCGCGGCCAAGGCCGCCGAACTGCGCAGCCTGCGCTACCAGGTCAATCCGCATTTCCTCTTCAACACGCTCAATTCGCTCTCGGCGCTGGTGATGACCGACAAGAAGGAGCGGGCGGAGGAGATGATCCAGTCGCTCTCGACCTTCTACCGCCACAGCCTGGTCGACGATGCCACCAAGGATGTCCCGCTGGCCGACGAGTTCGACCTCCAGCGGCATTATCTCGATATCGAGGCGGTGCGCTTTCCCGACCGCCTGCGCGCGGTGTTCGAACTTCCTGAAACGCTCGAATCCGCTTGCGTGCCCGGGATGATCCTCCAGCCCCTGATCGAGAATTCGGTCAAGCATGCGGTGGCGCCGAGTACCGGCATGGTGACGATCACCATTTCCGCGCGCGAGGAATACGGCCGGCTGGTGCTGACGGTGGCCGATGACGGGGCGGGCAAGGTGCAGCCCGGGGCGCCGGTCCGGCCGGGCCACGGGATCGGGCTGGTCAATGTCCGCCAGCGGCTGGAAGCCCGCTTCGGCAACGAGGCGAGTCTGGTTTCCGGAGCGACTGCGAGCGGCTATGCTACCCATATCCGCATCCCCTTATCCACCAGTGAGTGCTTTCCATGAGTGAGAGTGAGGCTTCCCCGCTCCGGACGCTGATTGTCGATGACGAACCGCTGGCGATCGAACGGATGCAGGTGATCTGCGCCGGGATCGAAGGTATCTCGGTGGTCGGAACCGCCAATGACGGGGCCGCGGCCCTGCGGCTGGCGGAAGCGCTTCGGCCCGACCTGCTGCTGCTCGACATGACCATGCCCGAGGTCGACGGGCTCTCGGTCGCGCGCAAGCTGGCCCGCTCGAGCGAGCGCCCGGCGGTGATCTTCGTCACCGCGCATGACGATTTCGCGGTCGAGGCCTTCGATCTTGACGCGGTCGACTACGTGCTCAAGCCGGTGACCGCGACCCGGCTCGAACGCGCCATTTCCCGCGCGCTCGGCCGCCGCGGCGAACGCAGCGAGGCGCGCAGCGCCTGGCTCGACGAATTCTGGGTCCCGCATCGCTCGGAACTGTTGCGGATCGAGGCCGGCCAGGTCGAGCGGATCGATGCCGAGCGCGACTATGTCCGCCTCCATGCCGACGGCAAGAGCTACCTGTTGCTGCAGACAATTGCCGGACTTGAAGCCAAGCTCGACCCGGCCCGCTTCATCCGCATCCACCGCTCGACGATCTTGCGGCGCGATACCATCCGCGGTCTCAAGCACGAGGGCCTTGGCGTATGGTGTGCCGAACTGGACAATGGGGAGGCCCTGCGGATCGGCCGTACCTATCTGCGCAAGGTCAAGGCCATGGCGGGTCGCTAGGCCGGCGGAGCGATTGGCTGGGTGGGCCCGGCGCACAAAATGGGGGGCGCAGGCCCCCCAATTCGTATGTGATTTCGGATCCTTCAGCCTTGCCGGTCGGTCTTCCGCGCATGTTCGGCAACCAGTTCGACCGACAATTCCTCGTCGAGTGCGGCAATGCAGGTGCGCTCCTCGCCGGCGGAGACGATCTGACCGCGGTCGTTTCGCCGGCAGACGCGCTGCTTGGCCGAAACCATGCGCTTTTCGAGCTTTTCGAGCCCTTCGGCGCTGGACAGGTCGAGGTCGGACGTCTTGACCCGCTCCATGACGGTCGTGGCCTTGTGGCTGAGTTCGGCAGCGGCGAGCGGAACGCTCGCCAGGCCTGCAGCCAGCGCTGCGACCAGGGCAATGGATTTCATGGTTTTCTCCGGCTTATTGGGGCGTTCGGCCGGCCCGGCCCGCGCATATGCGGCGGGGCCGGGCAGCTGGAAGGGGTCAGCCCTTCTTGGCGGCCTTCTCGAGCGCGACGGCCAGCTGCGACTTGGTGCTCGCCTTGGCGGCGGCATAGCAGGTCCGGGCATCCGGATTGGGCACGTGGGTGCCGGTCCGGATCGCGTCGACGCGGCAGATCTTGCGGGCGGCCTTGTCGATCCGCTTTTCGAGCTCGACCTGCCCCTCGGCCGTCGCCAGGTTGAGGTCGCTATAGCTGACGGCCAGGGCGGGACCGTTGTTGGCAAGTGCGGGGCCGGCCGTGGCGATGGCGCACAGGGCCGCACCCAGCGCGAAGATGCGCTGATTCTTCATGGGTTTCTCCTCCTCAAAAATTTAGGTTGCGCCACGGTGTGGGACTGGAAGACCGTGGCGCAGTTCTGGATATACGCTCCGGATCGCGGCGATGCGCGCGCAAGTCGATTACGGCTGTAACCCGCTCGACGAAGGAATCGTTCAAGGGACGAACGGCGTGCAGCGGCCTACGAAAGGCGGTTGGCAATCGACGAATGACACCCACATGAGTGCCATGCTCCCCGTCCTGCTCACCGCCTTGCTGGGAATCGGCAATTTCGCCCTGCACAAGGCCGTGCTTGAAAGCCGTCACCGGATTCTCGACCAGATGCCGGCCCTGCTGCGTTCGCTTGGCGGGCGGGCGAGCCTGCTGGCCGAATTCGTGCTCCTGCTCGGGGCGTTGTTGTTGGTCGCCTATGGCCACACCGGCTGGGGCCTCGCCTATCTCTGCTATACGGTGCTCAACGGCTTTTCCGCTTGGCTGATCCTTTCGCGCAGGTTCTGAATGGCAGGCTCGCGAAACTTCTTGCGCCCTTGCCGCAAACAGGGTCTGGCAGGTCGGTGATGAGCGCCCCTGTCACCCTCTTTCACGTCAGCGACATCCACTTCGGGATCGAGGACCAGGCCGCGCACGACTGGTTCGCCGAGGCGGTCGCGCGCGAGCGTCCCGATGCGGTGGTCTGCACCGGCGACCTGACCCAGCGGGCCAGACTGGCCCAGTTCGAGGCGGCCGGGCGTTGGCTGACGGGTTTCGGCGTGCCGGTTATTGTCGAGCCGGGCAATCACGACCTGCCCTATTACAACCTCGTCGAGCGTTTCCGCACGCCCTATGGGCGTTACCGCCAGATGGCCGCCGGCATCGGCCCTTCGCCGCAGCTCGACCGGGTGACCTTCCTCTCCTTCACCACGACCGCGCGCGCGCAGTGGCGCTGGCCCTGGTCCGATGGCGTTGTGAGGCCGCTCGCGCTCGAGGGGGTGGTCGGCCAGCTCAAGGCGATGGACGATGACCCGCGGCTCAAATGCGTGGTCTGCCACCATCCGCTGGCGGGGCCGCGCCTGGGCGGCCGCAATCCGACGATCGGAGGCGATGAGGCACTGCGCCAGCTGGCGCGCCACGGGGCCGACCTGGTGCTGTCGGGACATGTTCACGATGCCTTCGACATCACGCATGAGATCGAGGGGCGGCCGATCCGCATGATCGGCGCGGGCACGCTCTCGCGCCGCCTGCGCAAGTCGCGGCCATCCTACAATGTCATCCGGATCGGCAGCGGGCGCGACGTCGAGGTCGAATCACGGCTGATGGAAGGGCGCGGCTGAGGCGGCTCTGGGGCAATCGCCAAAGAAAAGGCCCCGCATCGCTGCGGGGCCCTTCCTGATTCCAGAAGCGGAAGCGGATCAGCGCTTCGAGAACTGGAAGCTGCGGCGGGCCTTGGCCCGGCCATACTTCTTGCGTTCGACCACGCGGCTGTCGCGGGTCAGGAAGCCCGCGGCCTTGACCGAGCCGCGCAGAGCGGGTTCGAACTTGGCCAGCGCCTGGGCGATGCCGTGCTTGACCGCGCCGGCCTGGCCCGAGAGGCCGCCGCCCTTGACCGTGGCAACCACATCGTACTGGCCTTCGCGGCCGGCGACCTGGAACGGCTGGTTGATGACGAGACGCAGCGTCGGGCGCGCGAAATAGACTTCCTGCTCGCGGCCATTGACGGTGACCTTGCCCGAGCCGGGCTTGATCCACACGCGGGCGACCGCATCCTTGCGGCGGCCGGTGGCGTAGGCGCGGCCGTACTGGTCGAGTTCCTGTTCGCGCAGCGGTGCGGCCGGAGCGGCGGGGATGGTTTCGCCGGCATCGGCGGCAACGGTTTCGCCGGCGATGTCCTTGAGGTCCGCGAGATCGGACACGGTGTTGGTTTCGTCAGCCATTATGCGGCAGCCTTGTTCTTGCGGTTCATCGAAGCGACGTCGAGCACTTGCGGCTGGGTGCCGCCGTGGGGATGCTCGGTGCCGGCATAGAGGTGCAGCGCCTTCATCTGCTGGCGGCCCAGCGGGCCGCGCGGGATCATGCGCTCGACGGCTTTCTCGAGCACGCGCTCGGGGAAGCGGCCGTCCAGCACCTTGTCGGCGGTAATGCCCTTGATGCCGCCCGGGTGGCCGGTGTGCTTGTAATAGGTCTTGTTCTTCAGCTTGTTGCCGGTGAACTTGACCTTGTCGGCATTGATCACGACGACATGGTCGCCGCAATCGACATGCGGGGTGAAGCTGGGCTTGTGCTTGCCGCGCAGCAGGTCGGCGATGACCACGGCGAGGCGGCCGACGACCAGCCCTTCGGCATCGATCAGGTGCCAGTTCTTTTCGACCTCGGCCGGCTTGATCGACCGGGTGGTCTTGGTGAGAGCCTTCATGGCTGGTGGTTTCCTTGTGTTCCGTCTGTCGCTCGGCGGACGACCGGACGATTCCGTGGAATCGCCTGACACCGCCAGCGAGGAGCGCGCCCTTTGTCCGCGTTAGGCGCGCAAGTCAAGCTTTCGTGCGGCATTCCGGGGAGGTAAAATAATACCTCGAACCCTTGTGAGGCTAGTTCCGCGGCGTCAGGGTCCACTCTTCCCGGGTGCGCCTGACCGTCCCCTCGAGTCGTGTCTCGATCTTCCGGTAAGCCGAGCGCATCAGCCCGTCGACCGGATCGGCCGTGCCGCCGAAGAGAACCGAAAGCATGCCGCGCTGTCCGCCGGGAAGGGCGATGCTGCGTTCCTCGCGCCATTCGCGTGCGGGCGGGACGAACAGCTCCGTCGGCAGCTGCGCCGTGACGAGGGAATTGGCCTCTGCCATAGTCCGGAGATAGATCTCGGCTTCCTGCCTGGGCTCGGCGGGCAGCGGCCCGCGCTGAACCATGGCTTCCAGTTCGCGCGCGGCAGCGCCGCGTTCCGCCGGCGCCGCTTCGGCACCGTTCGCGGCATGGCCGAGGATCCGCCCGCTGCGATCGAGCAACAGCGGAAAGACGCCGGTTTCGATCCTTTCCCGTTCGATCCGGGCGACCTCCGCCAATGCGGCGGGCGCTTCGATCTCGCTGGAGATCTGCCGCCCCGTGACCCGGAAAGCGCCCGCCGACATGCGAAAGCGAATGGCGAATTCGCGCGTCGCGATGATCGCCTCGCCATTGCCGAGCTCGCGGGTCAGCCGCCGCCGGTACAGCAGTTCGCCCGCGGGCGGCGCGAAGCGGGCGAGCGATTGCGCCCCGGCGGCCGGCGCCAGCAAGGGGGTGGCCAGGGCCGCCAACAGGCCGCCGAGGGCCATGCGCCGGTCGGCCGCGCCGGTCATGCCGGCCCGGCCCCGGGGCCGAGCGCGCCGAGCCATGCGCCGGCGGCCGGATTGGTCCGGTCGGCGTGCCAGCCGATCACGGCCGGCGTCTCGTAGGGATGGAGTTCATCGATCCGTGCCACCGCCAGCTCCAGCAGGTCACCATTGGTCTTGAACAGCACGCCGACTTCCTCGGCCTGCCCACGCTCGCCCTCCCAGACGTAGAGCGACTGCATCGGCGGCAGGATATTGGCGCAGGCGACCAGCCCTTCCTCGAGCAGCCTGTCCACGCAGCGCCGGGCGGAGGCCGGATCGGGAAACGGACTCCAGACGAGGGCGGCCAGGCCGCTCATTCACGCCGCCCCACCGAATGGGCAGCCCAGGCCGTCGCAGCGACGAGCAGGGCGCCGACCAGCTGGTGAAGAACCGCAATCCACAGCGAGACGCCGGTCATGACTGTCGCGATGCCGAGCAGGATCTGGGTTCCGAAGGCCGAATGAACGGCCACCGACGCGGCGCGGTCTCCGGCCTTGCGCGCCCTGCGCGCGAGCACGACCAGCGCGGCCACCGCCATCCATGCCCACCAGCGGTGGAGAAAGTGCAGCAGGAAGTGATCATGCGTGACGGTCCAGACGAAGCCGTTGCGGAAACTGACCTCGGGAACGATCCGGCCCTGCATCAGCGGCCAGCTGTCCGATGCCAGTCCGGCATTGAGCCCGGCCACCCATGCCCCGAGCAGCAGCTGGACGAACAGCAGCGCCCCGGTCAGCGCGCCTATCCCGGTCAGGCGTGCCTTCCGCGCACCGGGATCAGCGGCGAGCCGGCGGAAATCGCAGGCGGTCCAGACAATCGCCGCCAGCGTCACCAGCGCGGTCATCAGGTGGACCGAAAGCCAGAAATGGCTGACGTCGGTCATCTCCTCGTTGAGGCCCGAGCGGACCATGAACCATCCGAACACGCCCTGCAGCCCACCAAGCGCGAGCAGGCCCAGCAGGCGCAGCTTGAAACCCGAGGGGATCGCGCCGCGGATCCAGAACCAGACCAGCGGCAGGGCGAAGGCGAGGCCGATGAGCCGCGCCACCAGCCGGTGGAACCATTCCCAGAAATAGATGAATTTGTAGTCGGCCAGCGTCATGCCCGCCGGCCCGTTGACCTGGCGGTATTCGCCGATCCGCTGATAGGCTTCGAATTCGGCCTGCCACTGCGCTTCGCTCAGCGGCGGCAGCGCCCCGGTGACCGGCTTCCATTCGGTGATCGAGAGGCCGGATTCGGTCAGTCGGGTAATCCCGCCGACCACGACGATGAGCACGATCAGCCCTGCCACTGCCAGCAGCCACCTGGCCAGTGCCAGCGGATTGCCGGCGGCCGTACCGTGGGCGCTTACCGGCCTATCGCTTGCCGTGCTTTCCATGCCCGGCCTCTGCGCGCTGCATGGGCAAAGCGCAAGGGGGAAGCGTTCCGCCGCAGATTCCTTGAACTGCGTTACAGCATATCATATCTGGCCGGCATGCGTTCGCTGATCTTCTCGATTCGCCACCGGCTGGACAAGGTCGGCATGGCTCTTTCCGCGCTTTGCGCAGTGCATTGCATCCTGAGCATCGTGCTGATCGCCAGCCTCGGCCTTGGCGGCCATGTCCTGCTCAACCCGGCGATCCACCGGATCGGCCTGCTGTTGGCCGTACTGGTTGCTGCGGTGGCGATCGGCAGCGGTGCGCTGCGGCATCGCCAGCCCGTGCCCTTCGTGGTGGCGATGACCGGCCTGTCCTTCATGGGCGGGGCGCTGGCTGTCGGCCACGGAGTCGAGGAAGCCGTGCTGACGGTGATCGGCGTCGTGCTGGTTGCTGCCGGACATGTCCTCAACCTGCGCTATTGCCGCAAGAACTGCGCTTAGGCTTGCCCTTGCCGGGGCAGTAGCCCTATCTGCCCGGCCATGACCGCAGAGATCACCCTTTCCGTCAACGGCGAGACCCGCCGCACCCGCGCCGCGACTGTCGCCCAGCTCGTCGCCGAGCTCGAACTCGTCCCCGAAAAGGTGGCCGTCGAGCGCAATGGCGCGATCGTCGCGCGGTCGACCCACGGCGAGGCCGCGCTGGCCGAGGGCGACAGCCTCGAGATCGTGCATTTCGTCGGCGGCGGTCAGGGCCCTACGGCGAGCGGTGACGACAGCTGGACGGTGGCCGGGCGAACCTTCCGTTCGCGGTTGATCGTAGGGACTGGGAAATACCGCGATTTCGCCGAGAACGCCGCCGCGCTCGAGGCTTCGGGCGCGGAGATTGTCACGGTTGCCGTGCGCCGGGTCAATGTCTCGGACCCCAAGGCCCCGATGCTGACCGATTTCATCGATCCGAAGAAGGTCACCTATCTGCCCAATACCGCCGGCTGTTTCACCGCCGAGGACGCCATCCGCACGCTGCGGCTGGCGCGCGAGGCGGGCGGCTGGGACCTGGTCAAGCTCGAGGTGCTGGGCGAGGCCCGGACGCTCTATCCCGACATGCGCGAAACGCTGCGCGCGACCGAGATCCTCGCTGGCGAGGGCTTTCTGCCGATGGTCTATTGCGTCGATGATCCGATTGCCGCGCGGCAGCTGGAAGAGGCCGGGGCCGTGGCGGTCATGCCGCTCGGTGCGCCGATCGGCTCGGGCCTCGGCATCCAGAACAAGGTTACCATTCGCCTGATTGTCGAAGGGGCCAGGGTTCCGGTCCTGGTCGATGCCGGGGTCGGCACGGCAAGCGAGGCGGCGGTGGCGATGGAACTCGGCTGCGACGGGGTGCTGATGAACACAGCGATCGCCGAGGCCAAGGACCCGATCCGCATGGCCAGGGCGATGAAGCACGGCGTGATTGCCGGACGCGAGGCCTATCTGGCCGGGCGCATGGCGACACGGAAATATGCCGATCCCTCCAGCCCGCTGGCAGGATTGATCTAGGGGGATTTCGCGCGCCGGCGTTTACCCGATCCTAACCATGTCCGTGGCAGACCGGTCCCGACAGAAGGACGGGGCAATCCAATGGCCATCGACACCGCATCGCATACCATTGCCGAAATGCGCGAATTCGCGAGCTTCACGGCGGCCGAGCAGCGCTATATCAAGCGCAGTCTCGACGTTGGTCTCGGTCGGCAGGACGCCTTCAAGCTGTGGGCCCGCGATGCGGCGGAAAGCCGCGCGATCCGCAGCCAGTATCTCGCCTATCAGGAGCTCAAGTCGCTGCGCGCGATCTGCCCCGACGAATGCGCGCTCGAAACGATCTCCGATTACATGGGCACGCTGATCCGGATTTCGGCGCACGATCTCGCGCAGGAACGGATCGACAGTTTCTCGGCCTATCGCTTCCTCTACGAACGCCTGCTCGGCGCGCAGGCAAGGCCCTGGCTGCCGGCGGCCTTCTGCGGCGCGGCCGCGCTGCCGCAGATCCGGCCCGAGCGGCGCAAGCATCTGCTCCAGTCGATCAGCGAAGCGGCCGCGACGGCGCCCGGCTGGTCCGCGCGCGAACCGGCCTTCTTTCCCGAATTTGTCGAGGCCGTTGCTGCCTGACCGCCGCCGCGCCTAGCGGTAGAGCGCGTCCAGCCGGTCCCGATAGCGTTCGCGGATCATGTGCCGGCGGATCTTGAGGCTCGGCGTCATCTCGCCGTTCTCGATCGTGAAGGCCTCGTCGGCGAAGGCGAACTGGCGAATCTTTTCGGTCACCGAAAGGTCCAGGTTGACCCGGTCGATTGCCGCGCGAAAGGCGCTGCGGAAAGCAGGAAGATCCTGCAGCGCGGCAAGGTCGAAGCGGACGTCTTCGGTCTTCGCCCATTCGAGCGCCCATTCGGCATCGGGCACGACCAGCCCAGTGATATAGGGCTGCCGGTCGCCATAGACCATGGCCTGCGAAATCTCGGGCTGGAGCGTGAGCATGCCCTCGAGCTTTTGTGGTGCGATGTTGTCGCCCTTGTCGGAAACGATGATGTCCTTCTTGCGGTCGGTAATCACGATCCGCCCCTCGGGGTCGAAATGGCCGATGTCGCCCGTATGCAGCCAGCCGTCGACGATGGTCCGGGCGGTCTCTTCCTCGTTGCGCCAGTAACCCTTCATCACCAGCTCGCCGCGGACGAGGATTTCGCCGTCGCCGGCAATTCGCACTTCCACTCCGGGGAGCGGCGGGCCGACCGTCTCCATGCGGATGCCGGCCGAGGGATGGTTGCAGCTGACGACCGGCGCGCTTTCGGTCTGGCCGTAGCCCTGAAGCATGACCAGGCCGAGCGATTCGAAGAAGATTCCGACATCGGTGTTCAGCGGCGCCCCGCCCGAGACCATGGCCTTCATCCGCCCGCCGAAGCGCGCGCGCAGTTTCGGCTTGAGCGTGCGCGACAGCAGCAGCTTCATCGGCAGGTCGAACAGCGTGCTGCGCCCGGCTGCCCTGGCCTCGCCGATGGCGACCGCGCGATCGAGCAGATATTGTGCGAAGCGGCCCTGTTTCTCGACCTGCTTCATGACCCGCCCGCGCAGCACTTCGAACAGCCGCGGGACGACGATCATGAAGCTCGGCTGGGTTTCCTCGATATTCCTGGCCAGCTTGTCGAGGCCTTCGGCAAAGCAGATCTCCGCGCCGAGACCGATCGGCAGGTAGATTCCCGCCGTATGTTCCAGCGCATGCGACATGGGCAGGAAGGAGAGAAAGCGTTCTTCGTCCCAGCCGAAATCGCCGGCGAGGATGCGTGCGGCGCCATCGACATTGCGCAGGATCGCGCCATGGTGAAGCAGCACGCCGCGCGGTGCGCCCCCGGTGCCGCTGGTATAGATGATGCAGGCGATGTCCTCGCGCGTGCCGCCGGAAAGCCGTTCCTCGACCGCTGCGCGAGCGGCGCCGGCATCGCCCTGGAGCATGGCCTGCCAACCGTGCAGCTCGTAGGAACCCGATTGCGCGGACTGGAGCCCTTCGATCGCGATCACGTGTCGGACCATGCCCGAGCGCACGATGGCCGGGAGCAGCGGTTTCGCCAGTTTTGCGGTCGACAGGATGACCGCCGCGGCATCCGAATTCTCGAGAATATGGAGATGGTCGCGCTCGGTGTTGGTCACGTAAGTCGGCACGGTGATACAACCGGCGGCCATGATCGCGAGATCGGCTATGACCCATTCGGGCCGGTTCTCCGACACCAGCACCACCCGGTCGCCGTCCTTGAGGCCGAGCGCACGCAAATTCTCCGCCAGCAGGCAGACCATCTCGCCGGCCTCGCGATAGGACAGGCTACGCCATTGCCCGTCATGCTTGGCTGTCAGGAAGGGCTTGTCGCCCCGTTCGTCTGCCCGTTCGAGGAACAGACCGACGAGATTTCTGGCCCGGTCGAAATCACTCAGCTGCATGCGGCCCCGCTTCCCCGATCCCGTCCCTTGCGGGAACTTCCACGGGTCTATGCGGAGCCGGGCACGGCTGCAAGGCTACTCGGGGACGGCTTTGCCTTCGCTGCGCGGGTCGGCCGCGCCGACCCAGCGTCCCGCGCGCCATTCCACCGCATTGGCCTTGAACGGCATGCGCCGGGTGGTCGCGCCGGCATGCCCCAGTGCCCGGAGCTGCGGAAGCATGTCCTCCAGCCAGGTTCCGGGTTCGACGAAGACGGTGTCGCCGGGCGCATAGAGGCCGGGCAGGGCGATAGCCTCCTGCGCGCTCAGTCCCCAGTCGAGATAGCCGATCAGCGCCTTCGACACCTGGATCGGGATCGTGCTCCCGCCGGCGGCGCCGATGGCGAGGACCAGCCTTCCTTCGGCGTCATAGACGAGTGTCGGGGCCATCGAACTGCGCGGGCGCTTGCCGCCCTCGACCCGGTTGGCGACCGGCTTGCCGCCCTTGGCGGGGGAGAAGCTGAAATCGGTCAGCTCGTTGTTGAGGTAATAGCCGCCGACCATGATGCCCGAGCCGAAGGGCCCCTCGACGGTCGAGGTATAGCTCACCGCATTGCCCCATTTGTCGGTGACTGCGAAATGGGAGGTGCCGTTTTCCTCCGGTTCGTCGCCATCGGCCCAGGCCATGATCGGCGGGCCGTCGCCGGGCGGGGGACTGCCAGCGGTGGCGGTGGCCATCGCATGCTCCGCAGAGATCAGCGCGCCGCGCCGGGCGAGATAGCCATCGTCGACCAGCCCGCGCACCGGGACCGCGACGAAATCCGTATCGCCCAGGAAAAGCTCGCGGTCGGCATAGGCGAGCCGCTGGCTCTCGGCGAAGAGGTGCCAGGAGGTCGGCGAATGCGGCCCGAGCGCCGACAGGTCGAAGCCTTCGAGCTGCTTGAGGATCGCCAGGACGGTGGTCGCGCCCGAGGAGGGCGGGCCCATGCCGCAGATGCGGTAGCTGCGGTAGGCCGCGCAGACCGGCGGGCGGTCCTTGGCCCGGTAGGCGGCGACGTCCTCGGTCGTCATGCCGGCGGGATGCGGGGTTTCCGAGGCCACGCGCACCGCAAGCGCCGCGGCATTGTCGCCGAGATAGAAGGTGTCGGGCCCGGCCCGGGCAATCTGCGCGAGAGTCTCAGCCAGCGCCGGGTTCCTTACCAGCGTGCCGACGGCCAGCGGTTCGCCGGCCTCGTCGTAGAACAGCGCCTGGCCTTCGGCGTCGAAAGCGGCGCGATCCCTGGCGGCGCCAAGGTATTCATGGAAGCGTTCGGTGATCGTGAAGCCGTCGCGGGCGAGGGCGATGGCGGGCTCGAACAGCCGTGCCCATTCGAGTTTCCCGTGCCGCCGGTGGGCTTCCTCGGCCAGGCGGAGATTGCCTGGCACGCCGACGCTGAGCCCGGACATGACCGCCTGCAGGAAGGGGCGCGGCGCACCGTTCCCGTCGAGGAACCATGCCGGAGTCGCTGCGGCGGGCGCGGCTTCGCGGCCATCGAGCGTTTCGACCCGCCCGTCTGCGGTGCCGCGCACGTAGAAGCCGCCGCCGCCGATGCCCGAGCTTTGCGGTTCGACCACGGTCAGCGCGAGCATGGTGGCGATCGCGGCGTCGGTCGCGCTGCCGCCGGCACGCAGCATCTCGGCCCCCGCCTCGGCTGCGCGGGGATCGGCCGCACTGACCATGCCCGCCGGCGGCGCCGGGGTTGCGGGAAGGTCGCTGGCGGTGGTGGAGGAACAGGCGCCCAGCAGGGCAAGGGCGAGCGCGGGCGCAACGGTACGGAGCAGCATGACCGGCAGGCTAAGCGGTTCCGACCGCCTCCGCAATGGAGCTGAAGCCGTCGCGCTGCATCAATGTTTCGAGCCCGTGGCAGATTCGCCGCGCAAGGCCCGGGCCTTCGTAGACCATGGCGCTGTAGAGCTGGACCAGGCTGGCTCCGGCCCGGATTCGCGCCCAGGCGTCCTCCGCCGTGGCGATTCCGCCGACCCCGACCAGCGGAATGCCCCCGCCGGTGGCACGGCGAAAGTCGCGCAGGCGCTGCTGGGCCAGTTCCTTAAGCGGCGCGCCCGAGAGGCCGCCGGCCTCGCCGGCATGGCGCGAGCGCAGCGGCGGGCGCGAAATCGTCGTGTTCGAGACGATCAGAGCTCCGAGCCGCCGTTCGAGCGCGATTCGCGCGATGGCGTCGATGTCGGCGTGTTCGAGGTCGGGCGCGACCTTGAGGAAGACCGGCGGCGGATCGCCCGCGCAGGCCTCGCCCGCCGCCGCGAGCACTGCGTCGAGCAGGCCGGTGAGCGCGCTTTCGTCCTGCAGCGCGCGCAGGCCGGGCGTGTTGGGGCTCGAGATATTGATGGCAAGATAGCTGGCCAGCGGGGCCATGATCCGCGCCATCGCCGCGTAATCGGCGATCCGGTCGTCCGAATCCTTGTTGGCACCGATATTGATGCCGACGATCCCGCCGCGGTTCCGCCGCGCCGCCAGCCGCGCTGCGGCGTCGGCGGAGCCGCGGTTGTTGAAGCCCATGCGGTTGATGACTGCGCGGTCTTCCTCAAGCCGGAACAGCCGCGGCCGGGGATTGCCCGCTTGCGGGAGCGGGGTGATCGAGCCGACCTCGGCGAAGCCGAAGCCGAGCCCGAGCAGGGCATCGGGAACCTCGCCGTCCTTGTCGAAGCCCGCGGCCATGCCCAGCGGGTTGGGGAAGGCCAGCCCGGCCACTTCGGTGGCGAGCCCGCCGCCGCGGGGCCAGCGCCGGTTCGGTCCCGCCAGCCTGAGCCCGCGAATCGCCCAGCCATGCGCCGATTCGGGTTCGAAAGCGAAGAGCAGCGGCTTCAGGAGCGGGAAGAGCATGACAGCGGCCTATGGCAGAGCGACCCCGGCCTGTCGATGCACCAGCAACCGTTGCGGGGATTTCCGAATATGACAGCCGATGTAATAAAAATGCACCGCACACTGTCGCTTTCTTACAATTACCGCGAACACGATCCGCCTAAGCAGACTGTGCGACCCGAAGGGCTCGAGGCAGCAATGCTTGCGAGTTCTCAACTTCAAAGGGCGGCTCCTCCCTCGGGAGGGCCGCCCCTTTTTTGTCGGAAATCCGGCTCTGCGCTGCAATTGGCGTTTGAATTCCGGCGCGCGCCTCCCTAGGTGAAATGCGAACGAATCACTCCGATTTGAAGGAGCGCCTTTCCATGCGCCTGTCCAGCATGGCCGATTATGCCGTCGTCACGATGAGCGCCGCCGCGCGCCATTGCGGCGGCGTGCGCGTCTCGGCCGCGCAGCTGGCGCAGGAAACCGGCCTGCCCGTGCCGACGGTGCAGAAGCTGGTCAGCCTGCTGACCGCCGCCGGCCTGCTGCGGTCGGTCCGCGGCGCCAAGGGCGGGCTGCAGCTGGCCCGCCCGGCGGCCGCCATCACCCTTGCCGATATCGTCGAAGCGGTCGAAGGGCCGATCGCGCTGACCGCCTGCATCGAGAACGGCAAGCAGGACTGCGCGCTCGAAGCCTGCTGCACCGTGCGCCCGCACTGGCCCGTCGTGAACGAGGCGCTGCGCGGCGCACTCGCCGATATCCCCCTGACCCGGCTTGCCCGGATGGAACTGCCCGCATGACCGAAGACACCCGAATCCAGGACCTCCCCGAACAGGACCGCGAAGCCCGCGAGGCGGCGAAGAAGCTCGAGACCTACGAATTCGGCTGGGCGAGCGACATCGAGCAGGAATTCGCGCCCAAGGGGCTCGACGAGAACACCGTCCGCTTCATCTCGGCCAAGAAGAACGAGCCCCAATGGATGCTCGACTGGCGGCTCAAGGCCTTCCGCCTGTGGCAGACAATGAAGGAGCCCGACTGGGCCAAGCTCGCCATCCCGCCGATCGACTACCAGGACGCCTATTACTACGCCGCGCCCAAGAAGAAGGAGGCGATCGCCTCGCTCGACGAGGTCGATCCGGAGATCCTGCGCGTCTACGAGAAGCTCGGCATCCCGATCGAGGAGCAGAAGGTCCTCGCCGGGGTCGAAGGCGCGCGCAAGATCGCGGTGGATGCGGTGTTCGACAGCGTCAGCGTCGCCACGACCTTCCGCGAGGAGCTCAGGAAGGCCGGGGTGATCTTCCTCTCGATCAGCGAGGCGATCCGCGAATATCCCGAGCTGGTGAAGAAATGGCTCGGCAAGGTCGTGCCGCAGCACGACAATTACTTCGCCGCCCTGAACTGCGCGGTCTTTTCCGACGGGACCTTCGTCTACATTCCCGAAGGCGTGCGCTGCCCGATGGAGCTCAGCACCTATTTCCGCATCAATGCCGAGAACACCGGCCAGTTCGAACGCACGCTGATCGTGGCCGAAAAGGGCAGCTACGTCTCCTATCTCGAAGGCTGCACCGCGCCCCAGCGCGACGAGAACCAGCTCCACGCCGCCGTGGTCGAACTGGTTGCGCTCGAAGACGCCGAGATCAAATATTCGACCGTGCAGAACTGGTACCCGGGCGACAGCGAGGGCAAGGGCGGGATCTACAATTTCGTCACCAAGCGCGGGTTGTGCCAGGGAGCGCGCAGCAAGATCAGCTGGACCCAGGTCGAAACCGGCAGTGCGATCACCTGGAAATATCCCTCCTGCGTGCTCAACGGCGAAGGCGCGGTCGGCGAGTTCTACTCGGTCGCGGTGACCAACAATTTCCAGCAGGCCGATACCGGGACCAAGATGATCCACAACGGGAAGAACACCCGTTCGACGATCATTTCCAAGGGCATCAGCGCGGGGAAATCGAACAATACCTATCGCGGGCTGGTCCGCGTGGCGGCGAATGCCGAGGGCGCGCGCAATTTCACCCAGTGCGATTCGCTGCTGCTGGGCGACACCTGCGGCGCGCATACCGTGCCCTATATCGAAGTGAAGAATCCCGGCGCGCAGATCGAGCACGAGGCGACCACCTCCAAGATCAGCGACGACCAGCTGTTCTACGCGATGCAGCGCGGGCTCGGCACGGAAGAAGCCGTGGCGCTGATCGTCAACGGCTTCGCCAGGGAAGTGCTCAAGGAACTGCCGATGGAATTCGCGGTCGAGGCGCAGAAGCTGCTGGCGATCTCGCTGGAAGGGAGCGTGGGGTGATGACCGAACGCAAGAAACTCTCGCTCGGCGCCGTTTCCGAACGGGTGCGCAGCGAATCGGCAGACCCCACGGGTGCGTGGAAGATTTCGCCCCGGCGCGCCGAGGCCATGAAGGAACAGGCCCGCTTCAATCGCCGCAACCCGAGCGAGGCGCAGCAGGCGCTGTGGGCCCGGCTGGACAACAAGCAGCTTGGCTTCACCTTCAATCGCGAAGTGGTGATGGGCAGCTCGGTAGTCGATTTCGCCTGCAAGCCGCGCTGGCTGGTGGTCGAGACCGGCGGGACCGATGGCGCCGAAGCGACGCTGGGCGAACTGAGCGACCGCAAGCTGCGCGACGTCGGCGTGCGCGTGCTGCGCTTTTCCGAGGAGCAGGTGCTGGAAGACACCGATGCGGTGGTCGCGGCGATCCGCGAGGAACTGCAGCAGCCCTTCGAGCGGCCGCAGATCGGCGGTCCCGCCAGGCCGAAGCCCGAAGGCGAGAAACACTACCACCGGAGCCAGCGCTGATGCGCGGCCACATCCGAAATTTCGAACGAGACGACACGCATGCTGACCATTGAAAACCTCCACGCCGAAGTCGACGGCCCGAACGGCAAGAAGCCGATCCTCAAGGGCCTCTCGCTCACGGTGAACGCCGGCGAAGTTCATGCGATCATGGGCCCCAACGGGGCGGGCAAGTCGACGCTGGCCTATGTGCTGGGCGGACGGCCCGGCTACGCGATCACGCAGGGCAGCGTCACCTTCAACGGGCAGGACCTGCTCGCGCTCGAACCGCATGAGCGCGCCGCCGCGGGCCTGTTCCTCGGCTTCCAGTACCCGGTCGAGATTCCCGGCGTCTCCAATGTCCAGTTCCTGCGCGAAAGCCTCAACGCCCAGCGCAAGGCGCGCGGCGAGGAGTCGCTCTCGGGCGGCGAATTCCTCAAGCTGGCGAGGGACAGGGCCGGCCTGCTGAAAATGGACATGGAGATGCTCAAGCGGCCGGTGAACGTCGGTTTCTCGGGCGGCGAGAAGAAGCGCGCCGAAATGGTCCAGATGGGCATTCTCGACCCGCAGTTCGCCGTGCTCGACGAGACCGATTCGGGCCTCGACATCGACGCCTTGCGGGTGGTCGGCGAGGGCATCAACGCGATCATGCGCGCGCCCGGCAAGGCGGTGCTGCTGATCACCCATTACCAGCGCCTGCTCGAAGTGGTGAAGCCCGACGTCGTCCATGTGCTGGCGGCCGGACGGATCGTGAAGAGCGGCGGCCCCGAACTCGCGCTCGAGCTCGAGGAGCAGGGCTATGAGGCGGTGGCGTGAACGCAGTCGCAACCCTTCCCACTACGCATGACGAGGACTGGCGCTATGCCGATCCCGCGGCACTCGCTGCGCTTGCGCCCACGGCGCTCGAGGCCTGGCAGGAGCAGGTGCTGGCGCCGGGCGAGAGGCGGGCGAAGGCGCTCGTGCTCGACGCGGGGCAGGCGGGCCTTCACCGGGTGCGCCTGACGGTCGGAAAGGATGCGCGGGCGGAGCTGTTCGCGCTGATTACCGCGCCGGAGTACACAAGGCTCGAAGTCGAGGTAACGCTGGCCGAAGGCGCGCATTTCGAATTTGGCGGGGTCACGCTCGGCGGCGGGGCCAATGTCCAGGAATTCGTCACCCGCGTCGTCCATGCGGAGCCGAATGCGACATCCAACCAGACCGTGCGCGCGGTGCAATGGGGCCATGCAACGGGCAATTTCCTTGGCCGGATCGAAGTGGTGAAGCACGCGCAGAAGACCGATGCGGCGCAGAATTTCCGCGCGATCCTGCTCGAAAAGGGCGCAGCGGCCAATACCAAGCCCGAACTCGAGATCTTCGCCGACGACGTCAAATGCGCCCATGGCGCGGCGATCGGCGCGATGGACGAACAGGCGGCCTTCTACATGGCCAGCCGCGGCCTGCCGCCCGAGGTGGCGCGCAAGCTGCTGGTGCGCGCCTTCATCGCCGATGCCTTCGTGGAAATCGCCGAGGAAGCGGAGCGCGAGACCATGCTCGAACGTGCGGTCGCCGCGCTTGGCGAGGCCGCGCTGTGAGCACCGCGGCGACCCTCTCGCGCAAGGCCGATTTCCCGGGGCTCGTCACCCCCGCCGGCCATCCGTGGCATTATCTCGACACTGCGGCGACGGCGCAGAAGCCGCAGGCGGTGGTCGATGCGGTCGTCGCGGCGCTGGGGCGCGACTACGCCACGGTCCACCGCGGGGTCTATGCCCGCTCGGCCGAGATGACGCTCGCCTATGAGGCGGCGCGGCGGAACATTGCCGGCTTCATCGGCGGCCGCGAAGAGGAACTGGTCTTCACCCGCGGCGCGACCGAGGCGATCAACCTCGTCGCTTCCAGCTGGGGCGGTGCCAATCTCCGGCCGGGCGACCGGATCCTGCTGTCGCAGCTCGAACACCATTCGAACATCGTTCCCTGGCAGCTGATCGCCGCGAAGACCGGGGCCGAAATCGACGTCTGCCCGCTGACGGCTGACGGGCGGATCGATCTCGATGCCGCGGAGTCCATGCTGAGCGAACGGCACCGGCTGGTGGTGCTGGCGCATGTCTCCAACGTGCTCGGCAGCGAGCTCGACGTGGCGCGTGCGGCCGGACTGGCGCATGGCGTGGGCGCGCTGCTCCTGGTCGACGGCTGCCAGGCCGTGCCGCGGCTGGCGGTCGACGTCGCGGCGCTCGGCTGCGATTTCTACGCCTTCAGCGCGCACAAGCTCTACGGCCCGACCGGGATCGGTGCGCTGTGGGCGCGGGCGGAGCTGCTCGAAGCCATGCCGCCTTACCAGGGCGGTGGGTCGATGATCGACCGGGTGACCTTCGAGCGGACCACCTATGCCCCGCCGCCGCAGCGCTTCGAGGCCGGCACGCCGGCGATCGCCGAGGCGCTCGGCTTTGCCGCCGCGGTCGATTACCTCGCCGCGCTCGGTCTCGGGACAATCGAACGGCACGAGCGGGCGATGACCGCGCAATTGCGCGCGGCGCTGCGCGGGATGAACGACGTCACCCTGTTCGGGCCCGAGGACAGCGCCGGGATCGTCAGCTTCGCGCTCGACGGGATTCACCCGCACGATCTCGGCACGATCCTCGACGAGGAGAATGTCGCGATCCGCGCGGGCCATCACTGCGCCCAGCCGCTGATGGACCATCTCGGCGTGACGGCGACGGCGCGCGCGAGTTTCGGACTGTACAGCGACGAAAGCGATATTGCCGCCCTGCTGCGCGGCATCGAACGCACCAAGAGGATATTCGGATAGGTTCATGGCGATGAACGAGGAACGCAAGATCGAGGTCGAGGAAGTCGGGAGCGTCGAGGCTCCGCCGCGCGCGCGGGTCGAGGACGCCGAGAGCGCGGGCGACAAGCTGGAGCGCAAGCGCGACTATCTCGAGGGTTTCCTGGCCCGGAAGCCCGAAGTCGCCCATCCCGGCGAACCAGGCGGCGCGCTCTATGACGAGATCGTCGCGGCGCTGAAGGAAATCTTCGACCCGGAAATCCCGGTCAATATCTACGATCTCGGCCTGATCTACGGTGTCGATGTCACCGCGGACGGCGATGCCGTGGTGACCATGACGCTGACCACGCCGCATTGCCCGGTCGCCGAGAGCATGCCGGGCGAGGTCGAATTGCGCGTCGGCGCGGTGCCGGGCGTGCGCGATGCGCAGGTCGAGCTGATCTGGGACCCGCCGTGGGATCCCTCCAAGATGAGCGACGAGGCCCGGCTCGAACTGGGGATGCTGTGATGAGCGAGAGCACGACCCGCAAGCGCCCGGCGGCGGTCGTCCTGACCCCGGCGGCCGAACAGCGCATTGCCGACCTGATGGCTAGGGCGCCCGCCGAGGCGATCGGGGTCAAGCTGTCGACTCCGCGCCGCGGCTGCTCGGGCCTCGCCTATTCGGTCGATTACGTCAGCGACGAAGCCGCCTTCGACGAGAAGATCGAAACTCCGGGCGGCATTTTCTACATCGACGGGGCCAGCGTGCTCTACCTCGTCGGCAGCACGATGGACTGGGTCGAGGACGATTTCACCGCCGGCTTCGTGTTCGAGAATCCGAACGCCAAGGGCGCCTGCGGCTGCGGCGAGAGCTTCATGGTCTGAGCGCTCCGGCGCTCGCCTCCCCTTTGGCCCGCTCCTCAGCGCCGCAGTGCGCGCACGCAGGCGGCCCGGTCGACATCGAGCCCGTCGCTGGCGCGGCGGGCGTCGAGATAGGTTGCGATCGGTTCGCGGCTGCGCGCGGTCGGATAGAGGAAGATGTCGAGCACGCAGGCCTCGCCGACGAATTGCAGCTTGCGCGCATCGCCTTCGCGCAGGTCGAGCCGCGGCTGGCCGAAGAGGCGCACCAGCGTGCCGGCATCCTCGCCGATCACCCCTTCGAGTCCGGGCAGGTTGAGCATGCCGGCCTCGCGCCGCGGCGCGGGGGTGACGATCGGCTCGCTCGGCGGGGTGCCGACCTCGGGCCGCGGCGGAGCGGAGGGCGGCCCGCCGGAAACGCAGGCGCCGAGCAGGGCAGGAAGGGCCAGGGCAGGGGCCAGCCGGTTACGCATGGTCGGTGTCTCTTTCTCGATGGATCAGATGGGCGGCCCCGGCCGCGCCCAGCACGGGGGCGAGGAAATGGACGAAGGGGACCAGCATCACCGCGGCGACGACCCCGCCGAGCAGGAAACGCTGGAGCGCGCCGGCAGGCGCGATCTCCTCGGTATCGCGCCGGTGGCGCAGCCAGACCATGTCCTGCAGCTCGCGTCCCAGCAGCAAGGCGTTGACCGCCCAGAACAGCAGCGCCGTGCCCACGCCGGTCACCAGCAGCACGAGCGCGAAGGGCAGGATCACCAGATTGGCCAGCAGCGCCCGCGCTGCCCCGCGCAATCCGGTCGACAATTCCTGGCCGAAGGAGAGTTCGCGGCGGTTGGCGGCCGCGTCCGGGTAATGGCGCGTCTCGACGGCGAGCACGACCTCGTCGGCGTAGAACTGGATCACCGCCAGCGCGAGGATCCGCCACAGCAGCCAGCCGGCCAGCAGGGTCAGCAGCGCCGATGCCGCGCCGCGCAACGCGTCGCCCCAGCCGGCCAGCGCGGCATCGCCGAGGCCGAGCCGGGCGATCGCCCAGTCGAGCGCATGCCAGCCGGCCCAGCCGAGCAGGAGGAACAGCGCCAGCGTGACCAGCGCGCTCTTGGCAAGGATGCGCAGGATGGCCGGATCGCCCATCTGGCGAAGGGCAAGCAGGAGCGAGGCGATGACGGCATGCATCAGCCCTTGCGATTGCCGCTCTCACACGGCAAGTCAACGCCACTTGCCTCCCGCGCGGGGCGGGATGGCGCAATCGGCGCCGCCACCACTACCCAAGGATTCAAGGATTTCCATGACCGAAGCCCGCTATGATGTAGTCGCCATCGGCAATGCGATTGTCGATGTCATGTCCCCTTGCGAGAACGAGCTGATCGAGGAGCTCGATCTCGTCCGCGGCGGAATGACGCTGGTCGATACGGACCGGGCCAAGGAGCTCTATGCCGCGATGGGCCCGGCGCAGGAGATTTCCGGCGGGTCCGCCGCCAACACGCTGGCCGGCCTGTCTGCGCTCGGCGCGCAATGCGCCTTCATCGGCCAGGTGGCCGACGACCAGCTGGGCGAGGTCTTCGCGCACGACATCCGCGCGGTCGGGGTCGATTTCGACACGCCCGCCCGCCCCGGCGAACCGCCGACGGCGCGCTGCCTGATCTTCGTCACGCCCGATGGCCAGCGGACCATGAACACCTATCTCGGCGCGACCCAGTACCTCCCGGCCGACGCGCTCGACGAGGAAGTGGTCGCCGACGGCCGGATTCTCTACCTCGAAGGCTATCTGTGGGATCCCGAGGAGCCGCGCGCGGCCATGCGGCGGGCGATCGAGGCGGCCAGGGGCGCCGGGCGCAAGGTCGCCTTCACCCTCTCCGACGCCTTCGTGATCGAACGCCATGGCGACGATTTCCGGCGGCTGATCGAAGAGGGGCTGATCGATATCCTCTTCGCCAACCATGTCGAGCTCGCGGCGCTGACCGGCGAGGAGGATTTCGAGGCCGGGATCGCGGCGCTGGCCCCGCAGCTGCCGGTCCTGATCGTCACCCGCAGCGAGAAGGGCGCGGTGGCGCTGGCCGGAGGCGAGCGAGCCGACGTTTCCGCCGAACCGATCGAGCATGTGGTCGACACGACCGGTGCGGGCGACCTGTTCGCGGCCGGCTTCCTGTTCGGCTTCGTCCGCGGGCGCGACCTCGAGACCTGCCTGTCCATGGGGGCGCTGGCCGCGCGCGAGATCATCTCGCATTACGGTGCGCGGCCGGTTGCGGATCTCCGGCAGATGTTCGAACATCGCTTCGGCTGAACCCGCCCACCTAACCGGGAGAAACAAGATATGAGCGCCAGGCTGCTCGAGCGTCTGCTCGGGGGGTTGATCAAGCAGGGTCAACTCGCAATCACCTATGCCGATGGCCGCAAGGTCGCCTTCGGCACCCCCAGGGAGGGCGTGCCCGACATTGCTTTGCGCTTCACCGACGGCAAGGTGGCACGCGATATCGTCACCGACCCCCGCCTCGGCGCCGCCGAAGCCTTCATGGACGGAAGGATGGTCATCGAACAGGGCGACGTGATGGATTTCATCAGCCTGGTTCAGGGCAACAGGCCCTTCGAGAAGGGCATTTTTCTGCGCAGTCCGGGTGTCCTCAAGCGCTTCGGTGACCGGGCGAAGCACCTCTATCGTTCCTTCAACAAGCCGGGCAGTTCCAAGAAGAACGTCGCGCATCACTACGATATCGGCAACGATCTCTACCGCCTGATGCTCGATCCCGAGCACATGCAGTACAGCTGCGCCTATTGGCCGCGCGAGGATATGACGCTGGCCGAGGCACAGGAGGCCAAGCTCGCCCATATCGCCGCCAAGCTGGCGCTTTCGCCCGGGCAGCGGGTGCTCGACATCGGTTGCGGCTGGGGCGGGATGGCGATCTTCCTGGCGAAGGCAGCGCAGGTCGAAGTGCTCGGCATCACGCTGAGCGAGGAACAGCTCGCCCTGGCGCGCGAACGGGCGGAGGCGGCCGGAGTAACGGATCGCGTAAGCTTCGAACTCGTCGATTATCGCCTGCTGGCCGAACGGAACGAGACATTCGACCGGATCGTCTCGGTCGGCATGTTCGAACATGTCGGCGTGCCGCAGTTCGAAACCTTCTTCCGCACCTGCGCGAACCTTCTCACGGCCGACGGGGTGATGCTGATGCACACGATCGGCCGGCTGGGCGAGCCCAGCTTCACCGATAGCTTCACCGACAAGCATGTCTTCCCCGGCGGCTACATCCCTGCGCTGAGCGAGACGGTTGCGGCGAGCGAGAAGGTCCGGCTGGCGATCACAGACGTCGAGGTCCTGCGCTTCCATTACGCCCGGACCCTGCGCGAATGGTACAAAAGGGTGGTCGACCAGCGCGAGGCGATCATCGAGATGTTCGACCAGCGCTTCTACAATATGTGGACCTTCTACCTTGCCGGCGCGACCTCCTCCTTCGAGAACGGCGGCATGTGCAACTTCCAGATCCAGTATTCGCGCAACCGGCATACGCTGCCGGTCACGCGCGATTACATGGTCGAGGCCGAAAGCCGGCTGCTCGGCTGATCAGTCCCGGTCGAAGGTTTCGCCCAGTTCGCGCTGGACTTCGCGCCAGCCGATGTCGCGGCGCACGAAGCCCGAGGGGAAGTGGATCGCATCCACCGCGCGATAGGCGCGGCGCTGGGCCTGGCTGACCGAATCGCCGACCGCGGTGACGTTGAGCACGCGCCCGCCATTGGCGACCAGCTGCCCGTCCTCGTTGAGCACGGTGCCGGCATGGAAGACCTTGGCCCCGTCGGCTTCGGCCTGGGCGATGCGCGAGATCGGGCCGCCCCTTTCGGGTTCGCCGGGATAGCCCTTGGCTGCCATCACCACCGTAAGGGCAGCCTGGTCCGAAAAGCGCGGTGCATCGAGCGCGGCGAGGCTGCTTCTGGCGCAGGCGAGCATGTATTCGCCGAGATCGTCCTCCAGCCGCATCATCAGCACCTGGCATTCGGGGTCGCCGAAACGGCAATTGTACTCGATCAGCTTGGGCCCCTGTTCGGTCAGCATGAGGCCGGCATAGAGCACGCCCGAATAGGGTGTGCCCTCGTCGGCCAGCGTCCGGACCGTCGGGGCGATGATCTTGCGGATTACCTCGCTGCGCAGTTCGGGCGTGAGCACCGGCGCCGGGCTGTAGGCGCCCATGCCCCCGGTATTGGGGCCGGTGTCGCCTTCGCCGACCCGCTTGTGGTCCTGCGCGCTGCCGAAGGGGACGATCGTCGAACCGTCGGTGAGCGCGAAGAAGCTCGCTTCCTCGCCGGTGAGGAATTCCTCGATCACCACTTCGGCCCCGGCGGCGCCAAAGCGTCCGCCGAACATGTCCTCCAGCGCGCGCTCGGCCTCGGCCCGGTCCTTGGCGATGACCACGCCCTTGCCCGCCGCCAGCCCGTCGGCCTTGAGCACATAGGGCGGGGCATAGTCGTCCAGTGCGGCCAGCGCCTGGTCGAGCGAGGTGGTGCGGATATAGCCCGCGGTCGGGATTCCGGCGCGTTCGCACAGATCCTTGGTGAAGCCCTTGCTGCCTTCGAGCTGGGCGGCCGCCTTCGACGGGCCGAACACGGCGAAGCCGCTTTCGCGCAGGCTGTCGGCGAGGCCGTCGACCAGCGGCGCCTCGGGCCCGATGACGACCAGGCCGATCTCCTGCGCGGCGCAGAAGCCGGCCACTGCGGCGTGGTCGGTCACGTCGAGCGCGACCAATTGTGCAAGAGCGGCCATGCCGGGATTGCCGGGGGCAGCATAAAGCGTGCTATTCCCGCCTTCGAGCAGGCGGGATTGCGCCAGCTTCCAGGCCAGCGCATGTTCGCGGCCGCCCGAGCCCAGCAGAAGGATGTTCATGGCCAACCCTTTCGACGATGACGGTGTCCGGTCCGGGCTGGTAGCGAAGGGCGCGCCCGGCGACAACGCCGCACCGCTCTCGATCACCGAAATTTCCGCCCTGCTCAAGCGCACGGTCGAGGACCGCTTCGGCTTCGTCCGCCTGCGCGGCGAGCTCTCGGGCTTCAAGCGCGCGGCCTCGGGCCATCTCTACATGCGGCTGAAGGACGAGCAGGCGCAGATCGACGGGATCATGTGGCGCGGCAATGCCGCCCGGCTCACTTTCCAGCCCGAGGACGGACTCGAGGTCGTCGCCAGCGGCAAGCTCACCACCTATCCCGGGCGTTCCACCTACCAGATCGTGATCGAGAGCATGGAGGTGGCGGGCGAGGGCGCGCTGCTGGCGCTGCTCGAGAAGACCCGCCGAAGGCTCGAGGCCGAAGGGTTGTTCGCCCCGGCGCGCAAGCGGCCGATCCCCTTCCTCCCGCGGGTGATCGGCGTGGTCACCTCGCCCACCGGGGCGGTGATCCGCGATATCCTCCACCGCCTGGCCGACCGCTTCCCGAGCCGGGTGCTGGTCTGGCCGGTGCTGGTCCAGGGCCAGGGTTCGGCCGAGCAGGTCGCCGCGGCGGTCCGCGGTTTCGGCGCGATCGCGCCCGGCGGGCCGGTCCCGCGGCCCGATCTCGTGATCGTCGCGCGCGGCGGAGGCTCGATCGAGGACCTGTGGAGCTTCAACGAGGAAATCGTGGTCCGCGCGATCGCCGAATGCCCGATCCCGGTGATTTCCGCGGTCGGCCACGAGACCGATACCACGCTGGCCGATTTCGCTGCCGACCGCCGCGCCCCGACGCCGACCGCCGCCGCCGAAATGGCGGTCCCGGTCCGCGCCGAGCTGGCCGCGACGCTCGACGAGCTGGCGCTGCGCAAGCGGCGCGCGATCCTGCGCCCGGTCGCGCTCGGACGCGAACGGCTGGAAGCGCGGGCGCAGCGGCTGCCGAAGGCCGAGAGCCTGCTCCAGCCGCAGGCGCAGCGGCTCGACGACCTTTCCGAAGCGCTCCGGCGCGGGCTCGAACGGCGCGCCCAGGCCGCGCGCGAGCGGCTGGGGCACGACCGTGCGCGGCTCGCCCCGCATTTGCTGCGCATGCCGCTCGCCCAGGGCCGCGAACGGCTGGCGGGTCTCGCGCGGATGATGCTCTCGCTCGATCCCGACAAGGTCCTGGCGCGCGGTTATGTGCGGGTGACCGGCGCACACGGCCGTACGCTGACCGACCGTGAGGCGGCCGCGCAGGAGGCCGTGCTCTCGCTCAAGTTCCGCGACGGCGAGCTGGCCGTCGCGCCCGCCGCCGCCCGCGCGGCGCCGCCGGCCAGGCCCCGTCCGCGGCGCGGCGGGGACGAAAAGCGGCAAGAGGATTTGTTCGGCTGAGCGCGGCTTGCTAGAAGGGGACCATGCTGATGTCTGCCGATACCCCCGCCACGCTGGTCTACGGGCCGAGCGATTACCGCGTCGTCCGCCCGGGCAAGTTCGTCCTCTGCGCCGTGACCGGCGAGCGGATCGCGCTGCGCGACCTGACCTATTGGAGCGCGGAGCTCCAGGAAGCCTACGCCAGTCCCCAGGTGGCCACCCGGCGGATACTGGAGGCCCGGTGAGCCGCCGCACCGCGGCGTGTTCGGCGCTGGCCGCGCTGGCCTTCGCCGGCTGCCATCCGGCCGGGGGCGCGGCGGCAAGCGAGGGTGAGCGGGCCGCCGCCCCCGCCGCGGCGGGTGATTTCGCCTATGCGGGCGCGCTGACCCAGGGCGGCTTCGTGCGCGGCACGGCCCCTCCCGGCGCGCAGGCGCTGCGCTTCAACGGCGAGCCGCTCGCGCTGGCGGCGGACGGCAGCTATTTTGCCGCTTTCGACCGCGACTCGGGGCCTTCCGCCCTGCTCGAGGCGACTCTGGCGAGCGGCGAGGTCGTTTCCCGCCCGCTCGCGGTATCGCCGCGCGGCTGGAACATCGAACATGTCGATGTTGCGCGCCGCGCCGGGGGGGCGAGCGAGAGCTTCATGCGCCGGCGCCGTCCCGAGCTCGAACGGATCGCGGCGGCCCGCGCGGTCGGGGCGCAGAGCGAGGGCTGGCGCCAGAATTTCATCTGGCCGGTGCGCGGGCGGATCTCCGGCCGCTTCGGCTCGCAGCGGATCTATCGCGGCGAGCCGGGCAGCTACCATTCGGGGATCGACATCGCCACCGGCGGGAGCGGCGCCACCTTCGTCGCCCCGGCCGATGGCGTGGTCACGCTGGCGGCAGCCGATTCGCCCTTCTCGCTCGAGGGGCATTTGCTGATCATCGACCATGGCAACGGGCTCAACAGCGCGTTCCTCCATTGCTCCGCCCTGCTGGTGAAGGAGGGCGAGCGGGTGGCGCAGGGCCAGCCGCTGGGCAAGATCGGCATGAGCGGCCGCGCGACCGGCCCGCATCTGCACTGGTCGCTCAAATGGCATGATGCCCGGCTCGATCCGCTGCTCTTCACCGGGCCGATGTAGTCACGCCCGTGGCGAATTTGCATCTTTGTTAGTCGGCGCGATTCGCGACGGACATTTCGTAACAACGGTTACTGTAACGTCTGAAATTATATTGCGTAAGTCCCGCAAATGCAGGGATTTTCCTAGTCACAATCAACTGTGGCAGAATGGTTACATCGGAAAGCGAATGTCCGCTTGTCGCGCAGAAGCGCATTTACGCGGAGCCGATGGTCGGAGCATGCCCTCGTATCATTTGTGATTGTTTCGGCTGCAACCGGCATGCGCCGCGCGCCGAAGCGGGTGTGGAAGGCCCGCGAAGATCACGAATGGATACCCGCAGCGGCCCGGTGACCCGGGCCTCTGCCGTAAGAAAGGGACTGGAATTTGATCATGAACACGAAGACCGCTCTGCGCGGTTCGAGCGCGCTCTATGCGTTCACCGCGGTCGCCGCGATGGCCATGACCGCCATCGCCACCCCCGCTCTCGCCCAGGACGAAGACGAAGGCAACGCCATCCTCGTCACCGGCACGCGCATCGCGCTGCCGCAGGCGCAGTCGGAAGCCCCCGTCCAGATCATCGACGATGTCGCGATCGACGATTCGGGTGCCACCAACATCCAGGAAGTGCTGCTCGAAAATCCGGTGTTCGGTACCCCGGCGCTCAGCCGCACCAACTCGGCCTTCCTCACCTCGGGCACCGGCGTGTCCACGGTCGACCTGCGTGACCTCGGTTCCGACCGTACGCTGGTCCTGATCAACAACCGCCGCGTGGTCTCCTCGCTGGCCGGTTCGGCCACGGTCGACCTCAACGTCATCCCGACCCAGTTCATCGAACGCATCGACATCCTCACCGGCGGCGCCTCCTCGCTCTACGGTTCGGACGCTGTCGCCGGCGTGGTGAACTTCATCTACAAGACCGACTTCAACGGCATCGAAGCCAATGCCCAGTACGGCCTGACCGAATATGGCGACGACCAGCGCTACCAGCTGAACGTCACCGCCGGCACCGACATCGCCGATGGCGACGGCAACATCATGGTCCACTTCGGCTATTCGAACGAAGAGGGCCTGCTCTCGCGCGAACGTGCAAACACGCGGGTCGACGGGATCAGCTCGATCTATCTCGGCGGCGAATGGGGCGATGACACCGAACCCTTCTTCTCCAGCTATCCGGAACAGGGCCGCTTCATCACCTCGAACGGCACCTTCACCTACGATCCGAACGGCCAGCTGCAGGATTGCTTCACCACCAACGGCACCACCTGCGCCGCCACGATCGGTTCGGGCACCGGCCCCAACGGCTTCAACCGCCAGTTCTACCGCACGCTGGCGGTTCCGGTCGAACGCTACCTGTTCGCCACTGCGGGCAATTACGCCCTTGGCGACAATGTGAACTTCTTCTTCGAAGGCACCTACAACAAGACCAGCTCCTCGCGCATCATCGAGCCTTTCGCACTCGCGTCGGACGGTTCCACCGGGATCTACCCGGCCTCGGGCGTGATGCCGGTCGAAAACTACCTGCCGGGCACCGGCACGATCGTGGCCAATCCGCTGGTCCCGACCGAGATCGTCAATGCCGCAACCGACACCGATGGTGACGGCCTGCGCGACATCGGCTTCGCTCGCCGCCTGTCCGAATTCGGCAACCGCACCGGCAGCACCGATCGCGATTTCTATCGCTTCGTGGTCGGCCTCGACGGCGACTTCATGGACGGCCAGTTCCGCTGGGATGCCAGCTACAACTACGGCCAGGTCAACGAAAACCAGACTTCGAGCGGCCAGGTCAATGTCGTGAACTTCCGCGACGCTCTCGCGGTCCGCAGCGAAGTGGGCGACGAGAACGGCAACGGCATTGCCGGCGAATCGATCTGTATCAGTGCCGAAGCGCGCGCCAACGGTTGTGTTCCGGCGAACATCTTCGGTGCAGGCAGCCTGAGCCAGGCCGCCGTCGATTACATCGCCGCGCAGGGCACCTACCAGACCGGTATCAAGCAGCATGTCGCCCAGGCCAATATCTCGGGTGCGCTGTTCGAACTCCCGGCTGGCCCGGTCGGCGTTGCCGTCGGCGGTGAATACCGCGCCGAATCGTCCTATTCGGACAATGATGCGCTGACCAATGCCGGCCTCAACGCCGGTAACAAGCTGCCCGATACCTCGGGTGAATTCGACGTCTGGGAAGCCTTCGCCGAAATCAACATCCCGATCCTGGCCGATATGCCGGGCATCGAACTGCTCGAAGTCGGCGGCGCGGTCCGTTACGCCGATTATTCGACCATCGGCGGGGTCACCAGCTGGAACGTCACCGGCACCTGGATGCCGATCGAAGACATCCGCATCCGCGGTACCTTCGCTCGCGCGGTCCGTGCGCCGAACATCGGCGAACTCTATGCCGGTCTCTCGCAGACCTTCCCCTCGGGTCTCCAGGACCCCTGTGAAGGCATCGGCGCGACCGGCGGCGGGGCTCTCGGCGACAACTGCCGTGCGGCTCCGGGCGTTTCGAACAACATTGCTGCCAATGGCGTGTTCACCCTGACCCAGGGCGACCTCCAGGGCATCAGCGGCTTCAACGGCGGCAACCCGAACCTCGGCGAGGAAACTGCGGATTCGTGGACGGTCGGTGCGGTGTTCCAGCCGCGTTCGGTCGACTTCCTCCGCAATCTGGTGCTCACGGTGGACTATTATAACATCGAGATCGAAGATGTTATCGCGTCCTTCCCGCGCCAGTTCTCGCTCGACCAGTGCTATGCCGAAGGCAATGACACCTTCTGCGGCCTGATCACCCGCCGTCCGTCCGACACGGCCACCAACAGCGCCGGCTCGATCGAATATATCGACGCGCTGGCGGTCAACGCCGCCATCCTCGAAACCGAGGGCGTCGACGTCACGGCCAGCTGGTGGACCGGCCTCGGCCTGCTCGAGGGCGACCGTCTGTCGGCCCGCGTTGCCTATACCCACGTGATCAAGAACGACTACACGCCGCTCGCCGGCGAGGACGTCGATCCGGCCGCGGGCGAAATCGGCACGGCCAAGGATCGCTTCACCACGAACCTCGCCTACAGCACCGATGACTTCAAGCTGGGCTTCACCGGCACCTTCATCGGCAAGTCGTGGGAAGACGACCAGTTCTTCGGCGAACCCGAAGTCGAATCGGTTCCGGCGATCTTCTACCTCGACATGAACGCTTCGTATAAGATCCACGAAGCGATCGAACTCTACGGCGGCGTCGACAACCTGCTCGACACCGATGCGCCGAACATCCTCACCCAGACCACGTTCAACGTGACGGGTGCGGATACGGCTGCCGACGTCTACGACGTCTTCGGTCGCCGCTACTACCTGGGTGCGCGCGTGCGCTTCTGATCCCGGCAGTAGTTTACGGACAAGGGAAAGGGGGGCTTCGGCTCCCCTTTCTTTTTGCGCGTCGCGCGGCTTGACCGCGGCCCCGCGGCTTGGCACGCGCGGGGCATGTGGCGCGCGGTTCTGATCCTGCTGGTCGCGGCCGGTCTCGCGCCCGGCCTTTACCTGCGCAGCACCCCGTCACCGCGTTCGAACTCGATGCATTTCGAGGCGGCGCAGATCGCAATCCCGCCCGCAAAGCGCCGGCTGGCCGAGGCCGACGGCGCGCCGATCCTCGAACAGGCCTGGGCGCTCAGCAGCGAGAATTCCTCCTTCGCCGGCTTCTCGGCGCTGCTGGCGCGCGGCGGGGGCGAATTCTTCCTGCTCTCCGACCATGCGGTCTCGCTGCGGCTCGCGCTCGATGCCGATGGCCCGCGCATGCGCGACCTCAAGCCGCTCTGGCGCCGGACCGGCGCGGGGCGCTTCTTCTTCGATTCCGAATCGCTCACCGACGATCCCGCCAGCGGGCGAATCTGGATCGGCATAGAGGGACGCAATGCGATCATGCGGCTGGAGCGCGGCTTCCGCGATCCGGTCGAAGCCGCCCCGCCGGAGATGGCCGACTGGCCCTACAACAACGGCCCCGAGGCCATGGTGCGGCTGGCCGACGGGCGCTTCCTGGTCCTTGCCGAAGGGTCGCTGTTCGGTCTCGGCGCCGACAGCCCCGGCCTGCTGTTCACCGGTGACCCGGTAGAAGGGGCGGCGGTGACGCCGTTCCTGTTCCGGCCGCCGGAAGGCTATCTGCCGACCGATATGGCCCGGCTCCCCGACGGGCGGGTGCTGATCCTGCTGCGTGCGGTCAAATTCGGCCTGCCGCCACGCTTCACCGCGCGAATCCTGCTGGCCGATCCGGCGGCGATCACGGCGGGCGAATCATGGCCGTGGCAGGAGGTGGCGTTTCTCGAGGACCCTGCCTTGCCGCTGGACAATTTCGAAGGGCTGGCGGTGAGCCCGGGGAGCGGCGGTGCGCTCGACCTCTGGCTCGTCTCGGACGACAACAAGGCGGCCTATCAGCGCACGCTGCTGCTGCGGATCTCCTGGACCCCGCCGGCGCGCTAGGCAAAGCAAAAGGCGCATGGAAACCATGCGCCCTGCTGCTCTCTCGGGTCGCCGGGCCGGGCCCGGCGGGAAGCGGTCAGGCCGCGGCCTGGACCTTCTTGAGCTCGCGCTTCACCTTGAGCGCGCGGTCGCTGAGCTTCGAATCGGAGGTCTTGAGCAGCCAGTTGTCGAGGCCGCCATTGTGTTCCACCGAACGCAGGCCCTGCGCGCTGACGCGGAACTTGAAGCTGCGGTCGAGCTTTTCGCTCAACAGCGTGACGTTCTGCAGATTGGGCAGGAAGACGCGCTTGGTCTTGTTGTTGGCGTGGCTCACATTGTGGCCGATCTGGCGGCCCTTGCCGGTCAGTTCGCAGATACGCGACATGGTGATCTCTCGTTTCGAAAAAGCAGATTTGCTCGGAAAGCCGCGCGCATAGCCAGCAATGGGCGAATCGTCAAGCATTCCTGCGGCATTGCGGGCGCCGGCTTTGCAGGCTAGCCGGAGCCATGACCCGCTGGCCCCTTCCCGAACCGATGCGCCTGGCGCTCGAACAGGCGCGGCTGGCCGTGGCTTCGGGCGAAGTGCCGGTCGGGGCGGTGGTGGTGCGCGGCGGCGAAGTGGTCGCTGCGGCGCATAACGCGCCGCGCGCGCTCGGCGATCCGACCGCCCATGCCGAGCTGCTGGCGATTCGGCGGGCGGCCGAGGCGCTCGGGCGCGAGAAGCTCGAGGAGTGCGAACTCTGGGTCACGCTCGAACCCTGCGCCATGTGCGCCGGGGCGATCACCCATGCGCGGATCGGCCGGCTCTATTACGCCGCCGCTGATCCCAAGGGCGGCGCGGTCGAGCATGGCGCACGGGTGTTCGAACAGGATCAGTGCCTGCACCGGCCGGAGGTCTATTCGGGCATGGGCGCGGAGGAGGCCGGGCAGCTGCTGCGGGACTTCTTCCGCGCGCGGCGCGGCTAGAGCCCGCGCCAGATCTTTGCCGGCTGGCTGTCGCCTGCGCCCAGCTGGCTGCCCGAGCAGCGCGCGGGGAGGAAATCCCTGCCGTAGCAGAGGCGGACTTCCTCCAGCCAGCCGCGGCGGTTGAGATGGATGCCGAGCTGGTCGGTGCGCCAGGCCGGGTTGGCGGCGACGAAGGCCTCGCGCAGGCGCCCGGCGGTGAGCCCCTCGCGCCGTGAGAGCAGGTCGAGATCGGGCAGGCGCGGCTCGACGCTTTCCCACAGCGCCTCGGCGGCGGCGAAATAGGCCTCGGGCGTGCGCGCCATGCAGCTGCCGTGCTTGGCCCATTCGCGTGCCAGCAGCTGCGCCGAGGGCGTCATGCAGAGATTGCGGCGGAGCAGCCGGGGCGAGGGGCGGTGCGGGCTCGGGCACCATTGCGGCCAGCGCCCGGCGGCCCCCTCGGGCCAGAGCCCGTGGACGATCAGGCCGAAGCGGCCGTGGCGGCCCGAACATTGCATGGCGTCACTTGCGCGACTTTGCCGAGTTTGGCGAATCTGTCCCTGCCGGCAAAATTCCGGCGACCAGCTCAGCACCAGCGTATAGCTCGCGACAGGCATGTGCCGGACCGGTCCGTCGGGCGTAACGGATCTGACAGTGATGGGGGCCTCGTCGGTCCGGCACTCATAGGCCTGCGCCAGCGCGGTCCCCGGAAGGGCCAGCGTGGTCAGACAGGCGAGCAGAACCGCGGGGCGGATCACAGCGGGGCGAAGTCGAGCCCGATATCGGCCGCCGGCGCGCTCTGGGTCAGTCGCCCGACCGAGACGAAGTCGACGCCCGTAGCGGCCTTGGCGGCGATGGTATCGAGATCGATCCCGCCGCTGGCCTCGGTCGGCACTCTCCCGGCGACGATCGCCACCGCCGCACGCAGCGTGTCGGGGTCCATGTTGTCGAGCAGGAGATGGCTCGCCCCGGCGGCGAGCGCGGGTTCGATCTGGTCGAGCCGGTCGACCTCGCAGATGATGTCGCGCACCCCGGCATCGCGCGCCCGGCGCACCGCTTCGCCGACATCGCCGGCAACCAGCACGTGGTTGTCCTTGATCATCGCCGCGTCCCACAGGCCCAGGCGGTGGTTGCGCGCGCCGCCCATGCGGGTGGCGTATTTCTCGAGATGGCGCAGGCCGGGGATGGTCTTGCGGGTATCGAGCAGCACGCATTTGCCAGGGCCCATGGCCTCGACATAGGCGCGGGTCATGGTGGCGATGCCCGAGAGGTGCTGGACCGTGTTGAGCGCGCTGCGTTCGGCGGTCAGCATGGCCCGAGCGTTGCCGGTCAGGCGCATCAGATCGGACCCGGCAGGAACGCTGGCGCCCTCTTCCGCCAGCAGTTCGATCTCCATCGCCGGATCGAGCGCGAGGAAGAAGGCCGCGGCCAGCGGTAGTCCCGCGACCACGATCGCATCGCGGCTGTCCATCACGCCGGAAAAGCGCGCATCGGCAGGGATCACGCTTTCCGCCGTGACGTCATGTCCGCCGCCGGGCAGGCCCGCGCCGAGGTCCTCGTCCAGCGTTGCGCGGACGAAAGCGGCAAGGTCGAAACCGGGAAGCGCGAAGGTCATGCCGGACTAATAGCCCGGTCGGTCAGGACCGCAAGGCCGGCCCCGCGCAAGGCGTCAATGGACGAAGCGCGCGACGACGTTCCGGTAGGAACGCGAGACCTTCACGTCAGCCCCGCTTTCGAGCACCAGGAAGCATTCGCCATTGGTGTGCGGGCGGACCTGGCGCACGAGGTTGAGATTGACGATCCAGCTGCGATGGACGCGCTGGAACACGCGCGGATCGAGCCGCCGCTCGAGGTCCTTCATCGTCTCGCGCAGGATCAGCGAGGTGTCGGCGGTATAGATGCACATGTAGTCGCCGGCGGCCTCGATCCGCTCGATCGTGTCGACATCGACCCGGAAGATCTGCCCGCGATCCTTGACGTTGATCAGCTTCTCGTAGCGCCCGGCGGCATCCTCTTCCTCGGGCAGCTGCTCCATCGCCTCGGGGGCGACTTCGGACAGCACCGACTTGAGTTTCTCCGCCTCTTCGGCCGAGCGCTTCTCCGTCATGCGCTGGCGCACGCGCTCGACCGTGTCGGCAAGCTTGTCGACGTCGACCGGCTTCATCAGGTAGTTGACCGCATTGGCCTCGAAGGCGCGGATCGCGTGCTCCTGATAGGCGGTGACGAAGACGAACAGCGGCGGTTCGATCTCCATCACGCCTTTCACGACGGAAAAGCCGTCGAAGCCTGGCATCTGGATATCGAGAAAGACCAGGTCGGGCTTCTCGGTCTTGATCTTGCGGATGGCCTCGCGCCCGTTGGCGCAGGTGTCGATGACCTCGACATCGGGAAAGGCTTCCAGCCGCAATTGCAGGCCCTGGATGGCCAGTTTTTCGTCGTCGACGATGATCGTTCGGATAGTCATGCGTTACAATTCCAGCGTTTGCTGTTCCGATGGAGCCGGGCGGCGCGTGTCCGCCGGCCCTGGGGGGCGGGGCAGGGCTTGCGCCTGCTCGGTATCTGCGAGCTCATATGGGATCTCGATGATGACGGTGAAACCACCATCGGCAGGGGTGCGAATCTCGAAGCGGTGATCCTGTCCATAGGCCTGGGCGAGCCGGTCGCGGATATTCGACAGACCGACGCCGGTCGAACTCGGCCTGCTGCCCATTGCAGACTGGAACCTGCTTGGGCCGCCGGCGTCGATTTGCAAACCCGGGCCGGTGTCGGAGACGGTGATCCGAAGCCTTTGCCCGACCAGTTGCGCCCCGATCGAGATTTCCGCGCCTTCTTCCTGCGCCGAAACCGCGTATTTGATCGCGTTCTCGACCAGCGGCTGCAGCAGCAGCGAGGGCAGGCAGGCGTTGGCGGCCGAGGGGTCGATGCGGAATTCGGTCCGCAGCCTGTCTTCGAAGCGCATCCGTTCGATCTCGAGATAGAGCTTCAGCGTCTCGACTTCCTCGGCCACGGTCACCTTGCCGCCCGGCTCGTTGACCAGCGTGTGGCGCAGGAAGGAGGACAGGCGGGTCAGCATGGCGTTGGCCGGCTCGGTCTGCTTGAGCAGGACCAGGGTCGAGATCGAATTGAGCGTGTTGAACAGGAAATGCGGGTTCAGCTGGTAGCGCAGCATGGCCAGTTGCGCGCCGGTCGCCTGCGCCTGCAGCCGCTCGAGCCGGTCGGTCTGCTCCTCGACCTGGAGAAAGAAATTGATCGCGTAATAAAGCCCGGTCCACGAACCGAGCAGGGTGAGGTTGTAGAAGATCACGCCGACGAAGCGCTGGGCGAAGCCCATCTCGCTGTCGGGGCGGTAGAGGCTGATCACCCAGCTGTCGATGAAGGCGTAGAGGCTCACCGCGGCCGAGAGCACGAGCGCGGTCGCGCCCCAGGTCACCAGTGGGCGGCGGGTGATCAGCCTGCCGTAGATAACCGAGAGGATCAGGCTGATCGAGAAGCCGGTGATCACGGTGATCAGGATCACCAGGAGGAAGTCGAGCGGCTGCGAATTGGCGAGCGCGGAGGCTACGCGCAGCACGAAGGCGCCGCCCCAGCCGATCAGCTGCAGGCGCCAGAAGGCGCGGTTCTTGTCCCTGAAGAAGGGCGCGGGTTGGAACGGCAGCACGGCCATGACCGGCCGACCCTAGCCTATTTTTGCAGGCCAGGGCAGGCCTGCGCGGCGGTCACGAACGGGCATCGGCAATCGCATCGGCCAGGGCGCTCGCCCCGACTGCGCCGGAAAAGCCGCTTTCGCCGACTACCCAGCTCGGCGTCCCGTCGAAGCCGAGCGAGCGGGCGAGCGAGACATTGCCGGCCAGTTCGGGTTCGTATTTGCCGCCTTCGATCGCCGCGCGGGCCGCCGCGAGGTCCATTCCGGCGGTCCGGGCGGCCTGTTCGATCGTTTCGGCCGAGGGCCGGCCCACGGCGAACATCGCCTTGTGGAAGGCCTCGAACTTGCCCTGGTCGGCCGCGGCGAGCGCCATGCGCGCGGCATCGGCGCTTTCCGGGGCAAGGATCGGGTATTCGCGGATCACCACCCGGAGATCGGGATTGTCGGCAATCAGTTTCTCGACGTCGGCGACGCTCTGGCGGCAGAAGCCGCAGGCGTAATCGCTGAATTCGACCAGCGTGATCGCTCCCTCGGGATTGCCGAGCACGGCGCCGGGATAGGCGGTCTCGAGCTGGGCCCGGGCAGGTGCGAGGCGGGCCTGCGATTCCTTGGCCTGCAGCGCCTGGATCGCTTCGGGCAGGACTTCGGGATGGGCCATCAGATAGTCGCGCGTCGCGCGGTTGTGCGTGCCGGTGCCGAGGCCGGTGAGATCCCACAAGGCGGCTCCGCCGAGGCCCCCGCCGAGACCGAGGGCAAGGACCAGCAGCAGTTGCGCCGACGAGAGGGTTGCTTTTTCGCTCATGTGCCTGAGCTACCTGCGGTCCTGCTCGCGTTCAAGCGCCGCTTGCGCCTCATGGGCGACATCCTGTGCTCGCAGCCAGTCGGGAGAGCCGGCGGGCAGGCCGGATTCGGCCACGCGGGCGTTCTGCAGCGCCTCGGCGTAGCGCCGGCTCATGACCTGCTGCTCGGCGCTGGCCAGCCGGGCCCGCGGCATATCGCCGCGTTCGGCATAGACCACGCCGAGCTGGTACCAGGCGAAGGGATTGAAGCGGTCGCGCCCGACTGCGGCCTTGAGCACGCGTTCGGCCTCCTCGAAATGGGCCTTGTCCTCGGTCGCGATCAGCGCATGGCCGAAAGTCGCCGCGATCAGTGGCTCATTGCCGGTCGCCGCGGTTGCCCGGCGCAGCGGGTCGAGCGCGTCTTCGGGATGGCCCGATTCGAGCAGCACCTGGCCCTTCAGCTCTAGAAAATAGGGGTCTTCGGGATCCTCGGCGATCAGCGCGTCGACCTCGTCGAGCGCTTTCTCGATCCGCGCGTCCTTGTGATAGGCATAGGCCCGCGCATAACGCGCCGGCGTGCCGGACATATATTCGGGATAGTGCCGCAACGTGTCAGCCGGTTCGGCGATATAGCCATAGAGCTTGGCCTTGATCCGCTCGAAGCGGGCCTGCAGTTCCGCGTCGTCGGGTGCTGTCCAGGACGGGTCGGCCTCGTAGGCTTCGCGCAGCCTGGCGATGCGGTCGCCCGAGAGCGGATGGGTGCGGACGAAGGCATCCTCGTCGTCCTGGCTGTAGCCGTAGCGGAACTCGAGATTCTGCAGCCGGCCGAAGAATGCCAGCGATCCGCGCCCGGAGATGCCCGCCTTGGAGAGATATTCGGCTCCGGCGGCGTCGGCGGAGCTTTCCTGCACCCGGCTGAAGGCGAGATATTTGCCCAGCGCCGCGCGCTGGCCGGCCATCAGGATGCCCATGCCCGCCTCGCCTGCGCCCGCGGCCATGGCCGCGACGCCCAGCAGCATCGAGAGGAGGGTGATATTGGTCGCCGCTTCGGCGCCTTCGGAGCTGCGGATCACGTGCCCGCCGGTGACGTGGCCCAGTTCATGCGCCATCACGCCCTGGACCTCATTGGCGGTCTCGGCGGCGTTGATCAGCCCGCTGTGGATGTAGATTCGCTGCCCGCCCGCGACGAAGGCGTTGATCGAATTGTCGTGCACCAGCACGATCTCGACATTCTCCTGCAGCCCGGCGGCCCGCGCCAGCGGTGCGACCATGTCCTGCAGCAGGGCTTCGGTTTCGGCATCGCGCAGGATCGACTGCGCCGCCGCCGGCTGGGCGGCCAGGCCGAACAGGGCGAGAAAGGCGGTCAGGAAGGCGAGCAGGCGCATGGAAACGCCGTCTTAGCGGCATTTGGCCTGAACCGGCAATGAAGCTCTGCGGGGCGGGGCTCCGGCAGCCTCCCGCCGGCCAGTTTCGCCTAAGGGGCCACCAGTTTCGCCTAAGGGGCCAGCAACTTGCGCGCGGCCTTTTCGACCAGCGTGACCTCGTGCGGCACCTCGCCGAGCAACAGCACTTCGCCGGCAGGCGTGCGGCGGATCATCACCAGGGCGAATTCCTCGCCTGCGCTGTCCAACGCCTCGAGTGTCTGCGGCTCGATCTTGCGTAGCCGCCGGGCGACGGCTTTGCGGACCTCGTGCCGCTGTTCGACCGATTCGCCGTTCTCCTCGCGGCGCAGGCGGCGCTCTTCCGCCACCACCCCCTTGAGGCCGCCTTCGGCCTGGCGCAGGAAGGCGGGGAGTTCGCCGCGGTCAAGCTGCAGCCGCCGGGCATGGCCGAGCGCGGTGGCGTATTCGGTAATGCGGGTCTTGTCGTAATCGATGCCGAAGACCAGCTTGACCAGCGGGGTCAGCGGGGCGCGATCCTGCCGCTCGAGACCGGATTCGGCGAGCAGGTCCTCGAATTCCTCCGGTTCGGCTTCGGCCGCGAGCGAGAAATCATAGGCCTTGCCGATTGCGTCATAGAGCGCGGCGCGGCTGCGGTCCTCGCTGTTGATCGCGGTCTGCGCCAGGGCACGGGCCGAGGCGAGCGTATCGTAGAGGCCGAGTTCCTCCTCGTCGCTGCCGGGCGGGACAATGTCTATGGCAGCGGCTTCGGGCGGCAAGAGTCCTTCCGGCTCGACCAGGTCGTCAGCCGGTTCCGCCGCGAGTGCCGGCGCGGCTTCGGCGAAGCCTGCGTCCTGGACACCCTCCGCGGCGGCATCCTCGGGGAAACCCGCATCCGCCTCCGGCAGCGTGGGCGTGTCTCGCCCGGCGACCAACTCTTCCTGGGCGAGATCGAGGATGGCGTCCTCATTCTCTCCACCATCGCCGAAACCCGGGGCTGGCGGTGCGTCGCTTGGCGCGGGTCGCGCTTCGGTGCCGAAGTCCTCGTCACCCGCTGGCGGGAGGATCGTGCCGTCGAGCGTCACGGTCGGCGGGTTCTCGGGCTTGCGGATCATGCTGGCAAACATGTTGCCGGCCAGCGAGGGTTCCCCGGCTTCCTCGTTCCAGTTGATATTGAGCCCGAAGGATGGCCTGGGCAACGCTTCGGCATCGCCGTCCTCGTCGGCGTCGAAGCTGCCGAGGTCCAGCACGCCATAGGCCTCGTCTCCGGTCGGCCCGGCAGCGGGTTCGTCCGCGTGGCCCATGTCCTCGGCTAAGGTGTCCTCGTCTGAGGCGTCCTCGTCCAAGGCTTCGGGTGCGACGTCCGCGGATGCGTCGTCTGCGCTGCCGAAATCATTGGCGGCCGGCCCGTCGGCCCAGTCGCCGATTTCGGCCTCGGCGCGCTTGGCGATCGCGGCGAAGGGGTCGCGGATCTCCTTCGCGCCGCCGTCCTCGCTCGCGACGACCAGCGGGGACGGGGCCTCCGTATCCTCGGAATCGGCAAGCAGCGCGGATGCGTTCAGCGCCTGGTCGATCTGCAGCAACAGATCCTCGGTCGCCTGCTGGTCGGCCATTTCCTTCCAGTTGATCACGCCATAGATGAAGTCGATCGCATCGTCGTCGCTCGAGAAGGGCAGCAGGATCCCGCGGTAGAGGATCGTTGCCCCGCGCTGGTTCACGAATTCGGCCTCGAAGCCGATCGGCGCCTGGTTGGCGAGGATCTGCATGTAATGGTCGGTGATTCGCGAGAGCAGCGAGCGGCTCGGCACATCGGCGAGCGTCTCTATCTCGGTGTCGGTGTCGCATTCGGCGGCGAGCTTGTCGCCGAGATAGGAAATACCGGGATTGTCGACTCCGTTGGTGAAGTCGAGCAGCACGCTATAGGGCCCGAAATCGGTCAGCTTCTCGGGTTCGAGATCCTCGATCGCCGGATAGTTGCGGTCTTCGAGCAGGCCGGCCCAATGGTTGTAGGCGCGCACCTGCATGCGGCGCTCGTCCTGTCCGATTCCGGGAGGAGGAGCGTCATGGCCGGTGTCTTCTTCGCCGACGTCATAATCGCTGGCGTCGTCAAGCTCGTCGGCCCGTTCGGCGAAGTTGCCCCTAAGCGTGTCCATTGACGCGAAACCCCATTGATACGTGCTTTACGCCGTGTGTTTTCGCGCCACATGGTGAAGAATTCGTAAAGCATAGCCGGCCCTCGGGGAGGGTTTGACGCCAGGTCCTGGCGTCACCGGGGCGGCGTGCCGCCACCTGTGGTGCAGGCTCTAGGCGGGGACGCCGCAATCCGGGTCGAGCAGGGACCAGTGCCGGCGCAGGGCCGCGCGGGCGAGACGTTCGAGCTCTGTCTTGCGCCGAGCCGCCGCGAGCGGAAGGCTCGGGGCGGGCCGCAGGATTTCCGCATCGTAGCTGTCGGCGACGATCACCCCGCAGCTCCCGGGCAGGAATTCGGCCAGCTCGAGACAGGCGCGGTCGAGCGTCGGAGGCAGGCCCCAGAAGAAACGGTCGCAGAAATCGAGATAGTCGGGCCATTTGCTGTCGCCGAGCAGATCGGCGCGGCTGACCTTGATCTCGACGATCACCACCCTTCCCTTGGCATCGACCCCCATCAGGTCGGCCCTGCGCCCGTTGCGCAGCGGCATTTCCGCCAGGCACCAGATGTCGTTGCGCGCGAACAGGCGGCCGATCCCGCGCGCGACGTCGCCCGCGGCAAGGTCCGCAAGGGAGGGAATTGCAGGCGCGGCCGAATCGCTCATGCCCCCTGTTGGAACAGAAGGGGAACCCGGTCAAGCCAGGCGAGGCCCGGCCGCGGCGCTATTCGATCGAATCGAAGCCCGAGCCCTCGTCCAGCCCGAGGTCGATATTCGCCCCGCCCTCTTCGGAACGCAGGCGGTTGTTCTCCGCGCAGACATATTCGCGAAGCGGGAATTCGTTATCGAGCTTGAAGGCCATGTTGATCACGAAGGGCGCGGTCAGCACCTCGGGATCGGTGATCGTCATCCGGTCGTAGAGGAAGTCGCCCTCGCGCCAGATCCGCTCGACCGTCTTCATCTGCTCGCTGTGCTCGATCCCCGCGGCGATCACGGTCAGCGGGTGGAAGCCGACGGTCTCGACGACCAGCGAATCGCCGTCCCAATGGCCGACGGAATTGCCGTTGAAGAAGAAGTCGGGGTCCTCCGGCAGAGCGCGGCCATCGGTATAGATTCGGCGCACCTGCATATAGGCTTCCGTGATCAGGGTGACCCGGCCCGGCGAATAGAGGATCTCGATCGGATAGGGCTGCTGCATCACTCCGGGGATGCCCGGCGGGATGCAATGCGCCTGCATGTACTGGTCGGGCCCGCCTTCTGCGATGCTCGCCTGATAGGCATCGAACCGGGCCTGCGCTGCGGGGGTCAGCTGCGGGCGAGCGGCGCTGCGGTCGCTGAACAGCCGGCTCCAGTCGGGATACCAGATGCCCGAGAAGTCCGGGAGTTCGGCCAGTTCGCGATAGTCGCTCGCCCGGGGAACGGGCGCGGGATCGCCGGAGGAGAGCGTCGGCCAGGCGGCCTGGGCTCCCGTCGGCAGGGCAGCGCCCAGAAGGACAAGTCCGGCAAGCGCCGGACGCAAGGATTTCGGGATCGGCATCATTCTCCCTTCCGATCGGATTTTCTGCTCGGGAAAGTGCTGTCAGCACGGGCCGGAAGTCAAGCACCGGGTTGATTTTGTCCGAACTATCGTGCCAAACGGCCGAAACGGTCAGGCGCAGTTAAGTCGGGCCGGCTTAGGAGAGATGCATGCCTGGTAAATTCTCGCCTCGTGGCCTCGTGGCCGGTGCCGTTCTCGCGGCTGGGGCCCTGTTCGCAGTGGCGGGTCCGCTGTCTGCCCATCACTCCACCGCCATGTTCGAATGGGGCAAGGAAGTGGAAATGAAGGGCGTCACGGTCGAGAAGTGGGAATGGACTAATCCGCACACCTTCCTCTACGTGCGCGATGCGGCCGGCAAGCGCTGGGCCTTCGAGGGCATGAGCCCCAACCATCTGGTGCGCTACGGCTGGTCGAAACGCGCGCTCGAGCAGGGCGAGAAGATCGACCTGACCTATTACCCGCTGCGCGACGGCCGCAACGGCGGCTTCAATGTTACCGTGTCCCGGCCCGGCGGCAAGAGCCTGTTCCAGTTCGGCGAACGCGGCTCGGTCCAGTAACTCCCGGCAGCCCGGCAAGAGCGTCGTGCAGGATTCGCTTGGCGTAAGCCCCCACACTTGCTAACCGCGCCTGCGCACCGGCCCAGGCACCCGTAGCTCAGCTGGATAGAGCGCTGCCCTCCGAAGGCAGAGGTCACAGGTTCGAATCCTGTCGGGTGCGCCAGCGCGGAAGGGCTTTCCGGTTGCGGAGCCCTTCGTCGTTTCCGGCGTTACCCGCCTCAGTCCCAGCCTTGCCCCAGGAAGCGCGTCGCGCAGCCGGCGAGCCAGGCGGTGCCGATCGGCAGGGCTTGCTCGTCCACCATCATCCGGCTCGAATGGATCGCGCAGCACTGGCGCCAGTCGCTGCCCTCGGCGGCCACGCCGAGGAAGAACATCGCGCCCGGCGTGCGTTGGAGGACGTAGGAGAAGTCCTCGGCGCCCATGATCGGGTCGGGCATGCGCAGGAAGGCCTCCTCGCCGCCGAGCCTGCGGGCCACGGCGGCGCCGAGTTCGACCGCGCGGCCATCGTTGACGGTCGGCGGAAAGCCTTCATGGATCGTCACCTGCGCGCTCAGGCCATGCGCGGCGGCAATCCCTTCGGCCAGCTGCGTGACCGCCTCGCGCACCGCCAGGCGGCGCTCCTGCGACAGTGTGCGCATGGTGCCCATCAGATAGGCGCTGTCGGGAATCACGTTGAAAGTGCTGCCGGATTCGAGCTTGGCGATGGTCACGATCGTCGCTTCCTGCGCGTTGAAGCGGCGGGTGACCATGGCCTGGATCGCCATGACGATCTCAGCCGCGACCGGGATCGGGTCCTGCGTGTCATGCGGCATGGAGGCGTGGCCGCCCTTGCCGCTGACGAGGATCTCGAGCTGGTCGGCAGCGGCGAGCAGGGGGCCCGTCCGGCTGCCGAGCACGCCGAACTGGGCATTGGGCATGATGTGCAGGGCAAAGGCTGCGCCGAGGTCCGCGTCCACCAGCCCGTCCTCGATCATGAAGCGGGCGCCGTGGTGCCCCTCCTCGCCCGGTTGGAACATGAAATGCACCTCGCCGGCGAGCTCCTCGCGCCCGGCGCACAGCAGCCGCGCCGCGCCCGCCAGCATGGCGGTATGGGTATCGTGGCCGCAGGCATGCATCCGGCCGGCAATGGTCGAGGCGAAGTCGAGCCCGGTGTTCTCGTCCATCGGCAGCGCGTCCATGTCGCCGCGCAGCAGGACCTTCGGCCCCGGCCTGCCGCCCCTGAGTACGCCGACCGCACCGGTGGTCGAGGGCCCTTCACGCCAGTCGAGCGGAAGCCCGGCCAGCGCAGCGAAGACCTTGTCGCGGGTCTTCGGCGTCTGCAGGCCCAGTTCGGGCTCGGCATGGATGGAACGGCGAAGCGACACGATGTCGCCCGCAATGGCACGCGCTTCGGCGAGGATCCGGTCGGTCAGCATCGCGCCAGTCTAGGCGCGTCCCGACCGCGCGGCAATCCGCTGCCTAGGGATACTTCATCGTGATCTTGGTCGCCATGTTGTTCTTCGGCACGGCCAGCCGCACCGACTTGAACGAGGGCAGCCCAGCCACCGTATTGGCGTCGTTGGAGAAGCCGTAGCCTTCTTCGGGCAGCAGCCCGCGGTCGAATTTGTGATTGCCGTTCTCGTCATGGTAGAGCGCAATGGCATAGACCCCGTCCGAGGGCAGGAAGACGCAGCCCTGGGTCGTTCCCTTCTGGGCCTTGATCCGCCCGACGTTGATGCTCCCGCCCTTGGCGAGGAACTGGCTGCGCTTGTCGGGATAGACGGTGATCGTGAGCAGCCCTTCGCTCGACCGCACGTTCTCGGCGATAATGGTGATCCAGAATCCCGAATCCTCGATCTTGCTTCCGGCGCATGCGCGCGCCGGGGCGGCGGAATTCGCAGCGCTGGCGGCGGAAAGGCCGGCCGGAAGCGCGAGCGTCGCGGCCAGAGCCGGGAGCAGGATCTTGCGGGTCGGGGTCATGCGTGCGCTCATGCGGAATTTCCTCGGTTCGGCTTGCCGGGCCGGACAGTCGGCCGATGGGCCCAAGTTAAGTTCATTCATGGCCGGTTCCAGTGGCCGGCAAGCACTGAACCGGTAGTGAACTGGGTTTGCAGCCCGGTGACACAAGTGCCGATAGTGCTTCCCGGCCCTGCCACCAGCTACTCCGAAGAGACGCAAATGCTCCGCTATTGTCCTTTTTCGGCCCGCTAGCGGTGTGGAAAAAGCGAAAGCGCCAGCTTGTCCGGCGATTCGGCTAGGTTTACTGCCAAGGGGCGCCATGGACCGCCCGCTCATCTCGCCATCGATCCTCTCGGCCGACTTCGCGAAGCTCGGCGAGGAAGTGCGCGCGATTGACCGGGCCGGTGCCGACTGGATCCATGTCGACGTGATGGACGGGCATTACGTGCCCAATATCACTATCGGCCCCGGCGTGGTGAAGGCGCTGCGGCCGCATACCGACAAGGTCTTCGACGTCCATCTGATGATCGCCCCAGTCGATCCCTATCTCGAGGAATTCGCGCAGGCGGGCGCCGATATCATCACCGTCCATCCCGAGGCCGGGCCGCATGTGCATCGCACGCTGCAGGCGATCCGGGGGCTGGGCAAGAAGGCGGGGGTGTCGCTCAACCCCGGCACGCCGGCCAAGATGCTCGACTATCTCTACGACGAGCTCGATCTGGTGCTGGTGATGAGCGTCAATCCGGGCTTCGGCGGGCAGAGCTTCATCCATTCGCAGTTGCGTAAGATCGAGGCGATTCGCAGCCAGATCGACAAGCGCGGGCTCGACATCAGGCTGGAGGTTGATGGCGGGGTGAACGCCGAGACCGCGCGGCTCTGTGTCGAGGCGGGGGCTGATGTGCTGGTGGCCGGATCGGCCACCTTCAAGGGTGGGCCGGACTGCTACGCCGCCAATATCGCAGCGCTTAAGGGGGACGGCGCATGAGCGATTCCATGACTCAGCAGAGGCTGGTGTTCGATGATCCGAAGGATGAGGTTGCGAGCCTCGCCATCCCGCTTGAAGACGACCGGGCCGAGCCGCTGGCGCAGGTGCCGGCCGAGGAGGATCCGCAGGGCGAGCTGATCGAGCCGGGCCGGGCGCTGGTCCTGGCCGATTTCCAGCCGCCAGCGATCGGGGCGGGCGAACGGCTGATCCGTCTTGCCTATCGCATGGGGGTGCCTTGCGCCGCGCTGACCTCGCCGATCGGCAAGTCCTCGCGCCCGCGCCTGCTGGCGACGGTGCGGAGCCCGCTCGAAGGCGACCGCGTGGCGGGGATGGCGCTGCGCGCGGGCCATTTCCTGATCCTTGGCGTCAAGACCCCGATCGCGCAGATGAATTTCGCTCCGGCGGCTCCGCTGACGCCGCCGGTCGAGCGTGCGGTGCATGGCTTCTGCTGGTTGCGCGACCTTGCCGCCTGCGCCCCGCGCGAACAATGCACCTCCACCGCCGAAGCCATACTGGCTGCCTGGCTTGCGGCGAACCAGCGCGCAGGCAAGGGGGCGGCCTGGAATGTCGACCATGCCGGGCGGCGCCTGCTCAACTGGCTGATCCACGCCCCGCTAATCCTGTCCGGACGCGACAAGAAGCTGCGCAGCCAGACGCTGACCGCGATTGCCGAAACGGCCCGCTGGCTCGACCGCAATATCGGCCGGGCGGAGGATCGCCTGGCCGAAATGGCCGGCTGGTGCGGGATCACCGCGGCTGGCCTGCTTCTGCCCGATGGCAAGCCGCGCCGCCTGTTCGGCGAGGCCGGGCTGATCCGCGCGCTTGGCGAGCTGGTCGGCGACGATGGCGGTTGCCTCTCGCGCAGCCCGGTCGCGCAGATGGAAGCGGTCGCGCTGCTGGTCGAGCTCTGCGCCTGCTACGAGGCGGTCCGCCGCGATCCGCCGCAGGCGATCGAGACCATGCTCGCCTTGCTGGTACCGCCGCTGCTGGCGTTGACCCATGGTGACGGTTCGCTGGGCAACTGGCAGGGCAGCGGGGCGGTTTCGGCCGACCGGCTCGCCGCGCTGGTCGAGGCCAGCGGTGTGCGCACTCGCCCGCTCAAGGACGTCCGCCAATGGGGCTACCAGCGGGTCGCCGCGCAGAAAACCGTGCTCCAGTTCGACGCCGCCCCGCCCCCGCTGGCGCGTCATGCGCGCTCGGGCTGTGCCTCGACGCTGGCCTTCGAGTTCTCCGATGCCGGGCAGCGGCTGGTGGTCAATTGTGGCGGTGCCGCGCTGGCCGGAGGGCAGGTCCCGGTCCGGATCGAACAGGGGCTGAGGGCTACCGCGGCCCATTCGACTCTGGTGCTCGACGACGCCAATTCGACCGCAGTGCTGATCAAGGGAAAGCTCGGCAGCGGAGTCGGCGAGGTCGAGGTCGACCGGCGCGTGATGCAGCTCGACGGTGGCGGCAGCGCAACGCGGATCGAAGCCAGCCATGACGGCTATGCCGGGCGTTTCGGCCTGGTCCATCGCCGGATCCTGATCCTGCGCGACGACGGCTCGGAACTGCGCGGCGAAGACCTGCTGGTGCCCAATGGACGCAAGGGAAAGCGCGGCAAGGTGCCCTTCGCGATCCGTTTCCATATCGGCCCGGGAGTTGATGTCGGGCTCGCCGACGGCGGACTCGGTGCCGGCCTCGCGCTGCCCGACGGGCGTTACTGGCAATTCGCGGCCAAGGCCGAAGGGGCCGAGCTGGCACTTGAGGACAGCCTGTGGGTCGATGGCTATGGAAAGCCTCACGCGATCCGGCAATTGGTGCTACAGGGCATGGTCTCACGCGGCGGGGGAAGCTTCTCCTGGCTGCTGAAACGCATGGGGTGATATTTCAGTGAGCAATGTGGCGATCAAACGGGCACTGCTGTCGGTGTCCGACAAGAGCGGCTTGGTGGAGCTGGGCCAGACCCTTGCCCAGCATGGGGTCGAGCTGGTTTCGACCGGGGGCACGGCCAGGGCGCTGCGCGAAGCCGGCCTGGCGGTGCTCGACATTTCCGAGATCACCGGCTTTCCGGAAATGATGGACGGCCGGGTCAAGACGCTCCATCCGATGGTTCATGGTGCCCTGCTGTCCGTACGCGACAACAGCGAACATCAGGCCTCCATGGCCGAACACGGAATCGGCGCGATCGATCTGGTGGTGGTCAATCTCTATCCCTTCGAGGCGACCGTGATGCGCGGGGCAGAGCGCGACGAGATCATCGAGAACATCGACATCGGCGGCCCTTCGATGGTCCGTTCGGCCGCGAAGAACCATGCCTTCGTCACCATTGTCACCGATCCCGCCGACTATGCGGGCCTGGTCGGCGAGATGGAGGCCCATGCCGGTGCGACCACGCAGGCCTTCCGCAAGGCGATGGCGGCCAAGGCGTTCAGCGCGACGGCGGCCTATGATTCGATGATCAGCCAATGGTTTGCCTTCGCCGACCAGGGCCAGATGTTCCCCGACATGCTGGCGGTCAACGGCCGCAAGCTCACCGAATTGCGCTATGGGGAGAACCCGCACCAGAAGGCCGCGCTCTATGCGCCGGTCGGCCCGCACACCAGGGGGCTCGCGCAGGCCGAGCAGCTCCAGGGCAAGGAACTCTCCTACAACAATTACAACGACGCCGACGCCGCCTTCGAACTCGTCGCCGAATTCAAGGGCCAGGAGCCGGCCGTCGTCATTGTCAAGCACGCCAATCCCTGCGGGGTGGCGCAGGCGCCGACCCTGCTCCAGGCTTGGCAGGACGCGCTCGCCTGCGACGATGTCTCGGCCTTTGGCGGGATCGTCGCGGTCAATGTCCCGCTCGACGGGCCAACGGCAGAGGCGATCTGCGAGATCTTCACCGAGGTGGTGGTCGCCCCCGCGGCCGATGAGGCAGCCCGCGCCGCTTTCGCCGCCAAGAAGAACCTGCGCCTGCTGGTGACCGGCGACCTGCCCGATCCGCGCCGCGGCGGGCTGCTGGTCAAGCCGATCACGGGCGGCTTGCTCGTCCAGAGCCGCGACAACGGCGCGCTTTCGCCGGCGGATCTCAGGGTCGTGACCAGGCGCCAGCCGAGCGAGCAGGAACTCAGGGACTGCCTCTTCGCCTGGACCGTGGCGCGGCACGTCAAGAGCAACGCGATCGTCTATGCAAAGGACGGGGCCACCGCCGGGATCGGTGCGGGCCAGATGAACCGCCGCGACAGCGCGCGGATCGCGGCGATCAAGGCGCGCGAGGCGGCCGGGAAATTCGGCTGGGCGGAGGCGCGGACGGTCGGCAGCGCGGTCGCCTCGGATGCCTTCTTCCCCTTCACCGACGGCCTGCTGGCGGCGACCGAGGCGGGGGCCACCGCGGTGATCCAGCCCGGCGGCTCGATGCGCGACGAGGAAGTGATCGCGGCGGCGGACGAGGCAGGGCTGGCGATGGTGTTTACGGGCATGCGCCACTTCCGGCACTGAGCTGGCCACTTCACCATCAGTGAGTTGCCGCGCAGGCGGGGACCTCTATCGTTTGCACTGCCAGGGCTGAACCAGGGCCCCTGTGCGGAGAATCACCAAGGGAGGATGCGGCGGTCTTTCAGGATCGCCTGCGCGCAATTGTGCCCCGGCGCGCCGGTGACGCCGCCACCGGGATGGGCGCCCGAGCCGCATAGCCAGAGCCCCTCGACGGGCATCCTGTAACTTCCTGCGCCCAGTACGGGCCGCGCGCTCCAGAGCTGGTCGAGAGTCATGCGGCCATGAAAGATGTCCCCGCCGACGAGGCCGAACTTGGCCTCGAGTGCGCGCGGCGTGTGGACTTGCTGATGGAGCACCAGCTGGCGGAAGCCCGGTGCCATGGCTTCCAGGGCGGTGAAGACGGCGTCGACCGCGGCGTCTTCCTGCTCCTCGCCCATGCCGGGCGCAAAGTGCTGGCAGAACAGGCTGGCGACATGCCGCCCGGACGGAGCAAGGCTGTCGTCGACCAGGCTCGGGATCAGCATTTCGACGACCGGCTTCCTGGCAAAGCCGAACTCGCGTGCGTCGCGCCAGGCCCGATCCACGTAATCGAGGCTCGGTGCGAGGATGATGCCCGACTTGAGGTGGTTGCCCGTTTCGGGCAGGCAGGCGAAGCGCGGCAGGCCGGCAAGGGCGAGATTCATCCGCAGCGAGCCGGAGCCGGCCTTGAAGCCGTCCATCGCGCGGGCGAAGTCCTCCGGCAGGTCGTCGCGGGCGATCAGCCGACCGAAGAGGAGCTTGGGCCCGACATTGGCGATCACCCGCTTTGCGCGCACTTCTTCGCCGTCCGCGAGCCGGATGCCGACTGCCTTGCGATCCTCGACCAGCACCTGCTCGACCCTCGTGTCGGTCACGATCCCGGCGCCTGCCTCGCGCGCGGCCTCCGCCATCAGCCGGGTGATCGTTCCCATCCCGCCCATGACATGGCCCCAGGCGCCCTTCCGGCCGTTGACCTCGCCAAAGACGTGATGGAGCAGGACATAGGCACTGCCCGGGTGGTCGGGCGAGGCGAAATTGCCGACGATCGAATCGAAGCCGAAGGCCGCCTTGACCGGTTCGCTTTCGAACCAGGCATCGAGTAGGTCGCGGGCCGAGCGGGTGAACAGCGCCAGCACCTCGCGCCTGGCGGCCAGCGGGAGCCTGGCGATTGCGCGGGCCTGCAGGGCCGCATCGAACAGGGCGGGCAACCCGCCGCCGGCATCGGGCGGAATTTTCAGCGCAAGGTGGCGCATGACCCCGGCCACGCGTTCGAGCATGGCGTACCATTCGGGCAGGATCTCGGCATCGCGGCTCGAGAAGCGGGCAAATTCCGCTTGCGTCGCGGCCAGCCCGCTACCAAGTCTGAGGCAGTCTCCCGGCCGGTCCGACAGCGGCAGGAAGTTGGAGAGCGGACGTTCGACCACGCGATAGCCACGCTCTGCCAGCCGCATGTCGGCAATTACCCGGGGCTGGAGCAGGCTGACCGTGTAGCTCGCGGTGGAATTGCGGAAGCCCGGCGCGAATTCCTCGGTGACTGCCGCTCCGCCGATGATGTGACGCGCTTCGTGGATCCGGACTTTCAGCCCGGCACGCGAGAGATAATAGGCGCAGACGAGTCCGTTGTGGCCGCCGCCTATGATGACCGCATCCAGCATGCGGATGCCCTGCCGGAGCATTCACTTTCCGGCAAGGAGGATTTGCTAGGAGGCCCGTAACCGATGCGACGCCCGATACGAAAGCAAGAGCATGGCACTGTTCAAACACGATTTCTTCCGGCCTTTCTTCGCCGGCTTCCTGGTGACGACGCTGGCGATCAGCGCGCCTTTCGCGATGCAGGCGATGGCCGGCGCATGACATGGAAAGCTGCCCTCGCCGCGAGTGCGCTCGGTCTTGCTGCTTGCGGCCCGATCAGCGCGCAGGCGGCGGAGGCGGTCTTCGACGCGCCTGTCGCGTCCAGATCTGCCAAGGAAACCGGCGGCGACAAGATCGCCATTTTCGCGGGTGGCTGCTTCTGGGGGGTCGAGGCGGTGTTCAGCCACGTCAAGGGCGTGAAAAGCGCGGTCTCGGGCTATCACGGCGGCAACAGGGCCACGGCGGATTACCGCACGGTATCCTCCGGCGCGACCGAACATGCCGAGGCGGTGCGGGTGGTCTACGATCCTTCGGTCGTGCGCTATGACGAATTGCTGCGGATCTTTTTTGCGGTGGTCGCCGATCCCACGCTCAAGAACCGCCAGGGGCCCGATCGCGGTCCGCAGTACAATGCCGAGCTGGTCCCGATGAGCAAGGAACAGCGCGCGGTGGCCGAAGCCTATCTCGCCCAGATGAAGCGATCGGGCGTGTGGGAGCGGCCGGTAGTGACCGATATCCGCGCCTATAAGGCCTTCTATCCGGCCGAAAACTACCACCAGGATTTCGCCAAGAAGAATCCGCGCCACCCCTATATCCAGCGCTGGGACGCGCCCAAGGTGGTTGCGCTCAAGGCGATGTTCCCGGACTACTATACCGGGACCTTCAAGACCGGTTGATTGCCCGCGCTGCGGCAAGGCACTATATCGGAGCGATGTCCGCGCATCACCATCACGAACATTCGGGCGAGGACCTCGTCGAGGCTGCCCGCCGGGTGCTGACCGAAGCCGGTGAGCAATGGACCGCCATGCGCGCCGACGTCTTCGCGACACTGGCCGAATTCGACCGTCCGGCCTCGGCCTATGATATCGCCGAAGCCCTTTCCAAGAGCCGCGGACGGCGAGTGGCGGCGAACAGCATCTACCGGATTCTCGACCTTTTCGTGCGCACCAATCTTGCGAACCGGATCGAGAGCGCCAATGCCTATCTCGTCAACACCCATCCTGGCTGCCTGCACGACTGCATCTTCCTGATCTGCGACGATTGCGGCAATGCCACCCATCTCGACGACGATCGTCTCACCGGGGCCCTGCGCGAAGCTGGCCGAAAGGCCGGGTTTGCCGATGTCCGACCGGTGGTAGAATTGCGGGGATTGTGCGACGCCTGCGCGTCCTGAACGAGCCGCCGAGCCGTTCATCGACACTGCAGTCAAACCCATGTAAGCGCGGAAGAATGAGTCCCAACGACGCCACTCCCCTGCTCGATACCGTCGATACGCCGCACGACCTGCGTCGCCTGGATGCCAGGCAACTGCGGCCGCTGGCGGACGAATTGCGGCAGGAGATGATCCGCGCAGTGGGGCAGACCGGTGGCCATCTCGGGTCGGGCCTCGGCGTGGTCGAACTGACCGTGGCGATCCACTATGTCTTCAACACCCCCGAGGACCGGCTGATCTGGGACGTCGGTCACCAGGCCTACCCGCACAAGATCCTCACCGGTCGGCGGGGCCGTATGCAGACGCTGCGCCAGGGCGGCGGACTGTCGGGCTTCACCAAGCGCAGCGAGAGCGAATACGATCCTTTCGGCACCGCCCACAGCTCGACCTCGATCTCGGCCGGGCTCGGCTTCGCCATCGCCAACAAGCTGAAGGGCGATCCGGGCAAGGCCATCGCTGTGATCGGCGACGGCGCGATGAGCGCGGGCATGGCCTATGAGGCGATGAACAATGCCGAACAGGCGGGCAATCGGCTGATCGTCATCCTCAACGACAACGACATGTCGATCGCGCCGCCGGTCGGCGGCCTGTCCGGCTATCTCGCGCGGCTGGTCTCCTCGGGCCAGTTCCTCGGCCTGCGCGAACTGGCGCGGAAGTTTGCGCGCAAGCTGCCCAAGCCGCTGCACCAGGCAGCGAAGAAGACCGACGAATTCGCCCGCGGCATGGCTATGGGCGGGACGCTGTTCGAGGAACTGGGCTTCTATTACGTCGGCCCGATCGACGGGCATGACCTCGACACGCTCGTTCCCGTGCTCGAGAATGTCCGCGACGCGGCCGAAGGCCCGTGCCTGATCCATGTCGTGACGCAGAAGGGCAAGGGCTATGCCCCGGCCGAGAACAGCGCTGACAAGTACCACGGCGTCCAGAAGTTCGACGTGGTCACCGGCGAGCAGAAGAAAGCGGCCGGCGGGCCGCCGGCCTTCCAGAAGGTCTTCGGCCAGACGCTGGCCAGGCTGGCCGAAACCGACGAGCGGATCTGCGCGATCACCGCGGCCATGCCTTCGGGCACCAGCGTGGACGTCTTCGCTGCGGCGCATCCCGAGCGGGCCTTCGACGTCGGCATTGCCGAACAGCATGCGGTAACCTTCGCGGCGGGCCTCGCGGCGCAGGGCATGAGGCCCTTTTGCGCGATCTATTCGACCTTCCTCCAGCGTGCCTTTGACCAGGTCGTCCATGACGTCGCGATCCAGAACCTGCCGGTCCGCTTCGCAATCGACCGCGCCGGGCTGGTCGGCGCCGACGGGGCGACCCATGCCGGCAGCTTCGACGTCACCTATCTCGCGACTCTGCCCAACATGGTGGTCATGGCCGCGGCGGACGAGGCGGAACTGGCCCACATGACCTATACCGCCGCGGAATATGACGCGGGTCCGATCGCCTTCCGTTATCCGCGCGGCTCCGGCACCGGCGTTGCCCTGCCCGAAGTCCCGCAGAAGCTGGAAATCGGCAAGGGGCGGATCGTGCGCGAAGGGACCAAGGTCGCGCTGCTTTCGCTCGGCACCAGGCTGGCGGAAGCGCTCAAGGCGGCCGATCAGCTGGAGGCGAAGGGCCTGTCCACCACCGTGGCCGACCTGCGTTTCGCCAAGCCGCTCGACAGCGAACTGATCCGCCGTCTCATGCTCAGCCACGACGTCGTGGTGACGGTGGAGGAAGCGAGCATCGGCGGCCTCGGTGCGCATGTCCTGACCATGGCCAGCGATGAGGGCCTGCTCGACCAGGGGCTCAAGATCCGCACCATGCGCCTGCCCGATGTCTTCCAGGACCACGACGCGCCGGAAAGGCAATATGACGAAGCCGGGCTCAACGCCCCGCAGATCGTCGACACCGTGCTGAAGGCGCTACGGCACAATTCGGCCGGGGTGGAAGAGGCGCGGGCCTAACGCCCGCGAATCGCGATCAGTTCGACCTTGAAGAACAGCGTGGCGCCGCCCGGGATCGGGCCGCCGCCCACCGGGCCATAGGCCATTTCGGCGGGTGCGGCGATTTCGATCGTGTCGCCCACGGCCATCATCGGGATCGCTACCTGCCAGGCCGGGATCAGCCGCGCGAGCGGGAAGGTTGCCGGCTCGCCGCGGTCGAAGGAGCTGTCGAAAGTGGTCCCGTCGGTCAGCGTGCCGGCATAGTGGACCGTCACCGTGTCTCGCACTGTCGGTCGTTCGCCGGCGCCCGTCCCTTCGAGGCGGCGGAACATCAGCCCGCCTTCGAGCCAGCGCCAGCCGTCTTCCGCCTTGAGCGCGGCGAGGGCGGCGCGCTGGCCATTGTGCCAGGCGGCATCCTGCGAGGGGCCTGCGGAGGCTTCCTGCGCCTGGGCAGCGGCGGGAAGGGCGGCGCAGAGGGCCGCCGCGAGAGCGATCATCGATTTGGTCATGGTGTCCTTACCAGTCGTAGGCCTTGGGCAAATCGCCCGGCGCGGGCGTGCGATAGCGGTCCCTGAGCCGGCTCTGGTGGTTGTCCAGATTCTGTTCGACGCCGTCAATGAAGACCCGTTCCGGAGCCGAGGACAGCTCCAGCGGATCCCCGTCCCAGATCACCACGTCGCCGATTGCCCCCTCGGCGAGCACGCCGACCTTGCCGCCCATGCCCGCGATGCTCGCCGGCACGGAGGTGATGGCGGCGAAGGCTTCGCCCCAGGTGAGCCCGCTGGCGCCCGGCCGCTTGTTCAACGCCACGAGGTTGCCGGCCTGCTGCGGCAGGTTGCGCGGGTGGTCGCCACTGGTCTCATAGCCGCCGATGGCGACCGTGACCCCGGCATCGACCATCCGCCCGACATTGCTCTGCGTCGCGGCGAGCCGTTCGAAGGTCACCGGCAGGTCGCTCAGCGCGGCGGTGATCACCGGCACGCCGGCAGCGGCGATCCGGTCCGCCACCATCCAGCCCTCGGTCGCGCCGACCAGCACCATGTCCAGTGCCGGGAATTCTTTCTTCAGGTCCAGCACGGCGAGGATGTCGGTCGAACGATGTGCCTCGACATAGAGTTTTTGCTGCCCGGCGACGACCGGCACCAGCGCGGCGGCGTCGAAGCGCGTCAGCAGCACGTCGCCCGGACGTTCCGCATCGCCCGCCATGCGGGAATCCACGCCGATGTCGCCGCCGCCGGCGTCGCTGCGGGCGGTACGTCCCCCGATCAGCCGTGCCCCCTCGCCGAACGTGCCGGCTTCGCGCAGGGCGTTGCGCAGCAGGGCATGGGCCGAGGTTCGGCTGCCTCCCGCGAGCCGCGCCCCGCGCTCACCCAGTTCCACGAACTGGAAGGCCCGCGGCAGGCGCACGGTGTCGTAGTCGTCGCCAAGGTCGATCATCGCGCCCTGGCCGGCAAAGATCGAGGAATCCGCCTCGGGCGTCACGCTGGCGCGGGTGACGCCGCCGGCGCGGCTGTAGGCGAAATCCTGTGCCGTCGGGTTGATCGCCGGCGCGACGTCCAGCGCCGCGCCGAAGGGCGAATCCCCGGCGTCGACGTCATTGCTCTCGCTCACCGCGTCGACATCGACGAGACCGAGATTGGTGATCGAGGCGAAGAGGCCCGGCGTAACCCATTTGCCCGCGCCGTTTATCGTCGGCAGGTCCATGGTCACCATCAGGTCCTTGCCCACGGCCACGATCATGCCGCCGCGCACGACCACCGTGCCGTTCTCGATCGGCTCGCTGCCGTCGCCCAGTGCCACGGTGGCGCCCGTAATGGCGAAGTCCTGTGCCGGAGCGGGCGTAGCGGCCATGGCGGCCAGCAGGGTGGCAGTCAGGCGGAGCGCGCTCATTTCACGTCTCCCTCGCCGGGCTGGCCGAGCTCGAAATCGCTCACCGGGCGGTGCTTGCGGTCGAGTGCGTCGAACATCAGCGCGCCGTCGATCCAGACCTTCTCGGGTCGCGAATAGATGCTCAGCGGGTCGCCGTTCCACAGCACCACGTCGGCCATCTTGCCTGCTTCGAGGCTGCCGGTGGCATCGGCAATGCCCATCGCCCGGGCGGCGTTGAGCGTGAACCAGCCGACCACTTCGGCGTCGGGGATGTCGATCCCCATCCGGTGCCCGTCGGCCTGCGCCTTGGCAGCCTCCTGGTTGAGCCGCTGGATGCCGTTCTCGTCATCCGAATGGATCACCACGCAGGCACCCGAATTGTGCAGCAGTGCGGCGTTCTCGGGTATCGCATCATAGGCTTCCATCTTGAAGCCGTACCAGTCCGCCCAGACCGCCGAGCAGATCCCGTTCTCGCGCAGGATGTCGGCGATCTTGTAGCTCTCTACCGCGTGGTGGAAGGCGGTGACCTGATAGCCCATCTCCTTGGCCATATCGATCACCAGCGCCATCTCGTCGGCGCGGTAGCAGTGGTTCTGGATCAGGATCTCGCCGTCGAGCACCCCGGCCATCGTTTCCTTGCCCAGATCGCGCTTCGCGCGGTCGCCCTCGGCATATTCCCTGGCGTCGAGCCAGGCCTGCCGGTTGACCGCGAAATTGCCCATCCGGGTCGAGGGGGCCTGCCCGCGATTGCCGTAAACGCGTTTGGGGTTCTCGCCGCAGGCCATCTTGAGCGAATAGGGTGCGCCGGGGAACTTCATGCTCTGCACCGTGCGGCCGGGGACGTTCTTGAGCGTAACCGAACGCCCGCCCGAGAGATTGGCCGAACCCGGCAGGATCTGCAGGCTGGTGACTCCGCCATTGGCCAGCGCGCGGGTGAAGCCGGGGTCCTGCGGCCAGACCGAATGTTCGGCCCAGACCTCGGGTGTGGTCGGGCTGGTTGCTTCATTGCCGTCGCTGTGGGCCTCGACCGAAGGCGTTGGGTAGTCGCCCAGATGCGAGTGGATGTCGATCACGCCGGGAGTCACGAATTTCCCGCGCGCGTCGATCTGGCGGTAATCGGCCGGGATCGCGAGGCCGGAGGTTCCGACCGCCTCGATCGCGCCATTGGCGAAGAGGACCACGCCATTGTCGATCCGTCCACCGGCGCCGTCGAAGATCGTTGCTCCGACCAGCGCGGTCGGCACGCCCGGATAGGCGTGGTAGGTCGAGGCATAGGGCGTGCCGGCCGATGCGCTGCCTACCGTGCCGGTTCCCGAACCGGCCGAGCAGGCGGCCAGTGTCCCAGCCAGCACCGCCACCGCGCAGGCTCTGCGCCCGCACCAATCCAAACGCTTCATGCTTTCCCCTGTGCTTCGCAACTCAGTTCCGGGTCGCCGGATGGATGCCGGCCGCCTGCATTTCGCCGGCCTCGGCCTGGCCGAGCAGATCGTCGCCGGCATTGTCGTCGCGCAGCGTGTCGAGATGCATCAGCTTCTTGATCAGCGGGCTGATGGCGATCACGCCGATACCCACGGCAACCGCGATCCAGCCGATCTGGCTGTAGACGGCAAGCACCGTTTCCTTGGACGCGCCTTCGCCGGAGGCCGCTTCGGAGCCGGTCGCGGCGGCGATCAGGCCGGCCACGAAATTGCCGGTCGCCGAAGCGAAGAACCAGGTGCCCATGATCAGCGAGGCCATGTGCGCAGGGGCCAGCCGGTTCATGGCCGAAAGGCCGACGGGGCTGAGGCAGAGCTCGCCGGTCGTGTGCAGCAGGTAGATCAGGAAGACGAAGAGGACAGGGGTCATGTTCGCCATGCCAACGGCGCTCGCGCCCCAGACCAGCACCAGGAAGCCCAGGCCCAGCTGGACGATCCCGAGCCCGAACTTGGCCGGGGCGGAGGGCTCGAGCCCCTTCTTGCCGAGCCAGGTCCACAGCGCGGCGAACAGCGGCGCGAGCAGGATGATGTAGATCGGGTTGATCGACTGGAAGATCGACGCCGAGACGCCCTGCCGGTCGACATAGCGGTCCGTGAACAGGTTGAGGGAGGAACCGGCCTGTTCGAACAATGCCCAGAACAGGACCGAACCGATGATCAGGAACATGGCCGCGAAGATCCGGTCGCGGTCATGGCCACCGATCTTGATCGCCTGCCAGATCACATAGGCCACCAGCAGGCCGCCGAAGACGCCGAGTATGGTGCCGACGACCGCCTGGTTCTGCACCAGCCACCAGGTCACCGCGACGGCGGCGAAGCCGACAAGGTAGAGCAGCCATTCGAACTTCACGCCCATAACGGGGGCCGCAAGTTTCTCGGGCACCGCGCTTTCGCCCTTGCCAAGCAGCAGTGGCTTGAACAGCACGAAGACGATCAGGCCGAGCAGCATGCCGATACCGGCGGCGCCGAAGCCATAGGCCCAGCCATAGGTCTGGCCGAGGTAGCCGGCGATGATGGTGCCGACGGCGGCGCCGACATTGATGCCCATGTAGAAGATCGTGTAGGCACCGTCGCGGCGGACGTCGGTGCGCGGGTAGAGCTGGCCGACGATCACCGAGATGTTCGCCTTGAGGAAGCCCGAGCCGACGATGATGAAGGCCAGCGCGGCCCAGAACACGTCGATCATCGGATTGTCCTGTCCCAGCGCGGTATCGCCCTCGAACGCCATCAGGAAGTGGCCGATGGTCAGCAGCACCGCCCCGAACAGCACGGCCTTGCGCTGGCCGAGATATTTGTCCGCCAGATAGCCGCCGAGCACCGGGGCGATATAGACGAGCGCGGTATAGGCGCCGTAGATGACCGAGGCCTTTTCGTCGTTGAACAGCCAATGCTGCGTCAGGTAGAAAATCAGCAGCGCCCGCATCCCGTAGTAGGAGAAGCGTTCCCACATTTCCGCGAAGAACAGGACGAACAGCCCCTTGGGATGGCCGGCGAACTCGGCCTTGGACGATGTAACGATGGTCGCGCCGCCAATCAGCAGGATGGCAAGAAAGGCAGCGGCGACTGCGACGATGATTTCTTCGATGGTCACCGGAAACGCACTCCCCGAATGTCTGAGCGGGGATCGGTCCCCGTTTTGATTGCCTGCACCCTAGCGGCTGTTTCCCTTATGTGAAGCGCGTTTGTTGCAGAAGAAACCGCCTTGCCGGCTGGCCACAGCCCTTGACCTGACACGGTGTATTATGGCACTGCATCACCAATCCGGGAATTTCGCATGAGCCAAGCAAGCCGTCCTGTCTATCTCAAGCTGCGCGACAAGATCGCTGCGGCAATTATCGACGGGCGCTATGCCGAAGGCGCAATGCTTCCCTCGGTCCGGGCTTATGCCGCCGAACAGGGTGCCAACCCGCTCACGGTCGCCAAGGCCTATCAGCAGTTCCAGACTGACGGGCTGGTCGAGGTCCAGCGGGGGGTCGGCATGTTCGTCGTCGCCGGCGCTGCCGAGCGCTTGCGGCAGGCCGAAAGGGAGCTCTTCCTGCGCCGCGAATGGCCCGAGATCCGCAAGAAGATCGACCGGCTCGGACTTGCGCCGGGTGAGTTGCTGGCGCGCGCCTGAGAACTGTGCATCTGCGATAGGGACCGAAATAGCGCGTCCTTTGCAAGACGATATCGATGCTGCATTGCACACTTGGGCAATGTCTGGCACCTTGCAATCAACAGGCATGTAATTCCCGCGCCGGATCGGCGACCGTTGCCAGCGCGCTGGCGCGGCGGTTCGCGGTCCGGGTGGTAACCGGGGAGTAACACAGGTGATCAGGTCCGAATTGCTCCAGGCGCTGGGGCGCGACAATCCCGATCTGCGTGCGGAGGAGGTCGAACAGGTGGTCGACATCTTCTTCGATGAAATCTCCGCCCGGCTGGCCGAAGGTGGCCGGGTCGAACTGCGCGGCTTCGGCGCCTTCTCGACCCGCGAGCGCGAGGCGCGCAAGGGCCGCAATCCGCGCACGGGCGACACGGTCGATGTCCCGGCCAAGAAGGTCCCCTATTTCAAGCCCGGCAAGGAAATGCGCGAACGCCTCAACGGCGGCTGAATTTCCTGTCGACCGGATATCGAAAGGGCGCGGTTCCGCAAGGAACCGCGCCCTTTCGCGTAGGTTGGCCCGCCCTGGGGCGGGCCTTCCCGATTAGAACTTGCGCGTGACCGAAGCCAGCCAGGTCCGCGGCAGGCCCGGAGCGCCGGTTACGACGCCGAGCGAGGTCGAAACGTCGCTGACCGTCTGCCAGTAGTATTTATCGAACAGGTTCTGGACTTCGAGCGCAATCCGCCAGTCTTCGTCCGGAGTGGTGTAGCTCACGCGGCCGTTGGCCAGGAAATAGCCTTCGATCCGGCTCCATTCGGTGTTGAAGGATTCGGTGAAGGTATCCGACTGGTACGAACCGTCGACGCGCGCGCCAATAATGCCACCGCTGTCCAGTTCATAGTCGTACTGGATGCCCAAGCTGTAGGTCCATTCCGGCGTGTAGGGCGTGACCGCGTCGAGCGGTACGCCCGAAGTGCCGACATCTGTATATTCGAAATCGATGAAGCTGACCCCGCCATCAAGCGACAGGCCATCGACCGGATAGGCCGAGAACTCGAGCTCGACGCCCTTGACGTCGGCGGCACCGACGTTGCGGGGCTGCAGGCACGGAATCGATGGGCAGGCCGAAAGCTGCAGGATGATGTCGTTGTACTTGTTGAAGAAGGCAGCACCATTGAGGCGCAGCCGGCGATCGAAGAAATCGCCCTTGAAGCCCACTTCATAGGTCGTGATCGTTTCCGGATCGAATGCCCGGAGCTGATTACACGGAGCCGGTGCGACATAGCCCGGTGCGTCGCAATCGCCGGAGGAGGGGCCGAAGAAGGGACGCGGGTTGACGCCGCCGCCCTTGAACCCGGTCGAAACCGAGGCGTAGGCGAGGAATTCCTCCGAGAAGCGGTAATCCGCCACCACGCGCCAGTCCCACCGATCGCCTTCGAAGGAGTCGGAGATGTTGAACAGGCCGGTGAGCAGGCAGTTCGGCGAATTGCCGATGCCGGTTGGCCCCGCCGTCGGCGCGCCGAGGAAGAACTCGCAAGCCGGGACGCCTGGAACGAACAAATTGTCCGCATCGACGAAGGGCACCGTTCCGTCCGGATTGGAGCGGAAATAGGTGTAGGTCTTCTCGTCCTTGGTATAGCGGATGCCGCCGGTGATGCTCAGTCCGTCGACTGGATAGAGCGTGGCCGTACCGAACAGTGCCTTTGTCGTGCTCGGCGTGGTGTCCGGGCCGTGAACGAAATCGATCCCGGCGTAGTTCAGGTCGACGCGGGCAGTGTATTCGCCGTCCTGGTCGAGATAGAAGCCGCCCACAGTGCCTTCGACCAGGCCGTCGGCCAGTTCAAAATTGAGGCGGACTTCCTGGCTCCAGGCGCTGTGGTTCAGCTGGTTGTCGAGTTGTGCGACCGGAACCGGCGTTGCATCCTGGTCCTGGCCCCATTTCGATTCATACTCGCGGTAGGAACCGATCCAGACCAACTGGAACTGGTCCGAAAGGTCGAAGGTCATCTTGCCGTGAACGCCCCAGCCGGTGAACTCCCGGATCGGCAGCGCGAAATAGGGCTTGTAGGGCGCCTGCTGGGTCGGGACCTTGGCGTCGAGGAAGTTCGAATAGCTCACATAGCGTGGGTCCCAGCCGCGCAGGTCGCCGCCAGGATCGCAGCTGTACTGGCCGGCAGGAACGAAGCGGCAGTCAACCGGGATGCCCATGCCGTCCTGGCCCACGAGCCAGGGATTGCCGTCGGCATCGGTCGCCGGGTTGGAGGAGAAGGGATCGAAATCCTCCGCGGTGTCGGCCACATTGCCAGCCGCGATCAGCACCACCGGGTTCACTTCGGACTGGTCCTGCGTGTAGTCGGCGGAAACGTCGATTTCGATCCGGTCGGTCGGAGTCCAGTTCAGGGCCAGGCGACCGGCGACGAAGCTTTCGCCGCCCATGGTTTCGTAATCGTAGTTTCCGCGCCCACGGGCATTGTTGTTCGGCACGTTGGAACCGGAATGGCTCAGGCCGTAGTCGATCATGGCGACATGGCCGTCGCGGCTCTTCGCAACGCCGGAAACGCGCGCGGCCATGTTATCGGTAATGGCAAAGTCTGCCATGCCGCGCACTTCGACCTTGTTGTAGGAGCCGTAGGCGACCCGGAGCGAGCCGGAGCCATCGCCCTTGGGCTTGGCGCTGAACAGCTTGATCGCCCCGCCGATGGAGTTCTTGCCGGCCAGCGTGCCCTGCGGGCCGCGGAGGATTTCCACGCGTTCGAGGTCGATCAGTTCGAGAAGCGAGCTCGACAGGGTCGGGATGTAGACGTCATCGACATAGACACCGACGCCCGGGTCGAGCGCATAGTTGAAGTCGACCTGGCCGACGCCACGAATGAAGGCGATCAGGCCCGAACCACCGTTTTGCGGCTGCGGCTTGAGCGTGACGTTCGGGGCATTTGCCGCCACGGCCGCAATATCCGTCTGCCCGCGGGCTTCGAGCATTTCCGCATCGACCGCGGTAATCGCGATCGGCGTGTCCTGCAGCGCGGCTTCGCGGAACTCCGCGGTCACGATGATGTCGGTATTGCGCGCACCGCCCTCGTCTTCGTCCTGTGCGAAGGCCGGCGCGGAAATGCCGGCCGCCAGGGCCAGCGAAGACACTACGCCTAGGGTTCTCAACTTCATTTGGCATCCTCCCATTGGAACCCGACTGCGGGTTCGCGGATCATCTCACCTGCGGCCCGGTTCATGTCCAAACGCGCGCGAGCGCCCTTGTCTGACCGGTACCGTTGCGAAGGAAGCGGTGCGCACGTCCTATGGGCCCTGCGCAAGCCTTTCCCCTCGATCATGAGGATTAACGACATAAGTGGGTGAGGCAAAGGGTGCAGCGCGCAATCTTCATACCGAAAGCGAACCCCTAGTCACTTTCCGGCAACACAGCCTTCGCTTGCTAAGCAACAGGGTCTCGACCGCCGCGAGAGAGCGCAGGACTTCGCTCCGCGACAAGACGCTTCGGCAGGCCATCCGTAACCTGCGCAAAGGGAAGGATAAACCGATGGCAAATCTGCAACAGGGCATGGGGAGGCTAACCGGCGCCGGCGAACGTCGGCCCGGATATGAATGGCTGGCCCTGGTCCTGCTCGGTCTCGCCTATGGCTTCGCCTATTTCGACCGGATGGCGCTGACTTTCCTAGCGCCCTTCGTCCAGGACGATCTGAGCCTCAGCAATGAGGAAATCGGCTGGCTCGGCTCGGGTCTCTCGGCGACCTGGGCGCTGGGCGCCTATTTCGTCGGCCGCTGGTCGGACTCCATCGGGCGCAGGAAGCCCTTCCTGCTCGCGGCGTTGATGATCTTTTCGCTCTGTTCGGTCTTTTCCGGCTTCGCCTGGAGCTTCGGCAGCCTGTTCGCCGCACGCGTGGTCATGGGCGCGGCCGAGGGCCCCTTCCTCCCGATCTGCCTCGCGATCCTCGCCGCGGCCTCGGCCGAGAGCCGCCGCGGGCTCAACGCCGGCATTGCCCAGAATGTCTTCGGCTCGATCATCGGCACCGCGCTGGCGCCGGTGGTGCTGGTGTGGATCGCCCAGACCTGGAGCTGGCGCGAGGCCTTTTACCTCGCAGGCGTTCCCGGCCTCGTGCTGGCGCTGCTGATCTGGCGTTACATTGCGGAACCCGAACAGGAGCCTGCGGAGCGGCGGGCCGGGCAAGAGAAGGGCCTGTCGCCGTGGCAGATGCTGTCGATCCGCAACATCGCCCTGTGTTCGGTCTTCAGCTGCTGTGCGGTTGGCTCGGTGGTGATCGGCTCGATCTTCATGCCGCTCTACCTCGACGGTCCGCGCGGGATCGTTCCCGAGACCTGGGCCTGGATGATGTCGGTGGTCGGCTTCTGTCCGGCACTCGGCGCGGTGGTGCTGACGGCGCTGAGCGACCGGATCGGACGCAAGCCGCCCCTCATCCTGGGCGGCTTGCTGATGGCGATTGCCCCGCTGGCCCTGCTGTTCCTGCAGGCATCGCCGGGCGTCCTAACCGCGCTGATGTTCGTCAGCTGGATGGGACTTGGTACCTTCCCGCTGTTCATGGGCGTCATCCCCTCCGAAACGTTGGGCCGTGCCCGGGCGGCGACCGCGATGGGCCTGGTGGTCGCGGTCGGGGAACTGACCGGCGGGGTGTTCGGCCCGGTGATCGCCGGCCGGCTGGCCGACAGCTATTCGCTCGACCTGCCGCTGTGGATCCAGGCCGGGCTGGCGACCGCCTCCGGACTGGTCGCGCTGTTCCTGCTGGAAACCAACCCAAGGGTGCTGGCCGGCGGCGTCGAGGAGGCGATGGAGGCCTGATGGACAAGCAGAATGTCATCCTCGTCGGGGCCGGGCCTGTCGGTTTCCTGACCGCATTGGGTCTTGCTCGCCAAGGCATCGAAGTCACCGTGCTCGATGCCGAGCCGCAGGTCGTCCGCAGCCCCCGCGCGGCCGTCTATTATCACACCACCCTGTCGATCCTGAAGAAACTGGGCCTGAGCGAGGCTGCCCATGCGATCGGCCTGCCCTCGACCGAATTCCGCATGCACTGGCTGGAGACGGGTGAAGTCATGTCATCCGACATGCGCGATGCGCTCGATCCGGGGCAGGAGTTCGACCACAACCTTCATTTCGGACAGCATATCCTGGCCGAACTGATCATGGAACATCTCGCCCGGCTGCCGCGCACACAGGTCCTTTGGAACCATAGGGTTACCGCGCTGGAACAGGCGAGCGACAGAGTATCCCTGACCGTCGAGACTCCGGATGGGGCGCAGACCATGCAGGCCGACTGGGTGATCGGGACCGATGGTGCGCGCTCGACCGTGCGGCGGCTGCTGGAGCTGGAATTCGAGGGCTTCACCTGGCCCGACCGATTTGTGGCGACCAATATCGACTACCCCTTCCTCGAGCATGATTTCTGCAACGCCAACATGGTGGTCGACCCGGTCAATTGGGCGGTGGTCGGCCGGCTCGGACGCGAGAACCTCTGGCGCCTCACCTATGGCGAGGATGCTGCACTCGACGAGGACACCATCCTCGAGCGGTTGCCCGAACGTTTCGCCGCGATCCTGCCCGATCCGTCCATCCGCTACCGGATCGACAATTTCAGCCCCTACCGCGTCCACCAGCGCTGCGCGCCCGCCTTTCGGATCGACCGCGTGCTGCTCGCCGGCGACGCCGCCCATGCCTGCAATCCCTGCGGCGGGCTCGGCCTGACCGGCGGGGTGCTCGATGCCGATGCGCTGTCCGACGCGCTGGGAGCGGTGATCGCCGGGCATGCCGACGAACGCGTGCTCGATTTCTATGCCCGCGAGCGGCGCCGGGTCTTCCTCGAGGTAGCCTCGCCCATGTCGAGCAACTTCAAGCGCCTCCTGTCGGAAAGCGACCCTGCCCGGCGTGCACAGGACAAGCGCGAAATGTTTGCAGAGGCGGAAAAGGGCGGTAGCGAGATCCGGGCCTCGTCCTTGGCCGAACTGATGAAAGGGGAACCCGTGCCGATCGCGCGGGCAACGGCATGACCGAGATGGCTTACAGCACCGAAGGTTTTACCCGGTCGCGGTTCACGATCGACGGGATAGAGAGCACCGTCTACGCAATGGGCGAAGGCGATCCGCTGGTCTATTTCCACGGCGGCGGGACCTATCACGGCTTCGAATGGTTGCGCGGCTTTGCCGACCGTTTTCGCGTGATCGCGCCGCATCACCCGAATTTCGGCGAAAGCGGCGATGCCGATTTCGCATCCATGGGCGACTACGTCATCCATTACGAAATGCTGTTTGCCGCCATGGGGCTGGAACGCTTCCACCTTTGCGGGGCATCGATGGGAGGGCACATGGCAGCCCGCTACGCGGTCGAACATCCCGAGGAGATCGACCGGCTGGTGCTGGCCGCGCCCGCAGGGCTCAAATCCGAACATGCCCGCATCCCCGATTGGTCGCAGGTACCGCCGGACCAGATCCGCGGCATGTTCGTCGCCAGCCTGGACTGGCTCGAGGCCTATTGGCCGGCCGAACCGGGGGCGGAATGGCTCGCCCTGCGGGCACGCGAAGCGGCTGCTGCCGCGGCCAATCGCGAGAATCCCGAAGTATCCGACGCCATCCTGCGCAAGGGGTTCCGGGATTTCGACCGTCCAACGCTGCTGCTCTGGGGCGAGCATGACAAGGTCGTGCCGACCGGCTTCATCCCGGACTGGGAGCGGGCCGTTCCGCACGCCGATGTTGCCGTGATTCCGGGCGGATCGCACCTGCTGCTTGACGAATTCCCGCAGGCCTGCGCAGCCATGAAGGCCTGGTTGCTGGGCTAGCGGCCGGGTTCGAGCCTGCGGGCCTGGTGGAAGGTCAGGGCGGACAGCACAGCCGGGATGGCCATGATCAGGCAGACGGTGCCGACTGACAGCGACAGGTCGAACCGCGCCCCGCCGAGCGCCAGTTCGCCCGTCTCCCTCGTCCCCAGCAGAATCCCGCCGACCATCGGCCCGAATACCGAGCCGACGCGCCCGGCGGTGGTCGCGAAGCCGAGTCCGGTCGCACGCAGTTGCGGCGGGAAGGCAAAGGCGATGGTTAGCCAGTTGGCGACGGCAGAGCCGAACAGGGCTGCACCCATGAAGGGGGCAATGATCCACAGCGCCTGCACGTCGTCGGCGAAATGCCCGAACAGGGCGATCAGCGCGCCCATTGCCAGCATCGTGCCCCACATCATCCGGCGCACGCCCACCACGCCGCAGAAGAAGCCCGCCGTCATCCCGCCGATCACGCCCCCGATCGAGAACCAGTTCTGGTAGGTCGAGGCCGCGGATGCGGGGCCCGCCGCCTCGGTCACCAGCACCGGTCCCCATTGCAGGATGAAATACCAGGCGAACATGTTGAGCGCATGGGCGAGGAACAGCTTGAACAGTTCGCGGACGTGGAACGGCTGTTTGATCTCGAGCAGCACCGCACCCTTCGATCCCGTGGGCCTGGGCGGCAGCCGGACGATTTCCGGAATGCCCATGCGATGGAGTACGCGATTGGTCTTTTCCAGCGCCCCCCTGGGCTGGCGGTTGAGCAGGAAGTCGAGCGAATCCGGCAGGAACAGGAAGGCGATCGGGAACAGCAGGCCGGAGAGCAGTGCGCCGACCCAGAAGATCGCGCGCCAGTCATAGGCCTGCATCGCCCCAGCTGCGACCGCGGCGCCGATCATCGTGCCGACGGGATAGGCGCTGGCAACCACCGCGGCGGAGAATTCGCGGCGTTTGAAGCTGGCATATTCCAGCGCCAGCATCCCGACCGTGCTGGTCATCCCGCCGATCCCGATCCCGGTTACCAGTCGGCCTGCCATCATTGCATAGTAGCCGTCGGACAGCGCGGCGATCACCATGCCCAGGCTCATCAGGACGAGGCAGGTCAGGATCGCGGGCCGCCGGCCGTATTGGTCGGCCACGGGGGAGACCGCCAGCGCGCCGCCTGCCATGCCGATCAGGTGCATCGCCAGCAAGGTGCCCAGCGCGGCATCGGACAGGCCCCAGGCCTCGCGCAGGGCCGCGCCCGCCAGCGAGATCGCGAGGATGTCGTAGCCGTCGATCATGTTGACCAGCACGCAGATGGCAACCACGCCATATTGCTGCAGCGTCATGCGCCGGTTGCCGAGCACCTGCCGCGGATCGCTGGCCGGGATTGCCGTTTCGCTTGTCGCCAAGTGTTCTTCTCCCCACCCCGCTATAATGCGGGTTGGAAGGAAGCTATTCCGGCACCGGCGCCAAGCCAAGTGCCGGGACGAAGGAGAGCTTGACCGTGAGCGAAGCCGAGGAAATCACCTGCGACGTCACCGCGACGATGAACTATGTCGTGCGCGGCGAGAAGGCGACCTTCCACGCCGGCGACCGCTCGAAGAGCTACTGGCCGGTCGAGGAGCACGAGGTCACCTTCCACGACGTTCGCCCCCTCCGCGAGTTTTTGTCCTTCGACCGCAACGGCTTCGTCCTGCTCGACGAGCCGACGCGCTTCGCGCAATGGGACGACAAGGCCGCGATCGCACGCGACTACGCGCCCGAAATCGAGACGCTGGTCGGGCGCCTGACCGGGGCGGCCAGGGTGATCAGCTTCGGCCCGGTGGTGCGCACCAATGCCGGCGGCACCCATGGCCACAACCAGCCGGCCTTCGGCGCCCATGTCGATTACGGCGACCGCACGGTCCGCGATTTCACCTACGACATCCTGCCGCGGGAAGAGGCCGACCGCAGGCTGCAGGGGCGCTATATGCTGATCAACGTCTGGCGCCCGCTGGTCATGGTCGAAAGCGCGCCCTTCGCCGTCTGCGATGCCAGCACGGTCCGGCGCGAGGACCTGTTCGACAGCGAGGTCGTCGGTGGCCTCGGCGATTTCAGACGCCGCTCGCTATGGGGTTTCAACCTCGCCTACCGGCCCGATCACAAATGGTATTGGGTCCCGTATATGCAGCCATGGGAAGTGCTGGCCTTCAAGCTGTTCGACAGCGATCCCGACGCGGTCCAGTTCACCGCCCACAGCGCCTTCAACCCGCCCGGCGTACCGCCCGACGCCGCACCGAGACAAAGTATCGAGATCCGGACGATCGCCTTCCTCGACTAGGCTTCGACGGGCGAGACCGTCTCGAGGCTCTTGACGAACATCAGCCCCTCGAGCCGCGCATGAGGGTCGCGTTCCATGGCGCGCAGGCCTTCGAGCGCTGCCTCGAAGGCGCCGCTGTTGCCGCCGCATTCGTGGAACACCAGCTGCTTGTTGGCCACGGCACGCGGGCTCGTCCGTTCGGTGAAGATCCGCCTGCGATCGGCGGCATAGGCATCCAGCAGCGCGGGATCGGCCCGGTCCAGCAGTACGGCGGCCAGCGTCGGCCACAGCGCAAAGGCGTCGAACAGGCCGGTGGTCAGCCCCAGTCCGCCGGTCGGATTGGTGACATGGGCCGCGTCGCCTGCCAGCAGGACCCGCCCCTTGCGGAAGCTCTGGGCGCAGCGTTGGTGCATGCGGTAGGGCGAGGCGCGCTCGAGCCGGTAACCGCCTGGCCCGGGCAGCAGCTGCGCATAGGCGCCGGGTACGCGGTCGAGGAAATCCTTCACCGGCAGGCCCGCATCCTCCATATAGGTGCAGCGCCAAAGACCCTCGGGGGTGATCTTGACGATCACGGCGCCCCAACGGTCGTCGATGACCATGGTGGTCTGCCAGTAGCCGGCGCTTTCGAAATCGTGCTCGACATTGGTGGCGACGAAGCGCTCGGGCCAGGTCATCCCGCCGAAGGCGAGGCCGAGGCTCTTCCTGACCGTACTGCCGGCACCGTCCGCACCGACGGCATAACGCGCCCGCAGCTGCTCGCCACCCTCCAGCGTCACGGTCACGCCATCGGCGTCCTGCGCCAGTTTCTCCACCCGCGCCCCGAAGCGGATGTCCGCATGGGAGAGTTGCGCGAGACGGTCGCGGGCGATCTGTGCCAGCCGGTCCTGCCCGAGATGGATATTGTAGGGAAAGGCCGTGTGGCCCTCTAACACTTCGAGCGTGTAATCCATCGTCTCGCCGGTCTTCCTCACCAGCCATCGATAGTCGCGCTTGGCAAAGCCGATCCGCTCGGCTTCCGCCCTGATGCCGAGCCGCTCGAGCCCGTCGAGCACCGACCAGTGGTAGACGGCGGCGCGCGGGCTGTCGATGATGCGGTCCTCTGCTTCCAGCACCAGCACCGAGGCACCCGCCTGCGCCAGGCCGAGCGCGATCACGAAACCGGTCGGTCCGCCGCCGACCACGATGGCATCCAGCATGCATCTTTCTCCCACGGGCGAAGATGGCCGGGCCTTCGCGCCCTGCCAAGCCCCATTCGCGCATAGGCAAGCGGGCGCTGGGGGCGGGGTCTAGGACTCAGCCTCAGGAATGGGAGACTGGCCGGATGGCACTGGAACGACTGGACCAATGTATCGAGGCACGCGGCGGGAAATTCCGGCTGCAGGGTCGCTACGATCCCCGGTTCCGCCCGGTCGTCGACGCGTTCATCGCGAATTTCGAGATCGAGGAAGAGCTCGGCGCGGGCCATTCACTCGTGCTCGAGGGCGAAACCGTGGTCGACCTGTGGGGCGGCTGGGCGCGCGAGGACCGCAACCTGGAATGGGACGAGTATGCCACCGTCTGCATGATGAGCACGGCCAAGGGCGTCACCGGGATCGCCTTCAACATGCTGGTGGACCGGGGCCTGATCGATATCGACCTTCCGGTCGCGTATTACTGGCCAGAATTCGCGCAGGGCGGCAAGCAGGACATCCTCGTGCGCTGGTGTCTCGACCATCGCGCGGCGATCCCCGTGCTGACGACCGACACTATGTATCCGGGCGGCTTCTTCGATTATCCCGCCTATATCCGTGCGCTCGAGGTGCAGGAACCGCTGTGGCAGCCGGGTACGCGCGCGGCCTACCACGTCCACAACCAGGGTTTCCTGCTGGGCGAGATCATGCGGCGGGTGACCGGCCAGACGGTTGGTCCCTTCCTGCGCGAGAACGTCACCGGCCCCCTCGGCGCCGAATATTACATCGGCGGGATGGACGCCGAAGAGCAGTCCCATGTCGCCGAGGTCCTGCCCAACACCAGGGCGCGGCTGTTTGCGGCGAAGGACCAGCCAGTGCCGGAAAGGCCGGCCACGCCCGAAGGCTGGCAGGACGGCGCCACCCTCCGCAGCTTCGCCTTCCTTCAGAACCCCCAGGAGCCGTGGCACACGACGATGAACTCGCCGATCTGGCGCAGCTGCGAGATCGCCAGCGGCTCGGGCCATGGCAATGCCCGCGGCGTGGCGCGAATCTATGGTGCGACGGTGGGCGAGGTCGACGGGATCTTGCTGCTCTCGCGGGAAGCGCTGGAGGTGATGATCGCGGAGCAGCACAACCAGGTCGAGCTGCTGCAGGACCGGCCCTACCACCAGGCGCTGGGCGTCCTGCTCAACACGCCCGAGGCAGTCTACATGGGCCCCAACATGCGCAGTTTCGGCCATCACGGGCTCGGCGGATCGATCGGTTTCGGCGATCCCGATGCCCGGCTCGGCTTTTCCTATTGCTGCAACCAGATGCATGCCGTGGGCGACAACGGCCCGCGTGCGCGGCGGCTGATCGATGCGGTTTATTCGGTACTCTGACAGGAAATCACCATGGACAAGGAACTCTTCGAAAGGGGCATGAAAATTCGCCGCGAGGTGCTGGGCGACGATTATGTCGACAAGGCGCTGGCGAAATCGGGCCCATTCAACGACCCGCTGCAGGAACTGGTGACGACCTATTGCTGGGGCTGGAACTGGGGCCGGGAAGGGCTGCCCCGGCGCGACCGCAGCCTGATCAATCTCGCCATGATCGCCGTACTCGGCCGCGCGCACGAACTGAAGGCGCATATTCGCGGTGCGCTCAACAATGGTCTTACCAAGGAAGAGATCCGCGAAGTCCTGCTGCAGGTCGGGATCTACGGCGGGATCCCGGCGGCGGTCGACAGCTTCCGCATCGCTAACGAGGCCTTCGCCGATATCGAGGCCGAACGGGAAGGCGCGTGATGGACCCGCTCCAGCGCCTCCTCGCCGAACAGGAATGCGGCAAGCTGCCGTACCTGTTCGCGAAATATGCCGACAATGGCGAGCATGCGGCACTGGCCGCCCTGTTTACCGAAGACTGCGTCTTCGCCCGGCCGTTCCAGCCCGCCCATCCCTTCCACGGGCGCGAGCGGGTGCAGGCGATCTTCCGCGACCGCCCACCGATCCTCGTGCGCCATATCGTGACCAATGTGCTGGTCGAGCTGCTGTCCGAGACGGAGGCGCGCGGGACCAATTACCTGGCGATGCTCTCCAGCCATGCCGGCACCGTTCCGCCGCAGGAAGCCGGCGGGCTCTATGTCGGCGGCTTCGAGGATGTCTACGTCAGGACCGAAGCGGGCTGGAGGTTCCGCGAGCGCCGCGGGATGGTCGCGCTTCACCAGGGCGGAGCCATGCCCGACATTCCCGCACCCAGCGATGAAGCGAGAGGGCTGAAATGACCGTGAATGCCGCAAACGAAAACGAACAGCTGGTGCTGGACTTCTTCGAGGTCCTTTCCAGCGGCGACCTCGAGCAATTGCGCGAATTCTATCACGAACACTCCGTCTGGGAGCCCAAGGTCAAGGATATCGCCGGTGCCGGCAAGCATGTCGGGATGGACATCATCGACAAGTTCCTCGCCCCGGTGCGCGGCATGTTCGAACCCGGCGATCCCAAGGTTCATGTCCAGAACATGTTCTCCGCCGGCCCGTTCGTCTGCGTGGAAAGCTATTCCACCGGCAAGACGATGGACGGCAAGATCTATGAGAACGACTATTGCTGGGTATTTGAAGTGTCCGGCGGCAAGATCGACGCCATGCGCGAATATATGGACAGCCATTACACCGCCAAGCTGTTCGGGATGGGCTGATGGGCCGGTTCGAGGGGCAGCCGATCCTGATTTCCGGAGCCGGCCGCGGGCTGGGCGAAGGGATCGCGAGACATCTCGCGGGCGAGGGGGCGATCGTCGGCGTGGCCGATATCCGCGGCGACACCGCCTTCGCCGTGGCGGAAGCGATCTGCGCGGCGGGCGGGCGCGCGTTCAGCTATGGCGCAGATTGCGGCAGCCGCGCCGAGTTCTTCCAGTTGGCCGGGGATTTTGCCCGGGACGCCGGGCCGCTGCGGGCGGTCATCAACAATGCGAGCGTGCTGGTCTACGAGCCGATCGAACAGGTGAGCGAGGACACGCTCGACCTCATGCTTTCGGCCGGCCTCAAATCGGTCTTCTGGGGAGTGCAGGCTTTCCTCGCCCATCGCGACGAGCGCGCGCAGGGCAATATCCTCAACTATTCCTCGCCGGTCGCCTATCGCGGGCGGCCCAACACCGGGGCCTATACCACCATCAAGGCCGGGATCGCCGGGTTGACCAAGGTGCTCGCGGGCGAGCTGGGGCCGCGCAACATCAGGGTCAATGCGATCGCCCCCGGCAGCGTGCCGACGCCGGCGACCGAGGGTTTCGTGACCGCGGAGCAATATGCCCAGCGGGCGACGAACATCCCGCTCCGGCGCAACGGCACGGTTGCGGACGTCGCCAGGGCGGCCAGTTTCCTGCTCTCGGACGAGGCGGAATTCATCAATGGAGCAATGCTGGCCGTCGACGGCGGCATTATCGCGGCGGGGTGAGGACATGACGGCAATCTGGCACGAGCGGCTCGAGACGCTGGGCGAAGTAATCCGCGCGGATATCGCTCGGGGCGACTATTACGGTCTGGTGCTGACGGTCGGGCGCGGCGGCGTCACGGTGTTCGAACAGGCCTTCGGTGCACAGGATGCTGCGGGCGAAAAGCCGCTCCGGCTCGACGATGTCTTCTCGATCTTCTCGGTCACCAAGGCTTTCACCAATATCCTCATCCTCAAGGCGATCGAGGAGGGGCGTTTCGCGCTGACCACCAGGGTGCAGGACGTGCTGCCCGAGTTCGCCGGCGCCCCGCGCGACCGCGCGACCTTCTACCATCTGCTCACGCACACCGCCGGCATGCCCGGCGTGTGGACCCCGAAGCCGGGCATGTATCTCGACCGGCTCGACGAACTGTTCGCCGCCACGATCGAGAACGTCCATGGCCTGGTCGAGCCGGGCACGCGCTGCGACTATTCGCCGCTGTGCAACCATGTACTGATGGGCATGGCGCTGGTCCGCACCGACCCGGAGGGCCGCGACTACCAGACCCTGCTGCACGAGGACCTGTTCGCGCCGCTCAAGATGAATTCGACCAGCATGGGCCTGCGCCCGGACCTCGCGCCGCGCCATGTGAAGCCGGACATGCGCGGGACGGTGCCGATCAAGCATCTCAGCCGCGACCTCGAGGGCGACCACGCCCTGTTCGAGAGCCCGCATACCGAGAGCCCCCATGTCGGTTGCGCTTCGACCAGCGGGGACCTCTACCGTTTCGCCGAGATGCTTCGGCGAGGCGGCGAACTCGACGGGGCGCGAATCCTCTCGCCCACTACGATCAAGCGCGCGCGCCAGGTCCACACCGGGGAAATGCCCAACGAACTCTACAAGGCCGCGCACCTGCGCGCCGGCTGGGAGGTCGCCCCGGCTTATATGGGCATGGGCTTCAACGTGCGCGGCACGAGGATCGTCAACCACCAGCTGGGCACGCTGACCAGCCCCGAGTGTTTCGGCAATTACGGTGCCGGCAGCACGTTGTTCTGGGTCGATCCCGAGCTCGACGTCAGCTTCGCTGCGACCAGCGCCGGGGTAATGACGCAGACCGCCAATATCGCGCGCTTCCAGAAGCTGTCCGACATCGTCGTGAGCGCGATGCTCTAGCTACGGCGACCTGTCGGGAAATGGGAAACGGGATTAGTTGAATGACTGACGCAGACATCATCGCCATCGGCTCGGGCCACAATGGTCTGGTCGCCGCTGCCTATCTCGCCGCGGCGGGCAAGAAGGTGGTCGTGCTCGAACGCAACGAATGGTTCGGCGGCGGCTGTGTCACGCGCGAGCTGACCCGGCCCGGTTTCCGGCATGACCAGCACTCGATGAGCCACATCTTCATCCAGGGCAATCCGCTGCTGGCGCAGGACGAACTGAGCCTGCACGCGAAATACGGCCTGCGCTACGTTCGCCCCGAGGTGCCGATGATGTCGGTCTGGGAAGACGGCACCACCCTGCCGCTCCACCGCGATCCGGCGAAATCGGCCGAAGCGATTGCGCGCTTCTCGAGGCGGGATGCCGAGGCCTTTCTCGCCATGAGCCGCCAGGCCGCCGAATGGCTGCCGATGATCCTCGCGAGCGTCTATTCTCCGCCGGCACCGGAAGGTGCGTCCAGGGCAATGATGGACCAGAGCCCCGAGGGGCGCGAGATCTGGCGCACGATGCAGGTCTCCACCTTCGACCTGATGGAAGAGCTGTTCGAGCACGAGAAGGTCCAGGCCCATTTCGGAAGGGTCGCGGGCGAAAACCTGGTCAGCCCCGATGAAAAGGCGACCGGGATCGGCGCCTATGTCTTCCTCGGCTTCCTCGAGCGCTTCGGCTTCGGTGTTCCGGTGGGCGGCTCGGGTTCGCTTACCGCGGCGCTGATCGCCTGCATAGAGGACCATGGCGGTGTGGTGCTCTCGGGCCGGCAGGTGCGCGAGGTGACCACCTCCGGCGGACGGGCCACCGGCGTGGTGCTCGACGACGGCACGCGCTTCACCGCGCGGGAGGGGGTGATCGGCGCGCTCCACCCGCATGTCCTGCCCGAGATGGTCGACGGCCTGCCCGAACTGGTGGCGAAGAATGCGAAGCGCACGCATATCACCCCGGCCGCCTGCTTCACGGTGCATGCCGCGCTCGACGGCCCGCTGAAGTTCAGGGCCAGGAATGCCGACGGCAGCGAATTGTCCGCCGTGATGTACGAGTTGATGCCGGATAGCTACGAGATGATGCGAAGGGCCTTCGACGAGATCCGCTATGGGCAGTTTTCGCCCCAGCCGCTGGTCGGGGTTGGCCAGCTCACCCAGCACGACCCCAGCCGCTGCCCCGAAGGCAAGGCGATCTTCCACGCCTGGGACTATGTTCCCTATGCACGGCCGGACGGACGCAGCTGGGACGAGAGCAAGCGCGAATTCGCACAGGGCATGATCGCGCAGATGGGCAAATATATCGAGAACCTGCCCGATGTCGTGCTCGACTACCACTGCGACAGCCCGGTCGACATGGAGCGCACCAGTCCGAGCTTCTTCCGCGGCGATCTCCACGGGATTGCGACCACGTCCTACCAGTCGGGCGCGCACCGCCCGACGCCCGAACTCGGCAATTACCGCGTCCCCGGCTGCGAAGGGCTCTATCTCGTCGGGCCGTTCCAGCATCCGGGCGGCGGAGTCTTCGGCGCGGGCCGGGCCACGGCGCAGGTGATGTGCGAGGATCTCGGCCTCGATTTCGATACGGCGCGCGTCGCATGAAGATCCGCAGCGCCGACAGAAGCGAGCTGATGGATGTCACCGCCATCGAGCGCAAGGGCAACGATCTCGTCATCAAGGGCAAGGTCTTCGGGACCATGCCGATGGCCGCTACGCTCAGCCCCGAAGAGGCGCGCAAGGCGTTCGGGCTGCTCGATTTCAAACTGGTGTTGTTCCTCCTCACCCTGCCGTTCCGGTCCTCGAAGGGAGCCAAGAAATGACGTTACGCCATGCGGGCAAATCCATTTTGGTTACCGGCGCCGCCGGGGCGATCGGCTTTGCCACCTGCGAGATCCTGGCCCGCGAAGGTGCACGCGTGATGTTGGTCGATATCGATGCCACGGCGCTGGAAAAGCGTGTCCGGGCACTGGCCGACGCCGGCTACGAGGCGATCGGCCATCATGCCGATTGCGCCGACGAGCAGCAGGTCATCGGCTATGCCGAGGCGGCGCTCAAGGCCTTCGGCCAGGTCGACGGCTTCTTCAACAACGCCGGGATCGAGGGCACGCTTGCCCCGGCCCATGAATATCCGGTCAGCGAGTTCGACCACGTGCTGCACGTCAATCTGCGCGGCATGTTCCTCGGCCTGCGCTACGTCCTGCCCGACATGGTGAAGCGCGGCAGCGGGGCGGTGGTCAACACCGCCAGTATCGGATCGGAGCGCGGGCTGGCCGGGGCCTGCGCCTACAACGCGGCCAAGCACGGTGCGGTCGGGCTCACCCGCACTGCGGCCTCCGAAGTTGCCCAGAAGGGCGTAAGGGTAAATTGCGTCATGCCCGGGGTGATCGAAACCCCGCTGCTGGTCGGCATGCTCGAACAGATGTTCGACAGTGTCGAGGCGGGCATGCGCAAACTCGGCGAAGTGGCCACGCTCAACCGCGTCGGCCAGCCGCGCGAAGTGGGCGAGGTGGTCAGTTTCCTGCTTTCGGACGAGGCGAGCTACGTCAACGGGGCCAAGTGGGAAATCGACGGCGGTGCCCTGGCAACTATCCGCAATGACATTTGAACGCATCGGTAACCACGCGCGTTAGTCCGGTTTAACCTCGCTGCGATAGCCCCGGTCCAGCAGGGGAATGGGTGATTCCCCGCGTGAGCTGGAAAGGGCGAATTTGACCGAGCCGGTTACTCAGGCTGCAGGAGTCGCGATCGTGGAGGCGATGCCCGCCGCGTCGCTTTCTCATCCGAACGAGCAGCGCGCTTCGCCGCGCTTCACCTTGCTGATCCAGACAGCCAAGCTGATCGCGACCGGAGGGGAGTATCTCTGCATCGTGCGCGACGCGTCCGCCGACGGCATCAGAGTCCGCCATTTCGGCTACATGCCGATGGACAAGTTTGTCGGCTTCGAACTTGCCAATGGCGAGAGCTTCACCGCCGAGATCGTCTGGCAGGACGAGAAGTTCGCCGGGCTCAAGTTCCGCCAGGAAGTCGACCTCGACCGGGTGGTCCGGCTTTCTTCCAACGGGCTTCCCAAGCGGCAATTGCGGCTGGAAATCGAGCTTGAAGGCATGGCCACCTTCGCCGGCATCAGGAGCCCGGTCAGGATCCGCAACCTGTCGCAGCAGGGCGCCTGCGTCCAATGCGCCGAGCATATGGCGGTGGGCCAGTTGCTGAAGGTCGAGACGGGCGACCTCGAACCGACCTTCGCGCGGGTCCGCTGGCGGCGAGTGCCGCTCTACGGACTGGTGTTCGAGGACACGCTCAGCCTCGAGCGGCTGGCCACGATCGTCGCCCAGTCGCATGCCAGGCAAGCCGGGGCCGGGAACCCACCCGTTTCGCGCTAGCCGGTTGTGGCCGGATCGAGGCCCGGGACGATCAGTGTCCGACTGCCGCCGAAGTCCTCCCGCACCACGATCAGGCCGCGTTTCTCGAGGTGGTCGAGCAGCCTGCGGATGCGGCCGGGCGAACTGGTCCCGTAGACGCGCGAAAGCTCTTCCTCATCCGGAGCGGCAAAGCCTTCTGCGGCATGACGCGCAATGGTTAGGAATGGTGCCAGCAAATCGTCGTCCAGCCGCTCCCCGAGCGCGAGTATCTGCTCGCGCAGGACCGGTTCCAGTCCGTCGAGCCGGGCGAGCGCAATGGCGAGCCGCCGGCGGAATGCGGCCATGTCGAGCGTGCCCGCGCTTGCTCCGCGCTTGCGGCACTGGAGCAGGAAGGACTGGTAGAGCGAACTGGCGGGCTGGAATGCGCAATCGGGCCGCGCGGCCATTTCGTCGAGGATGACTTCGACGGCTTCGCCAGCCTTGCCGGCGGGGCTGACGACCTGCTCGTTCGAGTCCGGCTCGGGAACAGCTTCGAAGCCGCTGATCCGCTCGGCGACCTGTTCGGCCGATATGGCCGGTGGAGGAGGTGCAGCGCGCTTGGCTTCGGCCTGGCTCTCGATGGTCGAGGACAGTTCGGCGTGGAGCAGCGCTTCCATTTCCTCCGCCGGTGCGCTCGGCAAGGGTTCCAGCTTGCTGGCGACCTGCTTGGGCCCGGATTTCACCGCCCCGATGCGGACCGAGGTCGGCCGGCGGCAGATTGCCGGGCCGAGGCCGAGGAAGCGGCCGCGCTCGAGGTCGCGGATGCGTTCGGCCTGTCGGCGTTCCATCCCCAGCAGGTCGGCCGCGCGCAGCATGTCGATGTCGAGGAAGGTCCGCCCCATCAGGAAGTTCGAGGCTTCGGCGGCGACATTCTTGGCCAGCTTGGCCAGTCGCTGGGTCGCCACGATTCCGGCGAGTCCGCGCTTGCGCCCGCGGCACATGAGGTTGGTCATCGCGCCCAGCGTCAGCCGCCGTGTGTCCTCGCTGATCTCGCCGGCGACCGAGGGCGCGAACATCTGCGCTTCGTCTACCACCACCAGCGCGGGGAACCAGTGCTCGCGCGGGGCATCGAACAGGGCGGTGATGAAGAGAGCGGCGCAGCGAATTTGCTGTTCGACGTCTAGCGCTTCGAGCGCGAGGACGACCGAGGCGCGGTGCTGGCGCACCCGTGCCGCCAGCGCCTCGATCTCGGCTCCCGAATGGGCCGAGCCGTCGATTACCACATGGCCGAAATGGTCGGCCAGGCTGACGAAGTCGCCTTCCGGGTCGACCACCACCTGCTGCACCATGCCGGCACTTTCCTCGAGCAGGCGGCGCAGCAAATGCGACTTGCCCGACCCGCTGTTGCCCTGCACGAGCAGGCGGGTGGCCAGCAATTCCTCGAGATCGACCCGGACCGGCTGGCCCGTTTCGTCCTCACCTATGTCGATGTACGATTCCACGTCTCCGGGCTAGCCCGGGGCGGCCGGCGGCCCAAGGGGCGGGGCCGCGTTTTCCAGCGATTTGAGGTGTGCGGCTTCGCTTATCCCCGCCCGCCGGCACGGTAATTGCGCGGGCTGGTCTCGAACCGGCGACGGAAGGCGCGGCAGAAGCTCGAAAGATCGTTGAAACCGACGTCATAGGCGACATCGGTCACGGTGGTGTCCAATCCCTCGCGCGAGAGGCGCTTCGCGGCCAGTTCGAGTCGGCGGTTCTGGATGAAGGCGCGCGGGGTGGTCCCGAGCTCGGCGAACAGCATCTGCACGTAGCGGGCCGAGACGCCCATACGCCGGGCGAGGCGGTGGACGTCGAGTTCGGGGTCGGTCAGCTCGGCCTCGACCGCCTCGAACAGCACGCGCCGGCGCTCCTCGCGGCGGTTGCTCTCGGCCGGGGTGCGGGTGGAGGCATAGGCCATGTCGAGCAGCGGCCAGATCGCATCGCCGAGCGATTCGACCCATTCGCCTTCCTTGTCCCGTTCCATTTCCTCCCAGGCGTTGCGGATGAAGTGCGAGAACAGGGCGCCGGCGCCGCTCCTTCCGCTGACCGGGATGCCGGACTGACTGCGCAGGTGCGGCATGCGCTGTTCGACTGTGGCGAGCGGCAGGCGCAGCACGATCGCCTGGGTGAAGACATCGAAGGTCAGCCACAGCGGCTTGGACGGGTCGTAGAGGACGAAATCGCCCTCGTGCAGCACGGCAGTGTGGCCGCCGGTGTGGTTGGTGCTGGTGCCGCGGTGCTGGACCTGGAGGTTGAGCACGCCGGCATTCTCGTGGTCGGGTGCGCTGTAGATCCGCGCCGGGCTCGAACAGGGCGAGAGGATTTCGCATTCGCGCAGCTTGCGGCGATACATGCGCGCCTCGAACGGTCCGTCGCCGAGCGCTTCGACCCGGACCGGGGCGACCGTTTCCTGCGCGATGGTGTTCCAGAAGGGCAGGCGCTCCTTCGCGGATACCTCGGCCGTACTCATGACTTCGAGCAGTGCCATCAAACTCTCCCGACCGGCCTCTGACGGGCGCGGTTTTGCCGGGGAGTATGCGCGGTTTGCACCGCTTTGCAATGGGCCGCGGGATTCCCCCGCGAAATCAGCGTTCCGGGTCGAGCCCGGCATCCCCTTCGACGACTTTCGCCATGGCGGTGAAATCGGCCTCGGGCCCGTAATCCTCCAGCGTGCGCTCGAGATAGCTGCGAACGACCTGGCCGAGCTGGAGCGGGACGCCCATGGCCTCGGCCTCTGCCAGCAGGAGGTTGGTGTCCTTCAGGCTGAGCGCGGCGGCGAAGCCGAAGTCGAAGGTCCGAGGGAGGACTGAGCGCGGCCATTTGTCGCGCGTCGCCGAATTGACGCCGGTTGACTGGTTGAGCACTTCGATCATCCGCGCGGGGTCTAGGCCGGCCTTGATCCCCATGGCCATGCCTTCGCTGGTGACCCCGATGGCGACCGCGCCGAGCAGGTTGTTGACCAGCTTCATGGTCTGCCCCGCACCTGGCGTCACTCCCATGTAGAAGGGCTTGCCGAGGCATTGGAGCAAGGGCTCGAGCGTGGCGTAGGACTCGTCCGGCCCGCCGACCATGATCGCGATCGTGCCTTCCCGCGCGCCCTTGATCCCGCCCGACACTGGCGCATCGAAGCTGGCGATCCCCCTGGGTGAGAGCGCCCCGGCCAGTTCCGCCGCGAGCTTCGGTCCCGAAGTCGAGAGGTCGCAAAGGATTTTCGGGCTTCCGCCCGATACGATGCCGTCTTCACCCAGCACGGCCTCGCGCACGATCTGAGGTGTCGGCAGGCTGGTGAAGACCACGTCGCACTGCGCGCCGAGCGCCGCGGCCGAACCGGCCGCCTCGGCGCCCTGTCCGACCAGCGTCCCGACCGCCTCGGCGGAGAGGTCATGGACCAGCAGGCGGTCGCAATGGCCGATCAGGCGGGCGGCCATATTGGCGCCCATGCGGCCGAGCCCGAGGAAACCGATCGTCGTCATAGGGACTCCAGGATAGGGGTATGGGGCGGCAGGTCGACCCGCGCGATGTCGTTCGCCGCAGGAAAGCAGGCGAGCACCAGCGGGTCGTGCCCCGGAATGAGATGGTCGAGCGAGTTCCCGGCAAGTTCCAGTGCGCGCTGCTGTGCGGCGCGATAGGCGGGTTCGTCGATATAGATTGGGAATGGCAGCCGGCGCACGAGGTTCGCATAGAGATGCGCCGCGTCGCTGGCCAGCACCACCGGTCCGCGCGCGGTCTCGCACACCACCATCTGCAGTCCGGCCGTATGCCCGGCGGCCAGCCTCAGCGAAATGCCGGGCGCGAATTCCTCGTCGCCCGCGTGGAACACGACATGGTCCGCGAACAGCTTGCGGACCAGCTGCGCGACGGGCTCGCCGTCGAATGGCGCGCGGATGCCGTGGTCGCACATCGCCCGGCCGGTGGCATAGGCCATTTCGGCGTCCTGGACGTGGAAGCGGGCATTGGGGAAGACGCCCAGCGAACCGGCATGATCGTAATGCAGATGGGTCAGGATCACGTCCTCGACCCGCAAATGGTCGATCCCTGCTGCCCGAAGGCCGTCTTCGACACTGCGGGTGATCACCCGCCCCCGCGCCATGGCCGCGGCCTCGCCGAAGCCGGTGTCGACGATGACCGGCGGGCCCTCCTCGCGGTGGATCGCCCAGACATAATAGTCGAGCGGCATGGGCGCATCGTGATCGTCCACCGGTGCGTTGAAATTGCTTAACGCGGTCCGCTCATGGCGGGCATAGCGGATTGCTTCGATGCGGGTGACCATGGTTAACTCAAGTGAACTTGAGTTTCACTGGCTGGCGGATCGGGCCGTGGCCGACCGTGGTCATCCATGGCTCGTAGGCGCCGGCGATCGCGATGCCCTCGACCTCGCGGACCACTTCGCCGAGCAGGGCCTGCGCTTCCATCTGGGCCAGCACCCGCCCCACGCAGCCATGCACGCCGTAACCCCAGCCAAGCGAATGGCGCGTGTCGCGGTCGATCCGGTAGTCCTCCGGGGCGTCCCAATAGCGTGGGTCGCGATTGGCGGCGGCAAACATCAGCCCGACCTTGGTCCCCGCGGGGACGGTGTAGCCGTCGATCGCGACGTCGTTCGTGACCATGCGCCCGGCCATGCGGCTGGGTGAATCCCAGCGCAGGCTTTCGTCAAAAGCGCCGCGCAGCTTCTTCGGTTCGGTGCGCAGCTTCGCATATTCTTCCGGGAACAGCGCCCAGGCGCGGAGCGCATTGGCCATGGTGAGATAGGTGGTGTCGGCCCCGGCGCTGAGCACGGTCTGCAGCAGCAGCTTGGCTTCGGCGAGGGTCACCTGCCCGCGGTCTGCGGCGCGGAAGAATTCCGCCCCGATCCCTTCGGGGTCGATCGCGTCGCGCTCGCAGGTCATCTCGAGCCACTGGATGACGCCCGAATAGTCTTCCTTCATCGCCTCGTCGAACAGCTCGCCGGGCGGTCCCATGGTGGCCCAGACCATTTGCGAGAAGCCATGCATGTGGTGGCGCCCTTCCTGCGGCAGGCCGAGAATGTCGGGCAGGACGCGGAAGATGTAGGCCTGGGTGATCTCGCCCACGGCGTCGACTACCTCGCCTTCCTTCACGCGCAATTCGGCGACGAATTCCTGTGCCGCCTGCTCGAAGATCGCCCTGACCCGCTCAAGCGCGCGCGGGCTGAGCGCGTCGGAGACGACCTTGCGCACCTGGGTGTGGCGGGGCGGATCATCGGTGAGGAGGATTTCCGGTCGCGGCGACGTGGGGTCGTGCCAGGGCCGCGAAGTCGAGGAGAAACTCTTCCAGTCTAGCAGGCCCTTGGTCACGTGCTCGTGGCGGGCGATCATCACCACACCGTCATGCAGCCGGACCGCGGGGGCGAATTCACGGACCTCGTCATCCACCGCGCGGGCATTGCGCACCGCCTCGGGGGTGAAAATGTCATAGGGGAAGAGCGGGATGTCCTTGCTCACAGGCCCAGCCCCCGGAACCAGTCCTGGCCATCGGCGCCGCGGGTGATGTGGCCGGCGGTGGGTTCGGCAAAATGGGCGCCGATCACCAGCACGCCCGAATCGCGGTATTTCTCGACGAAACCCATGCGGGTGGCGCGACCGGCATCCTTGTCCATGTCGAAGGTCGCGGTCCGCTGCGGCATGGCGCATTGCATCGGGTGGTGCATGAGATCGCCGGTGATTACCGCGCGTTCGCCCCGGCTCTCGATGCAGACGTGGATGTGGCCGGGCGTGTGGCCATGGCTGGCTTCGCAGTACAGCTCGGCGCAGATACGATGATCGGGCTCGATGAAGTCGGCCATGCCTGCGTTCACGATCGGTTCGACGCATTCGACGAGATGGGTGTCGCTGTGATGCCCGTCGTGCCGGATGACCTCCTCCCAGGCGTCGTATTCGGTCTTGCCGAAAAGGTAGCGCGCATTGGGGAAGGTCGGCTTGTATTCGCCTGTCTCCGGATCCTTGTAGGTGTTCCAGCCGACATGGTCGAAATGGAGATGCGTGCACATCACCGTGTCGACCTGCTCGCGCGTGATGCCGAGGCTTCCGAGGTCCTCGAGGAAACCCTCGGGCAGGTTGCAGAAGACCTCGAAGTCGCGCTCGCGCCCGGCACCGATGCAGCTGTCGACTACCACCACCCGGCCCGGGGCCTGGACGACGAAGCCCTGGAAATTCATCCGCTGCAGCCCCTCGGGCGTGGCGTAATGCGGGTGCAGCCAGTCCATCGCGATCACTTCCTCGGCCGTCGCCTCGGGCATGGTCATGTTGATGTTGTCCTGGAAGTCCCACAGTTCGACGATCCGCGTCACGGTGACATCGCCGATGGTCCAGCTTTTCATATGTTCCTTGGCCATCGGCCCTCTCCTCTCGGAATCTATTTGTAGCGCGCCACGCTCTCGGACGGCAGTTCGGCCTTCGGCAGCGGCGGCTTGCCGAGGATGAAATCGGCGCAGCGCTCGGCGATCATCACGCAGGGGGCGTTGGTGTTGCCGCCGATCACCATCGGCATCACGCTGGCATCGGCCACGCGCAGCCCCTCGATCCCGTTGAAGCGCAATTGCGGGTCGACCACCGCCTCCGCATCGCTGCCCATGCGGCAGGTGCCGACCGGGTGGTGGACGATATAGCCGGTCTCGCGGATATACTGCGCCAGCCCCTCGTCGCTGTCGACCTCAGGCCCCGGCGCGACCTCGATCCCGCCATATTGCGCGAAGGCCTGGCTGGCGAAGACCTTGCGGCTGATCCTGAGCGCGCGGACTAGGCAGTCGACCTCGCCCTCGGTGCCGAGTAAATTGGGATCGATCAGCGGCGCGGCGGTGGGATCCGCGCTGGCGAGACGCAGCGTGCCCCGGCTCTTGGGATAGAGCGCGACCGGGCTGATCGCGAAGCCATGGCCGACCGGGAAGGGGATCTTCGTCGTCAGCCGCCTGGCCGGCTGGAACACGAACTGGACGTCTGGCTTGGCCAGCGCGGGATCGGTGCGCAGGAAGGCGACGCTTTCGAAGACATTGCCGGCCAGCGGCCCGGTGCGGGTCAGCAGATACTGGAACAGATGGGCGATATCGCGCGGCAGCGCCTTCCAGCTGAGGCCGTAGCTGGTGCTGTCCGAGGTCTCCATGTGGATCGGCGCGGCGACATGGTCGTGATAGTTGCTGCCGACGCCGGGAACGTCCCTGACCACCTCGATGCCATGCTGCTTCAGATGCTCCGCCGGGCCGATGCCCGAGAGCATCAGGATCTGCGGGGTCTGGACCGTGCCGGCGCAGAGGATCACTTCGCGGCGCGCCTTGACCACGCGGCCATCCATCAGCTCGACGCCAGTGGCGCGGCCATCTGCCACCAGCACCCGGCGGACCGGGGCACGGACCTGCAGGTCGACCGTCCCCTTGCCGAGGATCGGACGGAGCATGTTCTTGGCGGTGCTCTCGCGCTCACCGTCGCGCATCAGGCCCTGGCGGCGGCCATAACCTTCCGAATTTGGGCCGTTGAAGTCCGGGCAGGCGGGGAACTGCTGTTCGGCCAGCCCATCCATGAAGGCGTAGTTGAGCGGGTTCGGCCCTTCCACCAGCTTGACGTTGATCGGCCCGCCCTTGCCATGGAACACGCTGGCCGGGTGGTCCTCATTGTTCTCGGTGCGGGTGAAATAGGGCAGGACCTCGGCATAGGACCAGCCCTTGCAGCCCATGTCGGCCCAGTCGTCATAGTCCGTCGGATGGCCGCGGAAATAGACCATGCCGTTGATCGAACCGCTGCCGCCCAGCACGCGCCCACGCGGCACCGGGATATTGCGCCCGGCCATGCCCTTCTGCGGCACGGTGGCGAAGTTCCAGTTGCTTTCCTTGCGCTGGATCGCCGCCGCGACGAAGCTCGGAACATGGAAATAGGGATGCGTATCCTCCCCGCCCGCTTCCAGCAGCAGGGTGGTGGTGCCGGCATTCTCCCCCAGCCGCGCCGCCAGCGCCGCGCCCGAGGTCCCGCCGCCGACCACGATGAAATCATATTCCGCAGATGCCATGCTGCGCATCTCTCCCACGTTGACGAGAGACTAGGCGAGCGGGGAGGGCGGCGGCTTGGCGAGGGGCGAATGGGGGTTGTGTTTGGGCGAAGGGTTGACGCGCCCACCCTCGTCATTCCCGCGTTCGTGGGCATGATGAAGGAATTGTGTGGCTAGGTGCAGGAAATGCGTTTGCGATAGAGTGCATCTGCACCTTTTGCTTTCTCAATTCTGATGCGCCTGTGCAGTATGCCAAGCGCAAGCGGAATAGCTAAAAAGATTGCGAAGCCGACGCCTTTGCTAAGTGTATGAACAGGCTCAATCGCGAAACCGATCAGATAGATCACCAAGAAAAATCCGCCCCACCCGAAAGCCAGTACCTCCCAAGCAACCTTGGGTTCGCGCAGTTGATATCGCTGGTGAGCAAATTTCCAGAAGGCCGATCTCAAGCCCATCTCTCAATCCCCATCATAGCTAATCGCCTCCGCCGCTTTCCCGCTCAGCACGAAGCCGATCGGCCGTTCGGCCTCTTCGGTCAGGTGCGCCACCAGCCCGGCGGTGCGGCACAGCAGGGCGAAGCCTTTCAGCGCGGTCAGGGGCCAGCCGATATCGAGCATGATCGCCGGGATCGGGCCGTTGACGTTCACCGGCAGGCTGCGCCCGATGCACTCGGGCAGGGCGGCCTGCAGCGCACGCATCATGGCGACGTGATCGCCGCTGGCGCCCTTCTCGTCGGCGAGTCTCAGCAGGAGATTGGCGCGCGGGTCGCCTTCGGAGTGCTGCGGGTGACCGAAGCCGGGGAGGGCCTTGGTGTGCGCTCGCCAGCGCTGGATATTGCGTACGGCGACATCCTCCACTGCGTCGCCGCTATCCTTCCAGTCGCGCACGCATTCGGCGTAGAACTTGCCCGCAACCTCGGCGCTGCCCAGCACGACCGAGCCGCAGCCGAGCAGCCCGGCGCTGACCGCGCCCTGGAACGCCTCCGGCGCGGCGGCGTAGGTCATGCGGGCGGCGACCACGCTGGGCACCAGCCCGTGTTCGGCGAGCGCGCAGAGGATCGCGTTGGCGAAGAACAGCTGGCGTTCGTCCGGCATTACTCCGGTGACGAGGAACCAGAAATAGCTGGTGAAGTCGGTCTTGCCGATGATTTCGCCGACGAGGTCCCTGCCCCGCACCGTGATGCTCTCGGCATCCGAGGTGCAGATGGCCGAAAAGGGCTGGTCCTGCTTGCCGATGCGCATTCGATATCTCCCACCTTGCGCTATGCCCTCCCCGCTGCGACTAGCTGCGCCTGCGGCGAAGCAAGTCTCGCACCCCTCCCGCAGGCGGGAGGGATTGGGGGTAGGCTTCAACGCGGGCTATAGCGCGAAACCGCCAGCGACAAGGGAGAGAAGTTTTGGACAAGCCACTTACCGGCATCCGCGTGCTCGACATGGGCACCTTCATCACCGGGCCCTGCGCCGGAATGCAGCTGGCCGATCTCGGCGCCGAGGTGATCAAGGTCGAGCAGACCGGGGTGGGGGATCCCTTCAGGGCCTTCAAGGGCGGGCTCTATTCGCCGCATTACCAGACCTATAACCGGGGCAAGAAATCGGTCGAGCTCAACACCAAGCTGCCCGAAGACCTCGAAGCCTTCGACGAGCTGGTGAAGACCGCCGACGTCTTCATCCAGAACTTCCGCCCCGGCGTGGCCGAGCGGCTGGGCGTGGGGGCGGAGCGTCTGCGTGCGCTCAACCCGCGGCTGATCTATGCCGCGATCTCCGGTTTCGGGCAGGACGGGCCGCACAAGGACCGCCCGGCCTTCGACACGGTGGCGCAGGCTTCCTCCGGTTTTCTGCGGCTGCTGGTCAATCCCGAGCATCCGCGCGTGGTCGGCCCGGCGATCGCCGATGCGGTGACCGGCTATTACACTGCCATGGGCGTGATGGCCGCGCTTTACGAGCGGGAGAAGACCGGAAAGGGCAAGACGGTCGAAACCTCGATGTTCGAGGCCATGTGCCACTTCAATCTCGACGATTTCACGCACCTGCTTTCGGTGGGCGAGGTAATGCATCCCTATTCGCGCCCGCATGTCAGCCAGAGCTATGTTTTCGAATGCCAAGACGGTGGCTGGATCGCGCTGCACATGTCCTCCCCACCCAAATTCTGGGAAAACCTCGCCGAGGCGGTCGGGCAGAAGGACATGCTCCAGCGGCCCGAGTTCGCCAGCCGCGAGGCACGGATCGCCAATTACGAAAAGGTGATTGCCTTCCTCGCGCCGATCTTCAAGGCGAAGGAGCGCGCCTATTGGGCGGACCGGCTGGCCGGCCTCGAAGTGCCGCATTCGCCGGTCTTTACCTCCGCCGAAGTGCTCGCGGGCGAACTGGCCAAGCATCACGAGGTCGAGGTCGCATGCGAAGGGCCGCACGGCACCTTCCGCACCATCCGCAACCCGATCACCTTCGACGGCGAACGGCCGACCGAGGTAAGCGCCCCGCCCGTGCTGGGGCAGGACAATGCGGCGATCCTCGGGCGCGGGGAATGATTGCCCCGCTAACGAATTGCGCCTGAGCGCCGCTTTGATACATTCGCGGCCAATGGCCGACAGGGAATCGGGCCAAGGGAGAGAGACTATGGGATTGCCGAGCCGCCTGCACCACACCGCCTATGTGTCGAAGGACCTCGAGGCGACGCGCGCCTTCTACGAGGATGTGATCGGCCTGCCGCTGTCGGCCTGCTGGACCGAGATCGACCATCTCTTCGGCAAGGACCGCACCTATTGCCACCTGTTCTTCGACCTGGCCGACGGGTCGAGCCTTGCCTTCTTCTCCTTCGCCGATCCGGAGGACCAGGCCGAATTCGGCCCGGCGCTGCCGGCCTCGCCCTTCCGCCACATCGCGCTCAATGTTGACCCGGAGGTCCAGGCCGAGATCGAGGCGCGCATCGCCAAGGCGGGGATCGAACCACCCAAGACCTATGTGCTCGAACATGGCTATTGCCGGTCGGTCTATGTCGAGGACCCGGACGGGATGATCGTGGAATTCTGCTGCGACGATCCGCGCGCCTCCGCCGGGGCCGAAGATCGCAAGGCACGTGCGCATGCCGAACTCAAGCGCTGGCTGGGCGGCGACCATTCGAACAACAATCCGTTCCGCCACGAAGAAGCGGCCTAATGGCGCTGCCCCTGCTGCCGACCAGCCTGGTCGGCTCCTACGCGCAGCCGGAATGGCTGATCGACCGTACCAAGCTGGCCGGCCGGTTCCCCCCGCGCACCCGCCAGAAGGAACTCTGGCGCATTCCCGAGGAGTTCCTCGAGGAAGCGTGGGATGATGCCACGATCTACGCGATGCACGAGCAGGAGCGCGCCGGGCTCGACATCATCACCGATGGTGAGATGCGGCGCGAGAGCTATTCCAACCGCTTCGCCACCGCACTCAACGGGGTCGACATGGACAACCACGGCACTGCGCTCGACCGATCGGGCGAACCGGTGCCGGTGCCGCGGGTGATCGGGGAGATCAGCCGCCGCCATCCGGTGCAGGTGCGCGACGTCCGGTTCATGAAGCAGCACACCGGCAAGGCGATCAAGATCACCGTGCCCGGCCCCTTCACCATGAGCCAGCAGGCGCAGGACGATTACTACGGCGATCCCGAGGCGCTCGCGCTCGGCTATGCCGCGGCGGTCAACGAGGAGATCAAGGACCTATTCGCCGCCGGGGCTGATGTGGTCCAGCTCGACGAGCCCTATATGCAGGCGCGGCCGGACAAGGCGCGCCAGTTCGGCCTCAAGGCGCTCGGGCGTGCGCTCGAGGGGGTCGAGGGCACCACTGCGCTGCATATCTGCTTCGGCTATGCCCACCTGATCCACGAGCGGCCCGAGGGCTACAGCTTCCTTCCCGAGCTTTCCGCCAGCGATGTACAGCAGATCTCGATCGAGACCGCCCAGTCGCATCTCGATACCGCCGTGCTCGAAACCTTGCCGGGCAAGACGATCATCCTCGGTGTTCTGGACCTCTCGACCCATGCGATCGAGTCTCCCGAGACGGTGGCGGCGCGCATCCGCCGCGCGCTGCCGCATGTGCCGGCGGAGAAGATCGTCGTCGCGCCCGATTGCGGGCTCAAATACCTCCCCCGCGACGTCGCCTTCGGCAAGATGCAGGCAATGGCTCAAGGGGCCGCGATCGTCCGCGCCGAACTCGCATGAGGTTCAAGACCACCCATACCGGCAGCCTCCCGCGTCCCGAGCAGCTGCTCGAACTGATGTTCGCCCGTGAGAGCGGCGAGGCGGTCGATCCCGCCCGGCTCGAGGAGGCGATCGAGGAGGCGAGTGCGCATGTCGTCGCCCGCCAGCGCGAGGCCGGGATCACGGTGGTGGGCGATGGCGAGATGTCCAAACCCTCCTATGCCACCTATATCAAGCACCGCCTGACGGGCTTCGGTGGCGAGGCCGGACTGTACGAGTTCCAGGACCTCGAGGATTTTCCGGGAGCCAAGGCACAGGTCTTCGGCAACAAGGGCCGTGCCAGGCGCTCGGCGCCCGCCTGCACTTCGCCGATCGAGGTGATCGACATGGAGGCCCCGCGGATCGATGCCGAGCGGCTCAAGCGGCTGGCGGGCGGGCAGGAGGTCTTCATGTCGGCCGCCTCGCCCGGGGTGACGGCGCTGTTCTTTCCGAACCGGTATTACGCGAGCGACGAGGACTATCTCTTCGCCCTCGCCGAAGGGCTGCGGCACGAATACGAAACCATTGCTGCGGCTGGGATCACGCTCCAGCTCGACTGTCCCGACCTTGCCATGGGCCGCCATGTCCAGTTCACCCATCTGTCGCTGGAGGAGTTCCGCAAGCGAATCGGGATGAATGTCGCGGCGATCAACCACGCGCTGCGCAACATCCCGGCGGAACAGTGCCGCATGCACCTGTGCTGGGGCAATTACCCCGGTCCGCACCACTGCGATGTGCCGCTGGCCGAGATCGCCGACATCGTCTGGCAGGCCAAGCCGCAGGCAGTGCTGCTCGAAGGTGCCAATCCGCGCCACGGGCACGAATTCGTCTATTTCGAGGACCATCCGCTGCCCGAAGGCAAGGTGCTCTGTCCCGGCATGATCGAACCCCAGAGCCCCTATATCGAGCATCCCGAACTGATCGCGCAGCGGATCGGCCGCTATGCCGACCTGCTCGGCACCGAACGGGTCATGGCCGGGGTCGATTGCGGCTTCTCGGTCCATGCCGGGAGCAACAATCTCGATCCCGAAGTGGTCTGGGCCAAGCTTGCAGCGCTGGCCGAAGGCGCGGAGATCGCCTCGCGGCGCTATTCCTGAATACCCATAGCGGGCTCTTCTCTCGCGCGGAAATGAGTGTATTCTTGGGGCAATTCGAGTCCTGAGCGCATTTTCCGGGGAGAGGGAAACCATGCGGTTCTCGTTGCTGGGCACGGCCTGTGTCCTGATGTTCGCGCCCGGCGCCGCCTTGGCGCAGGATGACGTTCCGGCCGAAGCGTCGCCCGCGGCCGAGGCCCCGCCAGCGGGCATGACGCCGCCGCTGACTGCTCCCGAGCCGCCATCCGACGAAACCTGCGCCGGGGAAGTCACCCCGGCTCTGCTGGAGTCCTTCGGTGAGCCTGTGGCCTGGCCGATCGAAGGGCAGACCGTGCATCGGCCGACAGGGGTAGAGAAGCTCGGTCACGGGGTCCGCTACGTGCTGGTCAAGCGCCGCGCCGATGGTGCGGTGGACGAGGTCGGTTACCGCCTCGAGGGCATGGAGCGAACGGTCGGCGAGGCACATGACTCCCGCTTGCTGCGGGATTTCGACAAGGAATTCAGCGGCGCCCAGTGCGGCAAGTCGGAAGAGAGCGCCTGCGGGGTGATCTACGAGCCGGGCACCCATGGCAAGCGCTTCACGGGCGCCGAGATCGGCTCGGGCGAAATTGATATAGGCTCCGGTGCGCGGGGCCCCGAGCTGGCGCTGATCGAGGCCGATTACGACCTGCTCGATACGGTCCCGGTCTTCCTCGTCTGTTTTTACCGCGACGAATAGGCGCACCGCATCTGGTCTCCCGGTACGCGAACGGCTAGGCCTGCGCGCATGCGGGCGTGGCGGAATGGTAGACGCCGGGGACTTAAAATCCCCTGAGCTTTGCTCGTGCGGGTTCGAGTCCCGCCGCCCGTACCAAGTCCTTCCCCGATAGCACCCCCGGCTTTTCCTGCGCGGTTCTTAACCAAATCTTGGTGTCGCCTGTGCGATGGGCGACCGAGAGAAGACCGATTGGGGACAGACTGTGGTGCATGGCAAGACGCTCGACGCCGCACAGGATGCGGTGCAGGCGACGGGGAACGCCGGGACGGATGCCCGGGCGGAAGTGAGGCACAGCCTGCTGATTCGTCCGGCCAAGATCATCTGCGGGCCCCGCGAACTGCCCTGTGTCATCCGCGACGTGTCCGAAAACGGGATCAGCGTGCGCAGCTTCGTGCCGCTGCCCGATGCCGACAGCTTCGAACTCGAACTGCTCAGCGGTGAGCGCTACGATCTCGAACCCGTCTGGGCCGAGGAACTGGCGGCCGGCTTCCGCTTCGTTGGCGAAGTGGACCTCGAACAGATCCTGACCGGCAAGGGCAAGTATCCGCCCCGGCCGGTTCGCCTGACCCTGCAGGTGCCGGCGCTGATGAAGGCCGACGGCCTCAGCCATCCGGTGACGCTTGCCAATATCTCGCAGCACGGCGCGCAGATCGAGTGCAGCCAGCCGCTGGCGGTGCACCAGAAGGTCCAGATCAAGTCGGATTGCGTGCCCCGGCTCGATGCGCTGGTGCGCTGGCGGCGCGGCAATTTCTACGGCCTCGTCTTCGAACAGACCTTCCAGCTCAAGGAACTCTCGGACGTCGCCGTCCGCATCCACGGGTCCTTCGCCTTCCTCAAGGCGGGTGTCGACAGGGCCAGCGCCTGAGCCGTCCCAGGTGCCGGATTTTGCCTTTCGGCAGGCGAAAGTGCTAGTCTCGCGCCACGCTTACAGATTTCCCCTAGGCACTTAACTGGCAATTAACCAAATTCCTTCACTTCCGGCAGGACACCGAATGGGGGCACAGATGAGCGAATTCGAGAAGGCAGCGGGCAGGAAGGACATCGAGGTCGACGTGGCGATCATCGGCGCGGGGCCTGCAGGGCTCACCGCCGGCTACCTGCTGACCAAGGCCGGCAAGCGCGTCGCGATCATCGAGAAGGACGCGACCTATGTCGGCGGGATCAGCCGCACGGTCGAGCATGAGGGCTACCGGTTCGACATCGGCGGGCACCGCTTCTTCTCGAAGAGCCAGCAGGTTGTCGACCTGTGGAACGAAATCCTGCCCGACGATTTCATCCAGCGTCCGCGGATGAGCCGGATCTATTACGAAGGCCGGTTCTATTCCTACCCGCTGCGCGCCTTCGAGGCCTTGCGCAATCTCGGGTTCCTGCGCTCCAGTGCCTGCATGCTCAGCTACCTTTGGTACAAGCTGTTCCCGATCAAGGAGGTGAGGAGCTTCGAGGACTGGACCACCAACCAGTTCGGCCACAAGCTCTACTCGATCTTCTTCAAGACCTATACCGAGAAGGTCTGGGGCATGCCCTGCAACGAGATGAGTGCCGACTGGGCGGCACAGCGGATCAAGGGCCTCTCGCTGTGGGGCGCGGTGACCGACGGGCTCAAGCGCTCGCTCGGACTCAACAAGCGGCCCAATGACGGGCAGGCGGTCAAGACCCTGCTGGAAACCTTCCGCTATCCGCGCCTCGGCCCCGGCATGATGTGGGAAGCCGCGCGCGACAGGATCGAGGCAACCGGCTCCCGGGTCCACATGGCCCATGCGCTCAAGCAGCTCGCTGCCGACGGCGAAGGCGGCTGGCGTATGACCGCTTCGGGCCCCGAAGGGGAACTGGTGGTAAGGGCGAAACACGCGATCAGCTCGGCGCCGATGCGCGAACTGGCTGCCCGGCTTCATCCGATGCCGGAGAGCAATATCCAGGCCAGCGAACTGAAATATCGCGATTTTCTTACGGTTGCGCTGATGATCAAGTCGGCGGACCTGTTCCCCGACAACTGGATCTACATCCATGACAGCAAGGTGAAGGTCGGCCGGGTGCAGAATTTCCGTAGCTGGTCGCCGGAAATGGTTCCGGACCAGGACATCGCCTGTGTCGGGCTCGAATATTTCTGCTTCGAAGGCGACGGGCTGTGGTCCTCCAGCGACGCGGATCTCGTCGAACTCGCCAAGAAGGAAATGGCCATCCTCGGCCTGTGCCGGCCCGAAGACGTGGTCGGCGGCGCGGTCGTGCGGCAGGAGAAAGCCTATCCGGTCTATGACGAGGATTATGCCGCCAATGTCGCGGCCATGCGTGTCGAGCTCGAGGCGAAGTTCCCGAGCCTGCACCTGGTCGGCCGCAACGGTATGCATCATTACAACAACCAGGACCACGCGATGATGACCGCGATGCTGACGGTCGAGAACATCCTCGCCGGCGAGCGGGTCTACGATACCTGGTGCGTCAACGAGGACGCCGAATATCACGAGGCCGGCGACGAGGGCGACGAGAAGGCCCTGCCGCAGCGCGGGGTCAGCGAAGACCAGGCCGCCGCACTCAATTCTGTCCGCGAGGTTCCCGAGCGGGTAGAAGGCGCCAAGGCCGGCCGCAGGGCCGCCTGAGCCACGCACGTCCAGGACACGGCAAGGGGGCCGATGTGACCGAACTGATCGACCGGCTGCGCAATCTGCGCCTTGCGCGCTACATCGTTGCCAGCATCATCGCGCTGGCGGCCGATGTCGGCACCTTCCTGCTGCTGCTGCAGCTGGGCGTGCTGGCGGCGGCGGCCTCGGCCGCGAGCTACAGCCTCGGGATCCTGGTCCACTGGCTGGTCTCGAGCCGCAAGGTCTTCCACGACACGGTCGCCGCGAGCGGGCTTGCGCGGACCAGGCAGAAGGCGCTGTTCGTTATCTCCGCCCTGATGGGCCTGACCCTGACCACCGCCATCGTCGGCGCCGGAGACATGGCGGGGGCCGATCCCCGGATCGCCAAGCTGGTCGCGATCGCCGCCAGTTTCACCCTGACCTGGGTCCTGCGTAGCCGGATCGTGTTCCGGGGTGAGGCCGAAGGCTGATGCAATTCCGGCTTTGGCCTGAAACACGGCCGCTCCCCCTTGGTCGGATCGGCCTGGTGTGGGTGCTGCTCTACGCGCTCATCGTTCTGATAAACATTCGAAACCTGATAGAGTACCGGTTCCCCGATCCGGACGACATCCTCCGCCTCGTACAAGTTCGCGACTTGCTGGCGGGACAAGGCTGGTACGACTTTCACCAATATCGGATCAATCCGCCCCACGGTACGGTGATGCACTGGTCGAGGATCGTCGATCTTCCGATCGCGGGCATGCTGCTGGTTCTGACCCCCTTGCTGGGCCAGGCGGGAGCGGAACTGGCGATGCTGCTGCTCGTTCCTATGCTGGCGTTGGGAGCAATCCTGTACCTTGTCTCCAAGATGGCCGCCCGCTTCTTCGACGATGAAGCGGTCTGGCTGTCGTGTCTCGCCTGCGGGCTGGTGCCCGTCCTCGCCTTGCAGGTCCAGCCGCTGAGGATCGATCACCACGGATGGCAGATTGTCCTGGCGGCTGCGGCTATGGTTGCTCTTCTGGCGCCAACGGCGCGCCACGGCGGATGGCTCGCCGGGCTGGCTCTGGCCGCGGGCTTGTCGATATCGGTGGAATTGCTGCCCTTCACTACCGGATTTGCAGCGGTGCTGTTCTTGCGCTGGGTGTTCGACAGCGATCAACGCTGGTGGCTTGCTCATTTCCAGATGGCACTCGCCACTGGTCTCGTGGCGCTGTTCCTGCTCACTCGTGGTATCGGGGACCTGTCGCCCTATTGTGATGCGATTGCCCCTGCGCACCTTGGCTTCTTCGTAATTGTGGCTGCTGGTACTTGGATCATTGCCAGATTGCCGGTGCCGACGCGGCCAGTCTTGCTTTCCTGTTTTGCCGTGGCCGGATTGGTGGCCTTTGGTCTCTTCGTCTACGCCGCCCCGGCCTGCATTTCGGCTCCCTTCGGCGAACTGCATCCGCTTGTGAAGCAAAACTGGCATGCAAATGTTCGTGAGGGGCTGCCGATCTGGAATCAGGAGATATCCGCGGCAGTTCCAGTCATGGCGCAAGCGCTTGTTTCCATGGCAATAATCATCCACCTCTGGCGTAAAAGCAAGGATAGCGAGCATCAGTGGTGGTTCAGCTATCTGGCTATGTTCTGTGTGACCCTCGCAACCGGGATTCTTGTCTGGCGCTCGATGGCCTTCGTGTCCCTGCTGTGCGCCGTTCCCTTGGGTTGGCTGACATCGCGCCTGATCCATATCCTGCGGGCGACGGAACAAGTTTCGCGGCAGATCGGCATCATCGTCGCGGCGCCGCTGTTGTTGATGCCCGGTGTGCCGGTCTTGCTGGCGGAAAGACTGCTGGATCAAGCCGACGATGCACAGCCGGGTAATGACGCGGCATCGATTCGCAAGTCCGGCTGTGAGATCGAACGCCATGCCGGCTTGTTGCGGACATTGCCTGTCCAGACGATATTCGCGCCGCTCGATATTGGACCTGCGATCCTCCTGGAGACGCCGCACAGCGTTGTTGCCACTGGGCACCATCGTGCCAACGATGCGATCCGCGACGTAATCCTTGCATTCACCGGTTCTGCGCATGACGCGCAAACCCTTATCCATGGCCACGAGGCCACAATGGTGGTTGTGTGTGTCGATCTCGCCGAGCCGGCGGTATTCGAGCGGAAAGCCCCCCACGGCTTCATGGCCGCTCTCAAGAATGGCGATATCCCCGCCTGGCTCGAACCCGTCGATCTCGGCGGGCCGGAGGAGCTCAAGGCCTGGAAGGTGGTCGACTGAAACCCGGCCTCAGGCCGCGCGGAAGAGCAGGGCGTCGCCGTTGATGCAGTGCCGCTTGCCGGTCGGGGGCGGTCCGTCGTCGAAGACGTGGCCGAGATGGCCGCCGCAATCGGCGCAATGGACCTCGCGGCGCGGGTAGCCGAGCTTGAAGTCGGTCGCATATCCGACCGCGCCCGGCTCGCTCTTCCAGAAGCTCGGCCAGCCGGTCTTGCTGTCGTATTTGGTCTCGCTCGAATAGACGTGGTTCTCGCAGCCGGCGCAGAGGAAGCGTCCTGTGCGCTTTTCCTTGTTGAGCGGCGAGGTGAAGGCGCGTTCGGTTCCTTCCTCGCGCAGGATGTGGAACTGTTCGCGGGTCAGGCGGCGGCGCCATTCCTCTTCCGTATAGCTGACCTTGTAGCTCTTCGCCTGGGCCGGGCTTTCGCCGCAGGCGGCGAGGACCGGGAAGGCGGCAGCGGTGCCCAGCCAGCCGAGCACGTTCCGCCGGTTTGTCGCATTCTCGATCATGACGCTCTCTCCTATAGCATCATTTCGGACCGGCGGTGAACAGGGTTACAGGCAACCACCGCCGGCGCGCCGTCTTCTTCGCCCCCTGCGGTCCGGATTTCATCACCCGCTTGCGGAACAGGTTCGCGCCGGTGCGGATGAAGATCGCCACCCACAGCGCCTGCCAGGCCATCGCGGCGAAATGCGGCCAGATCGCCTCGTCCTGCGCCGCGCGGGCGAGCATGGAGAAGGGCGAACTGAGCGGGAAGATGATTGCCGCCAGCTCGATCGGGCTGCCCTGCTTGGTCAGGGCATAGGTAGCGAAGAAGAACACCACCAGCTGCATCATGGTGACCGGCATGTTGAGCGTCTGCACTTCGCGCACGGTCGCGGCCATGGAGCCGACCGCGAGGAAGATCGAGCCAAGCAGGAGGTAACCCATCGCGAAATAGGCGGTGCCGAAGGCGAAGAAGAGCGGCCAGCCTACTGCCGGCACGGGCAGGTTGGGCAGGGCACCGCCTGCCAGCAGCATCAGCCCGCCGCCGGTCCCGCCCCACACGAGAATGCCGACGAAGGACACGCCGAGCATCGCGAAGAGCTTGCCGAGGAAGACGGCGTCCATCGGGATCGCCGCGGCGAGGATTTCGATCACCTTGTTGCCCTTTTCCTCGACGAGGTTCGAGAGGACCATGCCGGCGAGCAGCATGATCAGCAGGAACAGGACGGTCTGGCCGGCCTGCGCGGTGGCGGTGCGGCCGACCTTGGCCTGCTGGCCGCTGGTGTTCACCGTGGCCAGCGCGACATCCGGATAGGTTTGAGGGCCCTGGCCGGTCGCCTCGGCCGCCACCAGCGAGAGCGGGTGCTGCCAGCGATCGAGCCGCTCCTTCGTCGCGGTAAGACTCGGTGCCGCGGGCGTTCCGGTTACCACGCCGGCCAGGTTGCCCTGCTTGGCTTCGAGTATGGCGGCGGCATCGTAGGCCTCTCCGGATTTGAGGATCTCGAGTTCGACGAGATGCGGCAGTGTTCCGCCGATACTGGGCTCGAGCCGTTCATAGGCTTCGAGCATTGCCCGGCCATCCTGGGCGGTCATGGCCACGCCGATTTCCGGCTGGGCGACTTCGCTCGCCACTTCCCGTCCGAGCACACCGGCGGCGATAAAGATCACCAGCGGGAACAGCGGGCCGAGCAGGAAGAAGATGAAGGCCCGGCTGCCGAGGATGGCGGTGAAATCACGTCGGGCGACGACATAGGCCGCCTGCAGCAGCGAGAGCCGGCTGGCCCTGCCGGGAGTGTTCATGCCCCCTCTCCCTGTTCGTTGGCTTCGAGCTGCCGGGCCGCGGCCTCGCCCGCGATGGCGACGAAGGCATCGTGCAGTCCGGCGCGCTCGATCGCCAGCGAAAGGATGCCTGCATTGCCTTCGATCAGCGCCCGCAGCAGCGGCTCAACGCCGCTTTCGGGCAGGTCGAAATACCAGAAATTGCCTTCCTGACGGACCTTGTCCGGCAGTGCCGCGCGCCAGGCTCCGTCGCTCTCGCGGGTCTCGAGGCGGACCTGCTGCGGGATCCGGTCGCGCGCCTCGTCGACCGAGCCGGCGTAGGGAACCTTGCCTCCGGCAATGATCGCCACGCCTTCGCACAGCCGCTCGGCATGGGCGATCACATGGGTCGAGAAGATCACCGTCGTGCCCTCTTCGGCCATCCGCCGGATCAGCGCTTCGAGCTTGCCCTGGTTGATCGCGTCGAGCCCGGAAAAGGGCTCGTCGAGGACGACCAGCTGCGGCCGGTGGACCAGCGTGCCGAGCAATTGCACGGTTTGCGCCTGGCCCTTGGACAGCTGGCGGATCTGGCGTTCGACGGCGAAGCCCATGCCATGGCCTTCGAGCAGTTCGCGCGCCCGCCGCCGCCCCTCGGCCAGAGGCAGGCCGCGCAGCGCGCCCATGAAGGCGATCGCCTCGGTCGTCTTCATGGCGGGGTAAAGGCCGCGTTCTTCGGGCAAATAGCCGATCAGCTTGGCGATCGCGTGGGGATCCTTGTGCCCGAGGACGCGGCGGGTGCCGGAGTCCGGTTCGATGATCCCCAGCAGCATGCGCAGCGTGGTGGTCTTGCCCGCGCCGTTGGGGCCGAGGATCCCGTAGATCGCGCCTTCGGGAATCGCGATGTCGACCCCGTCGACGGCGAGCGTCCCGTCGAAGCGCTTGACCAGGCCGCGCGCCTCGATTGCAAGCGGGCGGCCATGGGCGCCGGGCAGGTTGCTGGAAAGGGCGGGGTGACCTGGCTCGGCATTCATGCGACAGGCTTACAGGCCGGGCGTGAACGGGAGCAATAGCGATTATGGTAAAGGCCGGGTCAATCGCGGCGCTGCAGGCCGGGCTGGCCGAGCAGGCGCGCGCGCTCGGCTTTGCCGCCATCGGCTTTGCTCCGGCGAGCGACGACCCGCTGCGCGCGCGGAGGCTCGAGGAATGGCTCGCGGCGGGTCATCACGGCACTATGGAATGGATGGCCGATCGCGCCGAGGTGCGGCGGGGGCCGCAGTCGATGTGGCCCGAGGCGCAGAGCGTGATCGCGCTCGGCATGAGCTATGCGCCGGAGACGGATCCGCTGGCGCTGGAGGGCGATCCGGAACGGGCGCGGATCTCGGTCTATGCGCAGGGGCGCGATTATCACGATATTCTGAAGAAAGGGCTCAAGGCCCTCGCCCGCTGGCTGGTAGCCGAAGGCGCCAAGGCGGGGTTCGACGTGCAGTTGAAGGTCTTCGTCGATACGGCGCCGGTGATGGAAAAGCCGCTCGGCGCGGCGGCCGGCCTCGGCTGGCAGGGCAAGCACACCAATCTCGTCAGCCGCGAACACGGCAGCTGGCTCTTCCTCGGCGCGATCTACTGCACCCTGCCCTTCGCCCCGGACACGCCGCATGACGACCGCTGCGGATCCTGCACCGCCTGCCAGCAGGCCTGCCCGACGAATGCCTTCCCGGCGCCCTACCGGCTCGATGCCCGGCGCTGCATCTCCTACCTCACGATCGAGCACAAGGGGCCGATTCCCGAGGAGTTCCGCCGGCCCATGGGCAACCGCATCTATGGCTGCGACGATTGCCTGGCCGTCTGCCCGTGGAACAAGTTCGCCGAGGCTGCCGCCCGCCACCAGGCCTTTGCGGCGCGCGAGGAGTTGATCGCACCGCGGCTGGAGGAGTTGCTCGCGCTCGATGACGCGGCGTTCCGGGCCAAATTCTCGGGCTCGCCGATCAAGCGGATCGGGCGCGACCGCTTCGTCCGCAACTCCCTGATCGCGGCGGGCAACAGCGGCAATCAGGCGCTGCTGTCTGCGGTCGAGGCGCTGGTGGAGGATCCCGACCCGGTGGTGGCGGAGGCAGCGCGCTGGGCGCTGGCCGAGCTCAGAGAAGCTCCTTGAGCGGCGTGGACACATCGGCCAGCGCATCGGCCGGCAGGTCGGCCCTTGCCTCGACCAGCTTGCGGCCCTGGACATAGTCCTTCATCGCATTGACGCAGTCGAGCGCGATGACCCGGCCTTCCTTGCGATAGATCACGCTGAAGCTGCGATTCTCGGGATCGCCGCGCAAGACTGTGTCGTCATGTTCGAGGCTCAGCCCGACGGTCTGCAGCTTGAGGTCGTACTGGTTCGACCAGAACCATGGCAGCGCGCGGTAGGGTTCCGCCTCGCCGGTGATCGCCCGGGCGACGCAACTGGCCATGTCGTTGGCGTTCTGAACCGATTCGAGGCGGATCACCGCACCGTTGGCCCAGGCGCTGGCATGGGCCGCGCAATCCCCGATCGCATAGATGCCGGGCAGGCTGGTGAGGCAGAATTCGTCGACATCGACCCCGTTCGCCCCGGCGGCACCGGCGGCGATCAGCGGGCCGACCGAAGGGACGATGCCGATCCCGACGATCACCATGTCGCAGGCGATGGTCTCGCCGCTTTCGAGCGCGACCCCGGTTACCCGCCCGGCGCTGCCTTCGAGCGCGGTGACCGTCGCGCCGGTACGCAGATCCACGCCCTGCCGGCGATGTTCTTCCTCGAAGAAGGCGGAGAGTTCCTCGCCCGCGACCCGGGCGAGGACGCGCGGGAGGGCCTCGAGCAGGGTCACTTCGCAGCCGAGCTTGCGCAGCACGGCGGCGGCCTCGAGCCCGATATAGCCGCCCCCGATTACCGTGACGCGCTTTGCCCCTGCGTCGAGCTCGGCCATGATCGCGTCGACATCGGCGCGGTTGCGGACCGAATGGATGCCGTGCAGTTCCGCTCCCGGGCAGGTGAGCCGTCGCGGGTCGCCGCCGCCGGCCCAGACCAGCGTGGCATAGGTCATCGAACGATCCCCCGAGAGCGCCAGCGTCCGGGCCTGGGGATCGACTTCCAGCACCGAACACCCGAGCCGGAGATCCACGCCCTTCTCGGCCCAGAATTTTTCCGGGCGGATCATGATCCGTTCGAAGGGTTTCTCGCGGGCGAGATATTCCTTCGACAGCGGGGGGCGTTCGTACGGCGGCTGGTCCTCGCGCCCGAGCATGGCGATCGTGCCGTCAAATCCGCGCTGGCGCAGGGCTATGGCGGCCTGGGCTCCGCCGTGGCCGGTGCCGACGATCACGATGTCCGAATGATCCATGGAAGTCCTAACGGGTCAGCAGGTTGCGGGCCTGCCCGGCAAGCTGCGCCAGCATGGACGGCGTGACAAGGGCTGCGTCGCGCGCGCGGCCGATAATCGCGATGAACTGGTCCACTGCCGCATGGCGGCTCTCGGCCCATTGCGCGACCTCGGCCATGGGGTCCTTCTTGCCGTTCTGCGTGGCGGTGACGGCGCGCAGGAAGTCGAGCCGCATCTGCTGGAAATCGCGGGCGAGGCCCGCCACCAGCACGCGCTCCCAGGGATCGGAGGGAGCCATCACCGCGGCGCGGCCCTGGGCCCAGTCGAGTCCGAGCCGGGCACCGAGATCGACGAAGGCCTCGGTCAGGGCTTCGGGTTCGAGCCCGGTATCGCCGGCAAGGCGGGCCAGCCCGACCGCGCCGTCGAGATCGAACAGATGGACCACGCGGGCCGTGACCGCATCCGGCGCGCCGAGTTCGGCCAGCGGATCGCGGATGCGTGCCGAATGCAGCTGGGCCTCGCTCTCGAGCAGCTTGCTGGCGGCCCTGGACAGCTTTGCAATGCTGGGTGCAAGCCGTTCGACCAGCTCGTCGGCCGGCATGGTCCCGGCCCCCGAGCGCAGCAGATCGGCCATGTGGAAACGCGTGGCGAGGGCGAGCCGGTCGAACAGGGCGAGGCGCGCCGCTTCGGGCATTTTTGCGCTGTCGAGCGTGGCCCAGATATCCGTGAGGCCGAACAGGCGGTCGGCGCAGGCGAAGGCGGCCGCGACATGGGCGAGGCTCGCCCCTTCCTGTTCGGTCAGCTCGAAGGGATGGGTCAGGCCCAGCCGGTTGATCATGCGGTTGGCGAGCTTGGTCGCGATCAGCTCGTTGCGCAGGCGGTGTTCGAGCACCTGCGTGCGGAATTCGCCGCTGACCGGACCGGGGAAGGCCTCCATCAGCATGGGTTCGAGCAACGGGTCCTCGTCGAGCGCGCTCTGTTCGATCGCATCCTGCAGCAGCAGCTTGGTGGTCGAAAGCAGCACGGCCAGTTCGGGCTTGGTCAGGCCCTTGCCGTCGCCTGCCCTGCGGCAGAGCTCCTCGTCCTCGGCAATGCCCTGGTTGGCGCGGTCGAGCTCGCCGCGCGCCACCAGCATGTCGATCACCCGCAGGTGGGCGGGCATGGCTTCCGCCCCGCCCGCCGCCGCGATCGACAGGGCCAGCGCCTGCAGCCGGTTGTCCTCGAGCACGATGGCGGCGACCTCGTCGGTCATCTCTCCGAGCAGCGCGATCCGGCGTTCCTCGGACAGGCGCCCGGCCCGGCGCGCGCCGGCGAGCGCGATCTTGATGTTGACCTCATTGTCCGAGCAATCGACCCCGGCCGAATTGTCGATGAAGTCGGTGTTGATCGCCCCGCCGCGCAGCGCGAACTCGATCCGCCCGGCCTGGGTGCAGCCGAGATTTGCGCCTTCGCCGATCACTTTCGCGCGGATGTCCTTGCCATCGACGCGCAGGGCGTCGTTGGCGCGGTCTCCGACCTCGATATTGTTCTCGTGTCCGGCTTTCACATAGGTCCCGATCCCGCCGAACCAGAGCAGGTCGACCGGCGCCTTGAGTACGGCGGCAATGAGCTGGTCGGGCTCCATGTCCTTTGCGTCGGTGGCCAGAATGGCCTGCATCGGCTTGCTCAGCGGTATGCGCTTCATGGTCCGCGGGAAGACTCCGCCGCCCTTCGAGATCAGCTGCTTGTCGTAATCGTCCCAGCTCGAGCGCGGGAGTGCGAACAGGCGCTTGCGTTCCTTCCAGCTGGTCGCGGGATCGGGATCGGGATCGAAGAAGATGTGGCGGTGGTCGAAGGCCGCGACCAGCTTGATGGCCTTCGAGAGCAGCATGCCGTTGCCGAAGACGTCGCCCGACATGTCGCCGCAACCGGCGACCCGCACCGGGTCCTTCTGCACGTCCATGCCCATTTCGAGGAAATGGCGCTGGACCGAAAGCCAGGCCCCGCGTGCAGTAATGCCCATGGCCTTGTGATCGTAGCCGTTCGAGCCGCCGCTGGCGAAGGCGTCGCCAAGCCAGAAGCCGTGCGCTTCGGCAATCCCGTTGGCGATGTCGGAAAAGCGCGCCGTGCCCTTGTCGGCAGCGACCACGAAATAGGGATCTTCCCCATCGCGGATCAGCACGCCTTCGGGATGGACGACCTTGTCCTCGACGATATTGTCGGTGATCGAAAGCAGGCTGCGGATGTAGAGTTCGTAGCTTGCCTGGCCCTCGGCAGCCCAGCCGTCGCGGTCGAGCGCGGGGTTTGGCAGAAGCTTGGGATAGAAGCCGCCCTTGGCCCCGGTGGGCACGATCACCGCGTTCTTGACCCTTTGCGCCTTCATCAGGCCGAGCACTTCGGTGCGGAAGTCGTCGCGCCGGTCCGACCAGCGGATCCCGCCGCGTGCGACCGGGCCGGCGCGCAGGTGGATGCCTTCCACCCGCCGCGAATAGACCCAGATCTCGCGCCAGGGCAGAGGCTTGGGCAGGCCGGGGACGAGCGCGGAATCGAATTTGATCGCCAGTGCATCCTCGGCGGAGGGCGCGAAGGCATTGGTCCGCAGGATTGCCTCGATGGCGCCCTTGTAGAGCCGCAGCAGGCGGTCGTCGTTGATGGCGCCGACTGCGGCGAGACCGGTGCGGATGGCCTCTTGCGCGGCTTCTTCGGCCTTGCCGCGATGGCCCTTGAACTGCGGGTCGAGCCGTGCGCGGAACAGCTCGATCAGCCCGGCGGTGACCTGCGGCGCATGGTTGAGCGCGCTGCATACTGTGTAGATGTTGAAGCTTATCCCGGCCTGGCGGAGATAGCGGTAGAAGGCCCGCATCCAGTCCGCCTCCTGCGCGGTCAGCGCGCTTTCGACGATCAGCCGGTTGAAGACGTCGTTTTCCTGGCGGTTGTTGAGCACGGCGGCGATGGCCTGCTCGATCGTTTCGGCCCGCGCGCGCAGACCTTCCTCGCTCGTGCCTTCGGGAAGGCCAAGCGTGAAGTCGTGGATCGCCGCGCAATCCTTGCAGTCGAGGCCGGCGGCGTCGAGGAAGGTCGGCGTTTCGGCAAGCACGCGGAAACCGAAATTCTCGAGCGCCGGAACGGCGTCGGACAGCGGCAGGCGGCCGTCGACCTGGTAGACCTTGAGTCGCATCTGGCCGGCCGGATCGCCCTGGTGATGGTAGAGCCGCGCGTCGCGGCCTTCCGGGCTGGGGGTTTCGGCAAGCGCAAGGTCGCGCAGGCGCAACACGTCCCGCGCCGCCTCGACCGGGCCATAGGCATTGCGATAGGCCTGCGGGAAGGCTTCGGCATAGCGGTCGGCGATCGCGGCCGCACGGCCCGGATCGAGCAGCCTGGCGAGTTCGCCCTCGACCCCTTCTCCCCACCCGCGGAGCATGGCCTGGAGCTGGGCGTCGAGCGCTTCCTCGTCGATCGTCTCATAGCCTTCGCGGATATCCAGCACGAAGCGGAGCAAGGCGAGCGAGCTGCCTTCGACCTCAAGCGCCCAGTCGAGGACCTCTGCCCCGGCATTGCTCTTGAGCAGGTCCATCACCGCGTGGCGGACCTGGGTCGAGATCATGTCGCGCGGGAGCCAGACGAAGGCGAACAGGTGGCGCTGCAGCGGCGCTTCGACCAGCACGGCGCGCGGGCGCGGGCGGTCGACCAGTGCCATCATGGTGGTCGAGACGCGGGCGATGTCGTCGTCGTCGAAGCCGATCACGAGATCGTGCGGAAGCGCGGTCAGGACATGCAGCAGCGATTTGCCATCATGGCTTGTCGGTTCGAACCCGAACCGCTCGGCCAGTGCCTTGAGCTGTCCGCGCAGGCGCGGTACCGATTCGGGCGGGGCGTTGAGCGCGGCGCTGGTCCAGATGCCGGCGTGGACCGAGAGTTTGGCGACCCGTCCGTCCTTCATCACCGGCACGATCAGCAGGTCGAGCGGGACGCGGCGATGGACATTGGACAGGCGGTTGGCCTTGATCACCAGCGGGATGCGGGTACCGCCGCGATCGAACCATTCAAAGGCGCGGGCAAAGGTCGCCTCGGCAATCAGCGGCTGGCTTCCCGAACGGCTTACGCCGAGACGGGCGCTTTCATCGCCCTCGCGGTGGCGGGTGACATGGCCGACCTGGGTCATCATGCCGTTGGCCATCCAGCGCAGCAATGCAGCCCCCTCGGCATCGCCGACGCGGTCGGCGTCCTCGAGCATGAGCGCTTTCATGGCCGGCCAGTCCTCCACGGCAGAACGGACATCGGCCAAGGTCTGGGCCAGCGAGGCGACCAAGCCGCGGCGGAGTTTCGCGTCGACTCGTGTGGTCTCGAGATAGACGAAGCTTTCGCGCCGTTCGCCGGCTGCCCCTTCAGGTAGTTCGAGCAGGGCCCCGCTGTCGGCCCGCCGTACGGGCAGGACCGGGTGCACCAGCCGGTCGATTGCCAGCCCGTTGGCGGCGACGGTGGCGGCGAGCGAATCGACCAGGAAGGGCATGTCGTCGTTGATGATCGCGATCCGCATCAGGCGGCCGCTTTCCGCGGTACCGGATTCGACTTCGATCACCGGCTGGCCGGGCTTGCGGGTCATGGCAGAGGCAAGCACGAAGCGTGCTGCGTGCTCGAGCCCGCCAGCGGTGAAGGCGTGGTCGCCGGGCAGCAGCGAGGCTTCCATGCGGTGGGCGATCGTGGCGGTCAGGTCAGCCTTCTTGGCCTTTGCGGTCATGCGCATTCTCTCCACTGGGCGGGCGGCGAAAAGCCGGGTCCGATCCATGCCGCTATCTCTTGCCTTGCCGCATGCAATTCAAGGAGAAATGGTTGCATCAGAAACTTTATTGCCCGATCATGCCAGGGTATGCGCAATCAGGCGCAGCGATCGTTCGCGTGCCGCAGGATCGTAAGTTGCCCCGGAGATGATCAGCTCGTCGGCGCCGGTCCGTTCCAGAAAGGCGCCCACACGCCGGCGAATCGTATCGGGCCCGCCGACTGCCCGGGACCCGTCGAGCCGTTCGAGCATCGCCAGCTGGTCGAAGGGCAGGGCCTCGCGATAGCCGGGCACGGGCAGGGGCAGTTTGCCCGGGTCGCCGGTGCGCAGGCGCACGAAGGCCTGGTCCTGCGAGGAGGCGAGCAGTTCGGCCTCCTCGTCGCTCTCGCCGGCGATGACTGTCATGGCGCACATCACATGCGGGCGGTCGAGCGCGGCGGAAGGACGAAAATTGGCGCGATAGAGCCGCAGCGCATCGTCAAGTTCGGTCAGCGCGAAATGCGATGCGAAGGCATAGGGCAGGCCAAGCTGGGCGGCCAGCCGGGCCCCGAAAGTGCTTGATCCCAGCATCCACAATTCGACTGCGGCGCCGTGGCCCGGCGTGGCTCGCACCGGCAGGGCTACGTCGCCGGTCAGCAGCGCGCGCAATTCGACGACGTCCTGCGGGAAATATTGCGCGGCCTGGTGGAGCTCCTTGCGCAGCGCCTGGGCGAGTACCTGCGCCGCACCGGGCGCGCGCCCGAGTCCGAGGTCGACTCTTCCAGGGAACAGCGCGTCCAGCGTTCCGAACTGTTCGGCAATTACGAAGGGGTTGTGGTTGGGCAGCATGATGCCGCCCGCGCCGATGCGGATGGTCGAGGTGCATTGGCCGATATGCGCGAGCACGACCGAGACCGCCCCGCCGGCGATCCCGACGCTGAGATGGTGTTCGGCGGTCCAGAACCGCTTGTAGCCCGCCGCTTCGGCGGCCTTCGCGAGCCGCCCCGCGGCAGCCAGCGCTTCGGACGCGCCCTGTCCTTCGCGGATCGGGACGAGGTCGAGGACGGACAGTGCAGTCACCGGCCGATCTCCTCGGCGGGCTTAGCCTGCACGGGGCTGCCGATCTGCGCCAGGTAGTCGCGCGCAATCTGTTCCGCACGCGTACCGGGAGCGACGGCGAGTACCGATTGCCAGCTCTTGCGTGCGGCGTCCTCGTCGCCCGCGAGCATGGAGATCAGACCGGCTTCGAGCCCGACCTGGCCATTGGCCGGATCGAGCGCGGCGGCGGTGGCGGCATAGGCAGCGGCCTGGACGAGGTCGCCGTCATAGCGCGCCAGGGTGGCCGAGAGCAGCCAGGCCTCGACATTCTGCGAAGCGAGGCTGCGGGCGTCCTCGAGCGCCTTGCGCGCACTGATCGTGTCGCCGAGACCGACATAGGCGCGCGACTGGTCGACCGCGATATGGCCCGACAGCTCAGGCATTTCCGCTCGCAGCGCGTCCTCGCGGGCGAAGGCGAAGTAATTGGCGGCCTCGGCATAGTGCCGTGCCGGGAGGGCGGCATTGCCGGCCATGGTGCCGAGCCGGGCCCGGCGGAAGAAATCCTCGCCGGCAGCGGCCTCGCGCGCGTCGACGAAGGCTTTCTCGGAGGCGTCCCAGCGCAGCAGGCGGGTATAGGCGACCCCAAGGCATTCGAGCGGGTAGCTGCGTTCGGCGCCAAGCGCTTCGCCGCTCCATTCGCTGGCATAGGCGATCGCGCTGGCGGCGTCGTCGCGCGCATGGTCGAGGCAGACGGTCAGCCGGTCCACCTCGACCGGCGGCGGCGCGGCTGCCGGGGCGGAGGACTGGGCGAAGAGCAGGGAAAGCGTGGCAAGCAGCATGGGGTCGGGTCCGGATTATCAGGCGATCGCGGCGATTGTGTTCAGCAGCAGGGCGATATCGCTGTCGCGCGACAGGCGGTGGTCGCCATCCTTGACGAGGATCACCTGCACATCCTCTGAACGCAATTCCGCCGCGGTGGACAGGGCGATCTCCCACGGCACCTCGGCATCGGCCTGACCGTGCAACAGGCGGACCGGACAATCGAGCGGTATCTCGTCCTGCAATTGCCGTTGCATCTCTGCGTCATGCCAGAACTTCGCATGGATCGGAGTCGGCTCGGGTCCATAGGGATTGTCGATGTAATGCGTATCGCCCGCGGCCAGCCGGGTCTTGGCCGCTTCGTCAAAGCCCCAATCGGTGAAATCGGGTGCGGCGGCGATGCCGACCAGCGCGGCGACGCGCCGGCCCAGCTTGCGAGCGCACAGCAACATCAGCCAGCCGCCCATGGAAGATCCGACCAGGATCACCGGCCCCTCGACCTCGGCCTCGACCAACGCCAGTACTTCGTCGCTCCAGTGCGTCAGCGTCCCCTCGGCGAAATCGCCCGGGCTCGCACCGCAACCCGAATAGTCGAGCAGCAGGCAGGCGCGGCCGGTCGCCTGTGCCCATTGGTAAAGTGAAGTGGCCTTGCTGCCTTCCATGTCCGACATGTATCCGGGCAGGAAAACGATCGCGGGGCCGGTGCCTTCCCGCTTGCGGAAAGCAATCCGGCGCCCGTCGGGCATGGCCAGGAATTGGGTGCTGCTCATCGCCGCCTATGTGGAACGCTGCGGCGGGCAGGGCAAGGGCCGGTTGACGGCGGGCGTCAGGCCAGATCCGGTTTCGGCATGGTGCCGCCGCCCGGGTCGCGGCCCGATCCGCAGCCGGTGAGCGCCAACGCAGCCAGCAGCAGGGACAGAGGCAGGATCATCGCGCGAAACATGGTGCTCTCCTTATCAGTCGCGCTGGAAAATGTCTTCAATGGTCAGGCCGAAAACATCGGCAATCTTGAAGGCCAGCGGGAGTGAGGGATCGTATTTCCCGGTTTCGATGGCGTTGACGCTCTGGCGTGAAACCGCGAGCCGGGAGGCGAGCTCCTGCTGGCTCCAGTCGCGCTCCGCACGCAGGACCTTGAGGCGGTTCTTCATACTGCGCCCCAGGCACCGTATCGCACCCGGTTGGCCGCCGCCCCGATGCCGAGGCCGAAGAACCACGCAACCGCCCACCAATAGGCATCGAGGTGGAAGACGATTTCAGCGGATTCCAGGAAGCCCCAGATCGTGGCCGCGCTCAGCGCGAAGCCGGTGGCGATGATGGACTGGCGCACCACCAGCATGCGCAGGAATTCGTCCTCTTCCTCCACCATCAGCCGGCCGATGGCCCAGAATATGCCGATGACGGCCAGTCCCGGCGGCAGAGCCAGGAAAACGCGCAGGGCGGGATACGGATCGCTGCCGTTCAGGACGAAGGTCATCACGCCCAGCACCACCAGGTAGAGGAAGCTGAACAGGGCGACCCGCTTCATGTAGCGGCGCTGCGCTTCGCCCTTGGCCAGGCAGCCCGAGGCCGCTGCGGCGCTGCGGCGATTGGCAGCGGTGATCATCGGCATCACAAGGGCAAACGGCAGGATGATGAGGAGATAGAGCGGGGCGCCGTCGACTGCACCGGTCATGCCCAGCCCCGCTACGATGCCATAGACGCCGAGCATAAGCCCGCCCCAGAACCCGGGGCCGCGGCCCATCACGCCGGCGGAGGAAGTCTTGGCCTGGCTCACCGGACTTCCCCAATCCGGCATTGGGCACGGCCTTTGCCTAACGCCCACGGCAGGAATACCAGCAGGGACAGCGGGGCGAATTCGGCGAAGCGCGCCGGGATGATGTCGTATACGGCCAGCGTTGCGACCAGCAGCATCGCGGCAGCAAGCAGGAGGCACTTCTGAGCAGTTTTCATGCCAATGGTCCTTTTCTTTATGTAAAGGACGCTTGTCATAGATGGCTGGCGATGTCAAGTACCATGGACATAATGATTGGCACCCTTGTCGATAGGGGGCGGAATGCAGCGGCTTGGTGACATTCCTACGGGTCTTGCCTATATCGCAGAACATGTCGCGGAAGCTGCGTACCACCACGGCCACTACCACCCCGCTTCGTCGGGGGCGGTTGGTCGCGGTCTGAATCGCGAACCCCGCCGCCCGGCTCCGGGCGGTGCGGCGTCGGCCTCCCGGAAAGCCCCACCCCCCTTGACGCCAGCCCTTTCGGCGCGCGCCGGCTTGTGCCATGGCGCGCGCGACAGACAGTTGAGAGACGCGTTCGATGAGTGAGATGGTCAAGATCAGCCTGCCCGATGGGTCGGTCCGTGAAGTGCCGGCTGGTTCCACCCCCTATGATGTGGCGGCGGCGATCGGCCCGGGTCTGGCCAAGGCCGCGCTGGCGGCCAGGGTCGATGGCGAAGTGCGGGACATCAACCGCCCCTTCGATGGTGATGCCGAGCTGGCTCTGATCACCAGCCGCGACGAGGAAGACGCGCTGGAACTGGTCCGCCACGATTACGCGCATGTCCTGGCCGAAGCGGTGCAGGCATTGTGGCCCGGCACCCAGATCACTTTCGGTCCGGCGACCGAGGATGGTTTCTATTATGACGTGATGGCTCCGGCATCTCGCGAGCCTTTCGGCGTGGACGATCTGCCGGCCATCGAGGAGAAGATGCGGGAGATCATCAAGGCCGACAAGCCATTGCGGCGCGAGGTCTGGACCCGCCAGCGGCTGATCGACAGATGGGAGGCCGCAGGCGAGGCGTTCAAGGCCGAGTGGGCAAGGGAACTGCCCGAGGGCGAGGAACTGACAGTCTACTGGTCCGGGGCCCCGGACGAGGACGGCTCCTGGCTCGACATGTGCCGCGGCCCGCACCTGCCCAGCACGGGCAAGCTTGATCCGCAGGCGTTCAAGCTGATGCGCGTGGCGGGTGCCTATTGGCGCGGCGACCAGCGCAACGCGCAGCTGACCCGCATCTACGGCACCGGCTGGCTCAACAAGAAGCAGCTCGATGCGCATCTCCTCAAGCTGGAAGAGGCCGCCAAGCGCGACCATCGCAAGCTCGGCCGCGAAATGGACCTGTTCCATTTGCAGGAAGAAGCGCATGGCAGCGTGTTCTGGCATCCCAAGGGCTACCGCATCTGGCGCGAGCTCGAAGCCTATATGCGCCGCAAGATGGACGGAGCCGGCTACCGCGAGATCAAGACCCCGCAGCTGATGGATGTCCGCCAGTGGACCCAGTCGGGTCATTGGGGGAAGTATGCGGAGAACATGTTCGCCGTGCCCGATATCGTGCCCGAAGTGGACGAGGACGGCGATGTCGCTGCGGCGCCCAAGGTCGCGCCCGATGCGGACTGGATGGCGATCAAGCCGATGAACTGCCCGGCGCATGTGCTGGTCTTCAAACAGGGCATCACTTCCTATCGCGACCTGCCGATCCGGCTGGGCGAGATGGGGTGCTGCCACCGCAACGAGCCGCACGGCGCGCTGCACGGGCTGATGCGCGTGCGTCAGTTTACCCAGGACGACGCGCATATCTTCTGCACCGAAAGCCAGGTGGTCGAGGAGGTCCGCGCCTTCTGCAAGCTGGCCGACACGGTCTATCGCGATTTCGGCTTCACCTATCACGTCAAGCTCGCGCTGCGGCCGGAGAAGCGTTTCGGCACGGATGCGGACTGGGACAAGGCCGAGCAGGAACTGCGCGACGCCGTGGCCGAGGCGGGCATGGCGAATGAAGAATTCGGCTGGGAGGAACTGCCCGGTGAAGGGGCATTCTACGCGCCCAAGCTCGAATGGCACCTGACTGATGCGATCGGGAGGACCTGGCAGGTCGGTACTATCCAGGGCGACCGTGTCCTGCCCGAGCGGCTCGATGCGAGCTATGTCGGCGAAGACGGCGAGCGTCATCGTCCGGTGATGCTCCACCGCGCGATCTTCGGCAGTTATGAACGTTTCATCGGGATCCTGATCGAGCATTTCGCGGGCCGCCTTCCCGTATGGCTCGCCCCGGTGCAGGCGGTCGTCGCGACGATCGTTTCGGACGCCGACGATTATGCCAGGGATGTCGCCGCCAGGCTCGAAGCCGCGGGCATTCGCGTCGAGACCGATCTGCGCAACGAGAAGATCAACTACAAGGTCCGCGAACACTCGGTCGCCAAGGTTCCGCACCTGCTGGTGGTCGGCAAGCGCGAGGCCGAGGAAGGCAAGGTCGCTCTCCGCACGCTGGGAGAGAAGGACCAGCAATTCCTTGCGCTTGACGAGGCCATCGCGCTGCTGCGCGCCGGCGCCTTGCCGCCCGACTTGCGCTGACAGGCGCGCCTCAGTCGATCGCGTCGAACAGGCGCTTGAGCAGGTCCGTGCCCAGGCGCAACTCGTCGTCGGAATAGATCGCGAAGAGTTCGTGCCGGGTCGGGTCGAGCACGGCCTGGACTTCGTCAAGTGCCTGACGGCCCTCGGCGGTGATCTCGATCAGCCGCGAGCGCCGGTCGTCCGGATTGGTCCAGCGGCGGATGAGGCCGCGGGCCTCCAGTTCCTTCAGCGAGCGGATCAACGTCGGCCACTGGATTGCCATCCGCTCCGACAGGTCGAGCGTGGCGATCGGGCCATCGGAAAAGGCGATGCTGAACAGCGTCTGCCAATTGGCGCGGCTATGGCCGGTCTGGCCGCGGATCGCATCGTCGATGAAGATCGTCCAGCGCCGTGCAGCCAGAATCAGCAGTCGGCTGAAATGGAACTCGATTTCGTTGCGTGATCCCTGTTCGTAGAAGCGCTCGGCATTGGTCGCCCAATTGTCGAAATTCCGCTCGCCGCTGAAATTTTCCATATCCGCCTGCTTACCCTTCTTGTCCGGCAAGGCGGGAGCCGCCGAATCGCAGATGCCCCTCGCCCGTGCCTGGCCCGCAAGGTTCGCTGACAAGGCCCGGCTCCGAAGGCGCGAGCATAGGTATCGAACGACATAAGGCGCAAGCGAATCAGTCGGATGCGCCGGCCAGGCACTGTGCGTAGCGGCCGCATTCCGGCTGCTTCGGACGACGGCCGCCGAGCGCTCGACATATCCCGCTTGTAAAACGTAGCAAATTACGTACCATCGTTCGCAAATAACCGCTGCCTGCCTTGTGGCAAGATGCGGGCCGGGCCGTTTGCGGCCCGGAAGAGTTCATGCCCGAAAAGGGTGGGACGGCCTGCGGTGGATGCGGGCCACTTAGGGAGGATGACGATGAGCAAGGCACAGTTTAATTGCGTGCGGACCATGCTCGCCTGCTCGAGCGCGCTGGGCCTGGTCGCTTTCGCAGCGCCGGTCGCGGCGCAGGCGAGCGGGGGCGACGCCGCCGCGGTGGATGACGATCCGATCGTGGTCACCGGCTCCCGCATCCAGCGGCGCGACTATCAGGCCAGCAGCCCGATCGTGACCGCCGGCGAGGAACTGATCAAGAATTCCGGCACTTCCGCCATCGAAACCAGCCTCAACAAGCTGCCTGCCTTTACGCCGGTCCAGACCCCGGCCCTGGGCGGTGACGTGCAACCGACCGCCACCAGTACGCCGGGTGCCGCCACGGTTTCGCTGCGGAGCCTTGGCACGAACCGCAATCTGGTCCTTATCGATGGCCGTCGGGCCACCCCTGCCAATGCCTTGGGCGTGGTGGACATCAATACCATTCCTGCAGCCGCGGTCGAGCGAGTGGAGATCATCACCGGCGGCGCCTCCGCGACCTATGGGGCGGACGCCGTCGGCGGGGTGGTCAACTTCATCCTCAACAAGAATTTCACCGGGCTGGAACTGGATGCCAGCGCCGGTATCAGCGAATTGGGCGACGGTTTCGAATATACCGTAAGCGGCCTGATGGGGGCGGATTTCGACGACGGACGCGGCAATATCGTGCTGGGAATGTCCACCAATGTTCGCGAAGCGGCCTATGCCCGCAGCCGTGACTACAACCAGAAGCTGTGGCGGGATCCGCGCTTTGTCGGGACGGAATTCTTTCCCGATTTCTCGGGCTTCCAGCCCTATGGGGGGATCAACCCCACGCAGGAATCCTATGACGCGCTGTTCGGCGCAGGCGCCGTTGCGGCCGGCAATCGGCTTTACTTCAACCCGGACGGAACGGCCTTCACCGGCTTCTTTCAGAGCCCTCCCGGCGGTTCGTACCGCTTTGCCGGCGATCTGGATGGCTCCAAATGGAAATTGCTGGCCGATGGTACGCTGGGCCAGAACTTTCTCGACTCGTACACCACACTGCCGCTGTCCCGGTACAACCTCTACGCCCGCGGCAATTATGAAATCACCGACTGGCTTGGCGTCTTCTCGCAGGCGACCTTCACCAAGGTCGAAACCCGCACGGTCCAGCAGCCTTCGCCATCGGTCAACGGCTGGTCCGCCCTGGTCCCGGCGAGCAATCCGGTTCCGGACGAACTGCGCAGCGTGCTCGACAGCCGGGTCATCCCCGTCGGAACCAGTCCCGACCTTCTCAGCCTGCTGAACTGCGATCCGGGAGCGGTGCCGGGCGCCGCGGGGTCAGGCGCCAGCTGCGACTGGCAGCTGACCTATTACCTCGATTACCAGAATCGCGAAGCCTCCACCGATGTGACGACCTATCAGTTGCTGGCCGGCTTCGAAGGCAGCATTCCGGGTACCGACTGGACCTGGGAAGTGTACGGCTCGCATGGCGAATCCTCCACCTTCTCGCATATTACCGGCACGGCCTCTCTCGAGCGGCTGCGGGCCGTGATTTCGGCACCGAACTGGGGGCGCGGCTTCAGCGCCCAGGGGAACGCCACCGGCGGCGGTTTTGGCGCCAACAGCGCCAGCTGCAGCAGCGGGCTCGACCCCTTCGACATGGATCTGGCGATTTCGCAGGATTGTATCGACGCCATTTCCGCGGATCTGAAAAACCGCGCGGTCATGCAGCAGACCGTGTTCGAAGCGAACGCCCAGGGCAAGCTGTTCGACCTGCCGGCGGGCGGCCTGCGCGCGGCTGTCGGTGCGAGCCACCGGACCAATCGCTACGAGTTTCTCAACGATACGCTGACTACCCAGGGCCGGTCGTTCCTCGACCAGGCCGTGGGGATCTATCCCAGCGGCGACTCCTTCGGCGAAATCAGTGTCAACGAAGTCTACGGCGAATTGCTGATCCCGCTGATCCACAACACACCCGGCATCGAAATGCTGGAAGTGAACGTCGGGGCGCGCCATTCGGATTTCAACACGACCGGAGGGAACACGACCTGGAAGGCCATGGTGGACTGGCAGGTCACGGACTGGCTGCGTATGCGCGGCGGGTTCAACAAGGCGGTTCGTGCGCCCAACGTCGCGGAACTCTATCTCGCGCCGCAGCAGACCTTCACGGCGGCCGGCGGCGGTGACGTTTGCCGTCTGAACAACACGCTCCCCTATTCGGCGAATCCGGCCACCAATGCCAACGCCGCCAATGTCGAGGCTGTCTGCCGCATCCTGATGGACCAGACCTTCGCGGGGACGGCGGACATCTTCTATTCCAACCCGCAGTTCTACAACGCCGTTGGCCCGGCCTTTGCGTTCCCCACCCTGGTCGGCAATCCGAATGTCCAGCCGGAGACGGCGAAGACCTGGACTGTGGGTGCGGTGATCGATTCGCCATTCTACGACAGCGCCATCTTCAGCGGCCTGCGTCTCTCGGTCGATTACTACAATATCGCGGTGGACGATGCGATCGGCCCGCAGACGCTCGATACCGCGCAGCGCGGTTGTTTCGATGCCACGTTCAACCCGGCCATTGCCAACGATCCGGCCGCGGCGGCTGCATCGCCCTTCTGCCAGCAGATCGGCCGCGTCGCCGGCGATGGGGCGCTGGGCAATGTCCTGGTGACCTATCTCAACAACGGCCGCGTCCGGACGGAAGGGATCGACGTGCAGTTCGACTGGTCCTTCCCTGTCGGCCCCGGCACCTTCTCGGTCAACTCGGTCTTCAACTATCTCATCACGCTGAAATCGGCCCCGCTGCCGGCGGAAGCGGGGCCGGCCGGAGAACTGGTCGAATATGCCGGAACGCTTGGCCCGGCGGGCAGCAACGGGATCGGCGAAAACGGTCTCAACCCAGGATCATTCCGCTGGAAGATGCTGAACACCTTCAGCTATTCGGCCGGGCCGGCCACGGTTTCGCTGCAGTGGCAGCACCTGCCGAGCGCGCAATCGATCAGCTATCCGTTCGACAACGAAACGCCGTTCGTCGGTTCGCCCGCCTATGACCTGTTCAATCTGAGCGCCTCGATCACGGCCTATGACAATGTGACGTTCCGCTTCGGCGTGGACAACCTGCTGGATAAGGATCCGCCGCTGGTGGAATACAATGCCGCGTCCACGGGCCTGGCCAACTCGGTTGGCGGCAACCCGATCAACGCGTTCTTCTTCGACCTGGTCGGGCGCCGATACTATGCGGGCGTCAACATGAAGTTCTGACGCAAGGCAGGGCCGGAACGGGGCGCCATTCCCCTCCTGAGGCGTTCCGGCGGGTCCTCGCATGCGTCTCAGGGCGGTCCCGGCTTCCCAATCCGCCGGGGCCGCCCGTTTCAATTTCGTGGCTGGCGGGGCTAGGATGGTCCCGGGCCATCTGGGAGTATCGTCTATGTTCAAACGCGTGTTCCTGATTGCGGCAGTATCCCTTGCCCTGGCCGGATGCGGCGAGACCGGGCGAAGCGGCGCGATCGACGAGGCGCGGCTGCTGGCGGCGGACAGCGACGCCGACAACTGGCTGGCCTATGGCCGCACCTATGACGAGCAGCGCTTCAGCCCGCTGGAACAGATCAACGGCGGCAATGTCGGCGAGCTCGGGCTGGCCTTCGCGGTCGAACTCGACACCAATCGCGGGCAGGAAGCGACGCCGATCGTGGTCGACGGGGTGATGTATTTCTCCACAGCCTGGTCGAAGGTGATGGCCGTCAACGCCGCGACTGGCGAAGTGCTGTGGCAGTTCGACCCCGAGGTCGACGGGGCCAAGGCCGTCCACGCCTGCTGCGACGTCGTCAACCGCGGTGTCGCGGTCTGGGACGGCAAGGTCTTCGTCGGCACGATTGACGGGCGCCTGGTGGCGGTCGACGCGGCGACCGGCGAGAAGGCCTGGGACGTGGTCACCGTCGATCAGGCCAAGCCCTACACCATTACCATGGCTCCGCGCGTGGTCCGCGGGAAAGTCATTATCGGCAACAGTGGCGCCGAACTCGGCGTGCGCGGATATCTCAGCGCCTATGACGCGCAAACGGGCGAGCTCGTGTGGCGTTTCTATACCGTGCCCGGCAATCCCACAGACGGACCCGATGGCGCCGCGTCAGACGAGGTCTTCGACCGCTTCGCGCGCGAGACCTGGTCCGGCGAATGGTGGGAAATGGGCGGTGGCGGAACCGTCTGGGATTCGGTCGTCTATGATGCCGAATTCGACCAGTTGCTGGTCGGGGTGGGCAATGGTGCGCCCTGGAACCACCGCGCGCGTTCGGACGGCAAGGGTGACAATCTCTTCCTGTCCTCGATCCTCGCGCTCGATCCTGACACCGGCGCCTACAAATGGCATTATCAGGTCAATCCTGGCGAAACCTGGGATTTCACCGCTACCCAGCAGATCACGCTGGCCGATCTCGAGATCGACGGGAAGCTGCGCAAGGTGGCGATGCAGGCGCCCAAGAACGGTTTCTTCTACGTCATCGACCGGAGCAACGGGAAGCTGATCAGCGCCGAGCCCTATGTCCCGCAGAACTGGGCCGAGCGGATCGATCTGGAAACCGGCCGGCCGGTCGAGATTCCCGCGGCGCGCTTCGCCGAGGAACCCTATTTCGTCTATCCCTCCGGACTGGGGGCCCATGCCTGGTTCCCGATGAGCTACTCGCCCAAGACCGGGCTGGTCTACATTCCCGCCATGCATGCCCCGATCACGCTCGCCGACAATGTCGATTACGAACGCCGCCCGGGGCGCTGGAACACCGGGGTGACCATGTCCGGCCCGCCCAACGGCCAGGAAAAGACGGGTGTCTACAAGGGCTGGCTGGTGGCCTGGGACCCAGTCAAGCAGGAGGCCGCGTGGAAGATCGAAAGCGACTGGCCGTGGAACGGCGGCACGCTGGCGACCGGAGGCAATCTGGTCTTCCAGGGCGACCACCGCGGAAACTTCCGCGCCTATAATGCCGAGGACGGCACCGAACTGTGGAGCTTCAACGCCGGGCGCGGCGTCATGGCCGGGCCGATCACCTATCGCGTCAACGGCGAGCAGTATGTGGCCGTGCTTGCGGGCTATGGCGGGTCGATGGGCATGGCGGTGGATTCGCCCTGGATGCCGACGCCGCCGCCGCCCGGAATGATGCTGGTCTTCAAGCTTGGCGGAAGCGCCGAATTGCCGGAAATCCCGCCGCAGGCCGAGCGGCCTTACGTGTCGAGCGAGGAGGCATTCACGCCGGAACAGGTTGCGGAGGGCCAGCGCTGGCTGCTGACCTATTGCACGATCTGCCACGAGGGACCGACCAACCCCGACCTCTATCGCTCACAGGTGGCCGCCAGCAAGGACGCCTGGCGCGCGGTGCTGATCGACGGTGCACTGACCGGCAACGGCATGGTCAGCTTCGCCGAGCAACTGACCCCGGAACAGGCCGAGGCAATCCGTGCCTATGTGGTGACCGAGGCCGAGCGGCGGGAGAAGGCCAAGGAGCCGCCTTTTGCGCCGGGGCAGCCGCGGCGAAGGGCGGGCGAATAGGATTCGTCAGAGCGGGAGGATGCGCCCGGCAAGGATCGGGCCTTCCTCCTCCCGGCGGAGCACCAGCGCGAAGCGGTCGGCCTTGCCCGAATGGAGCGCCGCGGCAGGAATGGCAAAGTCCTGCCGCCCGCCCTGCCAACGGCCGAGGGCCTGTTCGCCGAGATAGACATTGGCATAGGTGACTCTTCGCCCGCCGTTCTCGCCCCGGCCGATTGCGACGCTTTCGTGCGCATCGAGTGCCACCAGTGCCAGTTCGCCCCTTCCCTCGCCCGAGAGCTGGGCATTCCAGCCTCCACCCGGCGCGTGGACAATCCGCAGTTCGGGATGCGGGCGCTTGCCGGCGGCAGCGGCCAGTTGCCGCACCTCGCGCTCGCGCGAGCCGACCGTCACCGCCTCGCCGTCGACCACGACCTGCGGCGTGTAGACGCCCGAACGGTCGCGGCGCCGGGCGGCATAGCTTCGCTGCAACGCGCTGTTCTCGGGCCGCGCCAGCGTGTCCTTCCAGCCCAGTCGGTCCCAATAGGTCACCGGGCGGGTGATCACGACGAGGCCGGGTTCCTGCGCGAGGCGGTTCGCCAGCGCATCGGCAGCGGGGCAGGAGGAGCAGCCCTGGCTGGTGAAGAGTTCGAGCACGACCGGATGGGGACCTGGCGAGGCCGTCGGCAATCGTTCGGCTGCCGGCTCGTGCGCTAGCGAACCGGCCAGCGCCAGGAAGGGCAGGGACAACGCGACGAGCAAGGTCTTCATGGCAGGTTTCCCGAAGGCACTTCGGCCCCGGGATTCATTCGCCGACAGGGGGTGTCCGGTTACCGTTCGCCGGTCAGAAAGGCAGGAAGCGGCCCGCGCCGATCAGCGCGAGCGCGCAGAAGGCGACCAGCGCCTTGCGGGCATAGTCGGCCGGGAAGGCCTGGAAATGCTGCTGGGCGAGGGCGATTGCTTTGGCCATGACGGGATTGTCCACCCGACCGGTAAACAAAACCCTAACGTTAACCTTCAGCCGAAGGGTAGTGCCGGCATCTGCTGGCTGGCACAGTGGAAGCTGCCACCGCCGGCCAGCACGGCATCGGCCATCAGCCCCACCACGTCGCGGTCCGGGAACAGCGCGCGGACGGCTTCGACCGCCTCGGCATCGTTGGGCCTGCCGCTGAGCGGGACCACCACCAGCCGGGTGGTGACCGCGAAATTCATGTAGCTGGCCGGTTCGATCCGTCCGCCACTTTCGACCAGACCGGGCGAAGGCATATCGCGCACGGCGACTCCGAAGTCGCCCGCGCGCCTGCGGGCATCCTCGTAGATCGCGCGGTTGGGATCCTGCGTTCCCTCCGGCAGCGGCAGGGCCAGTTCATTGGGGCCGACGAAGCGGGCGAGGTTGTCGACATGACCGTCGGTATGGTCGTTGACCAGCCCTTCGCCGAGCCACAACACCCGGGAGAAGCCGAGATCGCGGGCCAGCCGTTGTTCGATCTCCTCCCGGGAGAGCTGCGGATTGCGGTTGGGATGGAGCAGGCATTGTTCGGTGGTGACGACCAGCCCGGTCCCGTCGCCGTCGACGGCCCCGCCTTCGAGCACCCAGTCCGCGGTTTCGACCTCCAGCCCGGCATCGCGCGAGAGTTCCGCGCCGATCGTCTGGTCGCCGTCCATCAGGTACTTGCCGCCCCAGCCGTTGAAGCCGAAGCGCATGGCCTTGCGCCCGCCGCTTCCGTCAGGGACCACCAGCGGCCCGGTGTCGCGCAGCCAGATGTCGCCATAGCGACGCCGTTCGAGCGTGACCCTGGCGCTGACCAGCTGGCGCGCACGCGCCTCATTGGCCTCGTCGCGTACCAGCAGACGCACTTCCTGCCCGCTTTCGGCCACTGCATTGGCGAAGGCGGTAATCTGGTCCTGCGCGCGCAGCAGGAAGCCCGGCCATTCGACCGGATCGTGCGGGAAGCCGATCCACAACCAGTCCTGCGGATGCCATTCGGGCGGCATGACCATGATCGCGTGCTCTCTCCCGGGATCAGCAGCCGGCATCGGCGGCGGCGCAGGCCTGGTCGCGTGTCAGGCGGAACTCGTCGCCATCGACCCAGTTCGGCCATTCGCCGCTCTGCGCCAGCATCCGGCTGAGCGCGTAATAGAGCTGCAGGTCCTGGGCCACGCCGCTCCAGTCCCAGCCCTCGTCATATTCGTCGTCGGGACCGTGATAGGCATTGTCGCGATAGGCGGCCTCATAGGCCTCGCCGGCCGCACGCCCGCCTTCCACGAGGTCCTGTCCGCCGTCGACATAGAGCATCGGCAGGCCGCGCTTGGCCATCGGGAAATGGTCCGAACGGTAGTAATAGCCGGCCTGCGGATTGGGATTGGGCGTGCCGACCCGCCCCTGATCCTCCAGCGCGCGGGCGAGATAGGCGTCGAGCTGCGACTTGCCGGGGCCGACCACGGTAACGTCGCGGGCCGGGCCGGCCAGCGAGAGCGCGTCCATATTGACCCCGCCGACCGTCTGTTCGAGCGGGAAGACCGGATTGGCGGCGTAATATTCGCTGCCCAACAGGCCCTGTTCCTCGGCGGTGACTGCGAGGAAGACCATGCTGCGCCGGGGCGCTCCGGCCTTGGCCTGCGCTTCGGCCAGCGCGACCAGCGCGGCGGTGCCGGTGGCGTTGTCGACTGCGCCATTGCAGATGTCGTCGCCTTCGGCATTGGGTGTGCAGCGGCCGAGATGGTCCCAATGGGCGGTCAGCAGGACATATTCCTCGGGTGCCTCGCTGCCGGGCAGGAGTCCGACGACATTCTTCGAATCATAGCTGCGGAAGGAGTTCTTGAAGGAGGTCGAGGCAGTCAGGCCGAGCGGGACGGGTTTGAAGCCATCCCGCTTCGCGGCCGCGGAAAGCTCGGCGAAATCCTTCCCAGCGGCGGCCAGGATCCGTTCGGCCACACCCTTCTGGATCCAGCCGTTCATGAGCGTCTGGTCCGATCCGCCATTGCTGCGCTGGGCATAGGCCTGCGGACCGGACCAGCTGCTTTCGACGACGTTCCAGCCATAGGAGGCGGGGTAATCCTCATGCACGATCAGCGCGGCGGCGGCGCCCTGGCGCGCGGCCTCTTCGTATTTGTAGGTCCAGCGGCCGTAATAGGTCATGGCCTTGCCGTTGAAGGGCCCGTCGAGCGTTTCCGTCTCGTAGTCCGGATCGTTGACGAGGATGACGGCGGTCTTGCCCGTCATGTCGATCCCGTCATAGTCATTCCAGCCCTTCTCCGGAGCGTTGATGCCGTAGCCGACGAAGACCAGCTCGCTGTCCGACAGGTCGATCGCCTCGGCTTCGCGATAGGTCACGCCGACCCAGTCGCTGGCGAAGTCCAGCGCGATATCGACCCCATCACCCTCGATCGAGAGATCCTCGAAATCGCTGCCGGTGATCTCGACCAGCGGGACGTCCTGGAACCAGCTGCCGTCATTGCCCGGCACAAGGCCGGCCTTCTCGAATTGCTCGACGAGATAGGCGAGCGTCTTTTCCTCGCCTGCGCTGCCCGGCATGCGGCCTTCGAATGCGTCGGAGGAGAGCGTTTTCGTCACCTCCTTCATCGTTTCGATCGAGATATCGCCCTGCGGCACCTCCATCGAATCCGGGCCCGAACCGCGCTCTCCGCAGGCCGATAACGACAGGAAGAGCGCAAGGATGGCGGGGGGAAGCAGTGCTTTCATGGCTGGGTTCCTCTCGGGTCCGCAGGAAGGTTTCTTGCGCAACCTTTGGCAAAGCGCAGCGCGCGGGACAAGCGCCAAGCTTGAACCTTTTCGCCCGAGCGGGCAGGGAGAAAGGCATGAGAACCGCCTGGCAGGATGCACTGGAACGCGCGCGCAGCCATGCGCCCTTCCTGGCTCTGGGGCTCGACCGGCAACCCGAACTGGAAGCGATCCTGACGGCAGGCGACGGCGAGGCCGCGCTCGACTGGGCGCGGCAGGCGGGTTCGGGGATCGAGGATGTCGGCATCGCGCTCCGGCGCGAACGCTGGGGGCTGGCGGTTGCGCTGGCAATTGGCGACCTGGCCGGGGCATTCCCCCTCCTGCGCGTGACCGGCGAATTGTCCGATTTCGCCGATCGGGCACTCGATGCCGCTATCGCGGACGCGATCCGCCTGCGCGCGCCGGACAGCGAGCCGGCCGGTTTCACAGCGCTCGCCCTGGGCAAGCACGGCGCGCGCGAACTCAACTACAGTTCGGACATCGATCCGATCCTGCTCTACGACCGCGAGACCCTGCCCAGGCGCGAGCGCGACGACCCCGGCGATGCGGCGCAGCGGGTCGCGCGGCGCCTGGTCGGGACGCTCGGCGCAGTCACCGGGGACGGCTACGTCTTCCGGGTCGACCTGCGCCTGCGGCCGGCCTCGGAAGTCAGCCCGCTGGCGATCAGCTTCGACGCGGCGCTGTCGCATTACGAATCCTCGGCTCTGGCCTGGGAGCGTGCGGCCTTCATTCGCGCCCGGGCGGCGGCCGGCGATGTGGTACGGGGCGAGGACTTCCTTGCCGCCATCCGGCCCTTCGTCTGGCGCCGCAGCCTCGATTTCGGCGCAATCGACGAAATCAGACGCCTCACCCGCCAGATTCGCGCCAATACCTCCGGGCCGCGCGAACCCGGTCCCGGCTTCGATCTGAAACGCGGGCGAGGCGGGATCCGCGAAGTCGAATTCTTCGCCCAGACCCACCAGATGATCCATGGTGGGCGCAATCCGGCGCTGCGCTTGCGCGGTACGCGCGCAACGCTCGATGCGCTGGCGGCGGCGCGGATCATCGGCGAGGAGGACGCGCAGGTTCTCGGCGACGCCTATGATCGCCTGCGTGTGATCGAGCACCGGCTGCAAATGGTCGAAGACCGCCAGACGCATGCCCTGCCGGCCAGCGTGGAAGCGCTCGACAATGTCGCGAGGCTTGACGGACTGTCGGGCGGCGCCGCGCTGCTTGAGGAATTACGGGTCATCACCGCCCGCGTGGCCGAGCGTTACGATGCCTTGCTCGAAGAGCCGGACGCGGCAGACAGCGTGCCCCAGGCGGCGGAATCGCCCACGCTCGAGGGCCTGCTCGGGGATCTCGGCTTTGCGGAGCCGGCCCGGCAGGCGAAACGGATCATGGCATGGGAAGACGGGCAGGTGCGTGCGCTGCGCACCGGTGTCGCCCGCGAGGCGCATGAGCGGATCCTGCCCGTGGTGCTGGCCGCGCTGGCCAATGCACCCGATCCCTCTGTCGCGCTTGCCCGCTGGGAGGCCTTGCTGCGCAACCTGCCCACCGCGATCAACCTGTTCCGCCTGCTCGAGGCCCGCCCCGGCCTGCTCGCCTTGCTGGTCGACGTGCTGGTGCTCGCCCCGCCGCTGGCCGACGAGCTCGCCCGCCGCAGCGAATTGTTCGATACCCTGATTGATCGCAGCGCGCTCGACCTGCCCGGATCCGTCGAGCAACTCGCGAGGCGCATGGCGCGCAGCGAAGCGGGCGACGATTACGAGCAGCATCTCGACCAGATCCGCCGCGTGGTCGGCGAGACCCGCTTCGCGCTCGGCATCCAGCTGATCGAGGGGGCACAGGATCCGCTCGACATCGCCGCGGCTCTCTCGCGCACGGCCGAGGCGGCCTTGCAGGTCGCGGCAGGGACTGCGGAAGAGGAATTCGCCACCAAGCATGGCCGGATCGCGGGCAGCGAGCTGGTGGTGCTCGGCTATGGAAGGCTCGGTGGCGGGGCGCTGACCCATGCCTCGGATCTCGACATCATCTATCTTTTCTCGGGCGATCCCCGGTGCGAATCCGATGGCCCGCGTCCGCTCGGCGGAACGCTCTATTTCAACCGGCTGGCCCAGCGGGTGACCGCCGCCCTGTCGGTGCCGACGGCCGAAGGCGCGCTCTACGAGGTCGATACGCGCCTGCGCCCGCAAGGAAACCAGGGACCGCTGGCCGTAAGTCTTGATTCCTTCGCCCGCTACCAGACCGAGGATGCCTGGACCTGGGAACACATGGCGCTGTGCCGCGCCCGGCCGCTTACCGGCTCGCCGCAGGCACGGGCGATGCTCGGGCAGCTGATCGACCGGGTACTCCATCATCCGCGCGATCCGCAGGACCTGAGAGAGCGCATCCACAAGATGCGCGGCGAAATGGCTGCGCACAAGCCACCCTCCGGACCGCTCGACGCGAAATTGCTGCGCGGGGGGCTGGTCGATCTCGAATTCGTCACCCATTGCCTGCAATTGCGCGAAGGGGTGGCTTTCACGCCGAATCTGGGCGATGCGATCGGGCAGCTGGTCGCTCTCGGCCTTGTCCGGCCGGAGTTCCGCGCGGCGCACGACCTGCTCGCGCGCTTCCTTGTGGCGGCCCGCCTGCTCGCGCCGGGCGGCGCCGTGCCGATCCCGGCGGCCTATGACGCGCTCGCCCGCAGCTGCGGAGCCGATCGCCCCGAAGTGCTCTTGCAAAGGCTGGTCGAAGCAAGGCAGGCGGTGGCAGCGGAATGGGCCGAGCTGTTCGGCGAGAAACTGGAGATTGAACCATGAGCACCCTTCCCGACGTCGGCGACACGGTTCCCGACATCGCCATGGAGACGCCCGAGGGAGGCAGCGTGAGGCCGTCGGATTTCCGGGGCAGGAAGTTGGTGCTGTTCTTCTACCCGAAGGACAATACGCCGGGTTGCACCACCGAGAACATCGATTTCTCGGCACTGGCAGAGGAATTCGATGCCGTCGGCACCAGCCTGCTCGGAATCAGCAAGGATTCGCCCAAGAAACATCAGAATTTTATGGCTAAGCATGGCCTGCGGGCGCCGCTGGCCAGCGATCCGGCAACCGGCGGCCTTGCCGATGCGCTGGGCATCTGGACCGAGAAGAAGCTCTACGGGAAGCTTTTCATGGGCATGGTGCGGACCACTTATCTCGTCGATGCCGAGGGCCGGATCGCGCGCATCTGGCGCAAGGTGAAGGTCAAGGGTCATGCCGCCGAAGTGCTCGAGGCGGCCCGGGCGCTGTGACCTGTACCCCGTGACCAGCGTTGCCACTGCGATTCGCGGCGCCCTGCTGACGGCCGAGCCGCGGGCCAAGGCCATGGCGGCCCGTGCCGTGGCGCGCGACTGGCGGCTAGGCCGTCTCGCCTTCGCCTTCGACCGGCCCATGCCGGAGCAGCCGGCCTGGCCCGGGCGGCCCGCATTGCTGCCGCCCAACCGCATGCCGAAGCGCGGCAAGGCCGGCTCGGAACGCGGGCGAATCGCCCTCTGGCACGCGCTGGCCCATATCGAATTCGTGGCGATCGACCTCGCGCTCGACATGGCGGGCCGTTTCGGTTCGCAGATGGGCCGCGGCTTCGTGACCGATTTCCTCGCGGTCGCCGCCGACGAGGCGATGCATTTTGCCCTGATTGCTCGCAAGCTGGAGCATATGGGCAGCGGCTATGGCGCACTGCCGGCGCACGGCGGTTTGTGGGAGGCGGCCGCGGCGACGGAGCATGACGTCGGGGCACGCCTGGCGGTTGTGCCGATGGTGCTCGAGGCCCGCGGCCTTGACGTCACGCCGTCGATGCTCGCCCGTGTCCGCGAGCAGGGTGACGAGCGTGGGGCACGAATCCTCGAACGCATTCTTGACGACGAAATCCGTCATGTCCGGATCGGGTCAACTCATTTCGCAGCCTGGGCGGAACGGCAGGGAAAGAGCCCCGAAAACCTCTGGAAATCCTTAGTAAAACGTTACTTTCGGGGCTCCGTTAAACCTCCGTTCAACGACTCGGCGCGTGTTGCAGCCGGTTTGTCGCCAAACGCCTACCGCGCGCTTGCTTGTTAGGATCTCGCCGTTAACCCTTGCTGCAACGCGGGGCGACACGGGGAGTGACGTTCTTCGATAAAGCGAAATGGTCGTTGGATGGGCGCTTGAGCCTCTCTGTCGGCCCAGGCCTGCGAGGCAACTTGCGGGTGAGGGGGTTGTGAAAGGTGTGGCAACGCACCCAATAGCCAAGACGGGAAACAAGAGTGGTCGCAAGTTCTGAAATCCTCGGTATCGGCAAGGCGTTGGTCGCCGGCTGTGCCGCCATCTTCGTCATCGCCGCAAGCCCGGCCAGCGCGCAGGGCAATACTCCCGCCGCCCAGATCGCCACCTCGGCCTTCGCCGCCGATGAAACCCAGGCTCCGCTCGATCAGGGCGATGCCGAGTTCCGTGAACTCTTCGCCGACTGGCAGTCATTCGACGACGGCGTCGGCCTCGCCGTTCCCAAGGCCCGCCCGCAAGTCTCGATCCCGTCGCGCATGCCGGTCGAAGGCGTGACTCTGACCAGCGGCTACGGAATGCGCGACCACCCGATTCTGCGCCAGCGCCGCAGCCACAAGGGTGTCGACCTCGCCGCGCCGAGCGGAACGCCGGTCTATGCCACCGCCGACGGCGTGATCAGCATGGCCCAGTGGTTCAGCTCCTACGGCAAATATGTCCAGATCGAGCATGGCGCCGAGATGCAGACCCGCTATGCCCATCTGTCGAGCTATACGGTCAATGCCGGCGACCGCGTGAGCAAGGGCGAGCTGATCGGCTATGTCGGTTCGACCGGCCGCTCGACCGGCCCGCATCTGCATTACGAAGTCCGCGTGGCGGGCGATGCCGTCAATCCGGTGCCCTATATGGTCGAAAGCCAGGCCAAGGAACAGTTCGCCATGGCTCCCGGCGAAGGCGGCAAGGGCGGCCCCGAGTAAATCCGGCAGAGGACTACTAGAGACTTCGATACGAGAAAAAGGCGGGCTGGGCCCGCCTTTTGTTTGCGCATCGGCGGCGCGGCTCTCAGGCCAGCAAGGCCTTCGCCATTGCGCGCACGCGATCGCCCATGTCCTCGCGCTCCAGCGCCAGGGCGAGCGTGGCTTCGACGAAGCCGAGCTTGCTGCCGCAGTCGAACCTTCGGCCGGCGAAGGTCACCGCGTGGAAGGGCTGCATCCCGACCATCTTCGCCATGGCGTCGGTCAGTTGGATCTCTCCGCCGGCGCCCGCCTCCTGCGTTTCCAGCGTCCGCATGACTTCGGGCTGGAGGATGTAGCGCCCGGTAATGACCTTGTTCGAGGGCGCGTCCTCGACCTTGGGCTTCTCGACCAGGCCGAGCACTTCGGTCAGGGCACCTTCGCTGCGGCCCGGCGTGACAACCCCGTAGCTCGAGACCTGCTCCTGCGGCACTTCGAGCACGCTGATCAGGTTTCCGCCGACCTCGGCATAGGCTTCGACCATCTGCTTCATGCAGCCCGGCTTGCCCCACATCAGTTCGTCGGGCAGCAGGATGGCGAAAGGCTCGTCGCCGACGATATGGCGTGCGCACCAGATCGCATGCCCCAGCCCGAGCGGCTCCTGTTGCCGGACGGTGATGAGATTGCCGGGGGTGAAGCGCGTGTCGTCGAGCACGCTGGTGTCCTTGCCGCGTTCGCCCATGGTCTTCTCGAGCTCGTAGGCAATGTCGAAATTGTCGACCAGCGAGGATTTGCCGCGCCCGGTAATGAAGACGATCTCCTCGATCCCCGCTTCGCGCGCCTCGTCGATCCCGTATTGCAGCAACGGGCGATCGACGATCGGCAGCAATTCCTTGGGGACCACCTTGGTCGCAGGCAGGAAGCGCGTGCCCATGCCGGCGACGGGGAAGACGGCCTTCCTGATCGGTTTGCGTTCGCTCATGGCAAGGGAATAGGGAGTGCGGCGCCAAGGCGTCAACGGGCAATGGATTGATCCGCAAAGATTGTCCGGCAGGCTTGCTGCGCTGTGCGGCGAACCGTAAAGCGCAGCAATGGACAAGATCATAATCGAAGGCGGCAAGCGCCTTTCCGGTGCGATTCCGGTCTCGGGCGCCAAGAATGCTGCCCTGACCCTCATTCCCTGCGCCTTGCTCACCGAAGAGCCGCTGACGTTGCGCAATTTGCCGCGCCTGGCCGATATCGACGGCTTCCAGCACCTGATGAACCAGTTCGGCGTGACCACGGTGATCCAGGGTAGCCGGCCGGAGGATTTCGGGCGGGTCATGTCGCTCGAGGCGACCCGCATCACCAGCACGGTCGCGCCCTATGACCTCGTGCGCAAGATGCGCGCCTCGATCCTCGTGCTCGGGCCGATGCTGGCACGCATGGGCGAGGCGACCGTCTCGCTGCCGGGTGGCTGCGCGATCGGCAACCGCCCGATCGACCTGCATTTGAAGGCGCTCGAAGCCTTCGGCGCGGAAATCGAACTGGCGGCGGGTTACGTTCGTGCGATCGCGCCCGATGGCGGCCTGCCGGGCGGGCACTTCAGCTTCCCGGTAGTTTCGGTGGGGGCAACCGAGAACGCGCTGATGGCGGCCGTCCTCGCCAAGGGTACGAGCGAGTTGCACAATGCGGCGCGCGAGCCCGAGATCGTCGACCTGTGCAACCTGCTTGTCGCCATGGGCGCCGAGATCGAGGGGATCGGGACCAGCGAGCTGACCATCCACGGGGTCCGGCGCCTGCATGGGGCCACCTACAAGGTCATGGCCGACCGGATCGAGGCCGGTTCCTATGCCTGTGCCGCGGCGATTACCGGCGGCGAGGTTACGCTCCAGGGCGCCAGGCTCGAAGAAATGGAAGCGACGGTGGCGGCCCTGCGTGGCGCCGGCGTCACCGTCGAGCCGGTCAAGGGCGGGCTGCATGTCGCGGCCGAGGGGCCGCTCCGGGCGGTCAACCTCACCACCGCGCCCTATCCCGGTTTCGCCACCGACATGCAGGCGCAGATGATGGCGCTGCTGTGCCGGGCCGAAGGCACCAGCGTGCTGACCGAAACGATTTTCGAGAATCGCTACATGCACGTGCCCGAACTCAACCGCATGGGCGCGCATATCGAGACTTCGGGCCGTACGGCAATTGTCCACGGCGTGGCGAAGCTGGTCGGGGCCGAAGTCATGGCGACCGACCTGCGCGCCTCCATGAGCCTGGTGATTGCCGGGCTGGCGGCGGAGGGGGAGACTCAGGTTCACCGGCTTTACCATCTCGACCGCGGCTACGAGCGGCTCGAGGAAAAGCTGCAGCTGCTCGGCGGCCAGGTCGAACGGGTCGGCGGAGATTAGGCTGGTAATCTGCCCGATCCTCCCGATATCGGCGGGAGGAAAGGAGCATGACCCATGGTGTTGAAGCTCGCAGCACTCGGTGCGGCGGCTTACATTGGCTACCGCTACTACGAGAACCATCGCGCCAGCACGCGCGCAGCCTTTGCCGAGGGGCAGGGCGCCCCGGGCAATGCGACCCAGGTCCGCGATGCCGGGCCACAGGCGATGCGCGACAGGCCCGCGCGCAAATGGACTGAAGTCGACGAGGACGGGGACGAGAGCTTCCCCGCCAGCGATCCGCCGGGCAATTACTGAGCGAGGGGCAAGACCCGACCTAGCCCAGCCGCTGCACCAGCCAGCCGACCAGCCATAGCCGGATCGCACCGGCAAGGCCGGGCGCCCTCTCCGCCTCGATCCGCTGGGCATCGATGCGGGCGACCAGGGCGTTGATCGGAAGACCCTCGCTCCTGGCGGCCTGTTTGAGCAATTCCCAATAGAGCGGTTCGAGGCTGATCGAGGTCTTGTGCCCGGCGATCTCGACCGAGCGCTTGACCGGCGGATGGTAGATTCTTTCCATCCGCCCGGCCTCAGTACATGTGCTGGCCGCCGTTGAGGCTCATGGTCGAACCGGTGACGAAGCCGGCGTCCTCGGCGGTCAGGAAGGCGACGCCGCGGGCGATTTCCTCGGCATGGCCGAGGCGCCCGACCGGGATCTTGGCGACGATCTTCTCGAGCACGGCTTCGGGCACGGCGGCGACCATGTCGGTGTCGATATAGCCCGGTGCGATGGCGTTGACGGTGACCCCGACACGCGCGCCTTCCTGGGCCAGCGCCTTGGTGAAGCCGTGGATGCCGGACTTGGCAGCGGCGTAATTGACCTGGCCATACTGCCCGGCCTGGCCGTTGATCGAGCCGATGTTGACGATCCGACCCCATTTGCGTTCGCGCATGCCGGGGAAACAGGCCTTGGCCATGTTGAAGCAGCCGCCGAGATTGATGCGGATGACTTCGTTCCAGTCCTCGAAATCCATCTTGTGGAGCGTGGCGTCGCGAGTGATCCCGGCGTTGTTGACGACGATCTCGACCGGGCCGACTTCGGCTTCGACCTTTGCGCAACCCGCCAGTGTCGCGTCATGGTTGCCCACGTCCCATCGGTAGGCGGCGATCCCCGTTTCGGCGGTGAAGGCCCTGGCCTTCTCCTCATTGCCGGCGAAATTGGCGACGACGGTGCGGCCCTGGTCCTTCAGGGCAAGGCAGATGGCCTTGCCGATGCCGCGGGTACCTCCGGTAACGATTGCAACGCGTGACACTCGGTTCTCCTCGAACGGTTGCTCTCCTCAAGCCCTTGGGTAAGGCCTAGATGCTTGGGAGGCAAAGCTTTTCCGCCGGCTAGTGGCAGGAGAAGATGTCAGCTGCGTGAAAGGGAATCAGAAGCGGAACTGGGTTCCGACATAGACCGCCTTGCTGTCCTGCTCGCCATTGGTGAGCGGGGCGAGGCGGTTGCGTTCCTGCTGGAAGCGCAGGCCTGCGGTCAGATCGAGATTGCGGGTCACGCGGAAGCCGGCGGCGACGTCGACTTTCGGATCGCTCTGCCCTTCGGCGGTGCGCGGCGCGCGCCCGGCATTGACGTCTTCTTCCAGCTGGAGCCGGGCGGTGAAGCGGCTTTCGTCGGGCCTCACGCCTTCGCTCGGCTGGAAGGTCGCCAGGTCGGGCATGTCCAGCCGGCCGAGGCCGGCCGGCACGATGGCTTCCGTACGGGGCTGCGCAAAGCTCTGGTAGCCGCGGGCAATGCCGAGATCGTAGCGGGTCGAGTTGAGCGCGGCCTGAGCCGCGCCCATCTGGTCCGCCCGCGCAGCGGCAATCGCGCTGCGGACCGAAATCGCCCGCGCGGCGTCGCCATCGACCCGCACCGCGACGGTGACCGACTGGTCGCCGCGCTTGGCAATGCCAGCGGGCGTGAAGCGCATCGGCCGCGAATTGCCGTCCGCACGGCTGGCGACGAGTTCGGCCAGGCGCGGATCGATCGAGGCCGGCGTGAAGATCGCGAAGGTACCAGGCACGGAATCCGTTTCGGCCTGGCCGTCGATCGCGCCGAGCGCGAGCCCGGCGCTGGGCAGGCCGACAATCGCGGCTAGGCCAAGCGCGAGCGCTGCGGGAAACCCGCCCAGCCTCGTCATCTTGCGCTGTCCTGCCATTGTTCCTGCTTCCCGCCTCATACCGCGAAGACCCAATCACCTGCGGGCTTAACGCCAGCTGAGCAACAGGTTCCTTCGTGGTCCCGACTCGACTCATAGGACGAGTTACGCATTCGAATTGATAGATTTTTGACAATCTCTTTGCCAGCCCTCTCTTTTGCTTGTTTCAAGCTGGCGCAGCACTGTTGCACTCTTTCCACAGGCAGGGGCCAGTTCATTGCGCATTCACGCCGTATCGGGCCATTGCGACAGGGGTCTGCGGACGCCCACTTGCCGCGCCCGGCGCGCGGGTTATAGAGGCTCCTGACTGCCTGCCCGGGTTTCCCGCGGCAGGCGACAGCAATGATGGGAACGACTTGATGATTGGCAGCGGCATTTCCGGCACATCCCTTGCGCGCAGGAGCCTTCACGGCCTGGCGCTGAGCGCCGCGCTGGCGAGCCTTGCCGCCTGCGGCGGTGGCCGTGACCGGCCGCAGGTGGATGTCACTGCGGCCCAGGTCAACGCGATCGGGGTCAATTCCTTCCTGTGGCGCGCCAGCCTCGAAACGCTTTCCTTCATGCCCTTGATGCAGGCGGACAGCCGCGGCGGCGTGATCGTGACCGACTGGTACACCAACCCCGACAATCCCGGCGAGCGGGTCAAGCTGTCGGTCTCCATCCTCGACCAGGACCTGCGCGCCGATGCGCTGCGCGTCGCGGCCAGCCGCGAGGTTTCGCAGGCCGGGGGCTGGGTCGCCGCGCCGGTTCAGGCCGCAACGGTCCAGCGGCTGGAAGACATCATCCTGACCAAGGCGCGGGAATTGCGGCGTTCGGCCATCAACGGCTGATCGCTCGCACGCGCGGGGGCAAGAGCAATGAGTGAACCTTTCGATGCCCGGTTCGATGCCGGGCAGGCCGACGGGCGCTGGCAGCGCGCCTGGGACGAAGCGAAATGCTTCGAGGCCGACAGCGCCAGCAGCAAGCCGAAGAGCTACGTTCTGGAGATGTTCCCCTATCCCTCGGGGCGCATCCATATCGGCCATGTCCGCAATTACACCATGGGCGACGTCCTGGCGCGCTACAAGAAGATGCGCGGCTACGAAGTGCTGCACCCGATGGGCTGGGACGCTTTCGGCATGCCGGCCGAGAACGCGGCCATGGAGAAGGGTGTCCACCCCGGCGGCTGGACCCGCGACAACATCGCCAACATGAAGGCGCAATTGAAGCGCCTCGGTTTTGCGCTCGACTGGAGCCGTGAACTGGCGACCTGCGAGCCGGGTTACTACGGGCACGAACAGGCGCTGTTCCTCGACCTCTACGAGGCCGGTCTGGTCTACCGCAAGGAAAGCGCGGTCAATTGGGACCCGGTCGACATGACCGTGCTCGCCAACGAGCAGGTGATCGACGGCAAGGGCTGGCGCAGCGGCGCCGAGGTCGAGAAGCGCAAGCTCAGCCAGTGGTTCCTCCGGATCACCGATTTCGCCGAGGACCTGCTCGATGGGCTGGGCAGCCTCGAGAACTGGCCCGACAAGGTTCGGCTGATGCAGGAGAACTGGATCGGCAAGAGCACCGGGCTGCAGTTCCATTTCCGTGGCAGCAATTTCGACGAGGAGATCGAGGTCTATACGACAAGACCCGACACGATCTTCGGGGCGAGCTTCGTTGCGGTGGCGGCGGATCACCCGCTGGCCCGCGCCGTGGCCGATACCGATCACGTCGCGGCCGAATTCATCGAGAAATGCCGCGCGGGCGGGACCACGGCGGCAGAGCTCGAGACGGCCGAGAAGCTCGGCTACGACACCGGGCTCAAGGTCGTGCATCCCTTCACCGAGAAGGAGTTGCCGGTCTGGATCGCCAATTTCGTGCTGATGGATTACGGTACCGGCGCGATCATGGCGGTGCCCGGGCACGACCAGCGCGATTTCGATTTTGCCACCAAATACGGCCTGCCGATCACCCGCGTGGTGGCCTCCGCCGCAGCAGAGGCGGAGGCCCCGCTGAGCGAGGCCGAGGCCGGCGACGGGATCTGCGTCAATTCGGGCTTCCTCGACGGGATGGCGGTGGAAGACGCCCAGGCGGCGGTGATCCACCGTGCCGAGAAGGAGCACTGGGGCCACGGCAAGACCGTCTGGCGCCTGCGCGACTGGGGCGTTTCGCGCCAGCGCTACTGGGGCACGCCGATCCCCGTCATCCATTGCGAGGCCTGCGGGGTGGTTCCGGTCCCGAAGGCGCAACTGCCGGTCGTCCTGCCCGAGGACGTGAGTTTCGAGATCCCGGGCAACCCGTTGCTGCGTCATCCGACCTGGAAGCATGTCGATTGCCCCGCCTGCGGCGGCAAGGCCGAGCGCGAGACCGACACGCTCGACACCTTCGTCGATTCCTCGTGGTATTTCCTGCGCTTTGCCAGCCAGCCGGCGGACAGGCCCTTCGACCGGGACGAAGTGGCGCAGTGGCTGCCGGTCGAACAATATATCGGCGGGATCGAGCACGCGATCCTGCACCTGCTCTACGCCCGCTTCTGGACCCGCGCGCTGGCCCATGTCGGGCTGATCGACGTGAAGGAGCCCTTCGCCAGCCTGTTTACCCAGGGCATGGTCACGCATGAGACCTATTCCCGCGAGGACGGCGGCCGCCCGGTCTATTACAGCCCGGACGAGGTAGAACGCAGCGGCACTGGCGCCACGCTGAAGGCCGATGGCGGGGCGGTGGCGATCGGCAAGGTCATCAAGATGTCCAAGTCGAAGAAGAATGTCGTCGATCCCGACGACATCATCGACCAGTACGGGGCCGACGCGGTGCGCTGGTTCATGCTCTCGGACAGCCCGCCCGAACGCGACCTGCCGTGGTCGGCCGCCGGGATCGACGGCTGCGGCAAATATGTCCAGCGGCTGTGGCGCCTGTTCGGCCAGTTCGACGGCTCGGCACAAGGCGAGGACAAGGCGCTCGAGCGCAAGACCCACCAGACCGTCGCCGCGGTGGCGGAGGATATCGAGGCGCTTGGATTCAACAAGGCGGTCGCGCGGCTCTACGAACTGACCTCGGCGATCGAGAAGGCTGCGCCCTCGGCCAGCCGCAGCGCGGCGATCCGCACGCTGGTGCAGCTGGTCTCGCCGATGATGCCGCATCTCGCCGAGGAGGGCTGGGCCGCGCTCGGCGGGGCCGGCCTGGTGGCGCAAGCGGCCTGGCCCGAAGTCGATCCCGCGCTGCTGGTAGAAGACGAGGTGACGATCGCGGTCCAGGTCAAGGGCAAGCTGCGCGACACGCTGACCGTGGCCAAGGGCCTCCCCGATGCCGAACTGGAGGCGCTTGCCCTCGCTTCGGAGAAGGTGCAGCGTATCATCGATGGAGCCCCCATTCGCAAGGTGATCGTGGTGCCCGACCGGCTGGTTAATATCGTCGCATGAGAGCGCTGGCGCCCCTGCTGCTGGCAGCCGCGGCGCTCTCCGCCTGCGGGCTCAAGCCGATGTATGCCGGCGGGGGCAGCGGCGCGGTGGCCAGCGGCCTCGGTGCGGTCGAGGTTATGCCGATCGAGGGGCAGGCCGGCTGGCTGGTGCGCAATGCGTTGCGCGACCGGCTCGGCGAGAGCGGCGATGAGGTTGCGGCGCGCTACCGGCTCGATGTCCGGCTCGACGACCAGCTCGAAGGGCTCGGCCTGCTGACCGACGACACGATCGGCCGCGAACGACGGGTCCTGCGCGCGCGCTACCAGCTGGTCGATTCCGCCAGCGGCGAAGTGCTTCTCGACGCTACCGCCGGCTCGGATGCGGGGATCGACGTGGTCTCCTCCGAATATGCGACCATTGCGGCCGAGCAGACCGCACTGGAAAACCTCGCCCGGGACGTGGCCGACCGGATCGTTACCCGCCTTGCCCTCACGCTCCGCGACCAGTCGTGAAGGCGACCCAGCGCGATTTCTCCTCCAAGGTGCAGGCTTCGGCCCGCGAATGCCGGGTCTTCTTCTTCTGTGGGCAGGACGAGGCGGGCGCGGCCGAGGCGGCAGAGAAAGTCTGCAGCCAATTGCCCGAAGCGGGCGAGCGGGTCGAACTGCCCGGCGGCGAATTGCGCCGCGACCCTGTCCGGCTGGCCGACGAGGCGCGCTCGACTTCTCTCTTCGGCGATGTCCGCCACATCTACGTCCGCGCAGCCGGGGATGAGGCACATGATGCGGTGAAGAACCTGCTCGCGGTGGTTGATGCGGGCGAGGGCGAAGCCTGCCCGGTGCTGATTGTCGCGAGTTCGGCAACCGACAAGTCGCGCACGGCCAAGCTGCTCGAGAAGCGCGGCGATGCGCTGGTGGCGATCTTCTACCCGCCTGACTTGCGCGATGTCGCGCGCGAGGTGCGCGCCAAGGCCGATGCTGCCGGCGTGCGGCTGGGCGGCGACCTTGCCGAACGGATTGCCCGCGGCGCGGGTCTCGATCTCCGTCTGGCCGGCTCGGAACTGGCCAAGCTGGCACTTTATCTCGACGCAGACCCGCTTGAACCGAAGGATGCGAGCGTTGAGGCGCTCGAGGACATCGGCGCCAGGACAGAGGACGACGGTTTCATGCCGCTGGTCAATGCTGCGCTCTCGGGCGAGACGGCGAAATTGCAGGGCGAGCTTGCCCGGCTGCACGAAGTCGCGATGAATCCGGTCGGCCTGCTGCTCGCGCTCGAACGGCGGGCGGCGCAGCTCGCGGCGCTCGCGGCCAAGCTCGGCCCGCGCGGCAGTGTCGGAGACCTGCTCGAGGAAGAGACCAGGGCGCGGCGGGTCTTCTGGCGCGACCGGCGCGATCTCGAGACGCAATTGCGCAACTGGCGCGGCGCGCGGTTGGATCGGCTGGTGCGCAAGCTGGTCGAACTGCATCGGGCGCTGCTTGCCAACAGCCAGTCGGCGGAATTGCTGCTGGCCCAGGGGCTCGCGGAAATTTCCCGCTTCGCCGCCCCGCGGCGTTAGGGCAGCCTATTGGTCGTCGGGAACGGTGAAGGTCCCGCTGACGCGGCCCTGCTCGCCGCCAGCGCTGCCGCTGGCCCGGCCGTCGACGCTGGAACGGCCGGTCCGCAGGTCGATCACCAGCCGTCCGCCGTTGAGCGTGTCGCTGCCGCGGCGCAGGGCGACATTGCCGGTCATCACGATCATCCGCCGGTTGAAGTCGTAGATCGCGCTCGAACCGCGCGCCTGTTCGTTGCCGCGCGTGACGGTTACCCCGCCGGTGGCGTCGATCCGTTCGATCGCGAGCTCGCCGGCATCGCTATAGGCGATGCTGGTGCGGGCTGCCCGCATGGTGAGATTGCCCTGGGCGATCTCGACATTGCCGGTCAGCACCACGCGGTTCTGGCGGTCCTGCAGTTCGATCCGGTCGGCGGCATATTCGACCGGGGCGTTGCTGTTGTGGGCGGCGATGGCCTGCGCGCTGAGCTGCTGCGCGCCAATGATGGCCGCGGCGGTGAGAGCGAAGCCGGCAAGGGCCGGGCGGAGATAGTCGCGCATCATGGCATCCTCAATTCGCCCGGCACCATGCGCAGGCGGGCATTGCCTTCCAGGGTAATCGTACGTTGGCCGAGATCCGCACGGATCGAATCGGCGCTGAAGGTGCCGGCCGGGATCGTGCCTTCGACGCGGCCCTGGCCGGCCAGCGAACGTTCGCGCAGGTCGATCGAGACCTGGCGGGCCATCATCCGGTAGCCATCGGCAGCCTGGAAACGCAGCGGGCCCTCGATGTCGACGCGTTCGGCATCGAAATCGTAGACGCCTGCCTCGGCGGAGAGCACGGCCGGGCCGTCGTTGAGCAGGATGCGGGCGACCATGTCGCGCATGCGGACCAGTGGCTCGCTGGCCGAATACTGGACCGCTTCGCCGGCGGTCAGCGAAAAGGGCCGGCCGTTGACGTCCTCGCCGCGATACATGGCATCGTTAACGCGCAGGCGGTCTTCGGCGATCGCCACCTTCTGGCGGTCGAGCAGGAAGCTGACCTCGCCCTTGGGGAACAGCGGATAGACGATCATCACCGCGGCAAAGGCGCCGATCAGCGCCGGCAGGATCTTGCGCAGCCAGAAGATCAGCCGGTCGTGCTGGCCGCCGGGCGCGGCAAAGGTGCGGCGGCGATCGCGTATCTGGTCGGCTTCGACGCTCATCGGTCAGTTACCTGCCTTCGGATCGCTCACTCGTGGCTGAAAATATCCTTGTCCGACCAGCCGGCGATGTCGAGCCGCGCGCGGGTAGGCAGGAAATCGAAACAGGCCTGGGCGATCTCCATCCGTCCCTCGCGCTCGAGCCGCTTGGCGAGTTCGGCCTGCAGGCGGTGGAGGAAGCGGACGTCGGATGCGGCATATTCGCGCTGGGCTTCGCTCAGTTCGGGCCCGCCCCAGTCCGAGCTCTGCTGCTGCTTCGACATGTCGGCGCCGAGCAGTTCCGACACCAGGTTCTTGAGCCCGTGGCGATCAGTATAGGTCCGTACAAGCTTGCTGGCGATCTTTGTGCAGAAGACGGGTGCCGCCATCACGCCGAGGTAATATTCGATCGCGGCGAGGTCGAAACGGGCGAAATGGAACAGCTTGAGCCGGGTGGGATCGGCCAGGGCAGCCTTCAGATTGGGTGCTTCGAAAGTGCTGTCCTTGCCGAAGCGGACCAGATGCTCATCGCCCCGCCCATCGCTGATCTGGACGACGCAGAGGCGGTCGCGCTGGGTAACGAGCCCCATGGTCTCCGTGTCGACAGCGATCGGGCCCGGCGCAAGCACGCCTTCGGGCAGGTCTTCTTCGTGGAAATGTACAGCCATGCGCTTCCCCTAGGCGCATTGGGGAAAGAGGGAAAGAGGTGCTGGCGACATGGCTCCACGGGCGATAGCTAGGGGGAATGGCAGACAGCGAAATCCCTGAGAGCTGGCGGGCGGCGCTCGGACCGGTCCTGGCTACCCCCGAGAGCCGGCGGCTCGGGGGCTGGCTTCGCGCGGAAGAGGATTCCGGTAAGCAGATCTACCCACCGCGCGGACAACGCCTCGCCGCGCTCGAACTGACGCCGCTGGACGCGGTGCGAGTCGTGATTCTGGGCCAGGATCCCTATCACGGGCCGGGCCAGGCACATGGCTTGTCCTTCTCGGTGCCCGAAGGAGTCAGGCAGCCGCCCTCGCTGGTCAATATCTACAAGGAACTGCGCGGTGACCTTGACCTTGCTCCGCCGGCCCACGGCAATCTCGCGCATTGGGCGCGGCAGGGCGTGCTGCTGCTCAACAATGCACTGACCGTCGAGGCGGGCCAGGCCGGTTCGCATGCCGGGCGCGGCTGGGAGGCGATTACCGATGCCGCCGTCGCCGCCGTGGCCGCGCGGGAGGTGCCGAGCGTGTTTATCCTCTGGGGCAGTCATGCGCAGAACAAGGCTGCGCGTATTCCCGAACTGGCCGGCGAGGGGCCTCACCTCGTGATCCGCAGTCCGCATCCCAGTCCGCTTTCCGCTCATCGCGGCTTTTTCGGCTCGAAGCCTTTCAGCCGCGCAAATGCTTTTCTTGCCGCGCATGGGCGCGGGACAATCGACTGGTAGCGGACCATTGCGCCGGCAGCGCGGCGCAGGCGGATCGCCGGATCAACTGCCGCCCATCTCGCGGTAGATGCGTTCGACATCCTCGGGCCGGCACATGTCGGTTCCCGGAGTGAGGACGGCCGCCGTCCCGGCGGCGAGACCGAAGCGGAAGGCCGCGAGCGGTTCGGCGCCCGTCGCGAGCCTGTGGACCATTCCGGCGACTGTGCTGTCGCCCGCGCCGACCGCGCTCCTGGCCTCGACCTGCGGGACGGGGACGAACTCGGTTCCATCGCTGCTGGCAAGGATTCCGCCGCGCGGGCCGAGGGTCAGGGCGACCAGTTCGGCCTGGCCGTCGGCCACGACGGCTTCGGCCGCCGCCGCATAGGCATCCAGGTCGGCAATCTCCTCTCCGGCCAGGGCGGCGATCTCCGTCTCGCTCGGCTTGACGAGATAGACCCCGCCCTCGGCCAGCCCGGCGCGCAGGGCCTCGCCCGAGGTATCGAGCACCAGCCGAAAGCCTCGCGCGCGCGCGAGCGCCGCCAGCCTGGCGTAGAAATCCACCGGAACCCCGCGCGGCAGCGAGCCGCTGGCGACGAGATAGTCGCAGCGTGTGGTCTCCACCGCATGCAGGCAGGTCTGCCATTCGGCCGCGCTGACTTCGGGGCCCTTGGGCACGAAGCGGTATTCGAGGCCGGTCCCCGTTTCGAGCGAGTTGAAACAGACCCTGGTATCGCCGGTGATCGGGAGCGGCCGGCGTTCCAGCCCGGCATGCAGCAGCAGCCGGTCGAGCGTGGCGCCGGTGCGGCCGCCGGAAAGGTAGTAGCAGCTCGCCCTGTGTCCGAACCGCGCCAGCACACGCGCGACGTTCAGACCCCCGCCGCCAGGGGCGTAACGCTCCTCGCTGCAGCGAATCTTGACGGTCGGACGGAGCTCGGCAAATTCATAGGCGACGTCGATCGACGGGTTGAGCGTGAGTGTGGCGATCCGTCTCATGTGCTCGGCTCAGTCCATGCCCCTGCCGTCGGCTACCCGTACCGGGATGCCGTCCGGTTCGAAATCGTCAAGGCAATGGACGTTCACGCCGAAGTGGTCAGGCGTCATCCTCTTGCGGTGGAACGGGTATATTCCGCGGGTCCGGCAGAAATGATGGTGCGCCGTTCCGCTATGAAACCGGTAATCGGCGAGGTTGTCCGCGCCGGCGAGCAGTTCGAATTCGCTCTCGGGCACGCTGACCATCAGCGCGTTCTTGCGCCGGCAGATCGAACAGTCGCACGTGGTTAGTTCGGGAAATGTCGTCGTGATCGCGAAGCGCACCGCGCCGCAATGGCAGCTGCCGGTATAGCGGGCGGGCGGGCGCATGGTCATCCCTGCATCCCGCCCCGCCTGCCTCAGCGCGGCAGCTCGCTGGCCCCCATCAGGGCCTGGTCGACCGCGCGGGCGGCCTGCCGGCCCTCGCGGATCGCCCAGACGATCAGCGACTGGCCCCGGCGCATGTCGCCGCAGGCAAAGACCATGTCCTCGCTTGTCCGGTAGTCCTCGGTATCGGCTTCGACATTGCCGCGACCGGTTAGCGCAACGCCCGACTGGTCGAGCAGGCCCGCCTTTTTGGGCCCGACAAAACCCATCGCGAGGAGGATCAGGTCGGCCCTGAGCGTGAACTCGCTGCCGGGTACTTCCTTCAGCTGGCCGTCGCTCCAGTCGGCACGAACGCATTTGAGCCCGGTGACCTGGCCGTTCTCGCCGACCACTTCCTTGGTCAGGACCGCCCAGTCGCGCTCGACCCCTTCCTCGTGGCTGGAGGAGGTGCGCAGCTTCATCGGCCAGTCGGGCCAGGTCAGCAGCTTGTTTTCCTTCTCCGGCGGCTGCGGCATGATCTCGATCTGGGTCACGCTGGCCGCACCCTGGCGGTTCGAGGTCCCGACGCAGTCGCTACCGGTATCGCCGCCGCCGATCACGATCACATGCTTGCCCTTGGCGGTGAGCGTGCCGCGCGGTGCGGCGCGCATCTCGTCGTCGCCGGCGTTGCGCTTGTTCTGCTGGGTGAGGAATTCCATCGCCAGCCGGACGCCGGGCATTTCCGATCCCGGGATGGTCAGCTGGCGGGCGTCCTCGGCCCCGCCCGAAAGGACGATGGCGTCAAAATTCTCGCGCAGCGACTTGAAGGAGACATCGACCCCGACTTCGGTCGAGGTGCGGAAAGTCACACCTTCGGCTTCCATCTGCACCAGCCGCCGGTTGATCAGGTGCTTTTCCATCTTGAAGTCGGGAATGCCGTAACGCAGCAGGCCGCCGATCCGGTCGTTCTTCTCGAACAGCGTCACCGAATGACCGGCGCGCGCCAGCTGCTGGGCGCAGGCCATGCCGGCCGGGCCGGACCCGACCACGGCGACCGACTTGCCGCTGCGCTTCTCGGGCACTTGCGGCTCGATCCAGCCTTCCTTCCACCCGCGGTCGACGATCGCGCATTCGATCGACTTGATCGTCACCGGCTGGTCGATGATGTTGAGTGTGCAGCTCGCCTCGCAAGGCGCGGGGCAGACGCGGCCGGTGAATTCGGGGAAGTTGTTCGTCGAATGCAGCACTTCGAGCGCGTTCTTCCAGTCCCCCTCGTAGATCAGGTGGTTCCAGTCAGGAATGATGTTGTTCACCGGGCAACCGGTGTGACAATAGGGAATACCGCAGTTCATGCAGCGCGAAGCCTGCTCGCGCAGGGCCTCTTCGCTGTGCGGGACCACGAATTCCTTGTAGTGCTTCAGCCGCTCCTTGGGATCGTCATAGGTGCGATCCTGGCGGTCGACTTCGAGAAAGCCGGTTTCCTTACCCATTCTGTTCCAACCCTTACTCAGCAGCCACGGTTTCAGCTTCAAGCCGTTCGGCTTCCAGCTGCTTGAGCGCGCGCGCATAGTCGCGCGGCATGACCTTGACGAATTTGGCGAGTGCCGCGTCCCAATTGTCGAGCAGTTCGGCCGCCTTGGCCGAGCCGCTGTGCAGCTTGTGCCGCTCGATCAGGATCTTCAGCCGCGCGGCGTCGTGATAGAGCATGTCGCCCATGCCGAAGTCCTCGACGCTGGTCGGGCGCTGGCTGGGTTCACCCAAGCTGTTCTCCGCGCCTTCGGCTTCGCTCGCCGCCAGCGGCACCAGGTCGACCTGGGCGAGATTGCAGTATTCCGCGAAAGTGCCGTCCTCGTCATAGACATAGGCGATCCCGCCCGACATGCCCGCGGCGAAATTGCGCCCGGTCTTGCCCAGCACGGTCACCACGCCGCCGGTCATGTATTCGCAGCAGTGGTCGCCTGCGCCTTCGACGACCGCGATCGCGCCCGAATTGCGCACCGCGAAGCGTTCGCCGGCCACGCCATTGAAATAGGCTTCGCCCGCGATCGCGCCGTAGAGCACGGTATTGCCGACGATGATGTTCTCGCCGGGCACACGATCGACCGTATCGGGCTGGCGTACGATGATCCGCCCGCCGGAAAGGCCCTTGCCGACATAGTCGTTGGCATCACCGACGAGGTCCAGCGTGACGCCATGGGCCAGCCACGCGCCGAAGCTCTGGCCGGCGACGCCGGTGAGGTTGATCCGGATCGTGTCGGGCATGAGCCCGGCATGGCCGTAGCGTTCGGCGATCCGGCCCGAGAGCATGGCCCCTGCCGTGCGGTTGACATTGCGGATCGCGCGGTCGAGCACGACCGCCTTGCCGCTTTCGAGCGCCGGCTGGCAGGCTTCGATCAGTTCGTTGTCGAGCGCCTTGTCGAGCCCGTGATCCTGCGTCTCGGCCCAGGACAGCGACTTGCCCTCCTCGAGCGGGACCTGGTGCAGCAGGCGCGAGAGATTGACGCCCTGGGCCTTCCAGTGGCGAATCGCCCGCTTCATGTCGAGCCGGTCGACCCGGCCGACCATCTCATCCACCGTGCGGAAGCCGAGCTCGGCCATGATCGCCCGCAGTTCTTCGGCGACGAAGAAGAAATAGTTGATGACGTGCTCTGGCTGGCCGACGAAGCGCGCGCGCAGCACCGGGTCCTGGGTGGCGACGCCGACCGGACAGGTGTTGAGGTGGCACTTGCGCATCATGATGCAGCCGGCCGCGATCAGCGGAGCGGTCGCGAAGCCGAATTCGTCCGCCCCCAGCAGGGCACCGATCGCAACGTCGCGGCCGGTGCGCAGGCCGCCGTCCACCTGAACGGCGATGCGGCTGCGCAGATCGTTGAGCAGCAGGGTCTGCTGGGTTTCGGCCAGGCCGATCTCCCAGGGGCTGCCGGCATGGGTCAGGCTGGTCAGCGGCGAGGCGCCGGTCCCGCCTTCATAGCCGGAGATGGTGACATGGTCGGCGCGTGCCTTGGACACGCCGGCAGCCACCGTGCCGACGCCGACTTCGGACACCAGCTTGACCGAGACGCGCGAGCGGGGCTGCACGTTCTTGAGGTCGTGGATCAGCTGGGCGAGGTCTTCGATCGAATAGATGTCATGGTGCGGCGGAGGCGAGATCAGGCCGACGCCCGGCGTGGCGTGGCGGACCGCGCCGATCACCTTGTCGACCTTGTGGCCGGGCAGCTGGCCGCCCTCGCCGGGCTTCGCGCCCTGCGCCATCTTGATCTGGATGTCGTCCGAATTGACGAGATATTCGGTGGTCACGCCGAAGCGGCCCGAAGCGACCTGCTTGATCGCTGAACGCATCGAATCGCCATTGGCCATCGGCGTGAAGCGATCGACTTCCTCGCCGCCCTCGCCGGTGTTCGACTTGCCGCCGATGCGGTTCATGGCGACCGCGAGCGTCGTGTGGGCCTCGCGGCTGATCGAGCCGAAGCTCATCGCGCCGGTGGCGAAGCGCTTGACGATCTCCGAGGCCGGCTCGACTTCGGAAATGTCGAGCGGCTTGTCGGCGGGCGTGAATTCCATCAGCCCGCGGATCGTCAGCAGCCGTTCGGACTGCTGATTGATTGATCGGGCGAAAGCCTCGTAATTTTCCCAGCTCTTGCCGCGTACTGCGTGCTGGAGCTGGGCGACGTTCTCTGCCGTCCAGGCGTGGTCTTCGCCGCGCAGCCGCTGCTGGTAGATCCCGCCGACGTCGAGCATGTTCCTGTAGATCGGGTTGTCGCCATAGGCGGCCATGTGACGGCGCACGGTTTCCTGGGCGACTTCGGTCAGCCCGATGCCCTCGATCGTGGTCGCGGTTCCGCTGAAATAATTCTCGATGAAGGCAGTGTTGAGCCCGACCGCATCGAAGATCTGCGCCCCGCAATAGGACTGGTAGGTCGAGATGCCCATCTTGGACATGACCTTGCGGATGCCCTTGCCGACCGCCTTGATGTAGTTCTTCTGGACCTCTTCGCGGGTCAGCTGCGGGTGCTTTGCCTTGCGGATCTGCTCGAGTGTCTCGAAGGCGAGATAGGGGTTGATCGCTTCGGCACCATAGCCCGCGAGCACGCAGAAATGGTGCACTTCGCGCGCTTCACCGGTTTCGACGACCAGCCCGGTCTGCATCCGCAGGCCCTGGCGGACGAGGTGATGGTGCACCGCCGCCGTCGCCAGCAGCGCGGGCATGGCGATCCGTTCCTTGCTCTGCGCGCGGTCGGACAGGATCAGGATGTTCTTGTCCTGCAGCACCGCCTCGGTCGCCGCCCAGCACATTTCCTTGATCGCCATCTCGAGGCCCTGGGCGCCGGTGGCGGCGTCCCAGGTGATGTCGACCGTGGCGGTGCGGAAGGCGCCGTCGAGCGATTCCTCGACCGAGCGAATCTTGGCCACGTCCTTGTTGGTCAGGATCGGCTGGCTGACTTCGAGCCGCTTGTGCGTGCCGGCTTCGCGGCCCAGCAGGTTCGGGCGCGGCCCGATCATCGACAGCAGGCTCATGACCAGTTCCTCGCGGATCGGGTCGATCGGCGGGTTGGTGACCTGGGCGAAATTCTGCTTGAAATAGTCGTAGAGCAGGCGGCTCTTGTTCGAGAGTACGGCGATCGGCGTATCGGTGCCCATCGACCCGATCGGATCGTCGGCATTGACCGCCATGGGCTCGAGGAACTTGGCGATGTCCTCCTGAGTGTAACCGAAGCCCTGCTGGCGCTTGAGCAGCGAATCCTCGTCATGCGGGATCTCGGCCAGTTCGCTGTCGACCATTTCGAGATCGCGCAGGTCGTATTGCGCCTGCTTGAGCCACTTCTCGTAAGGCTGTGAGGCGGCCAGCTCGGCCTTGAGTTCCTCGTCCTCGATGATCCGTCCCTGCTCGAGGTCGATCAGCAGCATCTTGCCCGGCTGCAGGCGCCACTTGCGGATGATGTCCTCTTCCTTGAACGGCAGAACGCCGCTTTCGGAGGCCATGCAGACGAGATCGTCCTTGGTCACGCACCAGCGCGCAGGGCGCAGACCGTTGCGATCGAGCGTGCCGGCGATCTGGCGACCGTCGGTAAAGGCCACCGCGGCCGGCCCGTCCCACGGCTCCATCAGCGCAGCGTGGTATTCGTAGAAGGCGCGGCGTTCCGGATCCATCAGCGGATTGCCCGCCCAGGCTTCGGGGATCAGCATCATCATCGCATGGGCGAGCGAATAGCCGCCTGCGAGCAGCAGCTCGAGCGCATTGTCGAGGCAGGCGGTGTCCGACTGCCCATGCGGGATGATCGGCCAGAGCTTGTCGAGGTCCGGGCCGAGCAGTTCGGATTCCATCGTGCGCCGGCGGGCGTTCATCCAGTTGACGTTGCCGCGCACCGTGTTGATCTCGCCATTGTGCGCAATCAGCCGGAAGGGCTGGGCCAGCCGCCAGCTGGGGAAGGTGTTGGTCGAGAAGCGCTGGTGGACGAGGCCCAGCGCGGTGACGCAGTCGGGATCGCGCAGGTCGTCGTAGAAGCTCTTGACCTGGTTCGCCAGCAGCAGCCCCTTGTAGACCACCGTCCGGCTCGAGAAGCTCGGCATGTAGAGCCGGGTCAGGTCGGGCATGCCGTGCTTTTCCGCGAGCGAGGCCAGCGGGTTCTGGGTCTGCTTGCGGATGACGATCAGCTTGCGTTCGAAGGCGTCCTGGTCGGCGCAGTTCTCGCCCCGGCCGATGAAGCACTGGCGGATCACCGGCATGGAGGCGAGCACCGCCTTGCCGAGGCCCTGGGTGTCGGTCGGCACGTCGCGCCAGCCGATCAGCTGCTGGCCTTCCTTGGCGATGAACTTCTCGAACTGCTGGGTGATGAAATCGCGCGCATCGTCGTTCTGCGGCAGGAAGCACATCGCGACAGCGTAATCGCCGGCCGGCGGCAGGGTCAGGCCTTCGCCCTCGGCCCACTTGCGGTAAAGGCGGTCGGGGATCTGCAGCAGGATGCCGGCACCGTCGCCCAGCAGCGGGTCTGCGCCCACGGCGCCGCGATGGTCGATGTTCTCGAGAATCTGCAGCGCCTGCTCGACGATCGCATGGCTTTTGACGCCTTTGATATGGGCGACAAAGCCCACACCGCAATTGTCATGCTCATTGCGCGGATCGTACAAGCCCTGAGGCGCCGGAGTACTCATTTAACGTCCATTCCCGTCCTGTGCCGGACACGCGTCGCCTTCTGCGACGCTCCGACCATGAAGCGCGAATCACCCCGCCGCGCGGGGCAGCAAAAATTTCGCGAATTGCCCCCATGGCGACAGGAAATGGCTTTTGCAACCCGCGAAGCGGTTGCAATTGATGCCAACAGGGTTCGCCCGGGTGCTTCGACCTTGCGCAAACATACCCAGTATCAGGCGGTTGCGCCAGATTTGCCTGCCTTTGCCGAGCGCCTGCAGGCGGCGAGCCAGACCAGTGCCTGGCGCAGGTCCGCGGCGGTCCGTTCCCGTTCTTGCGGCTCGGCACGCAGGCGTGCTGTGGCCGGGGTCTGCCCGCCTCCGGTGGAGTGCGAGGGAGGCGGGGCACGGACTCCCGCGGCGCCGAGCGAGGCGCCGAGCCTCTCGGTCAGCCCGGCCAGGCTCAGCATGTGGAGCGGAAGCGCGCCCGGATGGGACGGAACGGCAGGCGGGAGGTGCGGCTTTCTTGCATCGCGCGTGCGCATCGACGGGATCCTTGCAAGGCTTCTCGGGTCCATCCGCTTGCCGGCAGGGACCGGAAGCCTGGGGGACGCCTCTTGGCCGCCGGCGGGTAAACACCCGGCTAATCGCGGCAGGCGCGGTCAGGCGCCTCGCGAGCGATTGAGGCTCGGCAGCGGCAGCGGCTCGACCTTGCGCGCGGAATCTGTTTCGGCGCGCAGGTTCTGCCGCATGAACTGCTCGATCTGCGGCGCGATCTTCATGCGCCATTTGCTGCCGTTGAAGATGCCGTAATGGCCGACGTCCTGGGCGAGGAGATAGCGCTTCTTCTCTGCCGGAAGCTTGCTGGCGAGATCCAGTGCGGCATGGGTCTGGCCGATGCCCGAAATGTCGTCGCGTTCGCCCTCGATTGCGAAAAGCGCGGTATCGGTGATGCAATGCGGATCGATTGCCTTGCCGCGATGGACGAACTTGCCGCGCGGCAGCGAATGGTCCTTGAACACGTGCTGGATCGTCTGGAGGTAGAATTCAGCCGTCATGTCGCAGACGGACAGATATTCGTCGTAGAACGCCTTGTGGGAGGCGGCACTGTCGCCATCGCCTTCGATCAGGTGATTGAAGTACTGGTAATGGCTCATCAGGTGGTTGCCGAGATTCATCGACAGGAATCCGGCCAGCTGGAGGAAGCCGGGGTAGACCTTGCGTCCGCCGCCGGGATTGGTCTCGGGCACGGTCGCGATCACGTGGTTGCGGAACCAGCTGAGCGATCGCTTGCTGGCCACGTCGTTGACCGTGGTCGGCGAGGCGCGGGTATCGACCGGGCCGCCCATCATGGTCAGGCTCGCCGGGCGGCAAGGATGTTCGCGCTCGGCCATGATCGCGGTCGCGGCGAAGGCCGGGACGGAGGGCTGGCACACTGCCAGCATATGCGTGCCCTGGCCGATGAAGGCGAGGAATTCGATCAGGTAGTCGATATAATCGTCGAGATCGAAGGGGCCTTCCGCCAGCGGGACCAGTTTCGCGTCCGCCCAGTCGGTGACATAGACTTCCTGGTTCTCGACCATCCGCGCCACGGTGCCGCGCAGCAAGGTGGCATAATGCCCGCTCATCGGAGCGATGACGAGCAGTTTGGGCGCATCGGCGGGCAGGCCTTCGCGGCGGAAGCGGCGCAGTTCGCAGAAGGGTTTCGTGAACACGATCTCTTCCGTCACCGCATGCTCGTCGCCCTCGCAATAGACCGTGGCGATGCCGAACTCCGGCTTGCCCCGGGGGGCATAGGCGTGGGCGAAGACTTCGAGCGCCGAGGCGAGATAGGGGCTCGGCCCGAGATAGCCGTAGGGATAGGCCGGATTGGTCAGCAGCTCCGCCGCCACTTCGGCCCAGGCGCTTGCACCCGAGAGCATCGTGCGCTGGAATTCGTAGGCATGGTATAGCACGTCGCCGCCACCTTCTGTGCGCTCGCGGCGAATCCCTCGCCGCGCCACCTATTGTGGGCCATGGCCGGCAATTGTGCAATGCAGCATGGCAAAATGGCACTGCGCCATTGTGATTTGCCCGGCCAGCCCCTAATTCGCGCGGCATGTCGTCGAATGCCGAAGCAGCGGAAGCGAGCGCCAGAGCCGCGCGCGAGGATGAGGCCGGGCCTGGCCTGGCCCAGGCGGATGGGTCGGGGGAGGAAGCGGCCCCGGCCAAGTCGCTCGGCCCGCTGAAGATGATCTGGCGCGAGGCGAGGAAATATCCGCGCCCCTTCGCCATCGCCATGGCCGCGCTGCTGGTGGCCTCGGCCGCCCAGCTTGCGATCCCCTACCGCTTCAAGGAGATCATCGATCGCGCCTATGGTACGCAGGCCGATGTTTCGGTGATCAATTCCTCCTTCCAGTACCTGTTCATGATTGTCTTCGTGCTCGGCCTGGCCAGCGCGGTCCGGTTCTATTTCGTCAGCTGGCTGGGCGAGCGGGTGGTGGCCGACATCAGGCTCAAGGTGCAGGACAACCTCCTGCGCCTGTCGCCGGGCTTCTTCGAGGAGAACAGCCCCAAGGAAATCTCCTCGCGCATGACCGCCGACACCGCGATCATCGAGCAGGTGGTCGGCACGACCGTCTCGCTCGCCCTGCGCAATACGATCACCGGGATCGGCGGGATCATCCTGCTGTTGTTCCTCGCGCCCTGGCTGACGCTGACGCTGGTGATAGGGGTCCCGCTGGTGGTGCTGCCGATCATCCTGTTCGGGCGCAAGATCCGCACGGTTTCCGGCGACAGCCAGGACCGCGTGGCGACCATCGCCGCGCGCGTGTCCGAAGTGCTCGGGGCGATGAAGATCGTCCAGGGCTTCAATCAGGAGACCCGCGAGAGCCAGCGCTTCGCGGAAGCCGTCGAGGACACCTTCGCCACCGCCAAGCGGCGGATTCGCCTGCGCAGCCTGATGAATGCGATGTTCATCACCTTCGTCTTCGGCTCGATCACCGCGCTGATGTGGCGCGGCGCGCTGCAGGTGGCTGCGGGAGAGATCACCGGCGGCACGATCGCCTTCTTCGTCATCGTCGGAGTGATGGTCGCCGGGGCCTTCGCTGCGCTGTCGGAAGTCTACAGCGACCTGCTGCGCGCGGCCGGTGCGGCAACCCGGCTGAGCGAGCTGCTGGCGGAGGAGCCGAGCATCGCCCCGCCGGCCCGCCCGGTCGAGCTGCCGCTGCCGCCGCGCGGTGGGCTGTCGTTCCAGAATGTCGTCTTCCGCTATCCGACCCGGCCCGAAGTGGCCGCGCTCCGGAATTTCAGCCTGCTGGTCGAGCCGGGTGAGACGGTGGCGATCGTCGGCCCATCGGGAGCGGGCAAGTCGACCATCTTCCAGCTCGCCGAGCGCTTCTACGATCCCCAGGCCGGCATGGTGCGGATCGACGGCGTGCCGTTGACCAGCGCCGACCCGGTCGCGATCCGCAAGCGAATGGCCTATGTCCCGCAGGAAGGCATCCTGTTCGCCGCCAGTGCGCGCGACAATCTGCGCTACGGCCATTGGCAAGCGAACGACGAGGACATCTGGGAGGCCGCGCGGGCGGCCAATGCCGAGGAATTCCTCCGCAGCCTGCCTCAGGGGCTCGACACCCATCTTGGCGAAGGCGGTGCGCGCCTTTCCGGCGGACAGCGCCAGCGGGTGGCGATCGCCCGCGCGCTGCTGCGTGATGCACCGATCCTGTTGCTCGACGAGGCGACCAGCGCGCTCGATGCTGAAAGCGAACGGCTGGTCCAGGACGCGCTCGAACACCTGATGAAGGACCGTACCACGCTGGTCATCGCCCACCGCCTTGCCACCGTGCGCGCGGCGGACCGGATCGTGGTGATGGACAAGGGCGAGATCGTCGAGCAGGGCAGCCATGGCGAACTGATCGCCGCCGGTGGCCTCTATGCCCGGCTGGCCGCACTCCAGTTCACCGACAGCGAGCATTTTGCCGCCGCCCAGTCGTGAGGGGGACGGGGGCCCGGCAGCGCTTGCCCCGCGCCGATAATCGACCAAGTATCAACTGAAACCGACCAGCGCCTTGCGTGGCCTTGGGTCATGCACGGCGCTCTGTCTATCAGGTGCCATCGCCGCGCCGCCACCGCCGCGGGACTGGAATTCGAGAAGGGTTGCATTCATGATCAAGTCTGTCTTCGCCGCCGGTGCCTCCGCGCTGGCCCTGGTTCTCGCCGCACCCGCTTCGGCGCAGAGCGAATTGCCGGAACTCGATTTCGGGACCTGGGGCTTCAACCCCGACACGCTCGACCAGGCGGTGGAGCCGGGCGACGATTTCTTCGCTTTCGCCAATGGCAAGTGGATCGCCGAAAACCCCATTCCGGCCGAATTCACCCGCTTCGGCGCATTCGATGCGCTGGGCGAGAAATCGCGCACGGATGTCAAGAAGCTGATCGACGATCTCGTGGCCGGCAGCCACGCGCCGGGCTCGCCGGAGCAGCGCGTGGTCGATGCCTACCAGGCCTTCCTCGACACCGAGGCGATCGACGCGCAGGGCATGGTTCCCGCCTATCCGGTGCTGACCGCGATCTATTCGGCCCGGAGCCTCGAAGACCTCGCCGCCCTGTTCCCCAAGGCCGGCTTTCCCTCGCTGGTCGCCGCCGGGGTAACCGTCGATGCCAAGGATCCCAATTCCTACATCGCCAGCGTCGGCTTCGACGGCATGGGCCTGCCCGACCGCGACCTCTACCTCGTCGACAACGAGCGCAACCGCGAGATCCAGGCCAAGTATCGCGACTATCTCGCCTTCCTGCTCGGCAAGGCCGGCTATGAGGATCCCGCGGCCACGGCGGCGGCGGTCTATGCCTTCGAGCACAAGGTGGCCGAACTCGAATGGGCGCGCACCGCCATGCGCAACCGCGACCTGACCTACAACAAGCTGACCCGGGCCGAACTGCTGGCGCTGGCCCCCGGTTTCCCGCTTGCGCGGCTGCTCGATGAGGGCGGTATGGGCGCGGTGCAGGACTTCCTCGTGCCTCAGCTTCCCCCGAGCGCCGAGGAAACCGCCGAACTCGGCCTGTCGGAGGAAATGCTCTCGGGCATCGGCGGCGGCCTGCCGGCGATGATGGAATTGCTTGAAGGCACCCCGCTGACGGTGCTGCAGGCCTATATGGCGGCGCATTTCCTCAACGCCTATTCCGCCTATCTCCCGAGCGAGATCGACCGTGCGGAATTCGAATTCTACGGCAAGGTGCTCAACGGTCAGGAAGAGCAGCTGGTCCGCTGGAAGCGTGCGATTTCGGCCACGCAGGGGCAGCTCGGCGAAGTGCTCGGCGAGCTCTATGTCGAGCATTACTTCCCGCCCGAAAGCAAGGCGGCGATGGTCGATCTGGTCGAGAACCTGCGCAAGGCACTTGCCGCCAGCATCGAGGAAAACGACTGGATGAGCGACGCGACCAAGCCGCGCGCGATTGCCAAGCTCGAGGCCTTCACCCCCAAGATCGGTTATCCGGTCCGGTTCGAGACCTATGAAGGGCTCGAGATCGGGGCCGGCTCCCCGCTCGCCAACGCCATGTCGGCGGCGAGCTGGCAGCGCAGGAAGGACCTCTCGCGCCTCGGCCAACCGGTCGACCGCGACGAATGGTTCATGCTCCCGCAGACGGTCAACGCCTATTACAACCCGACCATGAACGAGATCGTCTTCCCGGCCGCGATCCTCCAGCCGCCCTTCTTCGGACTCTCGGCCGACATGGCGGTGAACTACGGCGGGATCGGCGGCGTCATCGGCCACGAAATGGGCCATGGCTTCGACGACCAGGGCTCGAAATACGACGCCGACGGGACCCTGCGCAACTGGTGGGCGCCCGAGGATCTGACCGCCTTCACCGATCGCGGCGACAGGCTGGTCGCACAGTACAACGGCTATTGCCCGCTCGACGAGGGCGAGACCTGCGTCAACGGGCGTCTGACGCTGGGCGAGAACATCGGCGACGTCGGCGGGCTCTCGATTGCCTATCGCGCCTATAAGATGGCGCTCGGCGGCAAGGAGGCCCCGATCATCGACGGGCTGACTGGCGACCAGCGCTTCTTCCTCGCCTGGGCGCAGGTCTGGCGCGCGGGCATTCGCGACAATGCTCTGCGCCAGCGCTTGCTGACCGATCCGCATTCGCCCGCGGAATTCCGCGTCAACGGCACGCTGCGCAACCAGGACGCCTGGTACACTGCCTTCGGGGTCGAACCCGGTGATGCGCTCTACCTCCCGCCCGAGGAACGCGTCCATATCTGGTGACCCGGCCCCACGGCCGGACCGGCCGGCACCCCCGTTCCCCGCGGGACGGGGGTGCAGCTGTGCATGCGGGAAAGTGCGCGCTTGACTTGGCGCGCGCCGGAGGCTCCACCGTCTCGCCATGGACGTCACACTCGCAGCAATCCTCCTCGGCATCCTCGAGGGGCTGACCGAATTCCTCCCCGTTTCCTCCACCGGCCATCTGATCCTCGCGACCGAACTGTTCGGCTATGACGCGGATCAGTGGCGGGTCTACAATGTGGTGATCCAGCTCGGGGCGATCCTCGCCGTGGTGGTGCAGTATTTCCGGACCTTCTGGCGGATGGGGACCGGCCTGCTCGGCTGGGAAGCGGAGAGCGTGGCCTTCGTGCGCAACATACTGCTGGGCTTCCTGCCCGCCGCCGTGCTTGGCGTGCTGTTCAAGGAACAGATCAACGCCATGCTCGGCAGTCCGCTGGTCGTCGCCTGGTCGCTCATCATCGGCGGGCTGGCGATCATCGCGATCGAGCGCTCAGTGGCCCCGGGCGAGACCGGCGGGGTCCACAAATTGCCGGCGAAGCAGGCGCTCGGGGTCGGCGTGTGCCAGTGCCTGGCGATGATTCCCGGCACCAGCCGTTCGGGCGCGACCATCATGGGCGCTTTGCTGATGGGGATCGACCGCAAGACGGCTGCCGAGTTCAGCTTCTTCCTCGCGGTGCCGACCATGTTCGGTGCGGCCGCGCTGCAGATGTTCGAATTTCGCGAGGAACTGATCGCCGGCACGGGCCCCGTCGGCTGGGGCGAGATCGGTCTCGGCTTCCTCGCCGCCTTCCTCGCCGCGCTGGGGGTGATCCGGATCTTCGTGGCCTATGTCAGCAAGACCGGCTTCACGCCTTTCGCTTGGTACCGGATCGCGGTCGGCTCGCTCGCGGTCTATCTTTTCGGCATCCGCTGATCGCTGCTGACAAGACCGGCGAGGAACGGCAGGATAGCACTCATGGGCAGGCTTAAGTCAAAACGTTACGAAAAGCTGCTCGAGCCCTTGCAGCTCGAACTGGTGGTGATGGCGCGTTGGGCACGAGAGACCGGCGCGCGGATCGTGGTCCTGTTCGAAGGGCGCGACACGGCGGGCAAGGGCGGTGCGATCAAGGCCGTTTCGGAAAAGCTCAACCCGCGCCAGTGCCACATCGTCGCCCTGCCCAAGCCGACCGAGCGCGAGGCGAGCCAGTGGTATTTCCAGCGCTATGTCCCCTATTTGCCCGCGGCCGGCGAAATCGCCCTGTTCGACCGCAGCTGGTACAATCGCGCCGGGGTCGAGAAGGTGATGGGCTTTGCCGACGAGGCGCAGGTCGAGCAGTTCCTCGGCCAGGTGCCGATCTTCGAGAAGCAGCTCGTCGACGACGGCATCTTCCTGTTCAAATATTGGCTCACCGCCGATCAGGAACAGCAGGAGAAACGTCTGGCGGAACGGCTGGAGGATCCGCTCAAGCGCTGGAAGCTCTCGCCGATCGACCTGGCTGCGCGCGAGAAATACGTCGCTTATACCGAAGCGCGCGAGGCCATGCTTGCCGCCAGCCACATGCCCTTTGCGCCCTGGACACTGGTCGATTTCAACGACCAGAAGCGCGGCCGGCTGACGCTGATCCGCGACCTGCTGGATCGGTTGCCCGACCATGACATCCTGCCGCCCGACCTCGCCATGCCTCCGCTCGACGCGCCGCTGCAGCACGAGACATTCGGGGTGATCGACCCGATCGATCCCTATCCGGTCGGATAAGCGGCGCTGCCCTCGCCGACCGTCCGGCCATCGCCGGTCAAGCGGGCGGCGTGCCCGCGGCGGAGGGCGCGTTCGTCGCCTCCGTTTGCGGCGCGTCCTCAGGCTGTCGCTGCTCGGCGAGCATTGCGGCTGCTTCCTCGATCGCCGCGGTCTCTTCCTGCGTGGCGGAGTCGGGAGCCGGGTCCGGCAGGCCGGCATCACAGGCGCCCAGCGCGAGAGGCAGGGCGAAGAGGCATGGGAAGCCGATCATTGCTCCGGCCCGATGGCCGATCGGCAAGGAAAAAGCGGGCCGGGCAAGGCCCGACCCGCCTTTTTCGCCGCCCGGCAGGGCAGCAAGCGGCAAGGCCTTACTCGACCGCGGCGGCTGCAGCATCCGCAGCGGCTTCGGCAGCGGCCATGGCGTCGCCCGCGGCATCGGCTGCGTCGTCGGCGGCCGCGGCGGCATCGGTCGCCGCTTCGGTGGCTTCCTCGACCGCGCCTTCTTCGCCTTCCATCGCCGGCTCTTCCATGCCTTCGGTGCTCATGGCTTCATCCGCCGGCATTTCGACGTCTTCGGCCATGCCGTCGTCGGAGGCGTCTTCGGTGCCGCCACAGGCGGACAGGGCCAGGGCGAAGGCCGAAGCGAAAGCAACACTAGCAATCTTTTTCATCTTGAAACCCTCTTGCTGTTTCCGGAGCGGGAGGGTCAGGGCCCCACCCACGGCCATGGAAACTAGTCTCCGGCCCGCCACTTGCAAGACTGGATTGTCGAAAGCGACGGATCGAAGGTTTCGCGGGACGGCCGGTTCTGCCACTGGCTCTTGAGCGATGGACGCATCTCCACCCTCCCTCGAATCGGCGCGCGACGTCCTCCGGCACGTCTTTGGCTTCGCGGAGTTCCGCGGGGTGCAGGACCAGGTCATCGCGCGGGTCCTGGCGCGTGCGTCGACGCTGGCGGTGATGCCGACCGGGGCGGGCAAGTCGCTCACCTACCAACTGCCGGCGGCCATGCTGCCCGGCACCTGTGTGGTGATCTCACCGCTGATCGCGCTGATGCATGACCAGCTGCGCTCGGCACGCGCCAACGGGATCCGCGCGGCGTCGCTGACCAGCGCCGATGCCGATCGCGCGGAAACGGTCGCGGCCTTCCGGGCGGGCGAACTGGACCTGCTCTATGTCGCGCCCGAACGGGCGAGCCAGCCGCATTTTCACGACCTGCTCGAACAGGCGCCGCTCTCGCTCTTCGCGATCGACGAAGCGCATTGCGTCTCCGAATGGGGCCATGACTTCCGCCCCGACTACCGCTTGCTGCGTCCGCTGCTCGACCGTTTCGGCGCCGTCCCGCGGCTTGCGCTGACCGCCACCGCCGATGCCCATACCCGTGCCGATATCCTCGCCCAGCTGGGCATTGCCGAGGAGGGCCTGGTCATTGCCGGCTTCGACCGGCCCAATATCCGCTACGCCATCCGTCCGCGTGACGGCGCACTCCAGCAATTGCGCAGCCTGCTGGCCGAGCAGCCCGGGCCGGGGATCGTCTACGCCCAGACCCGTGCGCAGGTGGAACGGCTGGCCGAGCAACTGGGCAGCGAGGGGCGGGCGGTGCTGCCCTACCACGCCGGCCTCCCGCCGGAGCAACGCGCGGCCAACCAGGCCGCCTTCGTCGCCAGCGAGGAAATGGTGATGGTTGCCACCGTCGCCTTCGGGATGGGGATCGACAAGCCCGACGTGCGCTTTGTGGCCCATGCCGGCATCCCCAAGTCGATCGAGGCCTATTACCAGGAAACCGGCCGTGCCGGGCGCGACGGCGACCCGGCGCTGGCGCTGATGCTGTGGGGTGCGGAGGATTTCGCCCGCGCGCGCCAGCGGCTCGGCGAAGTCGAGCCGCATCGCCTGCAATCGGGACGCAGCCGGCTTGACGCGCTGGCCGCGCTGGTCGAGGCCGCCGGCTGTCGTCGCGCGATTCTGCTGCGCCATTTCGGGGAAAGTCCGCCGGAGAGTTGCGGCAATTGCGACAATTGCCTCGCCGCGCCCGTGGTGGCGGACGTCACCGAAACCGCGCGCAAGCTGCTGTCGGCGGTCTACCGCACCGGGCAGAGTTTCGGCCTCGGCCATCTCGAGAAGGTCCTCACCGGGGCCAGCGACGAGCGGGTGCTCCAGCGCGGGCACGACCGGCTGAGCGTGTTCGGCATTGTCGGCGCTGAGGAGGCCTCGCTGCTGCGCCCGCTCGCACGGGCGCTGCAGGCGCGCGGGAGCCTTGTGCCGACCGAGCATGGCGGGCTCGCCCTCGGCGGCGATGCGCGCGCCATCCTCACTGGGGGCAAGGAGGTCGCGATCGTCATTCCGCCCAGGCGCGAGCGGCGCGCAAGGCGGCGGGGCGGTGACGATACGCCCAATCCGGTCGGCGATCCGCTGTTCGACGCCCTGCGCGAGTTGCGGCGCGAACTGGCGCAGGAGGCGCAGGTCCCGCCCTATGTCGTCTTCCACGACGCGACCCTGCGCGAACTTGCCGCGCGCCGTCCCGCCAGCCTGGCCGAAATGGCCGGGATTTCCGGCATCGGCGACCGCAAGCTCGAAGCCTATGGCGAGGCCTTCCTCGCGGTGATCCGGCGGCACTGACCGCGATTTTGCTTGCCGGCTCCTCCCGGACGGATTAAATATGATATCATATTTATATCATAGGAGGGCATGCCATGACCGATTTCGCGCCCGGGATGACGACAAGCCGGGAACGTCCCGCAATGACCTTCAACGGCTATGCCGCGCTCCTGCTGCTGTTCGTGGCGGTCGCGCTGGTCGTCTGGCGGATCGTCGCCTTCAATCTCCATGGGCCGGTGACCTGGGGCGGCTGGGTCATGGTGCTCTCGGCAGTCACGGCGCTGTTGATCCTGCCCGGATTCTATATGATCCAGCCCAATCAGGGCGCGGTGATCACCCTGTTCGGCTCCTATCGCGGGACCGACCGCAAGAGCGGGCTGCACTGGGTCTGGCCATGGATGGGTCGCAAGAAGATCTCGGTCCGCGCGCACAACATCCATTCGGAACGGGTCAAGATCAACGACCTGCGCGGCAATCCGGTCGAAATCGCCTGCAATGTGGTCTGGCGCGTGGCCGATACGGCCCAGGCGGTGTTCGACGTCGACGATTACAAGCAGTTCGTGAACATCCAGATTGAGGCCGGGCTGCGCACCGTCGGCGCGCGCCATCCCTATGACGACATGAGCGAGGACGATACCACCACGCTGCGCGGCAGTGCCGAGGTCATCAACGCCGAATTGCAGGCCGAACTGAACGACCGGCTCAAGGTCGCCGGCATTGCCGTGGACGAGGCGGGCCTGACCCATCTCGCCTATGCGCCGGAGATCGCCGGGGCCATGCTCCGCCGGCAGCAGGCCGACGCGGTGATCGCTGCGCGCAAGAAGGTGGTCATGGGCGCGGTCGGAATGGTCGAGGACGCGCTCGCCAAGCTGGGCGAGGACAGGATCGTCGAACTCGACGACGAGCGGAGGGCGGCGATGGTCTCCAACCTGCTGGTCGTCCTGTGCGGCGACCGCGATGCTCATCCCGTCGTCAATGCCGGAACGCTCTACCAGTAAGGAGGCTGCGCAGCGTGATGCCCGCGCATCCGAAAAAGAAGGCCTTTGCCCTGCGGCTCGATCCGGAACTCTACGCCGTGATCGAACGCATGGCCGCGCGGGAACTGCGCTCGGCCAATGCCGAGATCGAAATCCTGTTGCGCGAGGCGCTGAAGCGACGCGGCGTGATGGTGGGCGTGAGCGAGCGCCCGCGGCGCGGGCGTCCGCCGAAACCCGCGCAAGGCTGAGCCGGCTTCCCGCTCAGCGCAGCAGGTGCCCTGCGCGGTCGCGCTTGGTTGCGAGATAGCGCGCGTTGTGGGGATTGGCCGGGAGCTGGTGCGCCACCCGTTCTGCCACTTCGATCCCGGTCTTCGCCAGCGCCTCGACCTTCTCCGGGTTGTTGGTCAGCAACCGGATGGCGCGCACGCCGAGCAGGTCGAGCATCCGCGCGGCGACCGGGAAATCGCGCGCCTCCTCGGGCAGGCCGAGCCGATGGTTGGCCTCGAGCGTGTCGAAGCCCTGGTCCTGCAGGCGATAGGCGCGCAGCTTGTTGACGAGCCCGATCCCGCGCCCCTCCTGGCGCAGGTAGAGCAGGATCCCCCAGCCGCCGCGGCCGGCTTCTTCGGCCATGGTATGGAGCGCTGCGTCGAGCTGCGGCCCGCAATCGCATTTGAGGCTGCCGAGGATGTCGCCGGTCAGGCATTCGGAATGGAGCCGGACCAGCGGCGGGCGGTCGCCGTCGGGGCCGCCGATGACCAGCGCGACATGTTCGCGTAAATCATCGGCGCTGCGGAAGGCGACGATCTCGGCCTCCTCGCTTGCCGAAACCGGCAGGCGGGCCCTTGTGGCAATGGTCAGGCGCGCGGTCTCGGAGAATGCCGCGAGGTCGCTCGCGGCGAAGGGCTGGGCTTCCCCGGCATACTCGGGATCGACCAGGAAGGCCGGCAGGATCCCGGCGATGCGCGCGAGTTCGAGTGTGGCCGCCGCCGCATCGCGCCAGGGCAGCGCTTCGGCCCGGTAGGGCCCCTTGAGCGGCGTGGCGAGGTCGAGCGAAGGGTCGGCAAGTTGGCGGGCCGCTTCGAGCGTGAAAGGATCGGCGCCGCGAATCAGCACCGGCGCATCGGGCACGGCGGCCTCGCGCTGGTTGGCCAGCTTGAGCGTTTCGGCCCGGGCTGCGGAGATCAGCGCCAGGCCCGAACTGGCCCCGGCGGCGATCGCCGTCTCGACCGGCAGGAGCACCGGCCCGTCCTGCAGCGCGAGCGGCCAGCCATGGCGCAGCGCGTCCACCGCCTGCGCCGCCCGGCGGGAGGGGGAGGGCGCGCCCATGGTCAGAGGCTGAATTCCGTCAGCAGCGGAATATGGTCGCTCGGCTTGTCCCAGTCGCGCGCTTCCTCGAGCAGCGAATGCGCCACCGCCTGTTTCGCCAGTTCCGGTGAGGCCCACATGTGATCGAGCCGGCGGCCGCGGTCATTCACCTTCCAGTCTTTCGAACGGTAGGACCACCAGCTGTAATAGCGCTGCGGATCGCGGATGAATTCGCGCCCGATATCGGTCCAGCCATGCGCGTCCTTGAACCGCTGGAGCGTCTCGACCTCGATCGGCGTGTGGCTGACGACTTTCAGCAATTGCTTGTGGTTCCAGACGTCGGCCTCGAGCGGAGCGATGTTGAAATCGCCGACGATCAGCGTCGGCCGGTCGACCGTGGCGGCCCAGCGGGTCATCCGTTCGAGGAAATCGAGCTTCTGGCCGAACTTCGGATTGATCGTGCGGTCCGGCTCGTCACCGCCGGCCGGGATGTAGACGTTCTCGAGCACCATGTTCGCGCCCGGGCCGAGCAGTTCCACCCCGACGTGCCGGGCCTCGCCATTGTCCTGCCAGTCATGGCGCGAGAATTCCTTCAGTGGAATCCGGCTGACGGTGGCGACGCCGTGGTAGCCCTTCTGGCCGTGGATCGCGAAATGGCCGTAGCCGAGTTCCTCGAAGGCCTTGAAGGGAAACTGGTGCTCCTGGCACTTGATCTCCTGCAGGCAGAGCACGTCGGGCGAGACCTGTTCGAGATAGCGCGCGACGATCGGCATGCGCAGGCGGACGGAATTGATGTTCCAGGATGCGATAGAAACCATGGAACGGGCTTTAGGGCGCGGGCGGGGGAGCGGCAAGCGCGCTCGGGCAGGCGCTGGCCAAACTAAGCCGGCCAAACAAAAACCCTCGTCCCGGGGGCGGTGGGACGAGGGTTCGTTTGTGAGCGTTCGTCACGCTAGTCACAAGCCGGAGACTAGGGGAGGTAAGGGCAACAGGGGGAAAACCCGCCTCGCTCCGACTTGTGAAGCCTGTTTTAACCCTGTCCTGCTTTCCCCAAAATGAATGGCTCGCCGCAGCTTGTCGCAGCTGCCCGTCACCAATGCGCCGGAGCGTTCAGCGCGGGCGACGGGACGAGCGGCGAGGATCGTCAAAGCTGAACGCCGAGTCCGCCACCGCGACTCCGTAACGATGGTTGTCGAGAATCACCGTGGTGCGCTTGTTCTGCGCGTCGAGCGCAACCCAGCTGGCCAGTTCCCATCCGCCGGGGGCCGAAGACTTGCGCACGAAGATCAGGGTGATCACGCCGAACTCGGGCCGCTCGGAATCCTTGACCTCGACGCTCATCACATTGCGGTCGCTGGTCGGGATCAGCTTGCCGTAACGCTTCACGTCGCGGCTGGGGTCGAGCAGCGCGCCAAGCGGAGAGCGCTTGATCGGCCAGCGCTCGACCTGCTGCACGTCGTAATCGACGAGGTAGAGCGAGCTGCCGTTGCTGACGATCAGCATATTCGCGGCTTTTTCGTATTCGAAGCGGATCTTGCCCGGGCGCTTGAGCGTCATCTCGCCGCGGACTTGCTGGCCGGTGCGGTCACGCTGGAGGAAATCGGCCTTGAGCGTGGCAATCCCGCGCAGCGCGGCGACCGCCTCGTCGAGCCGGTCGGCCTGAGCGGCAGCGGGGACGGCCGGCGCCAGCAGGGTCGCCGGGGCGGAAAACGCCAAAAGGCCGGCGAGGCCGGCCTTGAGGGTCTTGCGAGTCAGTCGGGGAAAGCGGTTCATGCGGCGGGTTCCTAGCACAGGCGCTTGAACTCGCTATGAACTTTCCGGCGCCGCGCGGTTCAGCGGTCGCCGGAGCGCAAGATCACTTGATCTTGGCTTCCTTGAATTCGACGTGCTTGCGCACCACCGGGTCATACTTGCGGAAGACCATCTTTTCGGTGGTGTTGCGCGGGTTCTTCTTGGTCACGTAGAAGAAGCCGGTGTCGGCGGTCGACACGAGGCGGATCTTGACGGTTGCGGGCTTCGCCATGGCGGGTTCCTAAACTCTTCGATCTGGCCGTTGGCGGCCGAAAACAACAAAGCGGTGCGCGCGGACAAACGGCGGCACCGCCCTACAGGCCGGGGCCATTGCGTCAGAAGCGGCCAAAAGTCAAGCGCCCGCGCGCCCTTCCCTACCAGTCGACCTTGCCGCGTCCGGCCTTCACGCCGGCCCGCTTTTTCTTGGATTCGAGCCGCTTCGTCTTGCCCACGCGGTTGAGCTGGCTCTTCTTGCGCTTGCGCGGTTCGACCTGCGCCTGTTCGATCATGGCGGCCAGCCGTTCGCGCGCCTCGGTGCGATTCGCGTCCTGGGTCCGGTGGCTGCGCGCGGTAAGGACGATCTCGCCGCGTGCGGTCATCCGGCTGCCGGCAATCGCCTTGAGTCGCTGGAACACCGGCGGCGGCAGGCGCAGCGCGAAGACGTCGAGCCGCAGCTGGACGGCGGTGGCGACCTTGTTGACATTCTGCCCGCCCGGCCCGGTTCCGGCGATGAAGCTTTCCTCCGCCAGCTCGATCGCGCGCCGGACGAGAGCCTCGTCAGTCATCGTAGAGCGTAACGCCGAAAGCGGCGAAATCGCCCGGCAAGGGGCTGGCGACGGCGATCGGCGGCTTGCCCGTGCGCTGGAGCACGAGGCCCGCGGCATGGAGCATGGTGCGCGGCGCGCGCGGGTCCTCGCTTCCGTAGACCGGATCGCCCACCAGAGGAAAGCCGAGCCCCTCGGCGGCGTGGACCCGGACCTGGTGGGTGCGCCCGGTCACCGGACGGAAGCGGACCAGCGTCTTTCCGCCGACCACCGACAGCCGCTGCCAGTGGGTAACCGAGGGCTTGCCCTTGCGCGCCGGGATCATTCGCCAGCCGCCTTCGGCGCTGGAGATCTTGGACAGCGCCAGTTCGATCGTGCCCTCCTCCTCCTCCACTGCCCCGGCGACGAGGCCGAGATAGTTCTTCTCCACCTGGCGGTCCTCGAAGGCCTGCGAGAAGCGCTTGAGCGCCTTGGGGTTGCGTGCCAGCAGCAGGCAGCCCGAAGTGTCGGTGTCGAGCCGGTGGACCGGGGCGGGCTGGCGCTGGAAGCCGAGCCGGAGCGAATCGAGATGGTCCTCCAGCGATTCGCCCCCGGCGCGCGGGCGGGTGATCGGCAGCCCGCCGGGCTTGTCGATCACGAGGGCCTCGCCATCCTCGAACAGGATGCGGGAGGTCAGGTCGTGGCGCAGGATCATGACAGGGCGCCGGCGATCCGCTTCAGGGCTTCGGCGAGCACTGCTTCGTCGGCGGCGAAGCTGATGCGGAAGCCGTCCCGGCCGCCGAAGGCGCTCGCCGCGACCACCGCGACCCCGTGGTCGAGCAGGTGCATGGCCAGTTTCTCGTCATTGCCGAAGCGGCCCATCAGTGGGGCGGCGTCGATGAAGCAGTAGAAGGCGCCGTCGGGGACCGGGGTCGAGATGCCCTCGATCGCGTTGATCGCGCTCACCACGAGGTCGCGCCGCTTGCGGAAGCGTTCGCGCCATTCGGCAAGGAAGCCCTGCGGGCCTTCGAAGGCGGCGACTGCGGCGGCCTGGCTGATCGAGCAGGGATTGCCCGAGCTGTGCGATTGAAGCCGGCCCATCGCCTCGACGAGCCAGGCCGGTCCGCTCGCCACGCCAATCCGGAAGCCGGTCATGGCATGGCTCTTCGAGACGCCCGAGACCGTGCAGATTCGTTCGGCGAGATCGGGGCAGAGATTGGCCAGCGTGGCATGCGGCTCGCCCGTGTAGTTGAGCGGGGCGTAGATGTCGTCCGACAGGACCATCACCTGCGGGTGCCGGCGCAGCACCTCGCCGAGCGAGAGCAGCATCTCCTTGGGGTAATAGGCGCCGGTCGGGTTGCCCGGGCTGTTGAGCAGCAGCCAGCTCGTGCGCGGGCCGATCTCGGCCTCCAGTGCGCCGGCGGTGAAGCGGAAATTGTCCTTCGCGCGGGTCACCAGCGGGACCACCTTGCCCCCGGCGAAGCGGATCACCTGCGGGTAGCTGACCCACCAGGGCGAGGGGACGATGACTTCCTCGCCATCGCTCACCGTCGCCATCAGCGCGTGGAAGATCGCCTGTTTGCCGCCCGCGCTGACGATGATGCGCGAGGGATCGGTGGCGATCCCCAGGTCGCGCTCGAAATGCAGCGCGGCGGCCTGCTTGAGCTGCAGCGTGCCGGTTACCGGCGTGTAGCGGGTCTGGCCTTCGTCGAGCGCGCGCCTGGCCGCCTCGATCACATGCGGCGGGGTCGGGAAATCGGGTTCGCCGACCGAGAGCGAGATGATGTCCCGGCCCTCCTCGCGCAGCGCGGTGGCGCGGTCGGTCATGGCGGTGGTCCGCGAGGGCTCGATCCGCTTGAGGGCCTGGCTGATCATTGTCACTCCACCAATCGTGCGGGCAGCAGCCCCCTTACGGCATTGCCCAGATAGAAGCCATCGGCGAGGTCTGCCACGGTGAGTTCGGCCTCTTTCGCCCGGCCTTCCTCCAGCAGCGCGCGGCGCAGCACGCCGGGCAGCAGGCCGAGCCGCGCCGGCGGGGTCAGCAGCTGGCCGTCGCGCTCGACGAAGATATTGGTGAAACTGCCTTCGGTCACCAGCCCGTCGTCGCGCAGCAGCACGGCCTCGGCCGCCCCGGCCTCGCGCGCGGCGGCATGCGCCGCCTCGTAAAAACTGCGGTCGCTGCTCTTGTGCCGCAGCCGCCAGTCGCCGCTGGTCACCGGCAGCGGGATGAGCGCGCAGGCCATCGCGCCCTCCGGCCTCGGCGGCAGCGGCGCGACTTCGAGCGCGGTCTCGCCGCTGCGCGCGAGCAGCAGCCGCAGCTTGCTCGGTGCCTCGAGTTCGAAGCACAGCGCCTGGATCCGGTTGCGCGCCGCGTGGCGGTCGAAGGCGAAGCCGAGTTCGGCCGCGCTCGCCTTCAGCCGCTCGAGATGGAGCTCGAGATGGCCTATGCCTTCTTCCGGGTCGAAACCCATGGTCTCGATCAGATCGAAGCCGGCCGCCGCACCGCGCACGAAGCTGCCCTTGACCAGGCATTCGCGCCATTCGCTCATGCCCTCGCTGTCGGCCACGATGGCCCCGCCGACACCGAGCACGGCTGTGCCCTGGTGATTCTCCACCGGCGTCAGCCGCAGCGTGCGGATCGCGACGTTGAAAGCGGCGTCGCCCTGGCCGTCGATCCGTCCGATCGCCCCGCAATAGGGACCGCGCGCGTCGCGTTCGACCTCGTCGATCAGTTCCATCGCCCGGATCTTCGGCGCGCCGGTGATCGAGCCGCAGGGGAAGATCGCCCGGAGCAATTCGATCGCACCCATGCCCTCGGCCAGTTCGGCGCGCACGGTCGAGACCATCTGATGCACGGTCGGGTAGCTCTCGATCGCGAAGGGGTCGTCGACCCGGACCGAGCCGGGGACCGAGACGCGCGCGATGTCGTTGCGCATCAGGTCGACGATCATCAGGTTTTCGGCCTTGTCCTTGACCGAGGCGGCAAGGTCGGCGCGCAGCCGGGCGTCCTCCGCCGGCGTATGGCCGCGCGGGCGGGTGCCCTTCATCGGCTTGACCTTCACCGCGCGCCCGCGAATGGTGAAGAACAGTTCCGGGCTGAAGCTCAGCAGCCAGTGCGAGCCGTCGAAGATCACCCCGCCGTAGCCGGCATCGGCCGCCGGACGGATCGCGGCATAGAGCGCCAGCGGATCGCCGCGCCAGCTCCCGGCGAGCGGGAAGGTGTAATTGGCCTGGTAGATGTCGCCCGCCCGGATTGCCTCCTGCAGCCGCGCGAACTGGGCGAGATAGGCCCCGGTCGAGATCTGCGGCTCGAGCGGGCCGATCGCGGGGCTCGGGCCCTCGCCGGCGTGATCGGCCAGCCATTGCGGGACATCGGCGGCGGGGATGGTGGTGACGCTGCCGAACAGGCCGAGCCAGACCAGCGGCCCGCCGCCGCCGCTGCGCTTTTCGGCCAGCGGGAGGAGCTTGTCTTCCAGCGCCAGCCCTGCCTCATAGGCGAGATAGCCGGCCAGCGTGCCTCCGCTCTCGCGCCGGGCGGCGTCGGCTGCGTCGAGCACCGCCTGCACCTCCCCGGGGCGGCGGGCGATGAAGATGCGGACAGGATTTTCGAACAGCTGCGCGTCGCTGGCGCCCTCGCTCCGGGCGTCGTCGAGCAGGATGAAGGGTTGGCGGCGTGTCATTCCCTCCAGCCCATAATGGCTTTGCCGCGCAAGTCGAGCGCTTGACCGCCGTGCTTGCGCTGCGCCAAACCGGAATCCGGACGGAACGAAGGGAAGCGAGGCGCATGGGCGAGATTTTTCTGGGCAAGGCCGAAACCGGCGAGCGGCAGGTCCTCAACCTCGGGCGGGCCAACCGCCACGGGCTGATCGCGGGGGCGACCGGGACCGGCAAGACGGTGACCCTCCAGGGCCTTGCCGAAAGCTTTTCTGCCAACGGCGTGCCGGTCTTCGTCGCCGACGTGAAAGGCGACCTCGCCGGCATCGCCATGCCCGGCTCGCCCGGATTCAAGAATGCCGACAAGCTCGAAGGAAGGGCGAAGGACCTGGGCATGGACGATTATGCCTATTCCGACAATCCGGCGATCTTCTGGGACCTCTATGGCGAGCAGGGCCACCCGATCCGGACAACGGTCTCCGAAATGGGGCCACTGCTGCTCGCCCGCCTGCTCGATCTCAACGATACCCAGGAGGGCGTGCTCAACATCGTCTTCCGCTATGCCGACGAGCAGGGCCTGCTGCTGCTCGACCTCGACGACCTCCAGTCCATGCTCGCCCATACCGCGGAGAACGCTTCGGAGCTGACCGCAAAATACGGCAATGTCTCGAAGCAGAGCGTCGGTGCGATCCAGCGCCAGCTGCTCTCCTTCGACAGCCAGGGCGCGGCCAATTTCTTCGGCGAGCCGGCGCTGGAGATCGACGATTTCATCCGCTGCGACGAACAGGGGCGCGGCTATATCAACGTGCTCGCCGCCGACCGGCTGATGCGCAGCCCCAAGCTCTACGCGACCTTCCTGCTCTGGCTGCTGGCCGAACTGTTCGAATCGCTGCCCGAGGTGGGCGATCCCGAGAAACCCAAACTGGTGTTCTTCTTCGACGAGGCGCACCTGCTGTTCGACGATGCGCCCAGGGCGCTCGAGGACAAGATCGAGCAGGTCGTGCGGCTGATCCGTTCCAAGGGGGTGGGGGTCTTCTTCGTCACCCAGAACCCGGTCGACATTCCCGAGGAGGTCGCCGGCCAGCTCGGCAACAGGGTCCAGCACGCGCTGCGGGCATTCACCCCGCGCGACAAGAAGGCGATCAAGGCCGCCGCCGATACCTTCCGGATCAATCCCGCGCTCGATGTCGAAAGCGCGATCACCGAATTGCGCGTCGGCGAGGCGCTGGTCTCGACCCTGATGGAGGACGGCGCACCCTCGGTGGTCCAGCGCACGCTCATCAAGCCGCCGCGCTCGCGGCTTGGCCCGGTGAGCGTGAAGGAACGCGCGATCATCCGCTCGGTCAGCCCGCACGATGGCAAGTATGACGAGCGGATCGATCGCGAGAGCGCCGAGGAAGTGCTGCTGGCCAAGGCCGCCGATGCGGCCGAGACCGCCAGGGAGGTGGCCGAGAAGGGCGAGGAGGAAGTTCGCAAGCGCGAACGCAAGTCCACGAGCCTCTGGGGTGTCGACATAGGAAAGGCGGGGAAGGCTGCGGCCAAGGCAGCTGCCGGTTCGTTCGCCGCGATTGCGGTCGCGACAGTCCTGGGCAAGAAGTCGAGCGCTGATCCGGTTCGCACCGGTGCGAACGCCTTCGTGCGCAATCTGATCGGCGGGCTGATGCGTTAATCGAGCCGCAGGCGCAGTTCGGCGGTCAGCCCGGCGGTCTTGCCGGACTTGTCCTTGCGATTGGCTAGCACCAGTTGACCGCCGTGCTGTTCGGCGATCGCCCGCGCCAGCGTCAGCCCGAGCCCGGCCCCGCCGGTGCCCTTGCTCCGCGAAGGGTCGCCGCGGGTAAAAGGCTCCTGCATGCGGGCGATCTCGGCCTCGGGAATGCCGGCCCCATCGTCTTCGACCGCGAACACCGCCTGGCCGTTCTCGCGCCGCAGGCTCACCCGCGCCACGCCGCCATAGCGCACCGCATTGGCGACCAGGTTGCGCATGGCCCGCTTGAGCCAGGTCGCACGGGCCTGGGTCACCAGCCGCTGGGTTTCGCCCAGCTCGACCGGATCCTCCATATCCTCGAATTCCTCGACTACCGAGGCGGTCAGCGCGCCGAGTTCGACCGGCTCGAGCGGATCGCTCGGGCGACCGACGCGGGCAAGCGAGAGGATGTCGTCAAGCGTGGCGGTGATGTCCTCGATCGTCTTGGCCATGCGACCGCGTTCGCCCTCGTCCTCGACGCTCTCGATCCGTACGCGGAGCGCAGCGAGCGGGGTCTTGAGGTCGTGACCGATCGCGCCAAGCATGACGTCCTTCTCGTCGAGCAGGGCCGCGATGCGCGCTTCCATCTGGTTGTGCGCCACGATCAGCTGGCGGGTGTCCGCCGGCCCGATGGGCTCGAGCGGCTCCTCCGGCAGGCGCGCGCCGGAAAAGCGCTGGACACGCTTGGTCAGCAGCGCCAGCGGGCGAGTAATCCGCCGCAGCAGCAGTGCCAGTCCGCCGACCAGCACGAAATAGAGGATGAGCGTCTGGCCAATGATCCCGCTCAGCGCTCGCGGCTCGGCATCGGGATAGGGAACGCGGGCGACCACCCAGTCGCCGCCTTCCTCGCGCTGCATGGCGGCGACCAGCATGAGCCGGCCGAAAGTGTCCTTGCGGTTGCGGAAGGCCGGACGCTCGTTGATCCAGGCCACGGCATAGGGATCCTCGCCGATGCGGCGCGCGGTGACGACCAGCCCGGACGGCAGGATGTTCTGGTCGGCGAGCAGGTGCCGCAGCGTTTCCTCGCGCGCGGGCAGGCGGCGTTCGCCGGGCAGGAGGACTTCGCTCACCCCGCGCTCGAGCCAGAAGCTGCGTTCGCCCCTTCCCTTGCGGTGGCGCCGTTCGCGCAGGGTCTCGGCCTCGCTGTCGGGATTGCGGACGTCCACGGCGAGGCTGAAGGCCGCACCGTTGAGCACGCCGAACTCGCGCCTTTGTTCCTGCGCGCGGTAGAGCAGAACGGCCGAAATGGTCTGCGCCACCAGCAGCGCGATCGCCACCGCGAGCAGCATCTGGCCGAGCAGGCTCCTTGGCAGGACGCGGCGCATCAGCCGGCGGCCTGGGCGACGCGGCGGACGTCGGCGGCGAAGCGGTAGCCGCCGCCCCAGACGGTCTGGATCAGTTTCGGATCGCGGCTGTCCTGCTCGACCTTGCGGCGCAGGCGGCTGATCTGGTTGTCGACCGCGCGGTCGAACAGATGCGCCTCGCGGCCCTGGACCATGTCGAGCAGCCGGTCGCGGTCGAGCACCTGGCGGGGATGCGAAAGGAAGGCGACCAGCAGGCGGAACTCGGCCGAGGAGATCGCCACCACGGCCCCTTCGGGATCGACCAGCCGGCGCTTGAGCGGGTCGAGGCTCCAGCCTTCGAATTCGTAGAGCGCATCCTCTTCGGGCGAGGCCGGTGGCCTGGCCGCGCGGCGCATCACCGAGCGGATCCGGGCGACCAGCTCGCGCGGCTCGAAGGGTTTGACGACATAGTCGTCGGCGCCGATTTCCAGCCCGACGATCCGGTCCATCGCCTCGCCCCTGGCAGTCAGCAGGATGACCGGAATGTCCTTCGCCTCGACCAGATGGCGGCAGAGCGAGAGACCGTCCTCGCCCGGCATCATGATGTCGAGCAGGACCAGTTCGGGCTTCTCGCTCACCAGCAGGCTGCGCGCGGCGGCCGCGCTGTCGGCCTGGCTCACGGCGAAACCCTGGCGGGCCAGATAGGCCGCCAGGGGTTCGCGCAGGCCCGGCTCGTCATCGACGAGCATCAGGCGCGTGGGCTGATCGCCCGTTTCCGTCATTCGACGGGGGGTTTCTGGCGCATCTGGCCCTGGCGCTGGCTGCGCATCTGTTCGTGCGCGGCGCGCCGTTCCTCGGCGGTCACCGTGCCGTTCTTGTCGGCATCGGCGCTGTCGAAGCGGGCAAGCGCGCCGGCGGTGAATTCGTCCTGCGTGATCGCGCCGTCGCCATTGCTGTCGGCCATCCGGCCCATCATGCCGCCCCGGCCGTCATGGCCGCCGCGCATGGCATGCCGCATGCCGCCGCGCTCACCGTGGCCGCGCATGGCGTGCTGCCGCCCTTCGCGGCGGGCGTTGAATTCCTCTTCGGACAGGCTGCCGTTGCCGTCGGTGTCGAGTCGGGCGAAGGCTTCGCCCTTGCGGGCCTCGCGGTCGGCGGCGTCGAGCTTGCCGTCCTGATTCGCGTCCATCCGGGCGAAGGCTTCGGCGGCGCGGGTTTCGGCATCGGCGCGGGTCATGTCGGCATCGCGGGCCGACTGGGCCATGGCCACGCCGCCGGCAGCAAGCGCCAGGATGGCGGCGGAAAGGGTGAGGGTCACATTGCGCATGTCAGGTCTCCAAACCTAAGCAAGAGAGGTGAGCTGCAACAAGGGTCATGAGGAGGGGGAGGAGCCCTCGTCGCAGCTCTTGTCCTGTTTTCTAGGCCCCGTTTGTCGCATGGATTTGCCCGATTCGCCCTGATTTGTCGCAAATTGTCACGCCCGCGAAGATCCGTTCATCCGGCGGAAAAGCGCCATTCACCGCCGGGCAAGTTTCGTGCCCGTTGCGGGTGCTCGGGCGTCCCCGCTCCCGCAACGGCAGCGCATGCGGACATCCCGGATAGACCGCGGATCGGCAAGGCCGGGGCGTGGAGGCGTTACAGGGGACGGCATTGCGCTTCGAGCCAGGCCAGTTCCGGGCCTTCGAGCTGGGGTGCCAGCACCTCGCGCACGCGCGCGTGATAGGTGTTCCACCAGTCCCGCTCGCCCGGGTCGAGCAGTTCGGGCGCGAGCAGTTCGCGCCCGATCGGGGCAAGCGTGAGCGTCTCGAAGCCGAACCACTCGCCCTCGCTGCGGGCGATCGCGCGCTCTTCCACCAGCACCAGGTTCTCGATCCTGATGCCGTAGGCACCAGTCTTATAATAGCCGGGCTCGTTGGACAGGATCATGCCGGCCAGCAGCACCTGCTCGGTGCCGGCCTGCCCGCCGCGCGCCTTGGCGATCCGCTGCGGGCCTTCGTGGACCGAGAGGAAGCTGCCGACGCCGTGGCCGGTGCCATGGGCGTAGTCGAGCCCAGCCTGCCACAGGAATTGCCGCGCCAGCGTGTCGAGCTGCGAGCCGGCGGTATCCTTCGGGAAGGTCTGTCGGGCGAGTGCGATATGGCCCTTGAGCACGCGGGTGAAGCGGTCGCGCACCTCGGCCCCGGGCTCGCCCGGGCCGATCCAGACCGTACGGGTGATGTCGGTCGTCCCGTCGGGATATTGCCCGCCCGAATCAACGAGGTAGACGCTGCCCGGCTCGAGCCTGCGGTTGGTCTCCTCGCTCACGCGGTAATGGACCACCGCGCCATTGGGGCCGGCGCCCGAGATCGTGTCGAAGGAGAGGTCGCGCAGGTCGCCGCATTCGCGGCGGAACTGGTGCAGCCGTTCGGCGGCGGAAAGCTCGTCGACCTCGCCTTTCGGCCCTTCGGTGCCGAGCCAGTGGAGGAAGCGGGCCACCGCCGCCCCGTCGCGGGCCTGCGCCGCGCGGTGGCCGGCCTGTTCGACCGGGTTCTTGACCGCCTTGGGCAGGACGCAGGGATCGGTCTTCTCGACGATCGCAGCCTCGTTTTCCGCCAGCGTGCGGAAGATCGCCGCGACCGAGCGTTCGGGATCGACCGCGACGCGCAGGCCGGCCAGTTCGCGCAGGCCGGGGACGAACTGGTCGAGATCGCGGATCTCCACTGCATTGCCGAGATGTGCCCGCAGTTCGGGCGTGACCTTTTCGGGCGCGAGGAAGAGTTCGGCGGTGCCATCGGCTTTGGCGATCACGAAGGACAGTGCCACAGGCGTGCGCTCGACGTCGGTGCCGCGGATATTGAGCAGCCAGGCGACCGAATCGAGCGCCGAGATCACCGCCGCGTCGCATTTCTGCACCTTCAGCCAGTCAGCCACTTCGGCGCGCTTGTCGGCCGAGGACCTGCCGGTGAATTCGTCCGGATGCGGCACGGCCGGGGCGAGCGAGGGTTCGGGCTGGTCGTCCCACACCGAATCGACCGGATTGCCCTCGACCGCGATCAGTTCGCCGCCGTTCTCGGCCAGCGC